>Ga0114950_10000304_pt1 | contig 32331 bp, 31 predicted proteins | sample N075metaG_FD_83503 | JGI IMG/M metagenome (GOLD analysis project Ga0114950, IMG submission 83503) | Deep subsurface microbial communities from Kermadec Trench to uncover new lineages of life (NeLLi) - N075 metaG | ecosystem: Environmental > Aquatic > Marine > Ocean trench > Sediment | place...
AGTATCCGCGCTGCTCGGCCGCATGCCCTCTGCGGTGGGGTATCAACCGAACCTCGCCGAGGAAATGGGCCGGCTACAGGAGCGAATCGCGACGACCAAGACCGGCTCCATCACGTCCGTGCAAGCCGTGTACGTGCCGGCCGATGACCTCACCGACCCGTCTCCGGCGACGACGTTCGCACATCTCGATTCAACGGTGACACTATCCCGGGCGATCACGGATCTTGGCATCTACCCCGCGGTGGATCCGCTGGACTCCACGTCTCGCCAGCTGGATCCGCTGGTGGTCGGCGAGGAGCACTACCAGGTCGCTCGAGGGGTGCAGCAAATTCTGCAGCGTTACCAGGAACTGCGCGATATTATCGCCATTCTCGGCATGGATGAGCTATCAGAGGAAGACAAACAGCTGGTGTATCGCGCCAGGAAAATGCAGCAGTTCTTATCCCAGGCGATGTTCGTTGCCGAGCCGTTTACCGGCCAACCAGGCGTGTACGTGTCTCGCGAGGATACGGTGCGCAGCTTTAAAGCCATCTTGGACGGTGACTACGATCACCTGCCCGAGCAGGCGTTCTACATGGTGGGCACCATCGAGGACGCGGTCGAGAAAGCCAAGACGCTCGAAGGCTAGGAGCACAACTAATGGTCATGACCTTTCATTGCGACATCGTCAGCGCCGAGAAGGAAATCTTCTCAGGCCGGGTGACGATGCTGAGCGTTACCGGCTCCATCGGTGAACTCGGCATCATGCCGGGTCATGCCCCGCTGCTCACCGGGGTTCGCCCGGGCCCGATACGTTTGCGGATGGACGACGGTGAAGAAGAGGTGTTTTTTGCCTCCGGCGGCTATCTGGAAGTGCAACCGGGCGTGGTGACCATTCTTGCCGATACGGCGCTGCGAGCCGAAGACATTGATGAGGCTTCTGCAATTGCCGCTGCGGAGGAGGCAGAGCGTGCGCTTGCCGACCAGGCTGCCGACATTGAGTTCTCGGCCGCGACCGCCATGTTGGCCGAGGCAACCGCGCGCCAGCGCACGCTCGCCGAGTTGCGAAAGCGCCGGCGCTGATCGCATAATATTCGTTTACAAAAAGGGTTGACCAAGGTCGCCCCTTTTTTTTGCCTCGGGCCCTATAATCGAGTGGTTCGCCTCGACGCTTAACCGCGTATTTTTGGCGGAGATCTGTCGGAAGGATTCGTCACCCACATGAAACAATCGTCTAAAAGTCCGTTGGAGATCATTGTGCTGGCAGCCGGCCAGGGCACCCGGATGAACTCCAGCCTTCCGAAGGTGCTGCATACGCTCGCGGGCCGACCCCTGCTTGCCCATGTTCTGGACAGCGCTATGCAGCTGAATCCGCAGCGGATTCACGTGGTAGTGGGGTACATGGGTGAGGCGGTCCGCGAAGCTATTCAGGCCACGAATCCAGGCCTGGAGGTGAACTGGGTGGAACAGAACGAACAGCTGGGTACCGGTCATGCGGCCGCTCAGGCGCTTGCAGCCGTGGCCGATGATGCAGCCGTCCTCGTGGCGTTTGGCGATGTCCCCTTGATCACGACGCAGACGCTGCAGAACTGTGTTGACAAGGCTCAGCAAGGTGGACTGGCGTTGGTCACGGCAGAGTTTCCGGACCCGGCGGAGTTGGGTCGGATCCTGCGCGATGGCGCGGGCGCCATTCAGGGTATTGTCGAGTTCAAAGATGCCAACGCCGAGCAACGCGCCATTGCCGAGATCAACTCGGGCATCTTGGCCGCGGCCCCCGGCGTGTTGCAGTCGTTGTTGCCCCAGGTGCGCCGGCGCAACGCTCAAGGCGAATATTATCTGACCGACGTCGTGGCATTGGCGGTGACCGGCGACATGGTGGTGTACGGCCTCAAGGCGTGCTGCAACGAGGAGGTGGCCGGGGTCAACGATCGCATTCAGCTAGCGGAGCTGGAGCGCATCTATCAGCTTGAGCGAGCGCGAGCGCTGATGCGTAGCGGGGTAACCATCGCGGATCCGGGACGCCTGGATATCCGTGGCGAGGTCAGCGCCGGCATCGATTGCTTTATCGACGTGAACGTGCTGCTTGAAGGCCGGGTGGTGCTTGGCGAGCGCGTGATCGTGGGTCCCGGTGCGGTGATTCGCGACACTGAACTTGGCGACGGAGTACGTGTGGAGGCGCATACGGTCATTGACGGTGCGTTGGTTGCTGCCGGTTGCGTGCTTGGCCCGTTTGCCCGTATCCGCCCCGGAACCGAACTTGGTCCGGGGGTCAAGATCGGCAACTTTGTGGAAACGAAAAAAGCTATTATCGGCGCGGGCAGCAAGGCCAACCACCTGAGCTACCTCGGCGATGCCACCGTGGGGGAAGGTTGCAACCTGGGCGCAGGAACGATTACCTGCAACTACGACGGTATCGACAAACATCAAACGATCATTGGTGACGGGGTTTTTGTCGGTACCAACGCCACCCTAGTCGCGCCCCTGGTCATCGAAGATGGGGCCTATATAGGCGCCGGGTCGACGATCACCAGCAAGGTCGGCAAAGGCGAGCTGGCGGTCGGTCGTGGCCGACAGCGTAACGTGCAGGGCTGGGTGCGGCCCGACAAACGCAAGGCGCAGAACAAAGCGGAGTTAAAAGTAAAGAAGTAGAGGAGAGCCTATGTGCGGCATCGTTGGTGCAGTCGCTGACCGCAACGTTTCCCCCATTCTCATGGAGGGCCTGCAACGGCTGGAGTATCGAGGCTATGACTCCGCCGGCATCGCGGTGGTGTCATCTGCCGAAAAGAGCCTGGATTGCCGGCGCCAGGTGGGCAAGGTACAACTGCTGGCGGATGATCTGCGCGCCAATCCGTGCCGCGGCCAGACGGGCATTGCCCACACCCGCTGGGCGACCCATGGCGTGCCGAGCGTAAACAACGCCCACCCACATATCTCCAACGATCGCATCTGTCTTGCCCACAACGGCATCATCGAGAACTTTGAGGCCTTGCGCGAAGAGCTCGAGAAAGAAGGCTATTGCTTTACCTCGGAAACCGATTCAGAAGTCATCGTGCATCTGGTGGATTTCCACTACTCCATGGGTATGTCATTGCTCGAAGCTCTACGCGCTTCACTCAAACGCCTGGAGGGCGCTTACGCCGTCGGGGTGATAGCCAGGGATGACCCCGATCACATTGTCGCTGCGCGTATGGGCAGCCCGCTGGTGGTGGGCAAGGGCATTGGCGAGAACTACATTGCGTCAGACCCGCTGGCGCTACGGCCGGTCACCGATCGCTTCATCTTTCTCGAGGAAGGTGACCTGGTTGAGATCAGTCGCGAAGACATCCTGATATGGAACATTGACGACGAATCCGTCGTTCGCGCGAGCGTCAAGGTGGTGCTTGGCGAGGACGACGTCGACCGGGGCAACTATCGCCACTTCATGAAAAAAGAGATCCACGAGCAACCCCGCGCATTGGCTGCGACCGTGGCAGGCCGAATCAGCAAGACGCGGGTGCTGGAACCGGCGTTTGGGGTCAAAGCGCCAGAGATATTCGATCAAGTGCAAGCGGTGACGATCGTCGCCTGTGGCACGAGCTTCTACGCGGCCTCCATCGCCCGTTACTGGGTCGAAGAGATAGCCGGCATTCCCTGTCAGGTGGAGATCGCCAGCGAGTTTCGCTACCGGATAGTGGTGGTGACGCCGGGAAATCTGTTTGTGACCATCTCGCAATCCGGTGAGACCGCCGACACCCTGGCCGCTCTTCGAATGGCGAAGGAGCTTGGCTACTTTGCCAACCTGACGATCTGTAACGTTGCAACGAGCACCCTGGTTCGCGAGTCGGACCTGGTACTCATGACCCAGGCTGGCACCGAGGTCGGGGTGGCTTCCACGAAGGCGTTTACGACACAGCTTGCCGATCTGGTGCTGATGACGTTGCTGCTGGGCCGTCGCCACGCGCTGACGCCGGAGTTTGAACGAGAGGTGGTGATGGCGTTGCACGAGCTGCCGGCAGTCGTGGATCGGGCGCTGAATCTCGATCAGTCCATCCGTTTGCTGGCTGAGCGATTCATGGATCGTTCGCACGCTCTGTTCCTTGGCCGTGGATCGATGTATCCGGTTGCCATGGAAGGGGCGCTGAAGCTCAAAGAGATTTCCTACATCCATGCCGAAGGCTATCCGGCGGGTGAGCTCAAGCATGGCCCGTTGGCGCTGGTAGACGAGGATATGCCCGTTGTCGCCGTGGCGCCCAACGACGAACTTCTCAAGAAGCTGCAATCGAACCTTCAAGAGGTGCGCGCACGTGGCGGCGAACTCATCGTCTTCGCGGATCAGGGATCCGGGTTCCACAATGGACCCGGAGTGACCGTGATCGAGCTTCCCAGCGTACACAAAGTTCTGGCTCCCATCGTGTACGTCGTACCATTACAATTGCTTGCATATCACGTCGCCGTGCTGAAGGGCACCGACGTGGACCAACCGAGAAACCTGGCAAAGTCGGTGACCGTGGAGTGATCCTGGTCCGTTAGTCGCGTTTTTCTCGGTTCAATCGAAATCGGTCAACCGTATCACCTTTGCGGCAGCCAAGAGTGGACGTCACAAACATTCTGCAGGATCTCAACGAAGCGCAGCGCGAAGCGGTGACTGCGCCGCTGGGCAATGCACTGGTGATAGCCGGAGCCGGCAGCGGCAAGACCCGGGTGCTCGTGCATCGCATTGCCTGGCTCATTGAGGCCGAGCTGGTTTCGCCTCACAGCATTCTGGCAGTGACGTTCACCAACAAGGCGGCTGCGGAAATGCGCGCTCGCATCGAATCACTGCTGGAGCTTTCGGTGCGCACGATGTGGGTGGGCACGTTTCATGGAATCGCTCACCGATTGCTGCGTATGCATTGGCAGGAAGCTCGCTTGCAGCAGAATTTCCAGATTCTCGATGCCGACGATCAGCTGCGCTTCGTCAAAAGGGTCATGCGGACATTGGCATTGGATGAGCAGAAGTGGCCGGCGCGCCAGGCAACGTGGTTCATAAACGCGCAGAAGGACGAGGGGCGCCGGGCGAAAGACGTAACAGCGGGAGACGACCTGTTCCAGAGTACCCATAAAAAAATTTACGAGAGCTACGAAGCACGCTGCGACACGGGCGGGCTGGTGGATTTCGCAGAGTTGCTGTTGCGCAGCCATGAGTTGTGGCTTACACGCGCAGACCTGCTCGGCCACTATCAGGCCCGGTTCCAGAACATCCTGGTGGACGAATTTCAGGACACCAACACCATTCAATATGCCTGGTTGCGGGTGCTGGCCGGCAAGAACTCCAATATCATGGCGGTGGGTGATGACGATCAGTCGATCTATGGCTGGCGCGGGGCAAAAATTGAAAACATCCATCACTACAGCCAAGACTTCGCCAACGTCTTGACCATCCGCCTCGAACAGAACTATCGCTCCACCGCCAACATCCTCAAGGCTGCCAACGCGCTCATCGGCCACAACACTGATCGGCTTGGTAAGAAGCTGTGGACCGAGGGGCCAGAGGGTGATCCCATTCGTACGTACTCCGCCTATAACGACCTGGATGAAGCACGCTTCATTACCGAACGCACGCAAGAATGGATCAGCGATGGCGGCAGCCCGGACGACGTGGCCATCCTCTATCGCTCCAACGCTCAGTCACGGGTGTTGGAAGAGTCCATGCTGCGTGCGCAGATTCCTTACCGCATATATGGCGGCATGCGGTTTTTTGAACGTGTGGAAATCAAGAACGCGCTGGCGTACATGCGCTTGTTACACGAGCGTCACTCAGACCCCGCGTTCGAGCGGGTAGTCAATACTCCTACCCGCGGCATCGGCGAGAAAACGGTGGAAGCGATTCGTGCGGAGGCTCGGAGCAGATCCGTATCGATGTGGCAGGCGTGTAAGGAGGCCATCGCTGAGAATAAGTTTGCCACGCGCACCGCGGTCAAGGTGGCCGATTTCCTCAAGCTCATCGACGACCTGCATGAGGCGAGCGAGAAAATGTCGCTTCACGAGCTGGCCGACCACTGTATCGATGCCAGCGGACTCATGGAGTTTCACAGCCGCGAACCTGGTGAGCGCGGGCTTGCGCGCAAGGAAAACCTTGAGGAGCTGGTCAGCGCGTGTCGCCAGTTTACCGGCGAGTTGGTATTCCCTTTTTCCCCGAACGAAGCACACGACGCCGACAATGGGTCGCTGCTCGAGCAGTTTCTGGATCAAGTCGCATTGGATTCGGGTGAGCGCCAGTCAGAGTCGGGGGCCGCGGTTCAGATGATGACGCTGCACTCGGCAAAGGGCTTGGAATTTCCCCTGGTATTTCTCGGCGGCATGGAGGAGGGGTTGTTTCCCCACCGCATGTCGGCGGAGGAGCCGGGGCGTATCGAGGAGGAGCGTCGGCTGTGTTACGTGGGCATCACGCGAGCAATGCGCACGCTGTACCTCACGCACGCGGAGACCCGGCGCTTGCACGGCACGGACACCTATAATCGTCCTTCGCGCTTTCTGCTCGAGCTCCCCAGCGACCTGCTGCACGAGGTGCGCATGGGTGGCGCCGTGCAGCGAGCCGTTGGTGGTGGTGCGCGCGGTGGTTCTGCGTGGGCCGAGGATCCCGGCGGGGGCTTGCGCATGGGCCAGAGGGTGCTACACGTGAAGTTTGGTGAAGGCGTGGTGTTGCAGGCTGAGGGCTCCGGAGATCGCGCCCGTGTGCAAGTGAATTTTGCCGATGCAGGAACCAAGTGGCTGATGCTGGGTTATGCGAACCTGCAGCCCTTGGATTGAGCGTAGCAACGCAGGTTAAGGGCTAGGTCGAGGTCGAATGTTAAGCAAACGTTGGTTGGTGCGCGTGGCGCTTGTGTGTGTGAGCGTATTTTCGATGTCAAGCTGCCAGCGTTCGGACGCGCCTGACCTGTCAGGCGCCCCTGCCCTGTCAGGCGCCGTCGCCGACCAGGTATTTCGCTGGAAGCTGATCACGACGTGGCCGAAAAATCTGCCAGGTCTGGGGACGGCGCCTGAGCATCTGAGCGATGACTTAAGGGCGATGAGCAACGGCCGTCTGGACATCAAGGTATACGGAGCCGGGGAGTTGGTTGGCGCTTTCGAGGTGTTCGATGCCGTGGCACAGGGCGCCGCACAGATGGGCCACGGGGCCGCGTACTACTGGCGCGGCAAGATTCCGGTCGCGGCGATGTTCGCCACCGTGCCGTTCGGCATGACCGCCCAGGAGATGAATGGCTGGTTGCGCTACGGGGGCGGGGCTGAATTGTGGGTCGAACTCTACGAACCGTTCGGGCTGATCCCGTTCGCGGCGGGTAACTCCGGTGTGCAGATGGCAGGCTGGTTCAACAAGGAAATCAATTCCGTCGCCGATCTCCAGGGCTTGAAGATGCGCATTCCCGGGCTTGGCGGCGCGGTCCTTGAGCGCGCCGGGGGCGTTCCCGTCAGCTTGCCGGGCTCGGAGGTCTTCACCGCCCTGCAGACCGGCGTGATCGACGCTACGGAGTGGGTCGGGCCGTACAACGATCTCGCCATGGGCCTGCACAGAGCCGCGAAATACTACTACTATCCCGGCTGGCACGAACCCGGTGCAACGCTCGAGGCAATCGTCAACAAAGAGGCATGGGAAGCCCTGCCCGCAGACCTGCAGAAGATGCTCGAGGTTGGCATCAGGGCGATGAACCACGATCTATTGAGCGAATTTACCGCCCGCAATGCCTCGGCGCTGAAAACGCTGGTCGAAGACCATCAGGTACAGCTGCGCAGGCTGCCCGATGACGTGCTCGAGCGATTGAAGCTCGAGTCCTCGGCCGTTGTCGCCGAATTGGCGACTGGGAACGAGCTTGCGCGGCGCATTTACGAGTCATACGCGCGGTTTTTCGAGGACGTTCGTAACTACGGTGCCATCAGCGAGCAGGCCTACATCAACGTCCGATAACCGCTTACAGGGTATGACCCCCAGGTAAAAAATGGAGCTCAAAGCCACTGACCTTACGATCGCGGACGGGATAGCCACCATCTGGCTCAACCGTCCCGCGCGCATGAATGCATGGACGGGGCGTATGCACACCGAATACCGCTGGTGTCTGCAGGAAGCCGAGTCGGCCGACTCGGTGCGGGCGATCGTGGTCACCGGCAAGGGCCGGAGCTTCTGTGTGGGGGGCGATGCCCAGGCGCTGGAAGGACATGTGACGAAGGGTGGCTATGACCCCGGCACCCCGGCGCAGCTCGCCCGGCCGGGCTATGGCCGTAGCAAAGAGTTCGACGCCAGCTTCGCCTATCACTTCGGCTTGAGCAAACCCGTCATTGCGGCCATGAACGGGCCGGCTGCAGGGGTGGGCTTGGCGTTGGCGTGTTTCGCCGATCTGCGGTTTGCGGCGGCGGGGGCAAAGTTCACGACGGCTCACGGTAAGCTGAACCTTCCTGCGGAATACGGTCTGTCCTGGCTCTTGCCGCGGATGGTGGGGCTGACCCGAGCCAACGATCTGCTTTTGTCCAGCCGTGTGTTCACCGCTGAGGAAGCCAAAGCGCTTGGCATCGTCAACGAGGTCTACCCCGCCGAGCGCGTGTTGGAGGCGACCTACGATTACACCCGCGAGCTCATTCGAACCGTGTCTCCTGAATCACTGGCGCAGACGCGCTGGCAGATCTACCAGGACCTGCACCGTAGTGTTGCCGATTCGGTTGTGGCCTCCGAGGCGTTAATAACCGAGATGATGCGGCAAGGCGACTATCGAGAGGGCGTGGCCGCGTTCCTCGAAAAACGTTCACCTACCTGGGGCGCGAACTCGCGCAGCTCTGACAGCTTTGATGCCTTTGATAAGGGCGCGGGCGAACAAGAAGACTGAGCCGTGCGTTGTTGGTCTGTTTCAGTGTGCTCGCGGATCGAGCACCAACCGACCTCTGGCCCACACACCCACGGGTTCGGCCAGGGCCGCCAGATCCTTCAGGGGATTTCCCGCAACCAGGACTATGTCGGCGGCGAGATTCTGCTTCAGGCGCCCAGTGATCTTGGCTACCCCCAGCGCGCTGGCAGCCACGGAGGTGGCTGTGCGCAGCGTGTCTTCGGCAGAGAGCTCGGCGATCTCGCCGAACACTTTCAACGCTAGCGGTAGGTGGTGGTGGAATACCCCCGGAATGCCAGCATCGGTGGATGCGATGAAAGGGATCCCCATGTCCAGCATGTGGCGGTATGCGTTGCGCACCCTGGTGAGAACGTCACCGGTTTTGCTGTCGAGCATGCGCTGCCAACCGCGATTGACCGTCGGTGACACCCACACGTTCCGATCCAGAATCAGTTTGGCGATATCCATCTGAAAGTCTGCGGCCCAGCCTTCGGAGCCGGCCCAGGAACAGTGCTCGATGGTGCGCACGCCGGCTCTCGCGGCTAATTCAATGCCCGCGGTGCCGTGGCAGTGCGCGGCCACAGTCAGGTTGTGGGCGCGGGCGGTTGCCGTGATTTCACTCAAAGTGGCCAGATCGAACTGCGGTTTCAGTGGGTCGGACCCGCGGGTCATGCGACCGCCGGTAGCCATCACTTTGATCAGGTCGACGCCTTTGGCGACCTGACGCGCGAGGACGTCCTTCGCCTCGGTTGCATCGGCCGCTTCGCCGCCCCAGAAATGACAATGGCCCTCGGGACAGGTTATCGGTTGGCCCGCGCACAGCATCCGGGGCCCGGGGATCTCTCCTCTGGCGATTCGATCCCGCAGCTCCAGCTCCAGCCAGGCGCCACCGCCGAGATCACGGGCAGTGGTGATGCCGGCCTGCACCATGGCGGCGGCGCGTTCCACCATGAGCGGTCGTTGTCCGAGATCCGTGGTTTCGGGCGGCTTGTGATCGTCGGGGTTGAGTTCGAGATGCACGTGGGCGTCGATGAGGCCGGGCAACGCGGTAGCGCCAGCACAATCGATAACCTGGGCATCGCCTACCAGGTCGGCGCGCGCCCCGATTCCGGCGATTCGCTCACCTTCCAAGCGGACAGTGTCTGCATCCACCAGGCCCACGCCGTCCCAGATTCTGATGTTGGTGAGTGCGGTTGCCTGCATGGAGCTATCCGTAAATCAGCTGAGGCAACCAGGTTACCAGACCCGGCCAGATAACCAGCATGCCCATCAGCAGAAGCTGCAGGATCACGAACGGCACGACCCCGCGATAGATGTCCAACGTGGAAACCGACTGTGGCGTCACCCCGCGCAGGTAGAACAGCGCGAAGCCGAACGGCGGCGTGAGGAACGAGGTCTGCAGGTTTACCGCGATCAGCACGCCGAGCCAGACGGGGTCGATACCCATAGCCAGCAGGACCGGTGCGACGATTGGCTATAAAAGGAAGGTGATTTCTATGAAGTCGAGAACGAACCCGAGCAGGAAGATCACCAGCATGACCATGGCTAGCGCACCCCACATCCCCCCGGGCATGTCAATGAACCAGCCATGCACCAGGGCATCACCACCATAACCTCGAAACACCAACGAGAAAACTGAGGCGCCGATGAGAATAAAAAAAACCATCGCGGTGGTGTTCAGAGTCGATCGACAGACTTCCCGCAGCACCTCGAGGTTCAGCACGCGACCCCTCGGTGCAGCCAATGCCAGCAACGTCGCACCCGTGGCGCCGACGCCGGCTGCTTCGGTGGGAGTGGCGTATCCGCCCAGGATGGAGCCGAGCACCGCAACGATGAGTAATACCGGCGGGGCAACCCCGCGCATGAGCGTGCCCGCGCTTGGAGGATCGGCTTTAGACTGGCTCGCCGATGGTGCACGCTCCGGTTGCAGGACGGCGACTGACACCGTGTAGGTGAGGTACAGGCCCACCAGCAACAGCCCGGGAACGATTGCGCCGGCGAACAGATCCCCGACCGAAACCGTATCGGGGGCGAAAATACCCTGACTCAACTGAGCCTGCAGGTACGCATTGGAAAGAACGTCCCCGAGCAGCACCAGGGCGATGGATGGGGGAATGATCTGGCCAAGCGTGCCGGTGGCACTGATCGTCCCGGTGGCGAGCTTGGGGTCGTAGCCTTGCTGCAACATCGTCGGCAACGACATGAGCCCCAAGGTTACGACTGTAGCGCCTACGATACCGGTGCTTGCAGCAAGCAACGTCCCCACCACGATTACGGCAATCCCCAGGCCGCCCGGCAAGCGCCCCAGGAGGAGTGACAAGCTGCTCAATAGCGTTTCTGCAATGCGGGTTTTGTCCAGCATCACCCCCATGAAGACGAAAAGCGGGACGGCGAGGAGGATCTGGTTGGTGACGATTCCGAACAACCTGCCCGGGAGGAACCCCAGGTCGCTGGCTGCGAAAACTCCCAGGCCGATTCCCGCGAGAGCAAAGAGCAGCGCCACCCCGGCGAGGGTCAGCGCCACCGAATAGCCGGCCAACAAGGCCACGAACACAGCTCCGAACATCAGGATTGGGATTAGCTCGAGCATTGAGCTTCAGCGGCCGGGGTCTATCGAGTGCCCGCGAATTCTGAGAATGCCTCGGGCGGCCTCGGCAAGGCCCTGAACGAGCAGCGATGCAGCCATGATCGGGATCAGGGATTTGAGGAGAAACATCCCCGGAATGCCGCCCACCTCGGGCGAACCCTCCAACACCCGCCAGGAACTCAGTACGTAGCTTGCGCTGAAGTACACAACGCACACGCAGACAGGCACCAGACATATCAGGTGGCCGATTACGTCGATGTAGATTCGCGAGCGCTCCGTGAGTCTTGCGTAGATCAGATCCACCCGCACGTGGCGGTCTTCCTTCAGGGCATATGGGATGCCCAGCATGACCACCAGAGCGTGCATGTAGATCACTGATTCCTGCAGGACGATGGCGCCTTGACTGAAAGCGTAGCGCAGCACAACGATCAACACGGTCACGAACGCCATGATGACGGTAAGCCACGCGCAGCCACGACCCAAGAGGTCCGTGACCCGATCGATGGTCGCGATATATCGGTGTATCAGGTCAGCGACCCTTCCAGCCAACTCTCCAGAGCGGCTCCGGCCATCGTTTCCAACACCACGCCGACGAACAACGCAAACCCCACCCACACATTGTTGCTAAAAGCCTGAAAGCAGGAGCTGCGCTCGCGGGTACGAATGAGGTATTGCTGGTAGAGGAACAATCCGGCGGTCACGCAAACGCCGAGGTTATAGAAAACTTGGTACTCAAGACGCTGGCCGAGCAGGAACAAAGTCACCAGCGTGAACAGCTGCAGCAGCCCCACCATGAGACGGTCCGCGGTTCCAAACAGAATGGCCGTAGATTTGACCCCGATCTGCAGATCGTCGTCTCTATCCACCATGGCGTACATGGTGTCGTAGGCGACGATCCAGAACATGCTTGCAATGAACAACAGCCATGCGGTTCTCGGTACCTCACCGGTCACCGCCGCAAACGCCATCACGATCCCCCAGCTGAATGCTGCACCCAGCACGACCTGGGGTAAGTAGGTCCAGCGCTTCACGAACGGATAAGTGAGCGTGATGGCGAGCCCGGCTACCGCGAGCATGCGTGCCAGGTCGTTGAGGTACAGGAGCAGCACCAGCGAAAAAAATGCCAGTACGAAGAACAGGAGAAGCGCAGAGGTTTCGCTGATCGCGCCGGTTGCCAATGGGCGATCCGCGGTGCGTTGTACACGGGCGTCGAAATACCGATCGATATAGTCGTTGATAATGCAGCCGGCGGCCCGCATTAAACAAGTGCCAAGCGCGAAAACCACGATGAGGCCCACAGCGGGCAAGCCGTCTGCGGCCATCCACAGCGCCGCAAGAGTAGGCCATAGCAACAGCAGGCTACCCACCGGCCGATCCAGGCGCATCAGCCTCACGTAGGCGCCTAGGTCGACCTGCTCAAGCAACTTTGTCTGAGGCTTCATTTGGGCTTCTTTGAGGGGATGGCGCGGAGTGTAGCGCCTCGCCTGAAGACAGACCACCGGAGCCCCGGATCGGAGTTTCAATTGATTTATTGGCGGTGGGTGAGTAGTTTATCGCGCCTTTGCAGCTTGCTCAGGCTGTCGATTGGGAGACCCGCCAAGAATGCGAAAATGGCAGTGTATCGTCTGCGGCTGGATCTATGATGAAGCCGAAGGCTACGAAGAAGAAGACATTGCTCCGGGTACCACATGGGAAAATGTTCCGGAAGATTTTGTCTGTCCGGAATGTGGCGTCAGCAAAGAAGATTTCGAGATGATCGAGGTTGGCTGAGCCGGAAACGTAAGCTGTGACCCTTACCATTCGTATCTTGATTGCCATGGGCCTCGGGCTGGTCTTCGGATCCCTGATCAAGGCAGCGGGTCTGGATGCGGACCATTGGATCCAAAGTGTTCTGGTCGGTGACGTCATCGATGCTGGTGGGCAGATATTTGTGCGCAGCCTGCGGCTGATGGTGGTACCCCTGGTTTTTGTTTCTCTGGTTTGTGGCGCGGCGAGTCTTGGCGGCAGTGGCGCCATGGGCCGGGTTGCCGGTAAGGCGGTTGGCCTGTACCTGTTGACGACCGCGATTGCGATCAGCATCGCCCTGATGCTGGCCATGTTGGTGGAGCCGGGCGTGGGGCTAACCCCGATGGAGCTCGAATCCAGCTTTGACGCGAGGGAGCCGGAGGGCTTCAAGAACACGCTGATCAATATCTTTCCCACCAATCCGGTGGAGGCCATGGCGCGTGGCAACATGTTGCAGATCATCGTTTTTGCATTGTTGCTCGGGGTGGCGCTCAGCCGTTCTGGAGAGGCTGGCCGCCGGGTGACCGAGTTTTTCCAGAACTTGAACGAGATCCTGATGAAGCTCATCACGATGTTGATCGAGCTGGCACCCTACGGGGTGTTCTGCCTCATGACCGAATTGTTCGCCACGCTCGGGTTGGCAGAAATTGCCAGGCTCCTGCAGTATTTCTTTACGGTGGTGGTGGCGCTGCTGATCCACGTAACCGTGGTCTACCCGGCGCTGCTGAGCTTGCTCGGGCGGGTCAGCCCGGTGCGCTTTTTCCTGAAAATGCGTGAGCCCATGCTGGTTGCCTTCAGCACTGCATCCAGCAGCGCGACCCTGCCGGTGACGCTGCGCACGGTTAAAGAGCGCATCGGCGTCAAGAACGAGGTGGCCGCATTTGCGGTGCCGCTGGGCGCCACCATCAACATGGATGGCACGGCGATCATGCAGGGAGTTGCCACGGTTTTCATCGCCCAGCTCTATGGCATAGAGCTGGGCGTGTCCGAATATCTCATGGTAATTCTCACCGCGACGATGGCCTCCATCGGCACGGCCGGTGTGCCCGGCGTGGGCATGATCATGTTGGTGATGGTGCTCGAGCAGGTGGGGCTGCCGCTGGAAGGGATCGTGTTCATTCTCGCGGTCGACCGGTTGCTGGATATGTTGCGAACGGCCGTTAACGTTTGCGGAGACGGTATGGTCGCAACGATCGTGGCTCGCAGCGAAGACGGTCTGGACATGGCGGTGTTCGAAAGTCTCGACGCCGACCGCGTTGTCGGGCTGGGGCACAAAGGTTAGTTTCGCAGCTCCGGCGGGTTCGGCCTAGCCGGAACTGTTACGCTGGAAAGCTGGGTGCCGCTCCCGGAGTAACTATCTTCAGTATAGAAACTCCAAATCGATGTGGGAGGCCGATCGCTAGACCGAAATGTGACCCGCGTCCACGGGCGCCCATGCGTCGAGCAGCTCACGAACCGTGTGGGGTTCGCTGGCAAGCAGGTAATCGCCGCGTGTGGCGACTTCGGGGATCAAATGGATATGGCGGCCCAGATCAGCGATACGGAACTGCTGCTCGCCCGTTTGCCGCGTGCCCAACAGCTCGCCCGGGCCACGCAGCTTGAGGTCCTGCTCGGCGATGAAGAACCCGTCCTGGCTGTCGCGCATCACCTGCAGGCGCTGCCGGGCGGTGGTACTTAAGGGACCCTTATACAGAAGTATGCAGCGCGAGGGCTGGCTGCCGCGACCGACCCGCCCGCGAAGCTGGTGCAGCTGCGCAAGCCCCATTCGTTCTGGGTTTTCGATCACCATCAGCGTTGCGTTGGGGACGTCCACACCCACCTCGATGACCGTGGTGGCCACGAGTAAACCCAACGTTGCGGATTTGAAATCGTTCATCACAGCGGCCTTTGCGTCGCTCGCCATGCGTCCGTGTAGAAGCCCGATCGCCTGACGGGGCAGAAGCTGGCGCAGGTAGTTTGCGGTGGGTTCTGCGGCCGCCACGTCGAGCTGATCGGACTCTTCGATGAGCGGACAAACCCAGTAAGCCTGCTCGCCGCGCTCGAGCGTGGCGGCAACTCGACGCACTACTTCCTGGCGCCGATTGTCCCTGACAACCCGAGTGTCCACCGCAAGCCTTCCCTGGGGGAGCTCGTCGAGCAACGACACATCCATGTCCGCGTAGAGCGCCATGGTCAGCGTGCGCGGTATGGGGGTGGCAGTCATGACCAGCTGGTGCGGTTCACCCGCCTTGCTCCGTAACGCCATGCGCTGGTGTACGCCGAAGCGGTGCTGCTCATCGACAATGGTCAGCGCCAGCTGGCGGAAGCTGACGCTCCGCTGAAAAAGCGCGTGAGTGCCCACCGCAACGAGAGCGCTGCCGTCGCTGATGGCTGCCTGTCGGAGCTTGCGCTCGCGGGTGGATTGAGAGCCGGTGATGAGTACCACCGATATGCCCAAGGGTTCCAACCAGGCGGAGAAATTCAGATAGTGTTGATCAGCGAGAATCTCGGTAGGCGCCATCAGCGCGGTTTGCATGCCGTGCTCGGCTGCGCGGATGGCTGCAAACGCGGCTACCACGGTCTTCCCCGACCCGACGTCGCCCTGCAGCAACCGCAGCATGGGCGCGCGCTGCGTGAGATCCTCCAACACTTCGCGCACAACGCGACGCTGCGCGCCGGTTAGCTCGAAACCTAGCTGGTCAAGCAGTTGGCGACCCAGCTGTTGCGCCCTGGGAAGGGCGATGGCCGTGTAGCGGCCACGGTCGCGCTGGCGTTGTTTCATGACCAGGTAATAGGCGGTGAGCTCGTCGCGAGCGATGCGTTCCTGGGCCTGCTCGATGGCCTCATTGGTCGCGTCGGCCGGTGGCTGATGCAGATAAAGCAGCGTCTTGTACGGGGTGCCGGTGTCCTCGGGCCAATTCATAGCGGCAAGTTGCTTGATGAGCGATCGCAGCCGTCCCTGACCGAGCCCCTTGGTGGTGGGGTAGATCGGCGTCAGTTCGGGTTGTGGATCCGGCGGTGGCTCGCGGAACGCGCGATATTCCGGGTGCACGATCTCGAGATTGCTCTTTCCGGATTGTGCCACCAAGCGGGCCTCACCAAAGCAACGCACGAACATGCCGGGTTTCAACCCGGCGCGTTGCTGGTTGGAGAAATGAAAAAAACGCAAACCCAGATAGCCGGTCGTATCCTCGATGGTCACCAGCCAGCTGCGACGGCGCCCGTAGGCCAGTTTGGAGTCCACCACCTGCCCTTGCACCAGACACTCCTGCCGAGCCTGGACATCGCCCAGTGCAACCAGCCGGCTGCGGTCCTGGTAGCGGCTTGGCAAGTGCAGCAACAGGTCGCCGATTCGGAACACGCCCAGACGTGCGAGCTTCTCGGTCACGCTGGGGCCTACGCCTTTCAGCATCGCTACGGATTGATCGGGATTCGCGACTGCGGCGGGCACTGCCTACTCGGGCCTTCAGCCAGCGCCCGGTACGGCCATCACGGCCTCTGCCTCCACCGCCGCACCCCTTGGCAGATCCGCGACACCCACTGCTGCACGAGCCGGGTAGGGGGCGGCAAAAAACTCTTCCATGACCTGGTTGACGGTCTGAAAGTTTGCGAGATCGGTCAGGTAGAGGTTGACCTTGACGAGATGATCCAGCGAGCCGGCCGCTGTAGCCACCGCGCGCGGATTTTTGAAGATCTGGCGCATCTGCTCGGCGAAGTCCTCGGATACCAGTTCCATGGTTTCGGGGTCCAGCGCTATCTGACCGGAAAGAAACACCAGGTCGTCGATTCGCACCGCCCGGGAGTACGGGCCGATGGCGGCGGGTGCTGAGTCTGTGCTGATGACCGTTTTGCTCATGTTGGTATTGCGCGGCTTGGAGTTGGCTAGGCGCTGACCCGATTGATGCTCAACACACGAGCGATGGCGCGCAGCTTGCGCATGACCCGGGCAAGGTTGTTACGGTCGTTCACGGAAATCGTCACGATCACGCTGGTCACCTCGGCGTTGCGCTCCTCAACGTGGATATTCTCCACGCCGGCGTCGGCGTCTGTTACGGCCGCGGCGAGGTCCGCGATGATACCCTTCTTGCGGTTGACCTCGATGCGCAGCGTGGTCAGGAATTCGGCGTCAGGTGCGCTCGCCCAGTGTGCCGGGATGATTTCCTTCGAGCCACGCCCGCGGCGGATCTCCACCATGTTCGGACAAGTCTCGATGTGCACAACGAAGCCTTTGCCAGGAGTCATGTGGCCAACGATTGGGTCGCCGGGCACCGCTCCGCAGCATCGGCCGTAGTTGATCACCAGGCCTTCACCGCCGCGAATGGCGACCGGTCCGTCCGATTCCACCGGCACGCCTTGAAAATCAGGATCGTCTACCGCCAGCAGCCGCTGCGCCACGACGTAGGACATCAGGTCGCCGTTGCCGATCCGGGCCAGCACGTCGTCTAAGCGGCGCACGCCGAACTCTTTGAACACGCGTCGCAAGCGACGGAAGTCCAGGTCGTTGATGCTCCTGTTAGCATTCGCAAGCGAGCGGTTGAGCAGCCGCCGGCCGAAGGCAATGCTGTCGGATTCCTTTTGCACCTTGAGCGCCTGGCGGATGCCGGTACGCGCCTTGCTGGAAACCACAAACGTCAACCAGTCCGGGCTAGGGCGCGCTCCTTCGGAGGTGATGATTTCCACGCTCTGGCCACTCTGCAGTTGTTGCGAGAGCGGCGCCAGCTTGCGATCGATGCGGCAGGCAACACAATGGTTGCCAATGTCCGTGTGCACCGCGTAAGCGAAGTCCACCGGGCACGCGCCTCTGGGTAGCTCCAGAATGTCGCCTCTGGGCGTGAAAAGGTACACCTCGTCCGGAAACAGGTCGATCTTCAGGCTTTCGACGAACTCCAGCGGGTTTCCAGCGCGTTGCTGGAGGTCTAGGAGATCCTTTACCCACTGTCGTGCGCGCTGCCGGCTGCTCTGGAAATCCTCCTTTTCAGACTTGTACAGCCAGTGTCCGGCGATGCCGTTGTCGGCAACGACCGCCATGTTATGGGTGCGAATCTGCACCTCGATAGGCACTCCGTGCATGCCGAACAAGGTCGTGTGCAGAGATTGGTAGCCGTTTACCTTGGGGATGGCTACGTAATCCTTGAATCGTCCGGCCACCGGCTTGTAAAGATTGTGCACCACGCCCAGGGCGCGATAGCAGTCGTCTACTTGATCGACCAGTACCCGAAACGCAAACACGTCCATGATCTCGGAGAACGGTTTGTGCTGGTTCTTCATTTTGCGATAAATGGAATATGGGTGTTTCTCTCGCCCTGCGACAAAGGCCTTCACGTTTTCCTGATCCAGGGCAGTTTGCAATGACTTCCTCAGCTCTTCCACCAGCTCGTTGCGATTTCCACGAGCTCGTCGCACAGCGCGTTCGATGCGATCGGCACGCAGCGGGTACAGAGCGTGAAAGCCAAGCTCTTCAAACTCGAGCTTCATCGTGTAGATACCCAACCGGTTGGCGATCGGGGCGTAAAAATCCAAGGTCTCCCGGGCGATGCGCTTGCGCTGCTCGCGCGACATCACACCGATCGTACGCATGTTGTGCAGCCGATCGGCGAGCTTCACCATGATGACCCGGATGTCTTTGGCCATCGCCATTGCCATCTTCTGAAAGTTCTCTGCCTGGGCCTCGGCGTGGGAACGGAAGATCTTTGATAACTTGGAAACCCCGTCGACGATTTCGCCCACGGATTTGCCAAACCGTTGATCCAGCGCTTTGCGATCTACCCCGGTGTCCTCGATCACATCGTGGAGCAGCGCAGCCATGATCGTCTGATGATCCATGCGCATGCCGCACAGGATGTTGGCCACAGCCAGCGGATGCGAAATGTAGGGATGACCGGTACGGCGGAATTGCCCTTCATGGGCATTGCACGCGTAAGTGTAGGCGCGTTCGACGCGTCGCACTTGATCGGCGGTGAGGTAGGTAGTGAGGGACTCGGTCAGTGACTCGATGGTGACCGGTGAGGCCACGTCATCGAGCCTGGCGGTATCAGCCAGGCGTGCGACAAAATAGGATTCGTTGGGAGCCGTGGCAGGGTATTCGCCACTGGAGGCATTTTTTCGAGCGCCGGCAGAAGCCTGGGATCGTGGACCTGGGGCCTTAGACGTCGCGTGTTTCGCCATCTCCTATTCCGAAAGAAATCTCCAACTCTTTATCCTCCGCGGCGGCATCTTGTGCGTCAAGCATTTCGTTGGACACCAGGCCCTCGGCGATTTCCCGCAGAGCGATGACGGTTGGCTTGTCGTTTTCTTCGGGCACCATTGCCTCCACGCCGTAACGACGCATCTGGCGTGCCCGCCGGGTGGCAATCATCACCAGCTCAAAGCGGTTTTCGACGTGTTCAAGACAATCTTCAACGGTGATCCGGGCCATGGGTTTACCTATATTGGGCCGCTATCGGCGAGCGCGCGAGTCTACCGGAGCGCTAAGAGTCTTTCAACAGCAACTCAGAGAGCAGGGTGTTCAAACTTTCTTGCTGGGGTGTCTTGGCCAGTCGTGCGGCTTTCACGATGCAGGTGAGCGCCTCGACGGCCGTTGCGAAGTCATCGTTGACCACGAGGTAGTCGTAGTCTGCGTAGTGCGCCATCTCCAACTGGGCCTGGTTGGTGCGTTCGGCAATGACCGCCGCGTCGTCCTGGCCTCGGCCTTTGAGCCGCAATCTCAGGGTTTCCCGGCTGGGCGGGAGAATAAAGGTGCTGATGGCCTCGGGATGGTCTTTGCGAACCAGGCGCGCACCCTGCCAGTCGATCTCGAGAATCACGTCGCGACCCTGATCGAACTCGGCGTTTACCGCAGCCTTGGAGGTGCCGTAGAGGTTGCCGAACACTTCGGCGTATTCGAGAAACGCTTGATCCATAGTCATCTGCGCAAACGTCTGGGTGTCCACGAAGTGATAGTTGACGCCTTCTGTTTCGCCTGGGCGTTTTTTGCGCGTGGTGTGGGAGACGGACACGGCCAGGTTGGGGGAGCGTTGCAGAAGTTGTGCAATCAGGCTCGTTTTGCCACCGCCCGAAGGTGCAGAGACAATAAAGAGCAGGCCGGCCCTTTTGTTGCGTACATCGGCGGGTGAATCGGGCTTCATTCGATATTTTGAACCTGTTCCCGGATCTGCTCGATAATGACCTTCAGGTCCACGGCTTTCTGTGAGGTCTGGGCGAGGACCGACTTCGCGCCCAGGGTATTCGCTTCCCGGTTGAGTTCCTGAGTGAGGAAATCCAGACGTCGGCCGTGGGGACCGGGGTTGCGCAGATTGCCCCGCGCCTCCTCGACATGAATGCTTAGCCGGTCGAGTTCTTCTGCGACATCGGCGCGTTGGGCGAGGAGCGCAACTTCCTGTTCCAGACGACCCTCGTCCACCTGCACGGGGAGCTCGCGTAGCCGATGCGTGAGTTTTGTTTGTACTTCGCGGCTGATGGAGGTGGTGAGCGCTTTGACTTCGCCGACGATGCGCTCGATGTCATCCAGGCGCTGGATGATGGCGCTGTTGAGCTGAGCCCCCTCCCGGGCGCGGTGGGCGATCAGCTCAGCCAGAGCCTCTTCGAAAAGGTCGTTGATCTGGGTTCTGAGTGGCTCGTCGTCGAGACTGGCATTGTCGCCAATGATGCCCGGCCAGCGCAGCAGGTCCATGGCGTTGGGCGCGCCGATTTCCGGTGCGTCGCGGCGGATCTGTTCCAATACGGCGAGAATCTGCGAAAGCAGTGGGCGATTGAGTTCGATGTGGTTGTCGCCGCCTTGACGCTCGAGCCGCAGCGCGCAGTCGACCTTGCCGCGTTTGAGATGTTTGCGCAGAGTCTCGCGCAGGCCGTATTCCAGGGATCGGAGTTGCTCCGGCAGCCGGAACTGCGTCTCCAGGAAGCGGTGATTAACGGACCTGAGCTCCCAGGTCAGCATCAGGCCGTCGAGCCCGGACTGGGCACGGGCGAAAGCGGTCATGCTATGAATCATAGAGTCGCGACGATGGCTGCGAAAAGACGAAGGCGCATTCTACTCGTTCAGTCTGGAAAAAGTGAAAGCGGGAATTCGCGCGGCTCACAGGTAGCATCAAGCAACGTCATCTGCCCGAGCGGTGCTTCTATAATGATTGCTTGTCGACCAAGCGATAAACAAGAGAGGCCGTATGTCCAACCCAGCGTTCAAACCACCATTGAAGGAGCGGCCCAGCGGCCGCGCCCCAGGCGAGCTGCGCGATGTGCGTTTCACAAGGGGATTCACCAAGCATGCGGCGGGCTCGGTACTGGTTGAATTCGGTGACACGAAGGTGATCTGCACGGCAAGCGTGGATGAGTCTGTACCGGGCTTTCTGCGTGGCAAGGGAACGGGTTGGGTGACCGCAGAGTATGGCATGCTGCCCGGCGCCACCCACACCCGCAACGATCGTGAGTCGGTTCGTGGCCGTCAGGGAGGACGTACCCAGGAGATTCAGCGCCTGATCGGTCGCGCATTGCGCGCCGCGGTGGACATGACCGCCATGGGAGAGCGAACGGTGCGGGTGGATTGTGATGTGATTCAGGCAGATGGTGGTACCCGGACCGCGTCGATTACGGGGGCCGCCATCGCCTTGGCGGATGCCTTGGCATCGGTAGGAGTTCAGGATTCGTTCAGGGAGCTTGTGGCATCTATATCCGTTGGAATCTGGCAGGGTCAGCCGGTACTCGATCTGGACTATGCGGAGGATTCCACCGCCGAGACCGATATGAACATCGTGACTCTAGAGTCCGGCGGATTTATCGAGGTGCAAGGCACCGCGGAAGGAGCGCCGTTCAATGACGCGCAGCTATCGAACATGTTGCAGTTGGCAAAGCAAGGAACGGCGCGGCTGGTGCGATTACAGCGGGCCGCGCTGGGTGGATAGACGGATCGGTGATGGATGACGAAGACAGACAAGCACTCGTAGCGCTGATGATCGAGCACCAGGTGCTGAAATTCGGCGAGTTCACGCTGAAATCGGGTCGCATCAGCCCCTATTTTTTCAATCTCGGGGCGATCAGCACTGGCTCGTCCATCGCCAGCCTCGGGGTCGCGTATGCGCGGCGTATTTCGCAGCTGGATCTGACCTTCGATGTGTTGTTTGGTCCTGCCTACAAGGGTATCCCCATCGCAGTTGCGACCGCCCAGGCATTGGCCGAGATGGGAGCCGACGTGGGCTGGACTTTCAGTCGCAAGGAGGCCAAGAATCACGGCGAGGGTGGCCGATTCGTGGGCGCGCCGCTGCAGGGTCGAGTTGTACTGGTGGACGATGTCCTCACCGTGGGTACGGCGGTGCGCGAGGCGGTTGGGCTGATCAGAGCGGCGGGCGCGGAATTGACGGCGGTCGTCATCGCGCTTGACAGACAGGAGTTGCAGGATCGAGCGGACAGTCGGGCCACCGCAGTCACCAGTTTGCAGGCGGAACTCGGGATACCGGTGGTCAGTTTGCTGACCCTGCAGGACGTGATCGAGTACCTTGACTTGAAACGGGATCACGACAAGCATCCGCGCGAGGTTGTCGAGGAAATCAAGCGGTATCAGAAAGCGTACTGCGTTCGGCGCGCTTGATGCTCTAAACGGAATAGACTATGCGGGAGCCTTTACAACGGCAGAAACTGATCGACGCGGGTGTTCGCGCATCGCGGTGTATGGGCGCTCCTCGACCTTTGCTGTCGGTGACTCTGATCATCGCGCTCCTCACGCCGATAACGGCCCATGCCGCGAAAAACCTGTATCGTTTTCTGAATGCCGAAGGCGCGATCGAGATTTCCCATACCATTCCGTCGGATCGGGTACCGTTGGGCTACGAGGTCCTCGACTCCCGCTCAGGACGCGTTGTCCAGGTGGTCGAGGCGCAAAAAAGTCCGGAGGAAGTGGCCCGCATCGATAGAGAAACCCGAGCGCGCAGCGCCTGCAGGAACGCCCTGGCACGAGTCAACTCGCTGTATCAGTCCGAGATCGACATAACTCTGGCTGAAGAGCAGACCCTAAAATCGTTGCTTGGGCGTATTGAAAACGCGACGGAAAATCTGCGCCTGGTACGTAATCAGAAGCGCAATTTCGAGGCGACGGCCGCGCGGCGGGAACGCGCAGGCGAGTCCCTGCAAAAGGGCCTCTTGAGCAACATTGAGCGTGCAAACATCCAGCTGGGCAACCTGGAGCGGGAGATTGAGCAGCGGCATCGCCAGCAGGACGATGCTCAAACGCGGTTCGCCCGGGACCTCGTGCTGTTCCGGCAGGCAACGTGCCCGTCTCGAGCCGAATTAAGCTTTCTTCAGAGCGACGAGGCCAACGTAAGTGGCGGCGACGGATAGACGGGTTCTGGCAGCAGACGGTTAGCGGAATACCGAGCGCTCCAACGCTTCCCATTGATCTTTCCACCTTGTCGTCGGCAAAGCACGGAACTCGCTGCGCACGAATTGGTTGATCCGGCCTTCGGCCGCGGACAGCAGCAGATTTGCGCCGGCGCTGATGTCTAGCTCCGGTCCCGGCACGCGCGTTACCGCCCACTCGCGAAGAATCAAACGCAGCTGCGTCTCCAGGCGATCGAAAACCTGCCGCATACGCGCGCGGAGTCGACCGGTTTCCCCTTGCAGCGCATCGCCCACCAGCAATCGAGACAAACCAGGGTTCCGCTCCGCAAACGACAGCAGCAGCCACAGCAGGCTGCGGCAGCGTTGCTGCGCCGTCGGCTCTTCGGCCATGATCCGCGTGATGCGGCTGAACAGGCTTTCCTCGAGGAACTCGATCAGTCCCTCGAGCATCTTGGCTTTGCTTGGAAAGTGCCGGTACAGGGCTGCCTCGGATACGCCAACCTCACGCGCGAGGGCAGCGGTCGTGATCCGCGAACCAGGGTGGTTCTCGAGCATCTGTGCATACGCCTGTAGGATTTCCTGGCGTCGATTGGATTTGGTGGCCAATTTATCGATCCTGGCCAGCAGCAGAGATCTGGGTACCGATGCCTGCGTCGGTAAAGATTTCCAGCAGCAGCGCGTGGGGTACCGTGCCGTCGATGATCTGGGTGCTGCCCACGCCGTTGTTCGATGCCGACACGGCGCACCGAGCCTTGGGAAGCATGCCCGAGGAAATGGTGTCGTCGGCGATGAGGGCGCTGACCTCGTCGCTTGTGAGGGCCACCAGCGTATTGCCGGATGCATCCAGGATCCCCGGCGTATTGGTCAACAGTATCAGCTTCTCGGCTTTCAGCTCCTCGGCGAGGCGTCCGGCGACCAGGTCGGCGTTGATGTTGTACGACTCGCCGTCGGGCCCTACGCCGATGGGTGCGACCACGGGAATGAAATTTTCGCGAATGAGCGTATTGATCACCCCGGGGTTCACGCTGTGAACCTCGCCGACGTGGCCGATATCGATGATCTCAGGCACGTCGAGCTCGGGGGATTGCTGGGTTACAGACAGCTTGCGGGCGCGAATCAGATCGCCATCCTTGCCGGTAATGCCCACGGCGCGACCGCCGTTCTTGTTGATCAGCGAGACGATATCCTGGTTGACCAGACCCCCCAGAACCATTTCCACAACGTCCATGGTTTGCGCGTCCGTGACCCGCATGCCTTCGACAAACCGGGTTGGGATGTTCAGGCGTTCCAGGAGTTCACCGATCTGCGGCCCGCCCCCGTGCACCACGATCGGGTTCAGACCAACCAGCTTCATCAGCACGATGTCCTGGGCAAACGTATTCTTGAGGGCGTCGTCCATCATTGCGTTGCCACCGTACTTGATGACCAGCGTGCTGCCATGGAACTGCTGAATGTAGGGCAGTGCCTCGATCAGAACGCTCGCAATGTTGCGCACTTCGGCATCTGAGATAGGCATAGCTTTAGCGAAACTTGAGTAATGGGTCGACTGCGCTGAGCCGGTCCTGGAACAGATCCTGTATCCGATCCAGCGCCGCGCTGGAGTCTGCCTCAAACCGCAAGGTCAGCATCGGGCTGGTGTTCGAGGCGCGAACCAGGCCCCAGCCATCTGGGTAGTCTACCCGCAGGCCGTCGATGTTCGTCAGGGTGCCGTCGCCGAAATCGGCTTCGTTGCCCAGGCGTCCGATGATCTTGAACTTTTCGTCCTCGGTGGTCGCAACCTTGATCTCGGGTGTGCTGAATGTCACCGGGAACTGCGCGAACAGCTCGTCCACGGTCTTGTTCTCTGCGCTGATGATTTCCAATAGCCGCGCCGCGGAATAAATGGCGTCGTCGAACCCGTACCAGCGTTCGCTGAAAAAAATGTGGCCGCTGAACTCGCCGCCGAGCAACGCGCCCGTTTCTTTGATTTTGGACTTGATGTGTGAGTGGCCGGTCTTCCACATGATGGGTCGGCCGCCGTATTCGCTGATCAGGGTGTTGAGATGACGGCTGCACTTCACGTCGTAGACGATATCGGCGCCGGGATTACGGCTGACAATGTCCTTGGCGAACAGCATCATCAGCTTGTCTGGCCAGATGATCTCACCGCTTGCCGTGACCACACCTAGGCGATCACCATCGCCATCGAAGGCTAGACCCAGGTGAGCTCCTTCTGCCTGCACCACCGTGATCAGGTCTTGCAGATTTTTCGGATCGGCAGGATCAGGGTGGTGATTTGGGAAATCGCCGTCCACGTCGCAATACAGAGGCACGACCTCGCACCCCATCTCTTCGAGCAGTCGCGGCGCGATGATGCCGGCGACGCCGTTGCCGCAGTCCAACACAACTTTGAGAGGCTGGGCCACGACCACATCTTCGAGCACGCGATCGACGTACTGGTCGTTCAGGTCAATATGTTCCACATCCCCTGTACCCTCGGTCAACTGGTTGTTGTCCAGACGCTCCTTGAGCTTCTGGATCCGTTCTTCGGCCAGAGTTTCGCCGCCCAGCATCATTTTCAAGCCGTTGTATTCGGGCGGGTTGTGGCTGCCCGTGATCATGATGCCGGTTCCGGTGTCTAGCGCATGGGTTGCAAAGTAGAGCAGTGGTGTCGGAACGCGGCCGATATCCAGCACGTCCAGACCGCCCTCCGTGAGGCCCTTTGTCAGAGAATTTCTTAGCATTTCGCTGGAGTGGCGGCCGTCGCGCCCAACGGCAACACGAGTTTGTTCGTGTTCGCTCGCTTCTGCAGCAAACGCGCGGCCGATCCAGTAGACGACGTCCTCGGTGAGATTTTTCTCGACGACGCCGCGAATGTCATAGGCTCGAAAAATTTGTTTGTCGAGCTTCAGGCCCAGATCGGCAGGGCTGACCTCTTCGCTGACTTTTATGCCGAAATTTTCGTCTGCATCGTCGGCGATGCTGACTTCCTGGAAACCCGCCTCGGAGCCCTTGGCGTTTGACGGCTCGTCATTGAGCAGGTCCGAGTCTTCGTCTTCGTAGCCGGGCGACGCCCCGACGCTGGCCTTGGAGGTGGATTTTGACTGCCGATCGGATTTACGCGCCGCGCCGCGCCCGTACTGAGACATCGTCGCGGCGAGCTGCTGGAAGAGGGGCAGTCGGTAGCGCTCCATGGCGGGCTCGCGCCCGCGTAGCAAACGCGTGGCGTAGTTGCCCAGAATGTCCGCGTCGTTTTGAATCTTGCGGCCCAGGGTTGAGAACGCGATGGACACTCCGCCGAGCATCATGCACAGAGCAACGGCAAATGCGGTGAGCAGGTCGGTTAGATTGGCGATGGGCGCGACGGCCGCGCGACCCGGCTCGAAGATGAGGGTCCAGATCGAATTGCGCAACCGGACGGAAACTGCCGCGCTGGGATTCGAGCCACCGCCCCACTCGAAGAGGTCGATGCGTGCCCCGTCGACCAACTGCTCGACGCGGACCCGTCCGATATTCGGATCGAACGCCGCGATGGAGGTCAGGAAGTAGGTGGGTGACAAGGCGACGAAGAGAACGCCATCGACCATGCCGTCGTTGGTGATCGGGCTGGCGGCATAGATAAAGCGTTGATTATCCAGAGACACGCCTTCAGGACCCGCGAACTCCTGAAATTCCGCACGTTTGATCACCTCCATGGCGACGTAGGAAATCGGAACGGCGGCATTCAAGTCGATATTGGCCTGATCCTTAGGCACGATCTCCACGCGGCGCGCGAAGGCAATCAGATCGGTGAGCGAGCGGCTTGTGGCCTTGATAATTTGAGGATCGTTGGTCGCCAACGCAGCGACCACCCGTTCTGATTCTGCCAGGGTTTTTATCTGCTGTTCGAGGTTGACGATACGGCCGTTGAGGTAACCTGCGAACGCCGTGCGGTAGGTCTGGATCTGCTGGCTGGAATGAGCCTCGTTAGCGCCGACGACAAGTTGCCACCACAACAGCGCTAGGGCACAGATGAGACCCAGGGTAGCCGAACCGATGGCCAAGACAGAATGCCACCAGATGCCGTTGCTTACCGTGTGCTTCCTGCGGGTGCGGGAAGATCTCTTAGCCGGCTTCTTTTCGTCGCTTGCACTGTTCAATGGGGCAGGTCCGAAACAAAATGCCCGCGTATGTTAAAGCGTAAGGCCTTGGGGTTGCCAGCGGGGTTGTCAGGTTCAGGTCTATTTTGCGACGCGTTCGGGGTTTGTATTCGCTAACTGGTCGACAAATTCGCCAATCGTTTCGATTATCGCACGGGCGAGTTCCGACTTGGGTTGGCGCGGCAGAACATTTTCGCCGCCCTCCCAGATCACGGTGGCGGCGTTGTGGTCGCTGTTGAAGCCAATCGTCGAGTCCAAAACGTCGTTCACCACGATGATATCGATGCCTTTGCGCTCACGCTTGCTGCGCGCATGCTCGAGCGCCGCGTGCGTCTCGGCTGCGAAACCCACGGTGAAGGGTTTGTCGGGGAGCTTCGCGACGTTGGCGATAATATCGGGATTCTCGACGAGCTCCAGGGTCAGCTTTGCCCCGGCTCCCTGGTCGGTCTTCTTGATCTTCAGCGGCTTGACCGCGTCGGGCCGGTAGTCGGCTACCGCCGCAACGCCAATGAAGATGTCGCATTCGGCGGCATGGGCAAGCACCTCATCACACATTTCGGTTGCGCTGGTCACGTCTATTCGGCGCACCCCGACAGGCGCCGGCAGTGTCACGGGACCGGATATCAGGACAACATTGGCACCCGCGGCGTGCGCGGCGGCGGCCATCGCATAGCCCTGTTTGCCGGAGCTGTGATTAGAGATAAAACGCACCGGATCGATGGCCTCGATGGTCGGACCGGCGGTGATCAGTACGCGTTTGCCATCCAGCAGCTTTTTGGACGCGGTGAAATGGGTTTCCAGTGCTGCGGTCAGGGCCTCGGGTTCCTGCATGCGACCCGGCCCGAATTCGCCGCAGGCCTGGTCGCCGCTGTCCGGTCCGAGCAGCTGTGCGCCGTCGTTGACCAGGCAGCGCACGTTGCGCCGGGTGGCCGGGCTCTCCCACATCACCTGATTCATGGCCGGGGCGAGGAGCATGGGTGCGCGACTGGCCAGGCACAAAGCGGTCAAGAGATCATCGGCCCTGCCCGTGGCGAGGCGACTAATGACATCGGCCGTTGCGGGTGCGATCAGAATCAGATCGGCCCAGCGAGCAAGCTCGATATGGCCCATGGCCGCTTCGGCAGTCTCATCCCAGAGATCGTCCCTCACGGCGTGGCCGGAGACCGCTTGCAAGCTGGTGGTGGTAACGAAGTGGTGAGCGCCGCGGGTCATGACCACTTGCACGTCTGCCTCGGCTTGACGCAAAAGGCGCACGAGGTGAGGGGTTTTATACGCGGCGATTCCGCCACTCACACCCAGTAGGATCTGTTTTCCTTTGAGCCCGTCTTGCGGGCTTGATGTTGCCATGCCCGCCCTCGCGAGTCGGTTCGGGCTAACGATACCACCACCCCCGGGCCGCCACTAATCCGGGATGTGTCGGGTTGTCAACGCTATCGAATTCGCGGGAGAACTTTCTTGTCAATCGCCGGATGGCCTGAAAGTGAGCAGCCCCGGACACGGCTGCTCGAGCGGGGCATTGATCAGCTTACGGATGCAGAGCTGTTGGCTGTTTGCATCCGCACGGGACATGCTGGACACGACGCCGTGAGCTATGCGCGCGAGCTTCTTGGGGAGTTTGGCGGTCTGCAGGCACTGCTGGATGCGCCGGCAAAAAAACTGCTTGGTGTTCCCGGCCTGGGTCCGGCGAAGGTCGCTGCGCTGAAGGCGAGCCTCGGGGTGGCGGAGCGTTATCGCTATGCCGGCTTGGCTCGCGAGGTGGTACTCAGCGACTCGAGCTCGGTGCTCGGGTATCTGCGGCACAAGCTGGCAAGCCTGGAGCGCGAGGTATTCGCCTGTCTGTTTCTCGATACCCGGCATCGGCTCATCGCTTTCGAGACGCTTTTTCTGGGCTCGATCGATCGCGCCAGCGTACATCCGCGCGAAGTACTCAAACGAACTCTGGAGCTCAACGCCGCGGCGGTCATCTTTGCCCACAACCATCCGTCCGGGGTCCCCGAGCCCAGCGCCAGTGACATTCAACTCACCGCCGAGCTCAAAGGGTTGTTGAGCAAGCTCGATGTGCGCTTGCTCGATCACATCATCATCGGTCGAGGCCGCGAGGTTTCGTTTGCTGAGCGTGGCCTGCTGTAGATTACCGCAGAGCCAGGTTGCCCGATGCGAAGCGCTCTGGTATAAACGCGCCTCTTTTTTCCCCCGGGAAAAGCTGTCATGTCTCGAGTCTGCCAGGTGACGGGCAAACGGCCCATGTCGGGCAACAATGTCAGTCATGCAAACAACAGGACGCGCCGACGGTTTTCGCCGAATCTGCACTACCATCGATTCTGGGTAGAGAACGAGAAGCGCTTCGTGCGGCTGCGGGTATCCGCGCAAGGCATCCGCCTGATCGACAAAAAAGGCATAGATGCCGTGCTCGCGGACATGCGCAAGCGCGGCGAGAAGGTATAGTTAACGGCCAAGGCTAGCGGCGTACCGTAACCTAAGGCATCACTGCAGGAATCAGACATGCGCGACAAAATCAAGCTGGTATCCAGCGCGGGCACCGGCCACTACTACACCACCGACAAGAACAAGCGCAACACGCCCGACAAGCTGGAAAAGAAAAAATACGATCCGGTGGTGCGCAGGCACGTGCTGTACACCGAAGCCAAGATCAAGTAGCCGCCAGCGACCGGCGCTGCCGCTACCCCCACTGGGCGCCCCGGACATAGGTATGTTTCACCGCGTTGAGTCAAACGACGCGGGTCGCTCGCTTAAGGCGGCATTGAGCGGTGCCTGAACTTCCCGAAGTAGAAACCACCCGGCGCGGGCTGGCTGCGTTGCTGACCGACCGGTTTATCGTTGGCTGGACGATACGCAACCCGAACCTGCGCTGGCCCGTGCAGTTGCCAGCGCAGCTGCGCGGGGGGCGCATTTGCGGCGTCAGGCGCCGAGCAAAGTATCTGATCGTGGAGGTGATTGGTGCCAGCCATGCTGCCGCAGTCGGGGAGCGGGGCGCGCTGATCATGCACCTGGGGATGTCAGGTAATTTACGAGTTTTGCCGGTCGAAACCGCACCGGGGAAACACGACCACCTGGACATCGTGCTTAGCGGCGCTTTGCTGCTGCGTCTGAATGATCCTCGCCGTTTCGGCAGCGTGCACTGGCAAGCCGATCCCGTGGAGGAGCATTGGTTGCTGCGAAAGCTGGGTCCAGAACCTTTGTCGACCGAATTCTCAGGCGCATACCTGAAAGCCCGTGCGAGGCGACGTCGGGTGGCGGTGAAGAACTTCATCATGGACGGCCAGATCGTGGCCGGGGTAGGCAATATCTACGCCAGCGAAGCGTTGTTTCTGGCGGGTATTCGACCCACCACGCGGGCCGGCAGGGTAACCCTGCTCGGTTACGAACGGCTGGTTGCGGCAATTCGCCAAGTACTCGAGCAGGCCATCGCGTTGGGGGGCACGACCCTGCGGGATTTTGTGGATCAGGATGGAAATCCAGGCTATTTCAAGCAATCGCTCAACGTCTACGGCCGGGACGGGTTACCCTGCCCGCGCTGTGCAACGCCGCTGAAAGGCGTCAGAACTGGTCAAAGGGCAACGGTTTTTTGCCCAAAATGCCAAAGTGCTCAGAGTTTTAGCGGTCGCAGATGCTAAAGTAGTTTAATTGTACTGGCGTCCAGCATGACGAAAGGACCATCGACATGAAGCGATTGACCCGCGCGTTACTACTGCTTTCTCTGGCCATTTTCATCAGCGTTCCGGTCCTGGCTGCGCCTGCAGATGAACCCACGGCGCTTGCCATGACAGGCGATCTGATCGTTGCCCGGCCTCTGGGCGTTGCCATTACGGCCATTGGAACCGTAATATTTTTGGCCAGCCTGCCATTTACCGCACTTGGCGGCAACGTCGGTCGCTCCGCCGATGCGCTGGTGACAAAACCCGCAGCCGAGACTTTCATGCGCTGCCTGGGTTGTCGAACCGCCGGGCACTTTCGGGCTCCCGCCAACTGAGCGCTGACCTCGCCTACTTTTTTGTGTAGGCCTGCACGACGGCCGGGTGCACGAACTCGGCGATGTCCCCGCCAAGGGATGCGATTTCCCGGACGAGGGTGGAGGAGATGAACGAACAGCTCTGGGAGGTCGGTAGAAACACATACTCGATTTCCGGATCGAGCGATTGATTCATTTCCGCCATCTGAAACTCGTAATCAAAATCTGTGACTGTACGTAGCCCGCGCAGGATGAAGCGTGCGTTCTTCTCGCGCACGTAATTGACCAGCAGGGTATTGAATCCCTCCACCGAAACCCGATCGCCGAACTCCTCCACCACCTCACGGCACAGTTCGATCCGATCCTTCAATTCAACCGCAGGGTCTTTCTGAGCGGAAGTGCCGATCGCTACGACAACGTGATCGAACAGGCTCAGAGCGCGTTTGACGAGATCCGTATGGCCATTGGTAATCGGATTGAAAGATCCTGGATAGACTACGGTCCGCATTTGAACCACCGCAAGCGAAAGCGCGGGATGGTAGCTGGGAGATCATTCTCTGGCAAGGAGTCCAAACTGGCTGTCACCCGCATGGCTGTGTTTCAGCGTCCGCCAGCCCCCGCTCTCTGGTGGCTCGCCCACGCCGAACGTTGCCTGTTTGCGCCGCTCGAGATAGACGCGCCCGCCCGGGGAGAGCAATTCGCGCGCTGCTATGAGTTCGAGCACCGCACCGAGCTCGTTGGATTCGAACGGTGGATCGAGAA
>Ga0114950_10000306_pt1 | contig 32160 bp, 27 predicted proteins | sample N075metaG_FD_83503 | JGI IMG/M metagenome (GOLD analysis project Ga0114950, IMG submission 83503) | Deep subsurface microbial communities from Kermadec Trench to uncover new lineages of life (NeLLi) - N075 metaG | ecosystem: Environmental > Aquatic > Marine > Ocean trench > Sediment | place...
CCTTCCTCTTCCCGGGCGACTACGGGACCTATCTTCGCCAGCGGGAGGAAACGGGGCTGCACGATTTCGACGTCGTCTAGCGTGGCGACCGACTCGACTCATGAGACGAGTACGTCGAGAACCAGCCCGATCAGGAAGAATCCGCTGTATCGCCGGGTGAACCAGAACGCGACCCCCACGAACCAGAGCGGCCATACCCCATCCGGGAGATCCACAGGCGGGCCGTCCGGACGCGGCCGCGAGAAGACCTGAAAGACACGTTTCAGCGAGAACATCGAAACGAAGGTCACGAACATGACCGGATGAAAGAAATCCGTATAGACCAGGTAGGCGATCACGGGATATTGGGCGAGCAGCAGTCCGACCGTCACCTTTCGCGAGAGCGATTCACCCAGAATGACAGGCAGCGTGCGAATTCCCTTGTCGTGATCGAAGGACAGCTTGTCCGTATGCTTCCCGAAGAGCACCGCTGTCGGGCCGAGGGCGTAGGCGAGACTCGCGAAGGCGACCTCATTGCTCCACACGCCGGTCATCACGAAATAGCTACCCCCGACCATCAGCGGCCCCCACACCACGAGGACCGCAGGCTCGCCCAGGCCCATATACTTGAGGGGAAACGTGTAGAAGAGCACGAAGAACGCACCCGACGCCAGCAACATGAGCGTGATGTCGCCCCGGGCGGACGAGAAGACCAGGTAGAACCCGATCGCGAGAGCGGCGAAGCCGGTGACGGCCGCGTAGGTCGTCAACTGTCTCACGGTCAGGAAGCCGTCCTCCACCGTCTGCGGTCCGTATTGGGTTCGAAAATAATTCCCCTGGTCGACGCCCTTCCAGTGGTCGGTCAGGTCGTTGATCAAATTATTCGTTGCGTGCGCAAGGCACAGCCCCCCGGCAACGAGCCCGAAGAGCAGGCCATCGAACGCGCCATGTTTGTAGGCCAACACTCCGGCGAAGGCCGCGGACGTGAAGGTCATGATGATCACGGCGGCCCGCGATGCGATCAGCCAGCGCGACACGAGGTCGAGTCCATCCCAGTCGGCCTTCGAGATCCGCGGCATGGCGGTCAGCGCCCGCCCCCACATCGCCACGTTCGGCATCCATTATCTCCTGTTCCCGTCTCGACCGCCTCGACGACAGCGACCCCACGAGGGGTCCCGGCCAGTCTAGGGAGTCGCGACGCGTCGCGACCGCAGTCTCACCGCGTATTCGATCTGTACAAGTCCGCGGTTTTAATTTCCTTGACAGTGTAAAATTTACGACGTATACACACTGCCATGCCGCGAGCCGCCCTCTCCCAGGATCAGGTCGACGATTTTCGCAAGACCCTCTGCGACAGCGCCACGCGTCTCTTCGCGGAGCACGGTTATCAGGGCGTGACGATGCGCGCGCTGGCCCTGGATTTGGCGTGCAGCCCGATGACGCCCTACCGCTACTTCGAGAACAAGGCCGAAATCTTCGACGCGGTCCGCTCTGCAGCCGCCCTGCGATTCGCCAATGCGATCGAGGGCGCCGTGAAAGCACACTCGGATCATCCCGCGCGGCTGCGAGCGATGTGCCTCGCGTACGTCGCGTTCGCGGTCGACGAGCCCCATGCCTACCGGATCATGTTCGAACTCGACCCGACCCGTCGCCCCTCCCCGGCCCAACGCCAGGATCTGCGCGGCTGGTTCGTGATGAATACGGCCGTGGCGGAGGCGATCGAGGCCGGCGCGCTGTCGGGGAAGCCGAGCATGGTCGCCCACCTGCTCTGGTCCGGCATTCATGGAATCGTCGCACTCCATCTCTCCGGAATGCTCGAACTCGGCCTCGACCTCGAAAGCCTGGTCGAAGCCTTCGTCGAGCGTGAACTCGGTCGAAGGGCCGAAGCACCCCACTGAATCCGCTTTCACGAGGAACCCAGCATGCCCAATTCCAGCAGCCACGAAATGAACGAACTCTTCGCCCAGATTGTCCGCCCCAACCCCGTCGAGACGGACTCCACCCTGACGCATGTCGAAGGAGAGATCCCACGCGAGCTTTCCGGGACGCTCTACCGGAACGGACCGAATCAGAAGATCGCACCGGCAGCCGGTCCGCGCGCCCTCCATTTCTTCGACGGCGATGCTCTCGTTCACGCGATCCGATTCGAAGACGGAGTCGCGCATTGTCGCAGCCGCTTTGCCCAAACCGAAAGCTACCTCCGGGAACAGCAAGAAGGCGTCAACTGCCAGCGCGGACTGAACCTGCCCGCGGATCACCCGCTGGAAACGCCCCTGCCCAGCCATTCGCCCAACACGAATATCGTTCCCCACGCCGGGCGTCTTTTCGCATTGGCTGAGAACATGCCGCCCTTCGAGATGGATCCGACGACCCTCGAATCGAAGGGACTCTGGGACTACGACGGGAAGATGCTAGGCGTTTCGACCACAGCGCATCCCAAGATCGATGCCAGGACGGGCCAGATGTGGATCCACGGCTACCAGCCCATCGAACCCTTTCTCGCGCTCTACTGTGTCGAAGCCGACGGAAGCGTGTCGCTCGCCGAGGCGCACGATGTGCCGTGGGCCTCGATGATGCATGACTTCGCCATCACCGAGAATTACGTCATCTTCCCGCTCGGCAGCATGACGTTCGATCTCGGCCCCCTGCTGACCGGCGGACGTTTCAGCGACGCCATTGCGGCCGCGCCCGATCGGCCGATGCAATTCGGAATTCGCGGTCGCGAACCCGGAAGCGAGCTTCGCTGGTTCGAGGCGCCCTCCGCCGGATACATGTTTCACCCCGGGAATGCCTACGAAGAAGACGGCAAGATCATCATGGACGCCTGCACCTACGAATCGGCCCAGGCCCTGATCGATGGACTCGACACCGCGCGAGACGGCCGCGGACTCGGCGGCGTGGTCGCCCACCCCTACCTCTACGAATTCGACCTGGCCTCGGGAACCTGCAAGGAAACGCGGTTTTCGGACTCCGCTGCCGAATTTCCACGAATCGACGACCGTCTCGTCGGCCGGAAGAACCGTTGGGGTTATGCGGCGACCGCCGAGCCGGCCGACGGAGCCAGCGGCGTGTTCCGCAGAATCACGAAATACGATCGGGAGGGTGGCGCTTCGATCCATCGCCCACAGATCGACGGCCAATGGGTCGGCGAGCCGGTCTTCGCCCCACGAATGCCGACCGCCGACGAAGACGACGGCTTCGTCCTGAACCTCGTGTTCGATGGCAATCGGGATCAGACTGCGATCGAGATCCTGGACGCTCGCGCGATCGATGCCGAACCCCTGGCGCGGATCTGGCTCGACGAGCGCGTGCCCCTCGGCTTCCACGGAAACTGGCTGCCGGCGGGTTAGCCGCGCAATCGTCGCGCAGCGGATCGACAGCACGCATCAATCTGGGGGCGCATCCACGTCGCACGGCAAAATCCGTGCTACCCAATCGACACGGATCCGAGCCCGCATCACTCATGAATGTCGTGGCGAGGGTCAACGACCGAACGGACTCACCGGACTATCGACAGGAGACCGAACGATGGCGGAGATCCACGGCGGGCAGATCGCAGCCCGACAGCTGATGGCGTTAGGCATCGACACCCTGTTCGGCGTGGTCGCGGGACCGATGATCGAGTTGTTCGCAGGCGGTCAGTCGGAGGGTATGCGTGTCATCGGCGGGCGGCACGAGATGAACGCCGGGTTCATGGCCTCCGCCTGGGGTTGGCAGAAGAAGAAACCCGGCATCCTGGTTGCCGGTTCCGGCCCGGCCGTCACGAATTGTCTGACCCCCCTCTATGTCGCGACGGAGAGCGCCATGCCGCTCGTCGTGCTAGGCGGTTCGGCTATTTCCAATACGACGGGTTTCGGCGCCTTCCAGGAACTCGACCAGGTCGCCGTGGCCAAGCCCCTCGCGAAGTGGACGGGTCGTGTCGACTCGACCGAGCGGATTGGTGAATGGGTACGACTGGCGGTGGGCAAGGCCCTCGAGGGCCGACCGGGCGGCGTCTATCTCGATTTCCCCGGTGAAATCGTGGGCCGCATGATCGACGAGAGCACCGCGCCCATCCGATCCGCGCCCCGGATCACGGCTCCGCAACCCGACAATGACGCCGTCGAGCGAGCGGCGGACCTGCTCAGCCAGGCGGAGCGGCCACTCATCCTGATCGGAAAGGGGGCGGCCTGGGCCGACGCACAAGAAGCTCTCGGCCAGCTGAGCGACCTCGGCATTCCCTACGTCTGTTCCCCGATGGCCCGCGGCACGATTCCCGACGACCACCCGAACTTCGCAAACGCAGCCCGCTCGCTCGCGATCGGCGGGGCCGATGTCGTGGTGATGTTCGGCGGGCGTTTCAACTGGATCTATGGACTCGGGAGACGATTCGCGCCCGATGCCCGGATCGTCCAGGTCGACATCGAACCCGAGGAGATGATCTCCGGCGCGCCGGTCGAACTCGGGATCGTGGCCGACGCGAAGGCGACCGCCGAGGCGCTGGTCTCCGCGATCGGCGGTCGCACGCTGCGATGCACAGACGGTGACTGGCTCTCCGGGATTCAGGAGAAGGCACGCCGCAACGAGGAGAATGCACGCGCGGTCTTGACCGACGATTCGATCCCCATCAACCCCTATCGCGTCGTCGCCGAGGTGAAGGACGCCGTCCCGCGCGATGCCATCATCACGTCGGATGGCGAAACGATCATGGGAATCGTACGGGCGATGATGCCGTCTTTTGTAAACCGCTCCGTCCTGAACGCAGGAACGACGGGCTGCATGGGCGTCGGTGCCCCGTATACCGTCGGCTCGGCCCTCGCCTGCCCGGATCGACTGTCGATCGGCATCCTGGGCGACTATGCCTTCGGCGCTGCGGCCATGGTCGTCGAAACCGCGATGCGTGTCGGCGCCAAGCCGGTCTTCGTCGTCGTGAACAACGAGGGGATCGCCGGCCACATGCTGCAAGACGCCATGCTCCCGCCGGACTCGCCGCCGATCGCTGCACTGCTGCCGGCACGCTACGACAAGATTGCCGAGATGGTCGATGGACACGCCGAGCACGTCGAGCAGCCCGACCAGATCCGGCCCGCGCTCGACCGCGCGCTCGCGTCTGGGAAAGTGGCCGTCGTCCACGTGCGGGTCGATCCGAAGGCGACACGGATCTCGGGGTCGAACTACTTGCAATAGAATGCACGACTGCGCTCTACCGCAATCGGCACTTCGAACGCTATAGGCATCTCGAACGCCCGACAGTCCACGCCACCGGAGGAACGCGTCATGACCCAACCCCTCGAAGGCCTCCTCGTTCTCGACTGGACGATCTGGCAACAAGGCTCCGTCTGCTCGGCGATGTTGGGGGACATGGGCGCTCGGGTGATCAAGATCGAGCAGCGCGGCACGGGTGACCCCGGTCGCTGGATCGTGGGCGCGGGCGGCGTCGACACGAGCGACACACCCAACTGGTACTTCGAGGCCAACAACCGCAACAAGGAATCGATTGCCCTCGATCTCAAGCGGCCGGAGGGGCGCGAGATCGTGCTCGCCCTCGCGGAGAAGGCCGACATCTTCGTCCAGAACTATCGCCTTGGCGTCGCAGCACGACTCGGACTCGACTACGCCAGTCTTCGGGAACGCAACGAGCGAATCATCTACGCGAGTGCAACCGGCTACGGCCCGAAAGGTGATGAGGCGTCGGAGCCGTCCTTCGACCATCTCGGGCTCGCACGCTCGGGCATCATGAACGCTGCGGGCGAGCCCGACATGCCGCCCCTCGCCATCACTGGCGGCATCGCGGACCAGATGGGCGCGATCATGCTCGCCTACGGCATCGTCACCGCGATCGTCGCGCGTGAGCGCTTTGGCATCGGGCAAGAGGTGAACACTTCGCACCTGGGCTCGATGGCCTTCCTTCAGGGACTCTCGCTCTCGATGAAGTTGATGGCGGGCGTCGCGATGCCCCGCAGCTTTCGCAGCCAGGCGGGCAATCCGCTCTGGAACCACTATCGCTGTGCGGACGATCGCTGGCTCGCACTCGCGATGCTCCAACCGGACCGCTACTGGGCCGACTTCTGCCGGGTGATCGAGCGGCCGGAACTCGCAGAGGACGACCGCTTCAAGGACATGACGGCGCGTACGGTTCATAGGGAGGCGTGCGTCGCGATTCTCGACGAGGCCTTCGCCCGCTATCCTCGCGCCGAGTGGTTACAACGACTCAAGGACGCCTCCGGCGACTTCATCTACACGATCGTCAACTCGGTCGACGATCTGCCCGACGATCCGCAAGTAATCGCCAACGACTATATCGTCGAGATGGACCATCCCCAGCACGGTCCAACGAAGATGGTGGGTATTCCGGTCGCGCTTAGCGAGACCCCGGGATCCATTCGGACCGCCGCTCCAGAACTCGGGCAGGACACGGAAATGGTCCTGATGGACGTGCTCGGCTGGGATTTCGAACGGATCACGGCGCTGCGGGAGAAGGAAGCGATCTGAACGCCGGCGAGATCCTCAGGCGATCACCCCACCGTCGACGACGAGCACGGTCCCCGTCACGAAGGATGAAGCGGGCGAGGCGAGGAAGAGCACAGCACCCATGATCTCGTCGGGGTCGGCGATCCGCCCGAGCAGGGTCTTATTCGTCATCTCCGCCTCGAACTCAGGACCCCCGCTACCCAGCATGTCCGTCCTGAAGGGCCCGGGCGCGATCGCGTTGACTCGGATACCGCTCGGCCCGAGCTCGCTCGCTGCGGACTGGGTCGCGTGCAGAAGGGCTGCCTTGGCGGAGCCGTAACCGAGCAGGCTCTGCGAGCCCCGGATCCCGCCGATCGACAGGATATTGACGATGGTTGCGGCGTCGGACCGCTCGAGATGCGGCAGCGCGTGATGCATCAGCTGGATGGGGCCTCGCAGGTTCACGGCGAGACTCTTGTCCCAGGCACCCTCGTCGAAGTCGGCCAGTCTCATGCGCAGCCCGATGGCGGCGTTGTTGACGATGCAGTCGAGGCGACCGCATTGCGCGATCGTTTCATCCACCAGCCGGTGGATCTGCTCCGGATCGCCCATGTGGCAGGCGAGCGGCAGCACCGAGCCCCCCTCGGACTCCAGGATGCGAGCTGCCCGCTCGCAGGCCTCGAGCTTGCGGCTGGCGATCACCACGCGGGCACCGGCGGCGGCGAGGATGCGTGCGATCGAGAGACCGAGGCCACGCGAACCGCCGGTCACGACGGCGACACGCCCGGTCATGTCGAAGAGGTCGTTGGGATCCGTTCGGGACATCGAGAGACTCCTCGGTTTGCGCACGGGAAGCCGGCGCCCGTGACGAGCGGCAGGTCGGTTGGGTCCGAATACCCGGCGCAGCTGTACAGACGGCGGGAATCGCGTTCGTCGCGACCGGCGGTATCGCGCACGCCCTGGAGAATAACGGAAGCCTTGCGTCTCCAACGACCGGCGGACTCCGCCTGCTCGAACCCGTCGTCGAAGCTCGCGTCCTGCTGGCCTTCGAGGCAGTACACGGTGCGCGGCAGCGGCGGGGCCAGCCGACGTCACGATCCGCGGAACGAGGCCCCCCCGCCACCCGGCCGTCGGCCGAGGATCACCCAATGGCGAAGCCCCCCGCGCCCCGGCCGAAACGTCTCGACTGCGAATCCCTGCTCTTTCAATCGGCTCTCGAATCTACGCTCCGCCGCCTCGGCCCAGACCCCGACCACCCCGCCGGCCGCAAGCGCCTGCCAGGTTCGCGCGATCGCGCCTCGCCCATAGAGCGGGTCACTTGCCGCATCCGTGCGCGCATGCGGCCCTTCGAAGAGGTCGAGGACGATCGCGTCGTAGCCCGATCCGGAGGACGCGGACTCCCGAATACAATCGGCGACATCGCTGATCTTCGTCACGACGCGCGGGTCTTCGACGGCCGCTCCGGTCAATTCCGCAAGCGGGCCACGACACCAATCGACGATGACCGGGTGTAGTTCCGCAACGGTGACCACCGCGTCGGCGGAAACCGAGTCGAGAACCGCGCGCAGCGTCAATCCCATGCCCAACCCGCCGACGAGCACGCGTGCGCCGGGCGCAAGCGCCGCGCAGGTCTTCACGCCGAGAATCTCCTCGGAGCGACTCGCGCGGCTATTCATGAGGACGCGGCCACCGACCAGGATCAAGAAGTCGTCGACCTCGCGGCGTCGCAACTCGAGCAGACCATCGGGAGTGTCGCGCGTGTCGAGCGTCTCCCAGGCCTTGCTCATTCCGGCCTGTTCCGGGCCACCCGCTTCGACTCGCGCGCCCGGCGCAGGACTTCCTGTGCATCCAGATGGTCTTCGCCGGCCCGCGCGAGATATTCGTCGTACCGACCATTGAAATCGTGGACGCCGGCGGGCGTGATCTCGACGATTCGGGTCGCCAGCTCGTTCACGAACCAACGATCATGGGAAACGAAGATGAGCGTCCCCTCGTACGCGTTGATCGCGGCCACCATGGCCTCGATCGCCTCGAGGTCGAGATGATTCGTCGGCTCATCGAGTATCAGTACATTCGGCTTCTCGACCACCAGTCGCGCGAATAACATCCTGGCCGCCTCGCCGCCGGACAGGGCCTCGAGCTTCTTCTTGCTCTCTTCCCCCGAGAAGAGGACCGCAGCCAGTTGTCCCTTCACGAATCCGATCCCCTGTTGAGGACAGAACTGCGCGAGCCAATCATCCAGACTCTGTCGGCGGGAGCCGATCTGTTCTTTCTGGTCCTGGGCAACATATCCTGGACGCGTCTCGTAGCCCCACTCGACGTCGCCCTCGTCGGCCTCGACCTCGCCGACCATGATCTTGAGAAGTGTCGATTTACCGATTCCATTCGGACCGATGATCGCGACGCGCTCCCCTCGCTGGACGACGAAATCGATTCCATCGAGCACGACATTCTCGTCAAAGGCCTTGCGGATTCCCTTCAGCTCGATGACCTGCTTGCCGCTCGGCCGCCGCTGCGTGAAGTTGAATTTCGGGTATCGCCGCGAACTCTCGGGAAGCGTCACGATATCGATTCGATCGATCGCCTTGAGCTTGCTCTGAGCCTGGCGCGCCTTCGAAGCCTTGGCGCGGAAACGCTCGACGAAGGCTTTGTGGTCCGCGATCTCGGCCTGCTGTTTTGCGATCTCGGCTTCGCGCCGCTCGCGCTCTTCCCGCTTGCCCCGAACGAAGGCGGCGTAATTCCCCGGATACGCCTTGATCGTGTCGTAGTCGACATCGACGATCACCGACGCGACGGTGTCGAGGAAGCGATGGTCGTGGGAGATCAGGATCGCCACCCCCCGATAGTTTTCGAGGAACTGTTCGAGCCAGCGGATCGATAGGATGTCGAGATGATTCGTCGGTTCGTCGAGCAGCAGCGCATCCGGTTCTGACGCGAGGACCTGAGCGAGCAGAACGCGAAGCTTGAAGCCACCCGAGAGCGTCGACAGCGTTTGGTCGTGCACCGACGTCGCGATTCCGAGCCCTTCGAGGATCTCACCCGCGCGCGCTTCGAGTCCATAGCCATCGCCCTGGATGATGATGTCCTCGAGTTCCGAATAGCGATCCCCGTCGAAATAGTCCTCGGCCGCCGCGAGGATCTTCTCCTTTTCGGCCATGGCCGCCCAGAGAGGCTTATTGCCCATCATGACGACGTCGACGATCCGCTCTTCTTCGTATTGGAAGTGGTCCTGCTCGAGCACACCGAGAACAGCACGCTTCGGAATCGAAAGATCCCCGTCACTCGCGCTCTCCTCCCCAGTCAGGATCCTGAGCAGGGTCGACTTGCCGCTGCCATTCGCGCCGACGATGCCGTAGCGCTCACCGCGGTTGAATTGCAGGGACACGTTCTCGAAGAGCACGTGGTCTCCGTAGTATTTGGCGAGGTTGGATAGGGAAATCATGATTCAATCGCAGCCGGGAGCCTGTCGGAACCTGGATTCCGTCGGGAACCGGCTTCCGTCGCGACCCAGATAAAGTGAGGGGGATTCGAGGAGCGGCCGGGAGGCCGATCGGGCGGAACCTTATCAGCGGGGCCGGCATTCGTCGAATCGCGCCCGATCGACCGGATTCGCCCCTCCTCCATCCGGATTCCCCGCCCGGCAAGCGTCCTTTCAAGCCTTCCCCGATCCGAAGCGTTATCGTGGCGCCGTGAGACAGACCTGCGGGAACGCGAGAGGGTGCCGATGACCGATCACGACCTTTCCGACGACGTGGAAGAGCGATTTCAAGTCCTGGAGAACAAGTTCCAGCACCAGGAATACACGGTGGACGAGCTCAATTCCGTCGTGACGCGACAACAGGATCAGATCGACGCACTCACGGCCGAGCTCCGGAAGATCCGTACCCTCCTCGCAGAAGAAGTCGGTCGGACGATCGACGCCGGGGAAGAACCCCCGCCGCCTCACTACTGAGCGAAGAGACGGTTCGATTCCGGGCCATGGATGACGGCTATCGCGAACTCTGGTCGACCCGCTTCGGGAGCCATTGACCTCGGGACATCACGCCTTCGATCCGACGCGTATGCCGGATATCGACGAGCGGATTCGCGCCGAGCAGAACTAGATCGGCGCGCATCCCCGGGGCAATCTGTCCCATCTCGTCCTCGAGCGAGAAGAAGCGAGCCGGGGCGACGGTCGCCGCGAATAACGCCTCACGCGTGGTCAGGCCGCTGTGCACGAGCAGCTCGAGTTCGCGGTGAAGGCTCTCGCCCGGAATCGCCAGGCGGATCGGCGTATCGGTTCCGGCCGCAATCGGGACGCGCTGCCCGACCATCTCGCCCACGAGAAAGAAACTCCAATCCGCGAATCTCATGTCGGACCGGGCTCCCCCCACATCCAGATCCTCGACCAGTCGATGCCAGCGCTGCTGGACCGCGACCGGCAAGGCCCCGAGAGCTGCCCGCCATTCCGGCTTGCGATCGGGACGAGACCGGTTGAAAGCATTCAAGCGAAGCGTCGGAACCTGCATCGTCTGTCTGAGAGTCGCCAACACCCTTCGACACCGGTCGGCGTCGTAGGCCGCGATCGCTGGGAGCCTCTGACTCGCATGCAACTCTCGTCGAAGATCGAAGCCTCGCGTCCCCTCGAAACTCTCGATCCGCGCGCGCCTCGCAGCGAGAAGCGCGCGCCAATTCGATGCGCACGCGAGTTCGAGATTGCGCAGGTGTTCCATCGAACCGGTCTCGGGACCGGCGACATCCGCTGTCATGGAGAGCGGAACATGGGAAGCGATCGGCAACTCGAGCGCCCTCGCTTCCGCAACGAGTGCCTCGAAAATCGCCGGACTCACCAGCTCATACACCTTGATGAAATCCGCGCCCTTCGAATGCAGCCATCGAACCTTCGCTCGGGCCGCCTCGACGTCGGGCAGGCTCGTTCCCAATTCCGGCTGCGCAGCCGTAGCGCCGTCGTAGACGACGTACTCGCCATCGAGAAGCGGACCGGACACGAAGAGTCGCGGCGCGACAGCCCCGGTCGCCGCCCATTCGCTCCGAATCTCGACGAGCCGCTCGAGGTCACCGCCCGTGTCGCGCACACTCGTTATGCCATGGGCCAGAAAGAGCGCAGCCATCGAATCGGTGAGTTCGGGGTCGTATAGGAAATGGACGTGTGCGTCCCACAACCCCGGGATCAGATAGCGACCCCGTCCGTCGACCACTTGTTTCGCCGCGGGCGCGTCGTCGCTCATCGGCCCGACCCAGACGATCCGATCCCCGCGCGTCACGACGCGCTGATCCGCTCGCTCGCCATGCACGGCATCGATGACCGTCACGCCTTCGATGGCGATCCCACCGATCGGATGACGCGTCGCACACGCCATGATCGAGAGCCCTAGCCATGCGATCAGCGCGATTCGAATCACGTCGTAAAGAATCACGTCGCCAGACTGCTGATCGGGTGGCCTCTGCCCCCATTCGATCCGGTCGATCCTGCTGATCCGATTTGACGCCAAGAGCCCCCCAAATAAACAGAGATCCCTCACAATCGGTGGGAGGGACCCGTCTGCGAAACTGATTCTAGAGCGAGCCGCGTGACAACTCGAATGACAGATTCTTGGACGGATTGCGCAAGCCGTCGCTCTCGCCGAGGTTGAGGATTCGCGCGCGAAGGAAATCGGGCTCGAGTTCGAGAATTCCTACACTTCCCAGACGATCCGAATAGAGGTGGGGCTGGGTCGGGCTCCCGGAATTGATCTGCACCACGCCTTCCCGGTGATCGATCCGCTCGAAATGCGTGTGCCCCGTGAAGAGGATCTCGGGCTTCTGCCCGCCGAGGTCGCGTTCGACGATCACGTCGATCGGCAATTCCTCGGGCTCCGTGTCGTGGATCATCGCCAATTTCCAACCCTCGAGATCGAGCCAATGCTTCTCCGCCATCCGAGGGTCCGTCCAGCCCATGTCGTTATTTCCGCGAGCGGCGAGAACGGGACCGAATTGTTCGAGCCAGTCGAGCACCCCCGGCGAAATGATATCTCCCGCATGAAGCACGAGATCGACTCCGCGAAACGCCTCGGCGACTTCGTCCCAGAGCGCGGACCGCCGATTGGGCAGATGACTGTCGGAGAGCAGGCCGATTCGCATACGGCCTCGAAGCATACCCCAACCCGAGTCCCCAGCGGGCCAAGCGAGCCTGATGGTCCTTCGCGGAACTAGTCGGTCGCCGATCCGCCCGAGTCCGTACGAACGAACAAGAAGTCTCCGTCCTCGTGTCGGGCCCTGCGGATTGGACCGAACTGGGGAATCTGCTCGGAGTCGCGCATCACGGGCACGCGGATCAGTGCATGTAGTTTTGTCGCATCCAAGACGCTTGCATTATCTTCCAGCGCGAGGAGGAAGGCGTTGGCGAAGACCGAGTGCTCTCCGCCACCGCCGTCCGCGACGGGTTCATTGCCTCCGGAAGCGAGGGCGATACGGGTGCGCCGCTCGGCGAGTCGCTTGAGATAACCCGGACCGGTTCGTGTCACTTGTATGCCTCGCGTCAACGTGCCCGAATAGCAGCTATCCGAAACCACCATGACGTGCTTGGCCTGCATGGCCCTCAAGATCGATGTGATCTTCGAATTCGAAACCCAATTGGTTTCGTCGTCGGAAGAGGCATCGACGGGCAGCCAATAGCCGATCCCGGCCTCTTCGTCGTTCCAGCCATGCCCCGCGTAGTAGATCAGCAGATTGTCACGCGGGCCGACCTTGTCGCGATATCGGCTGAAGGCCTTGATCAGGTCCGCTCGAGTCGCATTCAGCAGGAGTTCGGTTTCGAACCCGTATGCGCTCGACAGGAGACGCGCCACGGCTCGGGCATCGGCAATGGCCGTCTTGAGTACGGGCAGGGACTCGTAGTCGTCGATCCCGATCGCCAGCAGATAATAGCGACCGAAGCTGATTCCCATTTTGTCCGGCGTGGAGACGCTGGGAATGATGGTCAGGCCAGAGGGGGCGAGTGCGCTCGCGGGAGTGGCATCCACGGCCGCGACGACGCGGACCAGTTCAGCCTCGGCGGCGACGATGAATTCGTCGAGCCCTGCCTCGAGCGCCTGCCTCCACATGGCTCGGCTGAATCCACCGCGAACGACCTTTTTGCGCCCCTCGACGAGCACGCCCACTTCGAGTCCTGGCAAGGATCCCGTCATCCGGATACGCAAGTCCAGTTCGGTCGATGGCGCCTCGGTCGGCTTGCTCTGCATCATCCACAGCTTTTCGATCGCCAGCTGGACATCGATCGCATGGGCGAATCCTGGGTCCTCGGGTCCGAGTACGCGAAATCCAGCGCTTCGAAATGCGCGAGCCGCGGCGTCTTTGACGAGTCCCTCGATCGTCAGGTCCGGCGCGACGAAGATATTCGGACCCGGGCGTCCATTTCGCGCGGTCCCTCTTCCGATTACATGGGAGCGTCGAACGGGATCACTCGCATCCCCCGTCAGGGTGGGCGTGAGATTCCGGCCGTCGAAGTCCTGGAAATGGCGCTGATCCTCGACCTTCGTGATGCGCACGGCGACGCCACTTTGCGGATTCTCGAGAGTCCCCGCTTCCGGCACCGGCACGACCCCGGTATTTGCACAGGCGGCGAGCCAGACCGAGACGGCGACGCCCAGCATCACACTCCCGAAGGAACGAGCAGAACGGCACGAGTGCGGCATGGGACCTCAGCGATGTGGGTACAGAGAGGCTATCGCACGTGGTCTCGCCTCGCGTCCTCGCCGAGCCCTTTCGAGCTGATCGCCCTCCCGGCAACTGACCTGCTTTGCAGCCGGACATCGCGTTCCGGGAAACTGGTAACCGACCTCGCCGAATTGGATCGGGCGCTGAACTCGGACTTCGAAGCTGCGCGAGTCGTCGCGGACCGATCGGATCGATCCGGCCAGACGGAGTTCGGCGTAATCCTTCCATTGGTCCTTTCAAAAACTTCCTTTAGCATCCGAAGTGCGACGCAGAGATCCAGCCAGGCAGAGGAGTCCGATGGTCGAAGAAAAACAGTTGAGGCCGGAACCCTGGGTAACACGAGACTCCCAGTTCTTCTGGGACGCGGCCAAGCAAGACGAGTTGGTGGGCCAATGCTGTGCGGATTGTGGGGTATTGCGATCGCCGCCACGCCCGATGTGCCCGGACTGCCACAGCTTGAAGAGCACAGCTCAGCGCTTGAGCGGACGCGGAACGGTCTACTCCTGGGTGATCCCACGGCACCCGGTCGTCCCCGGGTTCGAGGAGACCCACATCGTAGCCGTCATCAATCTCGAAGAGGGCATTCGCTTCGTTTCCAATCTGTGCGACATCGAATACGACGAAGTCAAGCCGGACATGCCGGTCGAAGTCTTCTTCGAAGACACGCAGGGCGGCTACCGGATTCCGCTATTTCGGCCTGTCGGATCCTGAACATCCCGTCCGCCGCCAGGCGAGGCAAGCGCACCGCTACAACATCCGAGGAGTGAAGTGATCGATGGGCAATCTCGACAAAGTCGCCGTCGCCGGAATCGGCAACACGGAGTTCTCGAAGAATTCCGGCCGGAGTGAGAACCAGCTCGCAGCCGAATGCATCAAGAGCGCGCTCGACGACGCGGGACTGACCCCCTCCGACGTCGATGGAATGGTGACTTTTACGATCGACAACAACGAGGACGTTGCCCTGATCCGAAATCTGGGCGTGGACGCCCTCTCCTACTCGTCTCGGGTTCCCCACGGTGGGGGCGGTTCGGGCGGCGCGCTGGTGCACGCGGCGGGTGCGATCGTCGCCGGTCTCGCGAATGTCGTCGTCGTCTGGCGAGCCATGAATGAACGTTCCGAATATCGATTCGGACAGCCCAACCAATCACCGCCCGCCCCGGGCGGGGGTGCGACGAGCATGGAATGGTCCGTTCCGTGGGGCGCCGCAACGCCCGCCTGTTGGCAGTCCATGGTCTCCCAGCGCTACATGGTCGAATTCGGCGTCAAGAACGAGGACCTTGCACACGTCGCGGTACTGATGCGCAAACACGCAGCCAACAATCCGAATGCCTTCGGCTACGAACGGCCGATCACACTCGAGGATCACCAGAATTCCCGATGGATCGTCGAGCCGATCCTCCGGCTTCTCGATTGCTGCCAGGAAAGCGACGGAGGACAAGCCTTCGTGCTCACCTCCCTTGCACGGGCGCGTGACTTGAAACAGCCCCCCGTTCGAATCTGCGCTGGAGCCCAGCACGTTCCCTATCCGGTCGACTCGATCACGAATTTCTATCAGGGCGACTTCACGGAAATGGTCACCACGATGGGCATGGCCCGAAAGCTCTACGAACAGTCGGGAATCGGCCCGAGCGAGATCCAGGTCGCGCAGCTCTACGACCATTTCACTCCGATCGTCTTGCAACACCTCGAAGCCTGGGACTTCTGCAACAAGGGTGAAGGGATGGACTTCGTTCGGGATGGGAATTGCGAACTCGAGGGTCGTCTTCCCATCAACACGCACGGCGGGCTGATCGGCGAGGCCTATATCCATGGCCTCAACAGTGCGGCCGAAGCCGTTCGTCAGATCCGCGGAACGGCGATCAACCAGATCGCGAACGTCGAACACTCTGCTTTCTCGTCGGGGATGACGGGCTTGATCTTCGGACGGGACTAGCTGGGGGGGAGTACGAACTACGGTAGTATTCCGACCGTGTCCGTCGACTCCATTCACGAAGAACCGCACGAATCTGATGATCCGGCCTACTGCGAGACCTGGGCATACAGCCTGACCGACGTCGAGCGGCGCGCGACCCTTCTCGTGCACGCCTCCTGGCTCCCGGCCCGAGGTGTCGGCAACCATCTCGTCACGCTCCAGCGCGAGGGCCACACCCCGAGCTCTCTGCGCGTCGAGTCTCACGAGCCGCTTCGCTCCGACCTGCTTCAGATCGATATCGACCCCTGGCGGAATGCGCACGTCCGATGTCCCGAACTCTCGATCGACCTCGAGTTTCCCGCCTTCACGCCGGCCATCGATTTCGGTGATCTCTTCAGTCTGGGCGTGGGCATGCACCAGCGCCATGTTCAAGCGGGCGTGCGCGCCTTCGGTCGAATCGGATCAGACGAGCTCGAGGCTGTGCCCGGCTTCCGCGATCGGTCCTGGGGGCCACGTGATATGCGACATATGGGTCGCCTCGTAGCCCTCCTCATGACTGGCATCGAAGAAGATGTGTTCATTACCGTCAACAGCATCACCCATTGCGACAGTCCTTTCTCCGCCGGGCCAGATACGTCGCTCGGTTGCTGCGTGATCGATGGCCAGATCGAGGTTTTCGATACGGCACCGATCGTGTCGAGAAACCAGGACGGCACTCCCGCGCGCTTCGAATTCGCCAACGGCGTCCGAGTCGATCTCGACCTCGCGGAGGCATTCCAAGAGGGGCGCTTCCTGGCCGATCGGACCTCGACTCCGGACGATTTCCCGACGACGGACCCGATCCTCATGATTCGACTCTGGGCGCTCGCGGCGCGGGCCCGCGGCCACGGCCGTCTCGCGGGTTCCTACCAGGAAGGCCATCTTTTCACCAACTGAGTACGAACAAACGAGGGCCCGAAAAGACGTGATGGACCCCGAAACCCCGAATATCCTGCATAACGTGAGCCGACATGCCTCGTGGTCGCGCGTAAACGAAAAGGGAGTCTTCCCCGGTATCTCGACGGTACTCAACTGGTCGATCTGGGGCGAGATCGGAGAACGCGGTACGCGGCGAGCTGCCTTCGAGCTCGGACTCTTCACAGAAGCGGAGCTCGAACCGCCGGATTCGGTCGACGATTGGATGTGGTCGATCTTCTACGGTCGACCGAGTGCGAACGTCGACAGCTGGCGGCAGCTCTACGAAAGGGGACTGGCTGCGGACGACGCGGGCGGCAAGGCCCAACGTCAGGTCTTTGGCGATGCGCCGGCGAGTACAACCGTGGCCACCGCCCCCGACCGCCGGGCTGAAATGCGATCGAAGCGACCCGCGGCCCTGGCACTTGCAATCGAGGGCATGCGCGCCGTGCGGAGCGAAGCGGAGGATTGGTGGCGAGTTGCGACGCGTGACGCCAGCTTGTCGGATGCCGATCGCAGTCGGGAGTATTTTTCCGATGCCGTCGAGTGGTTCGAGAGAGCCGATCCCTATCACATCATGGTGTCGCTCTTCGCCACCGAGGCGGTGACCGAAATCGCGACCGCCGCCGAACGGGCCGGCCTGCCCGACGCTGCAAACGCGCTCATGGTCGGGTATCCCGGAATGGAGGAATTCCAGACGACGGTCGCGCTCTGGGATCTCTCCCGCGGACGGCTGAGCCTCGAGGCGTTCCTCGAAAGCCATGGTTTCCACGGTGCACACGAGGGCGAGATCGAGAGTCATTCATGGCGAGAGGTCCGCGATCCGATCGTCTCTCTCGCGCGCCGCTACGAATCCCTCGACGAATCGGAGGACCCACGCAGACGCGAGGCGCGCGCGGTCCAAACCAGAAGCCGACTCGAATCCGAGCTGCAGGCCGCCCTGCCCGCGCATGAACACGCCCAGCTCGATGATACCTTCCAGCGAGCGGCCACCTTTCTGCCCCTTCGTGAGGCGGGCCGGGCCACTCTCACCCTCGCACTGGATGCCATGCGCGCCCACGCGCGCGTGATTGGAAGGCATCATGCGCATACTGGCACCCTCGCCTCGGCGAGCGACATCTTTCTCCTTACGCGCCACGAGCTTCTCGATCTGCCCACGAATGTGCGCGAGTTGATCGAGGACCGGCGACAGCTCCGCGAGATCTACGCGCGCTTCGAGCTGCCGGAATCCTGGCAGGGCATGCCCGAGAAGCAGCCCGTCGACGAGTGTCCGCCAGAGCCGTTCGAGCGGGCCGGTGTTGCCGTCGGCGAACGACTCGAGGGCCTGGGCGCGAGCGCGGGCGTCCACGAAGGCACCGCACGAATCATCCTCGACGCCCGGCGGCTCGACGACGATTTCGAGCCCGGTGACGTGTTGATCGCCCCCTCGACGGACCCGAGTTGGGCGCCCTTCTTTCTCGTGGCGGGCGCCGTCGTCATCGACACCGGCTCCAATATCAGCCACGCCGCGGTCGTCGCCCGCGAGATGGGCATCCCCGCAGTCGTCGGCGTCCCCGGTGCCAGTCAGCGACTCCGTACGGGACAACGCCTGAGAGTCGACGGCAGCGCGGGCACGATCGAGGTCCTCGGCTGAACCGCAAAGCGTGATCGTGATGCGGTCGGAGCCTCAGCTCCGACTGGGAACTCGGCGCCGCGGAATCATCCGCAATTCGACTTCGTGCGAAGATACGCGACGAGCTTCCAGATATCCTCGTCGCCTTCGGGCATCTTGTCACCAAAACTCGGCATGCGTGTCTCCGCGACACCCTCCTGGATAACACGAAAGATATCCTCGTCACGCTCGCCGTGCTTCCATTCACAATCGAAGAGAAAGGGAGCATCACGGTGACCGGGCTGAAGGCCGTGACAATAGGCGCCGCAGGTTCCAACAAACAAACGCCGTCCGCGAGCGATCGCCGCGGGATCCCGGGCATAGACATCCGCCGGCGACTCAGGAGCCGGACAGCCGAGGCTAGCGGATAGCCAGACCAGGCCGAGCAGTCGGATCATCTTCGCGTCTCGTCTCACCCGTTCAGCGCTCCGGGAGCGTAAAGACGAAGAGATGTCCGCCCTCCGGAATCTTGTCGAGGCCTGCGAGGAAGGCGTCCGAAGTGGCCCAGCTCCCCGATCCGAGCGCCATGTACGGTCGCCCGTCGAGTTCGAATACGATGGGCTGACTGCGTACCCCGCCGCCCATTCGAAAACTCCAAAGCAGCTCTCCCGTCGACGAGTCGAGCGCCAGGGCCTCGCCCTCGAGGTTGCCCGTAAAGACCACACCGCCCGCGGTACTGACGACGCCCGCCATCATCGGGTAGCGGTCACGAGCACGCCAGCGGATCTCTCCCGTGCGCACATCGATTGCCGAGACATGTCCGTAGGCCTTCCCCGCGGCCGCGTCGATGGTGTCGGGCGTACCGGCCAAGAAGGGCAGGCCTTCGCTGAAAATCGCCAGGCCCTTTGCGAAATACTGACACGCCTCGATCACGGGAATGAACGCCAGGCCTCGCTTCGGATCGAAGGACCCCGTCCAGGCTCCATTCATGCCCCCCATATTGCCGGGACAGACGCGATAGGTCGGCTCGTCCTGTGGCCATGCCTCGGGATTGATCCGCGGTCGACCATCCGGACCGATCGTCGCCCAATTCATCTGTTCGACGTATTGGGTGGCGCGCAGGAATCGCCCGTCGCGGCGATCGAGCAGGTAGAAATAGCCGTTGCGATTCGCCTGTGCGATCGCCGGCACACGCTGTCCCTCGAACTCGACGTCGACCAGAAAGAGCTGGGTATTGCCGTCGAGATCCCAGACGTCATGGGGCGTGAACTGGAAGTGCCACTTGCGCTCGCCGGTTGCCGGATCGACGGCGAGCAGCGCGTTCGAGAAGAGGTTGTCTCCGCCCCGCAGATCCCCGTTGAAATCCGGCGCGGGATTGCCTGTCGTCCAGAAGAGCGTGTCGGTCTCGACATCGTACGCACCCTGGCTCCAGGTGGGTGCGCCCCCCGTTTCGTAGGACGTGCCCTCCCAGGTCTCCACACCCGGCTCACCCGCCGCGGGAATCGTGTAGTGGCGCCAGAGGCGCTCGCCCGTCGTGACATCGTAGGCGTCAAAGAAGCCCCGGATGCCGAACTCTCCGCCCGCAACGCCGACGATCGCACGTTCGCCTACGATGAGCGGGACCGAGGTCGCGCTATAGCCCCGGGTGTAATCGATGATCTCCGTGTTCCAGAGAATTTCGCCGGTCCGGCGGTCGAACGCCAGCAGCCGCGCGTCGAGGGTGGCCATCAGTACGGAGTCGCCCACGATCGCCACCCCGCGACTCACGGGTCCACAACAGGCGCGAAGCTCCGGCGGTTGGGGATGGTCATAGCGCCAGAGCAGCTCGCCCGTCCGGGCGTCGAGGGCAAAGAGGCGGTTATACGAGGACGCGACATACATCACCCCGGCGTAGACCACCGGCGAGACTTCGAACTGCTGTTGCGTGCCGGTCGGAAACGACCAGGCGACCTGCAGACGGCCGACCGATTCCGGGTTCAGGCTCTCGATCGGGCTGTGGCGGGCCCCCCGGTAGTCGCCGGCATAATGAAGCCAACGGCTCGAATCCGCGAAGGGATCCCGGAGCATCGCATCATCGACCGGACCCGACGCTTCTCCGACGGGCTCTGCGGCGATCCAGTGGGTCGGGAGCGGCACGAGATCATCGATGAGCTCGAGCATCGTCTGTGCTTCCCCGACGTTCTGGGCCCTGCCCGAATCCGAAGCCGCATCCGACTCCAGCTCGGAGGCCGGATCCGATCCACACCCGAGCGCGAGCGCGACGGCACCCAGCCAGGCCAACCCACGTCCCGAGAATCGCTCCCTTCGTATCAATTCAGGCCTCCCCGATCAGCCGACTTCGTAGTCCGGCGTCCGTGATGAAGACGGGAAGATTATCCCGGTCGTTGTACGGCGCGCGTGCCAGAGCGGCGCCGTCGACACTCAGAACGGTCCCGCTCACATAACTTGCCAGATCACTCAGCAGGAAGAGCACGGCTCCCGCGATCTCACTTGGCTCGCCGCAACGTCCCAACGGCACGGCGTCGCGCGCGGCCTCTTCCACGCCCTCGGCCCAGCGCCGTGCCTCCGCGCTCATGATGGTTCCGCACGCCACGGCATTCACTCGAATGCCGCGAGGACCCCATTCGACCGCCATCGTCTTCACGAGATTGATGAGCGCAGCTTTCGCGGCGGCATAGCCCGCGCCATAGGGCATCGACACGATTCCCGTCGACGAGGTAATCTGCACGATCGAACCGGGCCGCTCGCCCTTCTGCATGCTTCTCGCCGCCGCGATCGACATCGCCAGCGTCGCGCCCAGATTGAAATCGAGCAGCCGCGCGAACGTCCGCTCGGCTCCCTCGTCCAGCAAGGGGGCGAGCTGGTCCATGCTCTCGAAGCCCCCTACGACGTTCACGACGCCTGCGACCGGGCCGAGGTCGCGCTCGCTCCGCGCGACCACTTCGCTCGCTGCGCCCTCCACCGCCAGATCCACGTGTTCGATTCGGTGCGGATTTCCGATCGCGCCGAGTTCATCTCGGATCGCGCCGAATGCCGCTTCGGATCGATCGACCGCCACCACGTGCGCGCCCGCCCGGGCCAGCATCAGCGTCGTCGCGCTGCCGATGCCACCGCCGCCGGCGCCTGCCACCACGATCACCCGGCCGCCCAGCTCGAGATCGGGCTTCATCATTCGTCCTTCTGAAACGGTGGAAGCTCACCTTCGGGCATCTTGTAGGCATGCGTCGCGAGGTAGTTCGCGGTCACGTTCGGCGGCTGATCGATGGGGTCGACGATCTCGTAGATCCGCTCGAATTCGATGTCCTTGATGGTCCAGCGGCCGTCGACCTTCAGATAACGCTCGCGGTAGAAGGCCGTTCCCGTGATGTGCATCTTGCGACGGAACTCCCAGACACTGTCCTGCAGATACCAGATCCCGGTCGCTTCGTCGGGCGAAATCACGTCGATCTCGGGGTGGTGTCCGTGATGCTGCGTGATCATCTCTGCATGAGCGCCCTCGCGTACCATCTTCAGGTATGCCTCCCGCCCCTCCAACTTGAACTTATACACGCCCCCAACCACCGATAGGCTGATATCCGGATGAAGGACATCCCGGATCCCATCGACATCGGCCGTATCGAAGCACCGGAAATAGCGGTATTTCAATCGCTTGATCTCCTCGATGTCGAGTAGCCGCTGAACCTTCGACTCCAGATCATCATCCTCGCGATTCATGGGATTCACGTCCTTCTCCTATTGATTTGGCTTGGCGTCGGCAACCGAACGCAGCAGATCGCTTGGGGTTTCGATCGGATCGACGGTGATCAGCGACCAGGGGCTACCCGGCACGACCGTGGCATCGAGCACAACCGGCCCGGCATCACCGAAACGAATCTTGAGCAGGGTATCGAAAGGGGCGCCGGGTGGAATCGCTTCGATCGGGCGATCGAGGATGGCATCGACGACGCGCTCGCCGAACGAATCGACGATCCGCCGGGCCACCCCTTCGGTTTCTTCGACCGGCTCCGCACCCCGCGTCCAGAGGACGACCCCATTCCGGGCGACGTGCGCCTCGCCACCTCCTCGTGAAACGAGGGTCTCGCATACCTCGAACGAAAGCCGCCGGGTGACGTCGAGAAAACACCGATCGTCCACGTCCAGCTTCTGAAACTCAGGGGAGCCGATGAACTCTTCGAGAGCACGATCGTCGAAGTCGTCGTCGACCCAGAATTCGGCATAGCAGTCGAAGCCAACCGGGGTTCCTGTCGCCGTCAATACGTGATTCCGCACGTACCGGCGCCAGCCAAACCGGTCGATGAATGTCAGGCCCAATGGGACGTGCTGATTCTCGTAGTAATTCCGGAATTCGGACCGCGAAAGGTCGGGCCGTCGCGTCTTGAGCGAAATTCGCTTGCGCATGCGTCTCCCCAGCGAACACGACACTCTTACACGAGTGCACGAGCCACCCACCCGTCCGACTGGTTCCATCCGGCTCGGTGTGATCATGCCAGACGACCCCCTTTACCGGTAGCCCCGCATCCCGGAAGCGCCCGGGCAGAAGGCTCATCGATCCCGCTCGGCCGCACGCCAAAAAAATCTGGACCCCGTTGCGGACGCGTCCGGTCGACAGGCTATCATGCGGCACGCGCCCCACCCCAGGAGACCTCATGCCCCTCACGATGCACTCAGCAAGCGTTCCGATCTTCGTGCGCAGCCTCACCAATATCCTGACCTGGCTGGACAAAGCCGAGGAGAATGCGAAGGCGCGCGATTTCGATCCGCAGAATTTTCTCGCGCTGCGACTCTCGCCGGACATGATGCCCTTCTCGCGGCAAATTCAGATCGCGACCGACTCCGCCAAGAATTGCGTCGCCCGGCTCTCTGGGGTCGAGCCGCCGACGTGGGCGGACGATGAGGATTCGCTCGACGCACTGCGCGAACGAATCAAGAAGGCGATCGATTATGTCCAGTCGATTTCGGAGAAAGACATCGATGGGACCGAGGATCGGCAGATCGTCATGCCGGCGGGCCCCGATCGGACGATCTCGTTCACGGGCCAGGAATTCCTGATCGGTTTCTCGTTGCCGAATTTCTTCTTCCACATCTCCATGGCCTACGCCCTGCTTCGGCAAGGCGGGATCCCCCTGGGCAAGATGGACTACCTCGGCCCGCTCGATCTCAAGGACGCGAAATAGCGCGTCCGGGGCGACCGCTCGACTTTCCGTCTTAAGGCCCCCGTGCCGTTCAATGCAGGTCGGCCCGCTTGACGACTCTCGTCGTCAGCGCCATGGGCTGCTCCTCGGGCAGGAGGTAGCGGACGAAGATCAAGCCCGTGCGTGCGCCGGCCGTATCGAGCCAGTTCACCGTGCCGGGATCTTCGTGAGCGACAACGACTCGAAAGCTTCCATCCGGCCGCAGACGCGTTTGGCGGCGGTTCAAGGACGAGCGGCGACGTTGGTACTCGAACGTCTGCAGGTGCCTGTTCCAGAGTACGATATTCCCAAATCGGCAGCGCGGAAAGCGGCCCTCGATCGTGAGCGCTTCATCGGGTGCGAGTTCGAAGGGAGCAACGAGATTCGACTGGTCGACTGCCGCTTGTCCGGTGTCCGCGTGCCAGACCGAGGGTTCACTGAAACGGTTGGGTGTGGCTGACGCAAGATCGAGCGGCGGTCCATTCCGCGCATAATCGAGGCTCAATCCGCGAACAAAATTCCGAACTCGCCGGATGCCGCACGCGACCGACGCCCCGCTCGGAATCGGTGGCGTGTCGGCCGTCGCACCCGATGAACGCAGGACCTCGATCGTGAGCGGAATCCGCCGCCGGCGATCCACCGGCTCGTCCCCCTCGAAGTAGTGCCGCGTCACGATCGAACAGGCGTCGGGGGCGAGGGGCAGCCAGTTTCCGGAGCGGGGGCTCTGACTCGCGATGAGCTCGTAGCCCCCATCCGCCTGGATCTCGAGTACGGAGTCGTTGCGCGTCCCGATGACCCGTCCAGGCGGATACCGCTCGTCTATGCCGCCGCCGCCTTCGACAGTGAATGACATATAGACCGCATCCTCGATCTTTCCCGAGATCCGGTAGTCGAGCTCGGGCCGAATCAGGGTCGAGTGATAGATCGCATCGGGATTGTCACCATAGAATTTGCGTCCGGATTGGAGCGTCGGACGAAACTCAGGATTTTCCGGGTCGGCTTCGAAGAAGAGATCGAGTCCGCCGCCGAGTAGATGCATCAGAAAGCGATGCCCCGCAGCAAGCGCATCCGGGTCTTCGCCGTCCCGGCCCGATCCCAGATACTGCTCGTCGATCTCCCGCAGCGTCTCGAGCAGCTCGTGCAGCGCAATCCGGCTCTCCGATTCCGGCGTATCCGACCTCCCGTCCATCACGTCCGTCACGAGAGCACCTCGACCTGACCGCTACTTCCGTCGATCCGCAGCCGATCGCCACTGCGCAAGCGTCGGGTCCCATCGACGGTGTTGATCACGCAGGGAATTCCGAGTTCACGGGCCACGATGGCGCCGTGGCTGAGTGGCCCGCCCACGTCGATCACGACTCCCGCCGCAATCAAGAAATAGGAACTCCAGCTCGGATCCGTGATACTGCACACCAGAATCTCCCCGGGCAGGAGTTCGCTTTCGCTCGGGTCGAGCACGACGCGCGCAACGCCCTCCGCCACACCCGGGCTCACGCCAAGGCCCACGAGTGGCCCGGTCGACGACAGCTCTTCGACATCGTGCAGCGAAAAGGGCTCGGGCATACCCGTGAATTCCAGCGGGAGATCCATTTCCTCATATGCGCTGCGCAGCCGACGACGCGACTCCACCCGCTCTTGCGCGTCCGGCGGGGGATCGACGAGCTCGTCGCGCATGAGATAGAACACGTCTTCGGCGTGATCGAGCAGGCCGCTCGACGAGTGGATCTCCCCGATCTGGCGCGCCGCTGCCCGCGCCACGTCAAAGGTCTGCTGAAAGGCCGCCTTGGCGATCACACGCAGCGGGACATAACGTGCGACGAGATTCAGCACGATCCGGGCCTTCAGACGATCGACACCCCGGAGGCAGGCAAGAAATTCCCGGGTCGCCGCGTTCCGGTCCTCGATTCGGCGACCCTCGGCCGCGACAGGACTCTTCGTTTCGGGAAGCGTTCGATAGGGTGCCAGCAACTTCTCGATGGGCTTCGAATTCTCCCGCCAGGAGCGACTGGAGAGTTCGCCATCCGCTGGACCCCGAAATCCGTGCCGCGACAGGAACTCCGTCAGATCGTGTCCGCCGCGAGCGACCTGCCAGAGATCCGCCGACACCCGGATCTCCTCCATATCGCCGAATCCACCTAATAGGCGCAATTCGAGATCCTCTTCGCCACCCGGGATGGCCTCCCGATGATGCATGATCAATCGCTGCATACGTCCCGAACAGAAGGTCGCGACGGTCGAAGCGACGATCTGCGCAGCCACCTCCTCGCTGAATCGCTCGAGCGCCCGCTCGATTCGGCGCGCAGCAGCCGGCACGCCCTCTTCCGGCAGGGCTTCGAGCGACTCACGCCAGAACGCTTCGCTCTCCACCCGGATCTTTGCCAGGCGCCCGGGCAATCGAAGCGTCGCCATCGGCATCCGAATCGCTGCGACGAACCGCCGGCTCCGGGAGCTTCCGTCGCGAGCCTGCGTGCTGCGAGACGAAAAGAAACTCTGTTCCGCGTCATCCGTCGAGGAAAGCGGCATCGCATCGAGGGCATCCCGAAAAGCGCTCACGTTGGTGGCAGCTCGGCCGTAGAAGATGGCGGTGAATTTCTCTTCGATGCGATCCGGAATCCGCAACGCGGATGGGGGCAAAAATCCGAGTTCACAGTAGGCCCGTCGAAATCCGAGCTCACCGCCCTCATCCCAGAATGACCAGCTGAGTGGAGATTGAACACCGACCACGGACTCGGCCGTGTTCACCCGGGACCACACCGCCTCGGGACCCGAAATCTGATGAAGAACATTCCCGCTCTCGGACATCACGCGCTCTCCACCCCGGTCAGCCGGCTGAGCCACCCAGGCCTCAAGTTAGCCCTTCCGTCTTTTGACTGGGTCCCAGCCGTTCAGCGTGGCTCGCTCTTCGCCGGAAGCGCCAGCAGCAACTCGCGGAATTTCTCTGGATCATTCGTCGGAAGCTGACAGACGCGGTTCTCGCAGACGTACGCGGTCGTCTTCCCCGAGATGGTATTCTTCCCGCGGACCAGCGGAAGCGTCTTGCCAAGCAACTCCCCGCGCGCGCCTTCGCCCGAGCGGATCACGACCCGATTCGGAGCGAAGGCCATTCGAAGCGGAACCAGCATCGCCGCCCGGTCCGCTTCGCCCTGCCCCTCGACGAGAACGACTTCGCGAAGACCCACCTCTCGATCGGAAACGACCTTCATCAACTCCGCTGCGGCAGACGGAGCCCCTTCGAGGAACTCGGCGAAGGCCGAGTAGAGAAGTGTCAAGCGTTCGAGAAAGGCCTCATCGCCGGTGAAAGCGCCCAGCCTCGAAAGATTCGACGCCGCCACCGAGTTGCCGCTCGGGAGCGCGCCATCCGAGATCGGCTTTTCTCGAGCGAGTAGCCGTTCGCCGTCATCCGCAGTCCGAAAATAGCCGCCACCCGCGGCGTCCGCATAATGTGTTTCCTGGATCTCCTGAAGTCGAAGAGCAGACTCGATCCAGCGAACTTCCCCGGTGGCCTCATAGAGATCGAGGTGTCCCGCGATCAAGAATGCGTAGTCCTCCAGGAAGGCAGGGCCTCCGGCCTCACCCGCAAGTGAAACGCGATGAAGCCTGCCCTCCTTCCCCTCTCTCCTCATCGACCCAAGGATGAAATCTGCGGCCCGAATCGCTGCGGCCACATAGCGGGATTCGTCCAGCGCAAATCCCGACTTCGCGAACGCCGAGATCATGAGACCGTTCCAGGCCACCAGGATCTTTTCGTCCCGGATCGGAGCTGGCCGCTCATTCCGCGACTGCAACATTCTTGCCTGCGCAGAGGCCCGATACTGGTCGAAGACTTCCCGAGAAAGCCCCAGCTGCGCGGCCACTTCATCGGCCTTCCGTCTCGTATCGAGCACGCTCCGTCCCTCGACCGCCCCCTCGCCGGTCACACCGAACCAGGCGATCGCAACGCGTGCTTCCGGCGCTCCGAGTAACGCTTCGACCTCGCCCGGCGTCCAGGTAAAGAAATAGCCTTCCTCGGATTCACCATCGGGCCGGAGACTGTCCGCGTCCGTCGCGGAATAGAATCCACCCGCGTCGTCCGCCATCTCGCGCGACACGTAGTCGAGAATCCCGCGAAGCACCCGCTCGTAGGCGGGGTCCCCCGTCGCTTGAAAAGCCTCGAGGTAGGCGACCGCGATCAGCGCATTGTCATACAACATCTTCTCGAAATGGGGCACCAGCCAGCGCGGCTCGGTCGAATAGCGATGAAAGCCCCCCGCCAGGTGATCATGAATCCCACCCGAGGACATTCGATCAAGGGTGAGTCTCGAGAGCGCCAGGGCCTCCGAATCGCCCGTGCGACGAGATTCACGAAGCAGCAATCCGATCGGGAGCGAAGACGGAAACTTGGTTCCGCTCCCGACACCGCCCCACTCTCGATCGGCGACGCGCAAATAATATCGGGTCGTTTTCAGGAGCAACCTCGCGCCGAGCGGAGCACTCTGGGTTCCCACATGACCTTCGAGGATCTGTTTCAGGTGGCCTGTGACCGAATCCGCGTTGGTCTCGACCTGCGCTCGCTCATCCGCGTAGAGCCTCGCGATCTCCGTCAGGACGCGAGAAAAACTCGGCCGTCCCCGCCCCTCGACGGCAGGGAAATAGGTCCCTCCGTAGAACGGCTTGCCCTCCGAAGTGATGAAGATGTTCAGTGGCCAGCCACCACGCTGACCCATCGCGCGAATCGCGCTCATGTAGATCGCGTCGATGTCGGGGCGCGCTTCCCGGTCGACCTTGATCGCGATGAATCGTTCGTTCAGCAATTTCGCGGTCTCGACCGAATCGAATGATTCTTCCTCCATCACATGACACCAATGGCAGGTCGCATACCCGATGCTCAGGAGGATCGGTCGATTCAGCCGGCGCGCTTCCGCGAAGGCCTCCTCGCCCCACGCAAACCAGTTCACCGGGTTGTGGGCATGTTGCAGAAGGTAGGGACTCTTTTCGAGCAGCAGGCGATTCGTAAAGATCGGGCTTCCGTCGGCTCGAAGATGACGACTGCGCGCTGCGTAGCGCGGGCCACGCGCTGCGAGCGCTTTCTCGAGACGCGCACGAAGCGACTCGTCAAAGGCCGGTGCCGCCGGCTGATTTGCGGCGACGCGTTCGATCGCGTCGGCTCTCGCCTGGCCCGGTGCCCAGCCGGCCACGATCGAAAACCCGATCACGACAGCAAGCTGAAGAGCCAGCGCAGAATCAAGCCAGGAGGTCAACCTTTCCTCCGCCGAGTGAATCGTCCTCGAGGGCCTCCAATAGGCGGCGGATTCCCTGATCGACCTGCGTAAGCTCTTCCCCCTCCATCCCTTCGAGCACGCGCGCATGAACCCGATCGTAGACGGACGCACCGTGTTGCGCGACGCGCTCGCCCTCCTCCGTAATCGCGATCAACACCATCCTCCGATCTCTCGGATCCGGCTGACGAATCACCAGATCCAATTTTGCGAGCCGGTCCACGACCTGCGTGATGCTCCCCATCGGCCGCAGCACGAGGTCGGCCAGCCGGCTGACCGGGAGGCCGTCCTTCACAGCCTCTTTGCGGAGCGTGGCGAGGACCGTGTAGTCGGCGAAGCGGAGGTCGATCGCGCGCATCGACTCTTCCTGGAGTCGGGCCAGATGCAGCGCCACCCTCGCGAGGCGCGTGAAGAGCCCCCTGGGCGGCGGATCATCCAGATAATGGCCGACGCCGACCGGCCGCTTCGCATCGTCTCGAGTGTTCATTCAACCGCGCCCCCTGCTCCCCATGAGCAAAACCCTATTGACACAGATATTCTACATCAATAATATATTTGTGAAGAATAAAGTTGCCCTCCAGGAGAACTCACCATGCGAGACGGTTTCAAGGTATTCGACGCTGACGCCCACGTGATCTACCCCGCAGACCTCTGGGAGCGGCACCTCGATCCCAAATTCCGATCCCGCATCGACCGCGTCGATCCCGCCGGACTCGAGACCTACAACCCGGTCCGCGTCGACGGCCGCTACACGCAACACACGACCACCCTCTACGGACAATTCCAGAAGGCGACGGGCTGGACCCACGCAGACGTCGTAGACAAATACGGCGTGGACCTGATCGAGTCGGGCTTCCGCGGCGACCATGTCGCCAAGGCACTCGAGATCGATGGAATCGATCTGTGTGTCATCTACGGCCCCGAATACGATCTCTGGCTCGACGGAATCGACCCGGAGATCCAGGCGGCGATGGTCCGTGGATACAATCGTTGGGGCGCCGAAATGACGGCGCAATCGGGCGGCCGCGTCCTGACCTCGAGCCCGATTCCACTCGGCGACGTCCATCGCGCGATCGGCGAGATCGAGCACGCCTATCACGAGCTCGGCATTCGCTCGTTCTGGGCCCGCCCGAATCACCTGAACCATCGCAATCTTGGAAATCGCTACTACGACCCGATCTACGAGCTACTACAGGATCTCGACGTCCCGTTCGCAACGCATGAGTTCATGGGGTTGAACGCGAATACGGAAGGTTCCGACCGTTTCGACACGTTTACCGAGTGGCATACGACCGTGCATGCGCACGAAGCCATGAATGCTTGCTTGTCGATGATCGTGCAGGGTGTCTTCGAGCGATTCCCACGCCTGCGCTGTTCCTACATGGAAGCGGGCTGCGGCTGGCTGCCCTCCTGGCTGCACCGAATCGACGAGCAGCTCGAAATGGCCGGTGCCGCCGAGTTTCCCGATCTCACGATGAGTGCTCGCGAATATTTCGATCGCAATTGCTGGATCTCGACCGAATGCGAAGACCCCTTCGTGACCGACGTGATCCGTTGGATGGGCGACGACCGCATTCTGTGGGAGAGCGACTTCCCGCATATGGATTCGAAATATCCCCACGCGACGCAGGAGTTCATCGACCTGCTCCCTGACCAGTTGAGCGACGACAGCAAACGAAAGATCTTCTGGGACAACGCGATCGACTTCTACCGCTTCCCGGACGACTACATGCCGACCGAATTCCACGAAGTCGGTAAACCGCAAGGCTGAGATCCCGGTTCGCGACGAGCGCGTCGCCACGGATTCCCTCGCGAGCGGGCACGAGGCATGTGAACTCGGCCACCCCATCGACGAACAGAGCACGATCCACCCCGGAGCATGGCATGCAACACGATCTGATCATTCGAGGGGGAATCGTCGTCGACGGGACGGGACTCGGCCGGCGACGGGCCGACATCGCGGTTTCCCAGGGCCGCATCACCGCCGTGGGACACGTGCCGAATGCGACGGATGCCGAGCGCGTGATCGACGCCGACGGGCTGATCGTCTCGCCCGGAATCGTCGACCTCCACACCCACTACGATCCCCAACTCACCTTCGACCCCTGGGCCACCTCCTCCTGTTACCACGGCGTGACGACCGTGCTGGCGGGAAATTGCGGTTTCTCGATCGCGCCCACCCGCGCGGCGGACCGACCCTATATCCAGGCGATGTTCGCGAAGGTCGAGGGCATGGCACCGGCTGCGCTCGATGGGATCGAGTGGGATTTTGAACGCTTCTCCGAGTACATGAATGCCCGCACCGGACGCCTCGGAGTCAACGTCGCCTCCTATATCGGCCATTCGACCCTGCGGCGTTTCGTGATGGGCGCCGAAGGCTCGAACCGCGAGGCGACAAATTCTGAGATCCAGTCGATGCGCGCGCTCGTGCGCGAGGCGATGGCGGCGGGGGCCGCCGGATTTTCGTCGTCTCATTCTCCGACGCAAATCGATGGCGAGGATCGACCGATCGCGAGCCGTTTCGCATCACTCGACGAACTCAGGCAACTCGTCGAAGAGACGGGGCTCTCCGGCGGCGGCACGATCTCCTATCTCCCCAAGAGTGTCGTCGGCGGACTCGATACCGCCGACGAAGACCTGCTCATCGAACTGGGACAACTGAGTCGGCTCCCGATCATCATCCAGGGTGTCGGCGGCCGTGACAAGGTCGATGCGCCCGGCGCCGGATGGCCCCAGGCGAAAGCCTTCCTCGACCGAGCGGGGGTGGCGGGGGCCGCGATCTATTCGCTGCTGCGAACCCAGCCCTTCGACCGCCCGATCGATCTCGACGCCGCCCTGCCCCTCTATGCCGGTGTCTCCTCCTGGTATGCGCTGTCCGATCTCTCCCACGACGAACGACTGGCCAAGCTCAATGACTCCGACTACCGAGCGCTCATGCGCGAGGCGGTCGAGAATCCGAACCGCGATCCCGATGCGGGCTCGACGCTCCCTCCGCCCCACTGGGATGTCGCTTTCGTCGACGAGGTCCGGGACCCCGCGAACCAGAAATATATCCGAAGGAGCATCGCCGCGATCGCGGCTGAACAGGGAAAGGCCCCCGCCGATGCGATGATCGATCTCGCGCTCAGCGAAGATCTGGCGATGAAATTCCGATGGGAGAACAGGAGCCCGACC
>Ga0114950_10000308_pt1 | contig 32141 bp, 32 predicted proteins | sample N075metaG_FD_83503 | JGI IMG/M metagenome (GOLD analysis project Ga0114950, IMG submission 83503) | Deep subsurface microbial communities from Kermadec Trench to uncover new lineages of life (NeLLi) - N075 metaG | ecosystem: Environmental > Aquatic > Marine > Ocean trench > Sediment | place...
GTAAACCCTTACGCGAAGACCCTGCTCAAGAGCAAATTCTTTGCGGCTAGCAGAATCAGCAGCGTCAATGCGTGCGTTGGTGAGGAGGACATTAAGTTCAGATAAGGTAGGTAGAGCCATTCAGATCTCCTAATAGATCTCTGATTCAAAGCTGCACGATGTTTCTTGCACCGACCAGCTTTCTACTCACGGCAAGTTTACCAAGGTGTACCCTGGGGTACACTAACTTTCGAGAACTACTGTCACCTACTGTCGACTACCGGCTGTTTGTGTCAAGGAAAAACGGAATAGTCGAATTTGTTAGAAAGCCTTTGTTTTTAACGCTTTCAAGCCTTCAATAGCGATAAAGCCCCAGAGAATGGGGCTTTGAGTATGGCTCCGCCTGCTGGGCTCGAACCAGCGACCCGCTGATTAACAGTCAGCTGCTCTACCAACTGAGCTAAGGCGGAGTAGTAAGATCACACGCCTGCCCACCTGGGGTGCGCGAACGAGGGCGCAATTCTAATGTCCTGCCGACCAAATGCAAGCCTGCCGGCCACCTTCCTAATCGAACTCCAACGCCCCGGCGACCATGGTCACCGGATCCGCAGCGCCATGCTTGCGCTGCAACTTGGTGCTCCTGCGTGCCAGTGCAACATCACCCAGTTCTTGCGCAGTGGCTGCGCGCAAAGCGTAGAATCGCGCATTCCCTCGCTCCAACTTAATGGCCCGATTCACAGCAACCATCGCTTCTTCAAATGCATTATTTTGAAACGCGAGTTCCGCCACTGCGTAATGATAGAAAGGGTTTCGCCGCCGGTATTTCACTGAAAGACGCTCATATGCCTTGGCTTCATCAAACTTGCCTTGCCGATGCAGGCTCTTGGCTAAGCCAGACACAGCAGTTCTATCGTTCTTACTGATCTTCATCACGATTTCATAAGCACTTTGGGCCAATTCATACTGCCCATTCATTGAATAGAGCGCACCCAGGTTGTTCCACAAATCCGTGTTAGCTGGCTCCGTCACAATCCCTCGCTTGAGAAAAGCAAACGCCGCACGTCCATTCCCCGCCTGGATCTGGTCAACCGCGAGGTTGCCGTAAAACATCGACTCCGCATATGCATCGCTTATCGCAACTCGCCGCATGCCTGGAGCCGCTTGCACGTTGTTGAAATCTACCGTTAACTCGTTTTTGGTAAATCCAGGCACCTGCATGCGCTGCAGGCGGACGTTGACGTGGTTGTTCCTCACCAACAAGCCAGACGCCACATCCCAGGTTGGTTGTGCGTCTATGAGTTGGTAACTGGCGTTAAGCCCAGCCTGGCGGGCAAGCGCGACGAAGAGGTTGGTGTAGGCCAGGCAATTGCCTTTGCGCAAAGCAAAAGTCTGGGCTGCCGTATAGGTGGCATCTTTGTCGTACTGATTGATAAAGAGCCCGCTACCCACCATTTTTTTCATGAGCCTGCGAAATCGCCCATAACCAAAATGGCTGTCCATAATGTGCTCATCGACAAACGCTTCCATCTGCGGGCTCACCCTAAGCAAGTCCACTGCAGGTGCTGCCGCAACCGGCGCTCCAAATAACACTGTGCCGTCAATCATTTCAGGCGGATAGCTCAGCGGCTTGGTCGGTTTCAGTTTTCCCGCGCATCCGCCGCATAGAAAAAGCGTTATCAGTACAAGCAGAGTTAGACGCATGTCGTGTTTCCAGCGACTTGATCACAAACAATATAGTAGCGGCGCGAGTTGATCTCAATACCCTGTCCTACGAAAGGTAGCTCGACGAAACTAGCGACGTCGTCTGAAAGTTCTTTTGATGTCCATTTCTTCACCGTCGGCATCAACAGAAACATTCACCACCAGAACATCCGTGGCGACGCGTGCAAAACGTTCGCTTACTTTCAGATCCTTGGCTTCGGAGATGATCACCAGTTCTTGTTCTTCCCACCCCGCGTAGACTTCCCACAGGCCTCGCTGACGAGTCCCCCAAGTCACATCTCGATAGACGCCGGGGAAGTAGCGAATACCCATTGAGTCTCGATTCTGTTCGATCTGTAATTTGTCTGCATGCAACACTTGGAAATCATGGGTAACAAAGGCCAGCCCTGACCCATCACCTATGCGTAGCGCTTCATCACGCACTGTCGGATTGAGCCTGCGTTTTTGTTTGCGCGGCGCACGGTTGCGTAAATCCGGCACTTGATCGGATTCGCCGAAATCAATCAGCCATTCACCACTGAAATCCACGCCAGCCGTGTTTACCGGCGACAGTTCAACGCCGGAGCAACCCAGTAAAACCAGGCCCAGCAACCCTACCGTCGCTGCGCGGATCATTATCTAGGGTCGCGTATCGTGCAGGTCCCCTGAGCCAAGGCACAAATACGGCCTTCATTTTCAAGTTCTATGCGAATAACGGCTTGGGTTCGCGTCATGTTGATGATCTCCGCCTTCGCCGTCACAATGCCCTTGCTCACCGGCGCCGTCAGATTGATTTTAAATTCGGTGGTCGCTGCCCATTGGCCTTTAGACATTGCCGGATAACACACACAACCCAGCATGTGGTCACAAAATGCCGATAGCACCCCTCCGTGCATATTGCCGAACGCAGTGATCAGTTCATCTCTTACCACAAACTGACCTTCCATGGTGCCCGGGCCCGCACCGGTAATTTCAAAGCCAAGGAATTCGACAATGCCGCCTGCGCCTTTGGCAGCACCTTTGAAGCGCTCGGCGACCTTCGGGTTAAATGCAATTTCAGCCAATGTGTTGCTCCTAATGTTGTGGTATTAAACAGGAATGTATAGACGCGTCGTTGGGTATTTCACGCGCCAGCGTGCGGATCGCAAGTTCAGCTTCGGACAAGTCAAAGTCATGCGTATGCATCTTCAGGAGATCGACCTTGCCGGATTCAATCAAGCGGATGGCGGCGTTATACCCTTTGGAAGTGACGCCCATGGCGCCCATGATTGTAATTTCCTTAGTGACTACGAAGTCGCTGATAAACCCATCCACGGGTTTGAAGCCTTTTATGCCGGCGAGCACAATCTTGCCACCGGGTCTTACCATGCGCAGTGCATCGACCACTGGTTGCGTGGCATACGCACTCACATCGACCACCACATCTGCACCTCTACCGTTGGTAATGCTCTTGACGCGAGCTACAGCATCTTCATTGTCCACGTCAATGCAGTAATCAGCGCCAAACGCCTTAGCCACCTTAAACTTATCTGCATCAGCGGCGAGCCCCGTAACAATGATATCCCCGGCACCCACTTCACGGCAGGCGACCACGCTGGCCAGGCCCCGTTGTCCCGGACCGAGAATAACCACCGTATCACCGGGTTGGGTCTGCGGAATATCTACCGCCCAACGAAATCCAGCACCAAGAGGATTGAACATCACCGCCAGTGCCGCAGGTAAACCAGGATCTATTTTGTGCACGACTGAGTTTTTATGCAGGAACATATACTGGGCATAACCGCCCCATAAGCTGGGCCACACATCCAACGGCACATAGGAATAGATCTTGCGGTTGTCACACAGATGGTAGGTGCCGCCCAGACAAGGCTCGCAGTGGCGGCAGGACAACATCGTTTCTACCGCTACCCGATCACCTTCATTCAAACCCCATCGACGTGCTGCGTTATCACCGATCTTGGCGATAGTCCCCAGGGGCTCGTGTCCTGGAATGACCGGCATCGGAGTGCGTAATACATCCTCGAATTGTTCATAATCGCTACCGCATATGCCGCACGCTTCCAGCTTCAAAATGGCTGAGTCGTCGTCGATATCGGGAATGTCGATATCCATCGGCGATAGTTCTCGTTTGGCGGTTTGCACCATGGCAAATGACTTACTGGGTAGTTGCATACATCACCTCTTTAGAAAGCCTGCCTGCCGGCCGAGTACTTCACTCGCTTCCTCCACTAGACCAGACATGATCGTTGCCACCGGCAACACCTCGTTAAAGTACGCCACACTTTGACCCGCACCGGAATGAATGAGCGGCTCTATGTCATGCTCTTCTATCGCACCGAGAAGATCTCCGACTAATACATCCTGATAAGGCATTTTGAGTGGTTCCGGCGCGTCCTCGGCTTCCCATTCCTCGCTCCAGGCTGTGCGGACCTGACGAAATGTCTTACCGCTCTCGGATCGTGTAATCACTGTATCTGCGCTGCCCGCAGCGATCAGTTTAGCCGTGTTAACAGGGTGCATATGCGTTTGATGTTCCGTAGACAACAACCACGCCGTGCCCATCCAGACACCTTGCGCACCCATCGCTAAGGCCGCTGCAATGTGACGACCGGTTGCCACACCGCCGGCGGCTAATACTGGAATCTCTCCCGCCGCGTCGACAATCTGGGGTACCAGTGAGTAAGTGCCGATCGGACCAGTGTGTGCACCGGCGTCGTGGCCCTGGGCGACCAACAGGTCTACCCCGGCGCGAATGCTCCTGGCCACATGATGCGGGCTGCCAATCAGAGCGACGGTTATCTTGCCACGCTCTTTCGCTTCGGCGACGGAATCAGGCGGTGCACCGATGCCGCAGGCAAACATATCCACATCAGAATCAATTACCGCACGCAGCTGGGCTTGTTCAATTTCGGTAGAACGAATGAAACGGGTACGCATTCCGGGTTCAGTTGCCTCAGGCACCTGATAGCGGTCGATTAACTTCTGCACAAAGGCTTTGTGCTCTGCAGGGATCTCCGCCTCTATCGCCTCACGCGAATTATGTTCCGGCATGTCCGGCGGTAAAACCAGGTCCACGCCAAAGGGCTTGTCACCAACCAAGGCGCGGATTTCCTGCAATTCTGCGGTTATCTCATGGGGAAAACGGCGGGTTGCACCATACACCCCGAACCCACCTGAGTTAGTGATCGCGGCAACTGTCGCGACGTCATGGGCAAAACCAAAAATGGGATATTTGATGCCGAGGCGATCGGCTATGGGTGACCACAGGGTGCCCACGTTTACGCAGTATCCGCCTCGTCAACCATCTGCACATCTGCCTCTTGAGCGCTCAGAATTTCCACTTCAGCAACCCGCACATGATCAGATGCGCGTGCTGGTAAGTGGGCGGCCGGCGGTATATCTGCTTTCGTTACCGCCGTTTCAGGCGCACTGATCTGATTGAGCGCAATATCGATGATCTCAAAAGCGTTTATATGTTTCAGCGTGGGGTGACCGCGCACCACTTCAAAGTAAAAATCTTTGTAGGTTTGACTGGGAATAACGTCGAACACAGGGTCGTAGCCATCTGCACCCACGCGCAGTGATTCGTGCCCATATTGCTCGGGCCACAGCCTGCACCAGTCCCGCCACAGGCGCAGCACCAGTTGTTCTTGTTGCCGTATCACGGCTCCCCCAAAATACTTCTAAGTGTGCACTGCCCCACTATAGCAAATTGGGCAGCATCCACACACCTACTGCTTGGCGCGCGGCAACGTCACTACGTCGGCACGTTGCGTTAACTCTCCCAGCTGTGATTCCAGGTCTGCGCCCTCCACCAGCCCTTCTATGAAGGTTTTTACCGCTTCATAATCGAACGTATCGCAAGCCTGTTCTAGGGTATTGAGGGCACCACGTAGCTCCGTCCAAGGCAAATATCCTTCTTCAGCACGCATGATTTTGCGGTGATCGGTGCCGATGACATCACCGTTCACCAGCAACTCTTCATGCAATTTCTCACCGGGTTTCAGGCCGGTAAATTGGACCTCTATATCCCCTTCGGGGTTATCGTCGTCTTTGATCGAATAGCCCTTGAGGTGGATCAATCTGTGCGCCAGATCCAGAATCTTGACCGGCTTGCCCATATCCAGCAAAAAGACATCTCCACCGGTGGCCATGCTCGAAGCCTGCAAGACCAACTGTGCCGCCTCGGGAATCGACATGAAGTAGCGGGTGACATCCGGATGCGTCACCGTTACCGGACCGCCGCTTTCAATCTGTTCGGTGAACAGCGGCACAACCGAACCAGATGAACCAAGCACGTTGCCAAAACGAACCATGGAAAAAAGCGTCGTACCACTATCGTTTTGCAGAGCTTGCAGGATCATCTCGGCAAGGCGCTTACTCGCACCCATTACGGATGTGGTACGCACGGCTTTGTCTGTGGAGATCAGAATAAAACGTTCGACGCCGCAATCGAGTGCCGCTTGCGCGCAATACAAGGTGCCGAAGGTATTGTTCTTCAAGCCTTGGATGACGTTGTTCTCCACCAGACTGACATGCTTGTAGGCCGCCGCATGATATAGGGTTTCGACCTCATAACGCCGCAAGGTTCTGCCCAGCAGGGCTCTGTCGGTCACCGAACCGAGCACCGCAGCGACGGGTGCAGGCAGTGCCTCGGCCTCGGCCACCATGCTCAGCTCACGTTGAATCTGATACAGACCAAACTCAGACTGATCTAACAGCACCAGTAATTTGGGTCTCTGGCGTAGTATTTGTCGGCACAACTCAGAGCCGATTGATCCACCGGCGCCGGTCACCATGACCGTACGCTGCACTACCGAGCGTGCAAGCAAGTGAGGTAGAGCCGCTACTTCACTGCGCCCAAGTAGATCTTCTATGCCCACATCGTGCAAGTTCGCCAGCGACTGTTGACCACTGACCAGTTCACCGATGTCGGGAATGAGCCTTACCCGCACGGCAAAGCCCGCCAGGTAGTCAATGATGTTGCGCCGACTCTGCACATCCTGGGTGACCGCCACCAACACCTGCCGCACTTTTGAGTCGCGCAGCAGCTGGGCCAGTTCCCTTGGTGGATACACGTATACCCCGTCTATGGAGCTTTTTTGTAGCTTGCGATTGTCGTCGAGAAAGGCAATCGGTTGATATTCGTCTTGTTGGACCAGTAAACGTGCCAGTTCAACACCCTTGCTGCCTGCACCGTAAATGATCACCGCTTCGCGTTTATGCGCCCGGTTTTGACGCTGTATGACTGCCCGCACAGCAAAGCGCGTGCCACTGACATACAGCAGCGCGAGCAACCAGAAAATGATAGGCACCGAGCGGGGGAAGCCGCTCAACTGTAACATATACGGCACCACCGCCACCGCCAGACCTGCGAGCAAGGTACCTTTAACCACGGCAACCATGGCGTAGTTGCCCATGTAGCGAACCACCTGCCGGTACAAGCCCAAACGCCCAAACACGGGTATCGCCACACACACGCAAATGACAAACGCCGGCCAGTAGTCAGCTACTTGCGGGTTCCACTCACCCAAACGCAGTGCAAACGCACTCCACAACGCAACTGGCAACATCACCGTATCGGCGACTACTGCAATAGCCTGCTTCCTGCGCCGGGACAGTTCGTCTACTAAACGCTCCAAGTTAACCTTCCCTGTCTGTTGTGTAGCCTGCTGTGTCGGCCCGGCTTCCGGATTGATAGCGCCAACACAAAATGGCCAGAGGCAATGTTGCTGCTAAAAGCGCCACGACCTGATGAAACAGGTCGGTGGAAAAATTCGCGTACCACGCTAATGGTAACAGCCATACCGAAGCGTAGATGAGGAAAGCAAGCGTTGTCCATAAATGTCCCCGCTGTTGTGCAAGGTGCTGATACAAATGCTGTCGATGCGCCTGGGTAAATTTCTGCCTGGTGACTATTCTCACACATAACGTATATGTCGCGTCAAACCAAAATACGCACAGCAAGATCAAACTGGTGCCTAGTCCGACAATGCCCGCTTGCCACAGGGACAAGGTCAACATACCCAATGCAAGACCGAGAAAACCGCTGCCGACATCACCCATAAATATTCTGGCGGGCGGCCAGTTGAAGGAGAGAAAGGCTAACGTGACACCTGCCAGCAGCCAAACCAGTTCCCCAGTCCAACCCGGGACGCCACCCGCGACCAACTGCACGCCCAGACAGTACACCAGACATTGAACCGCAGCATATCCATCAATGCCATCCATGAAGTTATACAGATTTATCAACCAGACTAGGCCGATCAACAATGCAGCAACCACCCACCAGGGCTGCGTCAGGTCCAGCAGCCACAAGACTGAGGCGGCCGCCACAAAGTGCACGAGTAAACGCAGCCGAGCACTCAGACCTTTGAGGTCATCCCACAAGCCAATCATCGCCAGCGACGCCAAGGCACCGAACAGGCCCCAACCCAAGCGCGGATCCGCATCGGCTAACCATCCGCAGTACGCCAGTATCACCACGACCATGACAACACCGCCCATGGTCGGGGTTGGCTCGGTGTGCGAGCTGCGCGAATTCGGCGCGGCCAGCAAATGAGGTCGACGCACCAAATGGTAAACGCCCCACTCCAGGACCAGACCGGCGAGCAACCCTGTGAGGAAAATCAGTGTGTCTGATACCACGCCATCACCTGCTTCAGCGCTTGATTTTGCGTCACTGGCGGTTGCCACCCCAGCAGCCTTTCGGTGGCCTGCATATCCACCCGCAGTGGCTCGAACAACCTCGATGCTGTTCCTGCACGCCCGAACATTCTTCCCAGACGTAGCGCCATCTCTGGACTAACAGACCAAAGCCCTGGCGGTCTGCCTTGAATATTTCTTAGCGTGGCGAGCAGTTCACCAACACTACTTTCTTGCGCATCACGTACATGCCAGATCGCCTGCTCACCAGCGGCAGGCGAATTCGCCAGCACCAGTAACAGGTCTACCAGATTATCGACTCCCAACCACGCACGCTGCGCGCGTGCAGACTTGAAAGGTAAAGGCCAGGGAGAGTTGGCAGCGCGCAACAAGGATAAGAAATTGGCCCGTACATTCGGGCCATAGACCAACGGTGGCCGCACGATACATAGCTGGGTTTCACCCCTGGGCTCATTGAGCAGTGCTTCTTCTGCTGCTGCCTTGCTTTGCGCATAGTCGTCACCCGGATGGCGTGGTGCGTCCGCTGACAACGGCAACGGACTGACATCTCCGAGCACTTTGATGCTGCTCAACCAGATAAATCGTCTTACCCCTGCCGCCACTGCCGCACGATAAAGGTTCACACTCTGGTTAACATTTACCTCAAACATATGCTCGCGATCAGCGCCTTGTGCACCGGCATGGGCCAGGCCCGCCAGATGAAAGAGTGTGTCGATGCCAGATAACTGCACTGTGGCGAGCTCATCTCGCGCCAACGGGACAACTGCCCAATCAGCCGCCTGCAAGGCCGGCACCAGGTGCCCACCGATAAATCCGTTCGCGCCAGTAATGCAAGCTCGCTTCATCTCAATAATTCATCGTAGACACGAAAAGTATGTTCCACCACATCGCCCACAGAAAAGACTGCTTCCGCTTTGTCTCGCGCCGCCCGGCCACAGCGGCTGCGTAACACTTCGTCTTCACCCATCAACAACATGGCCTTGGCTAGCGACTGCACCTCGCGCGCGGGCACCAGTAGACCCGTGACCCCATCCGTGACCACTTCTCTGCAGCCGGCAATGTCCGAGACAATCATCGGCCGACCTGCTGCTGCAGCTTCCAACAAAGTTTTCGGTACACCCTCGCGATAAAATGTCGGTAAACAAACCACATGACTTGCCTCAAGCAGTTGCGCCACATCTTCGCAGTGACCCAACCACTCAACACCATACTGACTTTCAAGATCGTGCAACTCTGCCTCGGTCAATGAGGTCGGGTTTCCCGGATCAACACCACCAGCCAGCTGAAAACGCCAGTCCGGATGTTGCTGCCGTGCGATGGCTCCGGCCTGGGCAAACTCAAACAAGCCTTTGTCACGCAACATCCGCGCTACCAATGTGAACGTTATTGGCCCAGCGGGTTCGACGCTCGGGTGAAAATTGTCCAGGTCCACGCCAGAACCACGAATCAAAACGGTATTTTCCCGGCGCACGATTGCATGGCCGAGGAAGCCACGTAGATCTTCGCCGTTCTGAAAAATAACCCGCATGTTGGCGTGAGAGAAGGCAAGCCGATAGAGCAAATTGACAAGAGAACGCAAGATCGATGCCCGCATGCCACGACGGGAAAAGACAAAGCCCATGCCTGGAACCGCATTGACCACTGCACCTACGCCCGTGGTGCGCGCCGCAAATGAACCGTAGATCACCGGTTTGATGGTCACGTGATGGACTAGGTCTGGCTGCTCAGCGAGGTAAATTCGTTTCATCGCCTGGTAGGTCGAAAATTCCTGGCGCAACACAAAGCCACTACGCGACATCGGCACCGCGACATGACGGAAGCCATGGCGTGCCAGTTGTTCCTCGCCTGTGTCAGGTGCGGTGACCACAACCACTTCATAGCCTCGCGCCTGGGCTTCAAGACCTAAAGGTAGCCGGTGGGATAGAAAAAACTGCGCCTCATTGACGACATAAAGTATTTTCACGACAGCTCGATTGCCACTAAGCCAACAATTCCTCGTAGGTATTCATATAGGCAGCCATACACTGCTCGATCTGGTATTTGCTCGACAAAAATTCACGCTCAGCAAGGATCCGCTGGCGTTCAACCTCCACAGGCTCATCGAGCGCATGGCGTATTTTATACGCGAGGTCGCTGGCGTCGCCAGGACATACTGTACGGTCAGGGTCGCGTAAGATCCGCTCAACGTCCCCTACCCTCGTCGCCACCGTCTTCACACCACAGGCCATCGCTTCGAGCAAAATATTCGGTGTGCCTTCGCGAATAGAAGCAATGACCACCAAATCGAGCGCGGGCAGGAAACCAGCCGTGTCATCCAGCGGGCCCAACAAATCCACCGTGGACGGATCGATCTGGTACTTTTTAAATAAGGTCATCAACGCTGAATTGTCGCTGTCCATGCCAGGTCCGGCGAGCAGAAATCTGATGTCGTCAGTTGTGGTCTCATCGGCTAACTCGCCTACGGCCTGCAGGTACTCTTCGACACCTTTGAGCGGATGATACCGACAAACCAGGCCAACCCAGGTTGCACGACCAACACCTAACTGGTCCCGCCACTTTGCCCGCGCTGATGATGACGGTTTGAATTCTTGCAGATCGATGCCATTGACGATGACCGTGTTGGTCTTTCGGTTAAATCCGAAGCGTTGGTGCGCTTGTTGCCCGGCAAACGAGTTATAGATCACCAGATCCGGTAACAACCAACGTGCCAGCCAGATGGACAGACGCGTGCGGCGTTTTTCAAGGGAAAAGTCGGCAGGACTCTGTCTGATATTCCATGCCAGCATCACTTTTCTGGGTAATGCCCGCGACAGCCCCCTGCTCAATACGGAGGCGATCAGATTGCCGAAGTACATCCAACCTTGCACCACATCCGGCGGGTCAGCTCGAAGAAGACGCCAGGCACGCCAGAATATAAGGGGGCCAAGTTTCTTGTAATCCAGCCACGTTACCGGGGTGCCCAGCGCTGCAATATCCCGCCCGATTGTCGATTCAGGACCAAAGCAAATAACATGATGAGAGAGCTTTCCGGCAGTAGCACGAATGAGCCGGTACAGGCTTTTTTCCGCCCCCCCGGTATCAAGACGAACAATGAGATGAGTAATGCGTTTGATGCTGGGCATGACAGGCGCATTCTCTACCACGCAGCGAAAAAAGCCACCCCCATCGGGGTGGCTTCAGGTCCAAACGCTTGTTAATCGGTGAAGGCGATTTTGCCTCTGTTTACTTCGATCACATGCGGTCCAATGCCACGCACATCGAGCAGATCCTCTTCACTTGCAAACTCGCCGAATTTTTCTCGGTAATCAACGATAGCTTGCGCACGCGAAGCACCGACACCATTCAGAATCTCTGCTAACAGAGCAGGCTCAGCCGTATTGACGTTAACGCTGCCCTCAGGCAACGCAAACACCGCCTGGCTCATCAGCAGCAAGGCGATCAGCACAAACTTAACCGGGTTCTTCATCTATTGATCCTCAACTTTCATGGGAAGCTGAGTCTGCACGCGCAGGAAATTGCTGGCTGTCCGATAGCGGCTGGTGCGGTGTAAGTTTTTGTCAGTATGAGGAGGAGGTTTTAAACCCACCGGCAGCGCCAAAACTACCCCATGCGCGACAGCTGGGGCAGTGCCAGATCACCGTGTGGCTATTGAAGCCACAATTCGAACATTGATAGCCCACATCGCGTTCTACTATTTCAGCTATCTGCGCACGTATATCTCGCGCCTCGGGTTTTTTCTGTCCGAGTTCGATGAGCAACGGCAAATGCCCATAAGATGGCGCATGAGCGATGGTTTCAACGAGCTCTTCCACGGCCAGGTCTTTACCATTTTTACGCCTGAAATCGATCAGCTCCCGAAGCAGCCGGGGATCGGGATACAACGACAGGCTGTGGCGTAAGAATCGTTCAAACTCCTCATCATTGCCCATGTTTTCACAGGCCATGCGGTACACATCCAGATACGCGCCAACCAACTCCGGCGCCAACTCGACGGCGCGTTGCACATGACGCAACACCCGCTTATGGCGCTTGTGGGCAAACTCAAGCTGCGCCACCAGCCAATGTCCACGTGCTTCGCTCGGAGCAAACTCAATGCCCTTACGGGCATGGGCCAAGGCACTCTTTGCATCGTTAATCTTCAGGAACTGCTCGGCCAGCTCGCAGTGAAAGTGACTCACGCGGACGCGCATGCGCGCATTTGACCGCACCAGTTTTGCACTGACGTCGATGGCGAGTTGCCACTCCCGTTCTTGTTCATAAAGATCCAACAGTAGCTCCAGGCCGGGAAGTTCCTGTGTGCCTTTGCGTTTGACTATCTGTTGCAGCAACTTCTCCGCACGATCGAGCAGCCCTGCCGCATGATAGTCCCGCGCCAGTTCAAGCTCGACCAGCTGCTTGTTCGGACTACTCAACACCGCTGAAGCCAACAGGTTCTGATGGATCCGAATCGCTTTGTCGACCTCGCCACGACGCCGCACCACGCCAGCCATGGCAAGATGCACATCAATGGTCTGGTCCGAGACCTCCATGGCATCTATAAATCGGTCGACGCCAAGCTCCGGCCGATCGCCGAGCAGAAAGTTAAGACCCTGATAGTAGTCTTTGATGACCGCTTCCTGGGGGCGCGGGCGTCGGCGTTCCTTGCGACCGAACAGATAACCAATGCCTACAGCAACCAGCAACAGGACATAGAGCAGAATATTGTGGGGTAAATCCACTGATCCCGGCCCTGCCGGCTCAACTCTGCAGATTGAGCGATCGCAACCGCTCAAGTTCCGAGGTCGCCTGTGCTAAGGACTGACGTAGCTTGCGCACTTGCAAGCGTTGTTTCACATTGACCCAAACCGCGTTTAACAAACCAAACAACAACCCCACCAGAAATGCCGCAAACAACCACCAGAATACACTCAATCCGAATGGTGTTTCCCATATCGCGAATGTCAGGGTAATTTGCTGCTGATTAACGGCCAGTGCTGCTATCAAGAACGCGAGCAGCATCGCCACCAGCAGGATGATAGATTTTAACCACTTCATTTAGAAATAGTGCCCGATGCTGGCAATATAAGCCAGAGGGCTATCGGTGTGTCCGGGGTCAAGTACGAACGTCGAAATCGACCCCATCAACCACAGCGTCTCCCGGTGTGTTCGCGGCGCCATGTGTAACCGCGGCACCATCTCTGAACAAGGCATTGTTTACGCGGTCTCTGAGTTCTTTACCTGGTTTGAAATGAGGCACGTGCTTACCCGCCAAACCAACGGACTCGCCAGTTTTGGGGTTACGGCCAATTCGAGGGGCTCGGTAATGTAGCGAAAAACTACCGAACCCTCGAATCTCAATACGTTCACCGCTCGCCAAAGTGTGGGACATCTGCTCAAGCATGGTCTTCACTGCCAGCTCAACATCTCGGCTGGTGAGTTGCGAGGCTGACACTTGCGTCTGTGCAGACACGATGCGCTCAATGAGCTCCGACTTAGTCATACTTTCGTCAGTCATCACGAGGGGAACCTATCTATTTGCTACCACAATGGGGCCTGTCTAGTCCTCATTCTGGTTCATCTGGGCTTTGATCAAATCACCCAGGGTTGCGGCGCCAGGACGTTCTGTTTCCTGGCGTTGATGGTCACGAACCGCTTTACGCTCTTCCTCGACATCTTTGGCCTTGATAGATAGTCCAATGGTTCGATTCTTGCGATCCACACTGACGATTTTGACCTCTATGGTGTCACCAACAGTCAGCACGTTACGTGCATCCTCGACGCGATCAATACTGATCTCAGAGGCTTTGAGCACACCGGTGACTTCGTCTGCCAGTTGAATAATCGCTTCTTTCGGCTCTACTTCAATGATCGTACCTTCGATGACGCTGCCGCGATCGTTCACCGCTGTATAGTCAGAGAAAGAGTCCTGGTCAAGCTGCTTGATGCCGAGAGAAATTCTCTCGCGCTCAGGATCGACCGAAAGGATGACGGTATTGATCTCTTCACCTTTCGAATATCGACGTACCGCAGTTTCACCGGCTTCATTCCAGGATATGTCTGATAAATGCACCAGACCATCGATGCCACCTTCCAGACCAATGAATATGCCGAAGTCGGTGATCGACTTGATGTTGCCGGTAAGCTGGTCGCCTTTGGCATTGTTCAAGCTGAACTCTTCCCAAGGATTGGGGCGACATTGTTTGATGCCCAAGGAGATGCGGCGACGATCTTCGTCAATATCGAGCACCATCACTTCGCAAGCGTCTCCAACCGCCACCACTTTGGAAGGATGGATGTTCTTGTTGGTCCAGTCCATTTCTGAAACGTGCACCAGGCCTTCGACACCTTCTTCGATTTCCGCAAAACAGCCATAGTCGGTGAGGTTGGTCACAGTGGCCACTACACGAGAACCTTCAGGATAACGGCGTACGATGTTGATCCACGGATCATCACCAAGCTGCTTCATGCCCAAGCTGACACGATTCTTTTCACGATCGAACTTGAGAATGCGCACCGGCACCTCATCACCAACGTTGACCATTTCACTCGGATGACGAATGCGCTTCCAGGCCATATCGGTGATATGCAACAAGCCGTCTACACCACCGAGGTCGACAAACGCGCCGTAGTCGGTGAGGTTCTTGACGATGCCTTTCACGTCTTGACCTTCCTGCAACGACTCCAGCAACGCTTCGCGTTCATGGCTATTTTCTTCTTCGAGTACCGCTCGGCGCGATACCACAACATTGTTTCGCTTCTGGTCTAGTTTTATAACCTTGAATTCAAGGGGCTTGCCTTCCAGATGAGCAGTCTCTCGCAACGGTCGAATGTCGACCAGAGAACCCGGCAGAAACGCACGGATATCGTTAATGTCGACGGTAAAACCACCCTTGACCTTACCGTTGATAATACCGGTAATCACTTCATTGCCTTCATGTGCCGTTTCCAACACTTTCCAGGATTCCGCGCGACGGGCTTTTTCTCGCGACAGTCGAGTTTCGCCCCAGCCGTCGTCGACAACTTCCATCGCCACTTGAACTTGATCGCCTATGGCGAGAGAGAATTCACCCTTCTCGTTAAAAAATTGATTCTTCGGAATGATACCTTCAGATTTAAGACCCGCGTGGACAATAACCCAGTCATCGTCTATGTCTACCACCGTGCCGGTAACGATAGACCCAGGGGTCATCTCGATGGTTAGTAAACTTTCTTCAAATAGTTCGGCAAAAGATTCGCTCATAAATTTTGCTCTACCTGGTCACCTGCCGGACAGCTGGTGAGCACAAGCAGCGCTCTCCGTTGGTTAGTTAATAAAATACGCAATCTCCTTCGATGAAGGACCACTGAAAGGTCCTTGCCCTCACATAAGCCTGTTACGAGCCTGTGACAGCACCAGTTCCAACACCGATTCGATAGACATCGAAGTGCTGTCGACAATGTGTGCATCGTCAGCTGGTTTCAACGGGGCAATTGCACGTCCTCTATCTCGCGCATCACGTTCTTCGATCTGCGCCAGAAGGCCGGGCAAATTAACACTTAAGCCTTTGTTTTTCAATTGTTTATAGCGACGTTGCGCACGCTCTTGCGGACTGGCATCGAGAAAAATTTTGAGCGTGGCGTCGGTGAAAACAACAGTACCCATGTCACGTCCATCAGCCACCAACCCCGGACTGCAGCGGAAACTGCGCTGCAGGGCCATCACGGCGTCTCTGACCGCAGCCAATTGCGCAACCTTCGATGCATTCAAGCCTGCGTCTTCGGTGCGAATTTCGTCTGTGAGATCCAGCCCGGCAACGCTCACGCGACCCTCGTCAAAACTGATCTGCAAGCCAGCCGCCAATTCCGCAACCTGTGTTTCCGCCTCAAACGGCACCCCTCGCCGAATGCACATGGCGCCGACGATACGATACAAGGCGCCCGAGTCCAGCAAATGCCAGCCCAGGGCAGCCGCCACGGCACGGGCCAAAGTACCTTTGCCAGATCCGCTCGGGCCGTCGATGGCGATAACCGGGACGTCGTTGCTGCCGGTCATGCATCTTCACCGGGGTCCAACTTCACGGCCGCGCTCAGCATTGCAATGCCACTTTGCTTGTCGCCATCTGCCAGACTCTGCAACAGCGCTTGAAGATTGACGTCAAAATCCTGCGCCGCCTTGAATACTTGAGACTTATTCATGCTGAGGATACGCCACCACAATTCAGCATTGGCTCCAGCGATACGGGTAAAATCACGAAATCCACTACCGGTGTATTGTTGGTGTTCGGGTTGTATTTGTTGCATGAAGGCAAATGCCAACAGGTGCGGCAAGTGACTGGTGACGGCTAACATTTCATCATGCGCGGCCGGGGTCAACTCGACAACCTCAGCGCCGGTAGCCTGCCAGGCACTACGTACTAACTGCAACGCGGCCGGGTTTAGAGAAGACGTCGGGGTAATAACCGTGGTGGCATTTTCAAATAGATCTGCGCGGGCGGCTTCGGGGCCACTATGTTCAGACCCGGCAATGGGATGACAGGGTACGAAGCGCTCGGGAATGGCGTTTAGGCGAGCCACCAGCGCATCCAGAATCGGCGTCTTTACACTACCGACATCAAATATCGCAGCCCTATGGGAGGAGAGATCTGCAACCTGTTGGGCAATTTGATCGCTGGGTATGCATATCGCGATCAGATCACTTATCGCCGGCACAGTGCTTTGTATCTCGTCCACCAGACCAAGTCGCAGCGCAGCCTCGGCCGCCGAGCCATCCGCTTCAACACCCACAATATGTCTAGCGAAACTAGCTTTGCGCCAGGCACCCGCGAGCGATCCGCCGATTAAGCCCACACCAATAATGGTGGCATTCTCAACCACCACAAAGAGAACTCGGTTTAAGCCAGTACATCGGCAAGCGCAGTGAGGAAGCGGTCATTCTGCGTTGTCAGGCCAACGGTGACGCGCAAATGCCGGGGCAACCCGTACTCAGCCACCGGCCGTACGATAACGCCCCGGTGTAACATGGCATCAAACACTTCCGGACCATCCCTGCCGCAGTCGAAGCACACAAAATTGCCCCTCGATGGGATATGTTGAAGGCCCATATCACTCAAACCATTAACGATCTGATGCATACCTTGTTGGTTGAGCGACACACTTTCAGAAACAAATTCCTGATCGCTCAAGGCAGCAGTAGCAGCGGCCAGACCGACGCTGTTGACGTTGAAGGGTTGACGCGCACGATTCAGCAAATCAGCAAATTCGACACTGGACAGGCCATAGCCAACCCGCAGCGAAGCCAGGCCATGGACTTTCGAAAAGGTGCGGGTGACGATTAAATTCGGATATTGGGCGAGCAACGCCAGGGCATTCGGATAACCCGGCTGCTCAGCATATTCAAAATAGGCTTCGTCGAGCACCACCCAGACAGTAGCCGGCACCTTTTGCAGAAAGCTCGCCAACTCATCGTGGCTGACACACGTGCCCGTCGGGTTATTTGGATTAGCGATAAATATGACCCGGGTACGTTCGCTGATGGCGGCGGCAAAACCGTCTAGATCTGTACCGTAGTTGAGCGCAGGCACCGTCACCAACTTACCTCCGGCACAGGTTACTGCCAGGCGGTAGACGACAAAGCTATGTTGCGCAACGATAGCTTCGTATCCTGGCTCCACCACCACGCGCGCGATGAGATCAAGCACATCATTAGAGCCGTTGCCCAGAGTGATCTGACCGGCCTCAACGTTCAGGCTGTTGACCAGAGCTTGCTTCAGCGCAAAACCGTTGCCGTCCGGATAGCGCGACAGTGTTCCGAGTTCGCGTTGAATGGCGTCTCGCACCAACTCGCCGGGGCCGCGTGGATTTTCATTGCTGGCTAGCTTGACGATATCGGTGAGTCCCAGCTCACGGGCCAACTCATCAATGGGTTTACCCGGCTGATAAGGGTTCAGGCTTGCGATGCCCATATGGACGTTGGCCATAGTGTCTTTGGAAAGATGGGTATTGGCCATGGACGTCGCTCCTAAACTACAGCCATAGGGTAGGAACCAAGCGTGCGAACTTCAAACGCTACCGCTTTGATCGCGTCGATGACTTTTTTGGCGTTCGCCTCAGACTGATGACCGTCGAAGTCGATAAAAAAGACATACGACCAATCTCCAGTACGCGCCGGTCGGGTCTCTATGCGCGTGAGGCTGATGTCAAAGGTTTCAAAGGGTTCTAACACGCGCAGCAACGCGCCGGGTTCATTGCGCACCGACACTAAAATGGAGGTCTTATCCCGGCCACTTGGCCCTACCTCCTGTTGACCCAAGACGATGAAACGGGTTTTGTTGTCGGGTTGGTCTTCTATGCAACTCGACAGCACGCGAAGCCCATAACGGTCGGCTGCGATCTCCCCGGCTATGGCGCCAATATGTGGTGCCGCGGCTGCCTGCTTGGCGGCTTCGGCATTGCTGGACACCGCAATTCTAGGCAGCCCGGGATAATTGCGGTCCAACCAACCCCGGCATTGGGCCAGGCTCTGGGCATGAGAGCGGATTTCCGTTATCTCACCTTTAGCGTCCTCTTTTCTCAACAACGCTTGATGTATTGCAAGCTCTACCTCAGCACAAATTTTAACCCGTGAGGTCATAAAACAATCTAACGTGTGGTTAACCATGCCTTCGGTGGAATTCTCTACCGGCACCACGCCGTAGTGTACTGCCTGAGATTCCACCTCACGAAACACCTCATCAATGGCCGTTAATGGTTTGGTCCGCGCAAAATGACCAAATTGTTTAATGGTCGCCGCTTCGGTGTAGGTTCCTTCGGGACCGAGATAGGCTACCGTGAGCGGCAGTTCGAGGTTCAGACAGCAGGAAATCACCTCGCGAAACAAGCCGGCAACATCTGCGTCCGACAACGGTCCGGGGTTGCGCTCCATGAGCGCGGTCAAAATCTGCGCTTCACGTTCCGGCCGGTAGAACACCGGCGGCTCCTTAGAATCCGAACCTTGTTTTACTACACCAACGTCAAGAGCGCATTGCGCGCGCTCATTCAGCAGACGCAGCAGATCGCGATCTATCGCATCTATACGCTCTCGTAGCGGCTTAAGTTTTTCGTCATCCGTGCTCATGCTCAAACTCATGCATATATTCAACCAAGGCGTCCACCGCAGCTTCTGGCACCGCATTGTAAATACTCGCGCGCATGCCACCCACATTGCGGTGACCTTTCAGACCCCACAATCCACGCTCTTCGGCGCCGCTGACAAAGGCACTGTTCAGCACCGCATCCGGCATGGTAAAGGGCACATTCATCAATGACCTCGCTGCAAGCTGTACCGGTGAATGATAAAAATTACTGTCGTCGATAGCAGCGTAGAGCTTACCCGCTTTGCGCTGATTGACCGCATCGATACCGGCCAGGCCGCCTTGGGCTTTGAGCCAACGGAACACGAGACCCGCCAGATACCACGAATAAGTGGGCGGCGTGTTAGACATGGAGTCGGCGCTCGCCTGCACGGCATAGTCCAGCGTGCCAGGTGTTTCGCTGCGCGCATTGCCGCATAACGCTTTGTTGACCACCACCACGGTCAACCCTGCGGGCCCGATATTCTTCTGCGCACCACCGTAAATAAGCGCAAATTGATCGACCTCTACGGGCCGCGACAGAAAATCTGAACTCATGTCCGCTATCAAGGGCACCGTGCTGGCCGGCATGCTATGAAACTGTACACCGCAAATCGTCTCGTTAGTGCAGATATGCAAATACTTAGCGTCATTGCTCAACTGCCAGGATTCTACATCCGGTATGCGATCGTAATTGCTGTCCTTAGCGCTGGCGACAACATTTACGTTGCAGTATTTGCCCGCTTCCTTGATCGCCTTGGTTGACCACGAACCTGTATCTACATAGTCCACAGTGTCGCCGGAGACAGTGAGATTCAGCGGTATAGCCGCAAATTGCGTGGTCGCCCCGCCTTGCAGGAACAACACATGATAGTCGTCGGACACATCGAGCAGAGCACGAAAATCTGCCTCTGCCTGGGCCGCCACAGCGACAAATTCCTTGCTGCGGTGGCTGATCTCCATCACCGACATGCCACTGCCCTGGAAATCGAGCATCTCAGCTTGAGCTTGTTCCAGAACACTTTGCGGCAGCGCCGCAGGACCGGCGGAAAAATTGAATATCCTCGCCAACTATCTCTCTCCGTATGGGTTTAGCTTACGAGTCTGGCTCGTCGCCGCTTGGTGGATCGTCTTCTGCTGCTTGTTCTGCAGTATTTTGTTCAGTTATATCTTCTTCCGCGATACGGCCGATGCTGTTGAGCAGTTCGCCAGCTCTGAGGTTGATCAACTTCACCCCTTGGGTGTTGCGTCCGAGTTCAGATACTTGATCTGCAGCGGTACGTACGAGCGTGCCCAGATTGCTGATCAACATCAGTTCATCGCCGGGGAAGACTTGCATCGCGCCGATCATTGCACCATTACGCTCACTGGTTTGCATGGCGATCATGCCCTGAGCGCCACGTCCTTTGACCGGAAACTCGCTTATCAGAGTTCGCTTGCCATAGCCATTTTCACTGGCGGTGAGCAAGAAACCATCGGGCGCGGGGATAATCAGAGAAATCAGGCGTTGCCCGGCTTTGAGTCTGATACCACGCACGCCTTTGGCGGTACGACCCATGGCGCGCACATCGGATTCTTTAAAGCGAGCGGCTTTTCCTGCACTGCTGCATAACAGGACATCGCTGGCGCCGTCGGTGATCGCCACTCCGACCAATGTATTGCCTTCTTCCAGGTCCAATGCGATCAGGCCGCTAGGGCGCGGCCGTGAAAACTGCTCCAGCGGTGTTTTCTTCACCGTACCGTTGGCTGTGGCCATGAACACAAAATGGTTCGAGGCATATTCTTTGATCGGCATAACCGCGGTAATGCGTTCGCCGGCGGACAGCGGCAGTATGTTGATCATCGGTCGGCCCTTCGCACCACGACTACCTTGAGGGATCTGGAAAACTTTTATCCAATAAACCTTGCCGACATCAGAAAAGCACAACAGCATGTCATGTGAGTTGGCGATAACAAGATGCTCGACAAAGTCTTCATCTTTTACGCTGGTCGCTACCTTCCCACGGCCACCACGGCGCTGGGCCTGGTAGATATCCAAAGGTTGCGTCTTGCCATAACCCTGGTGGGAGATGGTTACCACCAGCTCTTCTTCCGTGATCAGGTCTTCGACCGACAGGTCTTGCTGGGTGGCTACAATCTCTGTGCGGCGTTCATCGCCATAGGTATCTTTAATATCGTTGAGTTCTTCTTTTATTACCGTCAACAGCCGCTCGTGAGAACCCAGAATATCAAGTAAATCGGTAATCTCGTCCAGCACGCCGCGATAATCTGTCATGAGCTTGTCCTGCTCCATGGCAGTGAGGCGGTGCAGGCGTATTTCTAATATCGCCTGGGCCTGCTCTTCGGTTAAGCGGTACAGATCTTCGGTAAAACCAAACTCTTCACTCAACCCTTCTGGCTTACAGGCATCTGCGCCTACTTCGCTCAATAACTCGTGCAGTGCAGTTGCCGTCCAGCGGCGTTCGATAAGGGCGACACGTGCTTCAGGCGCTGAAGCAGAACTCTTGATCAACTCAATCACCGCGTCTATGTTCGCTAAGGCGACCGCTTGGCCTTCGAGAATATGGCCTCGTTGGCGGGCGCGGCGCAGTAGATAAAGCGTACGACGGGTGACCACTTCCCGACGATGCTGCAGGAAGTATTCAAGCATCTGCTTGAGGTTGAGCAAGCGCGGCTGGCCGTCTACCAGGGCCACGCAGTTGATGCCGAACACCGATTGTAACTGTGTCTGCGAGTACAGGTTGTTGAGCACAACATCGCCGGAATCACCGCGACGTATTTCGATGACCACGCGCATACCGTCTTTATCAGACTCGTCGCGTAGTTCGGTAATACCTTCGATCTTCTTGTTTTTGACCAGTTCGGCGATTTTTTCGATCAACCGGGCTTTGTTCAGCTGGTAAGGAATCTCGGTAATAATGATGCGCTCGCGGCCATTCGGCTGCTCGACAACTTCCGCCCGTGCACGCATATAAATGCGTCCGCGTCCGGTCTTATAAGCCTGCACGATGCCAGCCCGGCCATTGATGATGCCTGCGGTGGGAAAGTCTGGACCGGTAATAAACTCCATGAGCCCATCTATGCTGAGTTCGGGGTCAGCCAACAACGCCAGACAAGCTTCTATCACCTCGGTAAGATTGTGCGGTGGAATGTTAGTTGCCATGCCCACGGCAATGCCGGAGCTACCATTGACCAGCAAATTCGGCACTCTGGTGGGCAGCACCTCAGGCATGGTCAGGGTATCGTCATAGTTGGCGACGAAGTCCACAGTGTCTTTATCAAGATCCGCCAGCAGCTCGGAAGCCATTTTCGACATACGCACTTCGGTGTAGCGCATCGCCGCCGCGCGGTCGCCATCGACAGAGCCGAAGTTACCTTGCCCGTCAACCAGCAGATATCGCAGGGAGAACTCTTGCGCCATGCGTACAACCGTGTCGTATGCGGCGGTATCACCATGCGGGTGGTATTTACCAATGACCTCACCCACCACCCGCGCCGACTTTATGTAGGGTCGGTTGTAGGTATTGTTGAGCTCGCTCATCGCGAACAGCACACGCTTGTGTACTGGCTTCAAACCGTCCCGCACATCGGGCAAGGCACGACCCACGATGACGCTCATGGCGTAGTCCAGGTAGGACTGACGCAGCTCATCTTCGATGTTTACCTGGAGGATATTTTTGTTGTCTTCGGAACCGATTTCAGACATGCAAAACTAGCGTATATAAAAGCGGGATTTTATCACGTTTAGCACAATGGTAGCTCGGTTTTCTCCAGATAACTGGGATAGCTGGGGCCTTTACTCTGACCCCATTTCTCTCATACTCCCTTGATGAAACACTGTGATTTGCTGGTCAGCGCACCATGGATTCTACCGGTCGCGCCAGATAACACTATTTTGCAAGACCACTGCCTGGTCGTCGATGGCAACGCGATCATCGATCTGGGCGAGCGCGCGCGTATGCTGGCGAAATATCAGCCGAGCGAACTGCTCGATCTCGACAATCACATTGTGATGCCAGGGCTGATCAACGCCCATGGACATGCTGCCATGTCTTTGTTGCGCGGTGCTGGCGAAGATCAGCCCCTGAGCCAATGGTTGAACGAAACGATCTGGCCGATGGAGGCGCGATTGGTCAATGCAGAGTTCGTGCGCCTGGGCACCGAACTGGCGATTGTGGAGATGTTGCTGTCTGGCACGACCACCTTTTCAGATATGTATTTCTTCCCGGAAGTGGCGGCCCAGGTGAGCGCCGAGCTTGGCATGCGCGCACAGATCGCTTTCCCTCTGATCGAGTTCGCCAACGTCTGGAGCGAAAACGTCACCGATGCACTGCACAAAGGTCTGGCGCTGAACGACAGCTATCGACACCATGAACTCATCAACGTTGCGCTGGGTCCTCACTCTGCCTACAGCCTCAGCGCTAAAGAAATGGAACGCGTCGGCATGTATGCCCATGAACTCGAAATTAACGTGCAGATACACCTGCATGAAACAGCCGATGAGGTCCACCAAGCCCACAGCAATAACAGCCAGTCCTGGCTTACCCGTTTGCACGAACTCGGCATGCTTGGACCACAACTGCAAGCAGTGCACATGACCCAGGTGACCCCGGCGGAGATTGAACTTATCGCAGACACTCACACCAAGGTTGTGCACTGCCCGACTTCAAATTTGAAACTCGCTTCAGGATATTGCCCGATGACACAGTTTCAAGCGGCCGGTGTCTGCGTCGCCCTGGGTACCGATGGCGCAGCTTCCAACAATCGTCTGGACATGTTCGATGAAGCTCGCCTGGCAGCGCTGTTGGCCAAGCATCACCAACAAGATCCCACCGCGGGCGCGGCACCGACCGTGTTACAGATGGCTACTCTGGACGGCGCACGGGTGCTCGGCATCGACGACATTACGGGCTCTCTGGAGACCGGCAAGCGGGCAGATTTCATCAGCGTAAATGTTTCTTCGCTGGGCATGCTGCCAACCTACAACCCCTTTGCTACATTAATCCATGGTAGCGCGGGCGGTGCCGTAGACAACGTTTTCGTCAACGGGAAAGCGCTGGTCCGCAACCGTGAACTGACGCAGATATCGCAAACCGAGTTGGCGCAGCGTGTACAGTCGTGGCACTGTGGCGCGCTCGAATCTTTGAGGTAGCCCCAGGCATGTCCACAACTGCAAATGTCGATGACCACGAAATCGAAAAGTTCGACGCTTTGGCCCATCGCTGGTGGGACCTGAACGGCGATTTCAAACCACTGCACGACATTAACCCGGCGCGCTTGGCTTACATCGACGAGCGCGCGGAGTTGCAGGCAGGCCCGGTGGTCGATGTCGGCTGTGGTGGCGGCATTTTAAGCGAAGCCATGGCGGCCATGGGCGCTGATGTCACTGGCGTAGACATGGCCGGCAAGGCCCTCGGCGTTGCCCGCTTGCATGCGCTGGAAACGGGTGTTGAAGTCAATTATCAGGAGGGCACTGCAGAACAGCTTGCCGTAGACCAACCGGAACACTTCCGCACGGTCACCTGTTTGGAAATGCTTGAGCATGTCACCAGCTACGAGTCTACCGTCGCCGCCTGCGCAGACATGACCCAGCCCGGCGGCGATGTGTTCTTCTCCACCATCAACCGCAATCCGAAAGCATATATTCTGTTAGTGCTGGGTGCTGAATATGTGATGAACATTCTGCCCCGGGGCACCCACGACTATGAAAAATTCATCAAGCCCTCAGAGCTTTGCGCCGCCATCCGGCAAGCTGGCTTGGAAGTGATGGATATCAGCGGGCTTGTGTATAACCCGTTTACCCGCAAGGCCAGCATTGGTCGCAACCTGGACACCAACTATTTTGTGCATGCCAGGAAACCGCCAAAGAATTCATTGTGAGCGAACATAAGGGCGCTCAAGCCTACCTTGAACTCAACACTGCGGCACGCAGTTGGCGCTACACCCCTGCCGCTGACGCCCTGGCTGGCCACAACATATTAGTCACCGGCGCTGGTGCCGGTATCGGTGCTGTGGCGGCGAAAACCTTCGCCGCCTTTGGTGCCAATGTGGTATTGCTTGGCCGCTCAAGGCAACCGCTCGAACAGGTATTCGACTGGATCGAAAACAACACCGCGACGCAACCGGTGATCGTTCCGTGTGATTTAGAGCAGCTTAACGCCGACGCGCTAGAGGCGCTGCACGATGCCATCGCCGACGCTTACGGCGCTCTGCACGGCTTGCTGCACAATGCTTCCCGGCTGGGACCCAAGGTGCCCCTCGCCCACTATCCGGTCGACGAATGGCAACGAGTGATCCAGACCAATGTCACCGCACCGTTCCTGTTGACGCAAGGATTGTTCGACCTGCTCGATGCCGCAGACCATGCCTGTGTCATTAACACGTCTTCCTCAGTCGGTCGCCAGGGTAGAGCCTACTGGGGTGCCTACGCAGTATCGAAATTCGCTACCGAGGGCTTCAGCCAAGTGCTCGCCGATGAAACCGAAACCAGTGGCCGCATCAAGGTCTACAGCATCAATCCGGGTGGCACACGGACCGGCATGCGTGCCGAGGCATACCCGCTGGAAGACCCGAACACATTGCCAACCCCGGAGCAGCACATGGATTTGTACCTGTACCTCATGGAAGGACCCCTCGAAGGTAAAGTGTTACCCGCTACCGGCGCTCAATTGGATGCGCGGAGTTGGCCTAAGCTAGGGAGCCTCTGATTAAAGACTAGAAGCTAACGACTAGAGCTCAGGATAAGGTAGCAAACAGGTCGTTTTGGCGACTCGGCCACGCCGCGCCTGGCGGCTTTTAGAAGCCTGATATTTCATGCCGAGCATTCTATAGAGTGTGCTCATGTCGGTGTCGTCCAACAGGGCCCACTGTTTGTTGCGCAACCAGGACGGCAATATCACCGGGCCGTAGCGCACTCGCTTAAGCCGGCTCACGGTACAACCCACACTCTCAAACAAGCGACGCACTTCCCGATTTTTGCCTTCCATCAGCACCACGTGATACCAGAAGTTGTTGCCGCTGCCGTTGTAATAACGAATATCACTGAAACGCAGAATTTCACCGTCTACTTCAACCCCGGCAGACAAACGAGCTAATACATCGCTGTCTAATTGTGCATTGATACGCACCGCGTACTCGCGGTCCAGGCCGGTAGAAGGGTGCATCATTTTATGCGCCAGTTGGCCGTCTGTAGTGAGCAGCAATACGCCTGTCGTCTGCAGATCTAAACGGCCAATGCTGATCCACCGGCCGTGGCGCAATTTTGGCAAGTCATCAAAAATCGTCGGACGGTCTTCGGCATCCGAGCGACTGCAGACCACACCGCTGGCTTTGTTGAGCAATATGACTTCGGGGCTGGTCTGGGAGCGGAATTTCACCCGTACACCATCGACCTCAATACGGTCGGCAACAGTGACACGCTGGCCGACGTGAGCCAGCTCACCGTTTACATTTACCCGACCGGCGCCAATCCACGACTCAATCTGCCGTCGCGAACCTATGCCGGTGGTCGCTAACAGTTTATGGATCTTTTCTGATGGCGCCGGGGCTGGTGCTGGTGTTTTTTCTGGAGATTTAGCAGACACGCGCTTGACTAGGTGCTCGGCTTTCCACCGCCGGTGTGCAATTGCACAACTTCTGCAGTGCTGGAAACGTTCTGATTCTCTTGGGTCGGCTGGCCAGGCATCTCTACATGGGCGGTGATAGGTCCAGCGGCCTGGTCGTTTTCTTCGTCCACCACAAGCGTCGGTTCGATCAGCGCGCGGATTTCCGCCATAGGGGGTAATTCATTGAGGTTTTTGAGGTTGAAATAATCTAGAAAGGCTTTGGTTGTACCGTAAAGCGAAGGACGTCCAGGGACTTCCCTTTGCCCCACGACACGGACCCAATCACGTTCGAGCAGCGTACGCATGATGCTCTGGCTCACGCTGACCCCACGCACCTGTTCGATATCACCGCGGGTGACTGGCTGCTTATAGGCAACCAGCGCCAAGGTTTCCAACAACGCACGGGTATATCGTGGTGGTTTTTCATCCCACAAGCGACTTACCCACTCGCTGAGTTCCTGCCGAACCTGGTAACGATAGCCAGAGGCGACGCGTTTCAACTCTACGCCACCACCGTCAGCCTCATCGGTCAAAATCTTCAGCGCATCGCGAATCTGCTGGTTCGCATTTTCGTCATCGAGCTCACCCGGGGCAAAAATCTTAACAAGATTAGCACCCGTCAGCGGCCCGTCTGAGGCGAGTAATGCCGCTTCGATGATGCGGCGTATTTTTTCGGCCTCCATTAGATCTCCTCCCCCGGGACCTGTTCAGATGGCACGCTTGCGTCCTCACCCCCGTAGTCAGTATCGAATATCGGTGCATGGTTTACCGGGCCGGATGCGGCACGCACATGAATCGGAGCAAACGGCTCTGCTTGCACAAATTCGACCATGGCTTCACGAACCAGCTCCATAACAGCCAGGAACGTCACCACAACGCCCATGCGTCCTTCTTCAGCTTTGAACAAGTCATGGAAATTAATGAAATCTTCCTGACCATTGACCATCGCCAGCACATCGCTCATGCGTTCTCGCACCGACAGCTTCTCAAGGTGAACCTCATGCTTGGCGAACATTTCCTCACGCCGCAGTACCGCTGCAAGCGCCAACATCACTTCTTTCATATCGACCGCAGGGTCCGCGTGCTGCCGCACCATCTCCGGCTTGCTCGCCGCCACCAGGTAAATGTCCCTTTCCACTCTGGGGATTTCACTGATACCTTCGGCGGCGCTCTTGATCTGCTCGTATTCTTGCAGACGCCGGATCAGCTCGGCACGTGGATCACCCTCTTCATCCTCGATCGCTTCGGTACGAGGTAACAACATGCGCGATTTTATTTCAGCGAGCATGGCTGCCATGAGTAAATATTCGCCGGCAAGTTCCAGTTGTAGCGATTCCATGAGATCGATATAGCTCATGTACTGGGCTGTAATAGCAGCGACCTTGATGTTCAGAATATCCAGATTCTGCTTGCGAATCAGATATAACAAGAGATCCAACGGCCCCTCAAAAGTATCGAGATAAACCTCAAGCGCTTCCGGCGGGATGTATAGGTCGGTTGGTAGCTGTTGCACGGATTCACCATCGACCACCGCTATGGTGTCAATGTGTTCAGCACGTGCCTGTTCCAACTTACCGGGTTTATCACTCATATCAACATCGCCTCTCTCCACCACTTAGCTCGGCCACTTACCTCGGCCAACTAACGGTGGCGAATGCCCACGGCTTCTTTTATATCGTCCAATGTCTCACGAGCAATTGTACGCGCTTTGTCTGAACCTTCCTGCAAAATTGCATGCACCAGATCGGGATCGTCCTCAAATTGCTGTGCACGTTGACGGAACACCGCCTGCTCCGCATTGATTGCATCCATTAACGGCTGCTTACATTCGACGCAGCCAATACCCGCCGTCTGACACCCCTCGGTTGCCCAGGCGCGAGTATCGTCGTCCGAATAAACCAGATGCAAAGCAAAAACAGGGCAATTTTTCGGATCACCCGGGTCCGACCGGCGCACCCGGGCTGGGTCGGTTTGCATGGTACGTATTTTTTCATCCACCACGGCAGGTTCTTCGCGCAGCGAGATGTAGTTGTTATACGACTTGGACATTTTTTCGCCATCCAAGCCCGGCATCTTGGCGGTTTTAGTCAGCAGCGACTGAGGTTCGGGCAGGATAATTCTGCCGCCACCTTCGAGATAACCAAACAGACGTTCACAATCACCAATGGACAAGTTCTGTTGTTCCGCCAACAGCGCACGGGCACGCTCCAAGGCTTCACCATCACCCTTCTCCAGGTATTGACGGCGTAGCTGGTGGTACAGGCGTGCCGCCTTTTTGCTCATTTTTTTAACCGCTGCCTCAGCCAACTCCTCGAAGCCTGGTTCGCGCCCGTAAATGTGATTGAAGCGTCGCGCCACTTCACGGGTCAACTCAACATGCGCAACCTGATCTGCGCCTACCGGTACCCAGCCTGCCCGGTAGATGAGAATGTCTGCAGCCTGCAACAACGGGTAGCCCAAAAAGCCGTAGGTGGCCAGGTCCTTATCGTTCAGCCTCTGTTGTTGGTCTTTGTAACTGGGCACACGTTCGAGCCAGCGCAACGGTGTAATCATCGACAATATTAGATGCAGTTCAGCATGCTCAGGCACCCGGCTTTGCACAAAAATAGTTGCCGTACCCGGATTGATCCCTGCCGCGAGCCAGTCGACTACCGTGTCAAAGGTGTACTGCGCGATGTTTTCAGAAGCGTCGTACTCGGTGGTCAGGGCATGGTAATCAGCGACAAAAAAGAAACACTCATATTCGTGTTGCAGTTGTACCCAGTTCTTTAAAACGCCATGCAGGTGGCCAAGATGTAAGCGCCCGGTGGGACGCATGCCAGAGAGAACTCTCTGATTCGAATCGTTGCTGCTCAAGCGAGCGCCTTGATAAAATTGATTGCGACCGATTATACACCGCCTGAGGGCTGACTTTGCATGCTAAAGCGGCAGAGATTACCAGCGAGACTCTGGCTCCCTAGATCTCCAGCTTGCCCTTACCTTGACGAATGATCTCCGGGTTTGGACCAGTGAGGTCCACCACCGTCGACAATTCCACCCCACAAATACCCCCATCGAGAACCACGTCTACCTGGCTACCCAGGCGTTCATGAATCACCTGAGCATCGGTAAGCGGGTGTTCTTCATCAGCCAGGCGCAAGGTTGTTGTCATGATGGGCTCACCCATGAGCGCCAGCAATTGCGCCGCAATCGGGTGATCCGGCACGCGCAGCCCGATGGTACGCCGTTTAGCGTGAATCAGCCGTTTCGGTACATCACGGGTGGCGCGTAAGACGAAGGTAAACGGCCCTGGGGTGACGCGTTTCAACAGTCGGTAGTTGGCATTGTCGACCCGCGCATAGACTCCAAGCTCGCGTAAGTCACTACACGCGAGCGTGAACTGATGCCGTTTATCCAGCCGGCGAAGCGCCATAATCCGCTCCAACGCACTCTTGTCGCCAATATGGCAGCCAATGGCATAGGCGGTATCGGTCGGATAAACGACCAGTCCGCCCTCGGCGAGCGCGTTTACAGCGAGCTGTAGCTTACGCTGCTGTGGATTTTGCGGATGGACACTTAACAACTGACTCACTTTCATCCTCTACTTATGCAATCTTACTTCTGTTAACAACCTGGAGAGCCGCTACGGAATCTTTTATCATCCTTGCCGCTCAACCCTAACAAAGCCAACACAGGCCGCAAGGATACCCATTTTCTATGCAACAGCTACTTGACTACATCGCCATTTTGGCGTTCGTCATCGTCTACTTTGTGACCCGGGACATCTTCTTTGCCACCGGCGTACTGATGGCCGGCGTTACCCTGCAAGTGGTTGCGTACTGGTTGTTGAAAAGGCCTATCGGCAATCAGCTGAAGATAACTTTTGTTGCCTGCATGTTGCTCGGCGGCATGACCCTGATCTTTCGCAACGAGGCTTTCATCCAATGGAAGCCAACCATTATAAACTGGCTGCTGGCAAGCGCCCTGGTAGGCGCCCACTTGATCGGCAGATCATTCCTGATCAAACGCATGCTCGGACAATTGATGGTGCTGCCCAACCGAGTATGGTTCACGCTTACCTACGGTTGGGCCGTTGGCTTCTACGCCGCCGGCGGCATTAACCTATGGGTTGCATTCAACTACTCCATGGACACCTGGGTAACGTTCAAACTGGTCGGCCTGCTGTTGATCAACTTAGTCTATCTCGTCATCACCTTCGCTTATCTCTACAGCAAAGGCCTGCTTGGTGAGGAAAATCTCCGCGACCCCAAAGAAATCGCCAAGGCGCCAGAGAACAGCAAGCCATGACCTATTCTCGAATTTGCCTGACCACCAGCTTTTGCTTGTTAATGAGTCTGCCGCTAAGCGCCGCCACCTTGTATATCTCTGATGAGTTAACCGTGCTGCTACGCAGTGGCCCTTCCGGTGCGCATCGAATTCTGCACAACGGTCTTCCAAGCGGCACCTCCTTGGAGTTCATGAGCATCGACGAAGATGCTGGATTCACGCAAATTCGCACCGCTAGAGGCACCGAAGGCTGGATACGCAGCCAATATCTGGTCTCTGAGCCGATTGCCAAGATGCGCCTGGCGGCGGCACAGAGATCACTGCGCCAATCGAAATCAGCGCTGGCTGAAGAGCAGGCCAAGGTACGTGAGCTCACTCAAAACACGCAAAGTCAAGACAGTGCCAACACAACCCACCTTAATCGCATTGCCTCCCTCGAAACCGAACTTGAAGAAATCAAGCGCATCTCCAGCAACGCCATGCAAGCACACGCAAACAATCAAAAACTGCAAGACGTCAACCTGCGCCTCAAAGACGAGCTCGACGATCTGGCCGAGGATCGGGCTCGACTGGAACAAAACGCCGAGAACGAAGCGATAATGATTGGCGCGGTGCTGATTTTTGTCGGCCTGCTGGCCGGAGTACTCATCAAAACACGACCGCAACGCAGTGCCTGGAATTAGGCTGCAACAAACACCATGACCGTCCTCAGTGTAAACCTCAACAAAATAGCTCTGGTACGAAATTCCCGCAATGGACACCGGCCCAGCGTGGTCGAAGCAGCACATACCGCGATCGCCGCTGGAGCGGCAGGGATAACCGTACACCCGCGCCCAGACCAGCGACACATACGGCCTCA
>Ga0114950_10000313_pt1 | contig 32038 bp, 31 predicted proteins | sample N075metaG_FD_83503 | JGI IMG/M metagenome (GOLD analysis project Ga0114950, IMG submission 83503) | Deep subsurface microbial communities from Kermadec Trench to uncover new lineages of life (NeLLi) - N075 metaG | ecosystem: Environmental > Aquatic > Marine > Ocean trench > Sediment | place...
ACCGTGTCTCAGTTCCAGTGTGGCTGATCGTCCTCTCAGACCAGCTATAGATCGTAGCCTTGGTGAGCCTTTACCTCACCAACAAGCTAATCCAACGCAGGCTCCTCTAACAGCGCGAGGTCCGAAGATCCCCCACTTTGATCCCTCTTCGTAAGAAGCGAGATGTTATGCGGTATTAGCTCGAGTTTCCTCGAGTTGTCCCCCTCTGCTAGGTAGATTCCTACGCGTTACTCACCCGTCCGCCACTTTACTCACACCCGAAGGTGCTTTCTCGTTCGACTTGCATGTGTTAAGCCTGCCGCCAACGTTCAATCTGAGCCATGATCAAACTCTTCAGTTTATAAAGAGCGTGTTCTCGGCGTCTATCGTCTCAGTCGTTTTCACGTCTGTTCCTACTTCTACCGATCCCACTATATCAATATGTTGCTCAATGAATTTACGTGCTTGCTCTGGTCATTTCCTTTCGGTTTACCGTCCGGAAACTAAGAGCCTGCTCGATTTCCACTCACCTTCGGGCTTGAAAAACCCTCCGGTTACAATGAATTACAAGCACCCACACGAATGGCTTGTTCAGTATTTTTAATGTTAAAGAGCTACCGTCGAAGCCATGGCCTCGAGGCAAGGCTGCGTATTATACGCGGGAGTAAAGCCTTCGCAAGGGGTTTTAGGACCGATTTTGGCGGGCGATCAGATGCCAGTTTTTCTTACCCCGGCGCAGCAGATAAAAGCGCCCAAAAAGCGCGTCTTGCCAATCGAGCTGCCGCCCCACGTCATGTTGAACCACGCCATTGATGCGCACCCCCTTGCCCTGCACCATCTTGCGAGCCGCACCGCGCGATAGCGCGAGCCCGGAATCGGCCAACACCGCAATGAGCCCAATCCGGGGCGCGTCGATGAGCGTAGTAGCCATGCCATCCTGCTGCAGTTGCTCCAGGTCGACCTCGTTCAAGTCCTGAACATCGCCCTCGAACAAACATCGGCTGATGCGCTGTGCGGAGGCGAGCGCGTCCGCGCCGTGGACCAGAGACGTGACTTCTTCGGCCAGGCGCTGCTGCGCCTCGCGCCGCTCCGGCGCTGCCTCGGTTGTCTTGGCGATCGCATCGATTTCATCCAACGCAACGAAGGTAAACACTTTGAGGAACTGCACTGCATCGGCGTCGGCCGCATTCAGCCAGAACTGGTAGAAGCGGTACGGCGAAGTTCTTTGTGCATCGAGCCAGACGGCACCGTCCGCGGTCTTGCCGAACTTGGCCCCATCAGACTTGGTTACAAGCGGCAGGGTCAGCGCAAAGGCCTCCTTGTGCAGCCGGCGCCGCACGAGATCCATACCCGAGACGATGTTGCCCCACTGATCGCTGCCGCCAATTTGCAGGCTACAATTGTAACGCTCGACCAACTCCACGTAGTCCATTGCCTGAAGAAGCATATAGCTGAATTCGGTGTAGGAGATGCCCATATCATCCCGATCGAGCCGCGAGCGCACCGATTCCCGCTGTATCATTGCGTTGACCGAGAAATACTTGCCAACGTCACGCAGAAAACTGATCACATCGAGATTCGCGGTCCAGTCAAGGTTGTTGGTAATCAAGGCCCCGTTATTGCCCGAGAAATCCACGAATCGCTCCACCTGACGGCGAATCCGATTCACCCATTGCGCCACCACTTCACTGCTATTGAGATCGCGCTCGTCGTCTCTCCCCGAGGGGTCCCCGATGAGGCCGGTGGCGCCACCCATGAGGAGGATCGGGCGGTGCCCGTGAAGCTGAAAGCGCCGCAACGTGATGAGCGGCACGAGATTGCCGATATGGAGGCTATCGGCGGTTGGGTCAAAGCCGCAATACAGGGTGCGCGAACCCGTCTGCAGATGCTCGCTCAAGCCCCGTTGGTCCGACACCTGCGCGATCAGCCCGCGCCGATTGAGTTCGTCGATGAGCGTTGCGCTCATGGCACAGCCCGTTTTTCAATGACGCGCACCTTACCAAAAGGCCGGAGAAGGAAGTAGCATTGTGACCATGTGAGGTAGGCGTCACACTCAGGCCTATCAGGGTTTTCAACAGCCTGGAAATCCATATACTAGGTTGGTCGATCGGCTGAAACTAAAGAATGTGGCCTAAGCATCGGTTTTAGAAAGAGTTTTAAGCAGGACATTAAAACCCATCGTGAAATTCAGTTCCTTCCCAAAACCACACATGGTTCTGGCCGGCTTGCTAAGCCTGGGCCTGTGCTCCTTCGTGATCGCCAAGTTCACCGAAGACGATTCCGCAGATCGATTCACGACAGAAGCCGTACTGCTGAATATGGCCGACGCCGCATTGGCGAGCGGACCGCCGGAGGTGTTCGATCCAGGTGCAGCTCCGGGTGCTGAAGAGCGGGCTTCATCCCGGGCGCCAGCGACACCTATCTACAACGAAAAACTGGCCCAGGTAAAACCGGGCGACAACCTGGCGGTAATTTTTCAGCGCGAAGGCATCGCAGCCCGGGAGCTGCAACGCTTGCTGGCGAGCAAACCGCTCGGCCCTCGGCTGAGGAGCATCTTTCCTGGTCACAAGTTCACCTTTACGCTCACCGAAGATCAGACCCTAGTGAAGCTCGCCTATTCGCCTGGACCACTGGAGGCGTTGGAATTCGAGCGTGTCGGCGAAGTATTCGTCGGTCGCGAAGTCACTCAGCAGCCAGAACGCACCACCGCATACACACACGCCACCATCGACCACAGCCTGTTCGTAGCCAGCCAACGCGCCGGGTTGGACGACGCCCTCACAATGCGCCTGGCGCAGATCTTTCAATGGGACATCGACTTCGTTCTCGACATCCGCACGGGTGACGAATTTTACGTTCTGTACGAAGAGCTGTTTCTCGGCGACGAGTTCATCGGATTCGGCAACATTCTAGCCGCGGAATTCATCAACCAGGGCGACAGCTACAAGGCACTGCTGTACACGGATGCTGAGGGCGAGTCCGGCTACTACAATCCCGAAGGCGATAGCATGCGTAAGGCGTTTCTACGCGCACCCGTGGAGTTTTCCCGTATCAGCTCCAGTTTCAATCTGCGCCGTGTGCATCCACTGTTCAAACGCACGATGCCACATCGTGGCATCGACTATGCCGCCCCCAGGGGCACGCCCATTCTCGCTGCAGGTAGCGGCACCGTGATCGGCGCATCGCGTTCGAAGGCCAACGGTAACTTTGTAGTCATCAAGCACGGTGAGCAGTTCGTAACCAAATATCTACACCTGTCGAAGTTCGCCCGCGGGGTCCGCCGCGGCGCGCTCGTCGAGCAGGGTCAAACCATCGGATACGTCGGTTCAACCGGTTGGTCTAGTGCCGCGCACCTGCACTATGAGTTCCTTGTCAACGGTGTCCACAAGAACCCGCGCACCATAAAGTTGCCCGACGCTTCACCCATCGCACCCGGCGAGCTATCGCGCTTCAAATTTCAGGCGATCCCCCTCATGTCGCGCCTGGAAAGCTACAAGCAACAGACTCAACTGGCTTTCTCACAATGACCAGCCAGCGCTAGGTGACCACGCAGACCGCCAAGCTCTACGTTGGCGTCATCTCGGGCACCAGCGTCGATGGTCTAGACCTCGCCCTCCTCGAAATTGACCAGAAAATCCGCTTTCTGCGCAGCGAAACCGTCAGCCTGGAAAACCCGTTAAGAGAGCAACTTCTGGCTCTGGGACAGCCGGGCGCGGACGAGATCGATCGACTCGGTGTCGCAGATCGGCAACTGGGTCGTGCAATCGGAGTCGCCGTAAACGAGTTTCTTGCCGCTGCGGGCATCCGCCCTGAAGCGGTGGCCGCAGTTGGCAGCCACGGCCAGACCGTCCGACATCGCCCAGACGGCGCGGCTCCGTTCACCATGCAGATTGGCGATCCAAATCAAATCACGGAAACAACTGGGATCACCTGTATTGCTGACTTCCGCCGGCGCGACATGGCGGCCGGCGGCCAGGGAGCGCCGCTGGTACCGCCATTCCACGGCGTCCTGTTCCGGGTAGTAGGGGAGCATCGCGTCATTCTCAACATCGGTGGCATCAGCAACATCACCGTGCTACCCAGCGACCCGGGCGCCGCCATAACCGGATTCGACACCGGACCGGGCAACGGCCTGATGGATGCCTGGATTACCCATTGCAAACAACTGCCCTACGACGCCGACGGCAGCTGGGCCGCCCAGGGCAAGTGCGACACCCGGTTGCTCGACGAGTTGCTGGCAGACCCCTACCTAGGCCGGGCGCCACCAAAGAGCACCGGCCGCGAGCACTACAATCTCGACTGGCTGATGGATCGCAAACGCGCGCGGTCCGTGCCAGAGGTTGACGTGCAAGCAACGCTGCTCGAACTCACCGCGGTGAGCATCTGTGAGGCGATTAAGCATTGGGCCCCCGACAGTCAGCGATTACTGGCCTGCGGCGGTGGCCGCAACAACGGCACGCTGATGAGTCGCCTGGCCACCCTGGCACCTTATCCGGTGGAGGCTACCGACCAATACGGCGTAGACGGCGACGGGGTAGAAGCTGGCGCGTTCGCCTGGTTGGCACATCAAAACCTTGCCGGCCTGCCGGGAAACGAGCCCACCGTTTCCGGCGCCAAAGGCCGCCGAATTCTGGGTGCTATCTATCGGCCCTGACGGGCGCCAAGTAACGTTGCGCTAGATCGCGAATGAATTGCCGCAGCCGCAGGTGGCCGAGGCGTTTGGGTTCTGAACGATGAACTGGGATCCCTGCAGATCCTCGTGGTAATCGACTTCGGCGCCGAGCAGGTACTGATAGCTCATGCTGTCGACGAGCATTGTGACGCCCTGGCGTTCAATGACCGCATCGTCTTCAGCAACGTCCTCGTCGAACGTGAAGCCATAGGAGAATCCGCTGCAACCCCCGCCGGTGATGAAGACGCGCAGCTTGAGCTCATCATTGCCCTCGCCTTCCATTAGCTGGCGAACCTTGGCAGCGGCACGATCTGTAAAGTCAATTTCGGTTTGCATGATCACCTAAATGCGGCGGCGGGCCTGACAGCCCGTTGCGAAGAGTCAGTCAACCAGGATCTATCTTAAACCGACCCTCGCACTGGTCAAGAGCACCGTTCAAGAGGTTTGAACCGGCTAGTGATAGTGCGCTTAAGCGCTGTACGATCCGGGTTTGGCCTGAAATTCCGCAGATTTTTTCTGCTCCGCGGGAAATGGATGTACGTTCTTCGAGTCGGCTGCGAGCTTATCGTCATGCACGAGCTGGCCGTCGACCATCGCACCAAGCTGCATTTCGATAAGGGTGTAATAGACGCTGCCCTTGACCCGAGCCTTGGTGGCTAGCTCCATGTGCGCCGAGGCGTAAATGTTGCCTTCCACGCTGCCGTTGATGACGACATTGGGCACTCGAATTTCACCGTTCACCGAGCCCTCTTCACTCACTATGAGCGTGGCCTCGCTATCGGCATCGGCGAGAATATTTCCGATGACGCGCCCATTGATATACAGCTGGTCTTCGAATTTGACATCGCCACAAATCTCGGTATTCGCAGCGATGAGGGTGACCCCTTTTTCAACCTTGCCTCTCGCCATGATCATCTTCCTTTAACCGTAACCACTATGCGCTATTCTCGCATCGGGGACTAGCTCGCTTGAAACCGCGTCGCGGCCTCAAACGTCGTCCCGCACGACCCATTCGAAGGTACGCCTCACGTTGTCGGAGCGGCTACCGCGTCGCAATGCGGTGACCACCACCGATTCGGGCAGGAACCCTTTGGGTAACGTTAGCATCCCAGACAGATCCTGAAAGTACCGAAACCGGAACTTCAGAGGATAGGGCTCGATGTCGGCCATTTCTGTGAGGGACAGCACCAGTTCTTCATATGTTGGCGACCCATCCAGCCGCCGGCGGCCGCGAACCTCTAGCTTCACGTTGCCCTGAATCCAATCGCGACGCTGCTCCACCTGGGTCAGCAGAAGATGGTAAGAAAATTGATCAACCACCTCCGTGGACGACACCTCAAAATCGGCGATCTGCAACCCGCGTTCGATGCTCGAAGGCGCCATCAGGCTCTTGTAGAAGGTCACCTCCTCCTCTAAACCAGCCGCTTCATCACGTAGTTGTTTGATGTTCTCCCGCAGCTGAGCCGCAGCCTGAGCATCTACCAGCCGGGCAAGCTCAGCATCCACGAGTTGGCTCTTGAGACTCGATATCTGGCCCGTGTTCGCTCGATCCAGCTCTATCAGAGCATTGATGTAAGTGACATCCAGGCCGGCTTTGGCCTTGCCAAAATAGAAGCCACCAACCGAGCCCCCTAGGGCGACCAGAGCAAACAAAACCAGCATGACCAGTCGCCGACGGGGTCGATGGGCCACCACGCGCATCTGGATGTTCCCCGAGCGCAAATCCTTGAATACGTCAGCCAGCGTCACGAATACCCTGCCTTGGCCCTACCAGGGGCTTATACTAGCCCGCCAAACGCACTAGTCACGGATCCTGTCGATGCGTAGAGTTTGGGCCGCTGAGATTACCAAATAAAATCTCCCTGGAGTTCTTCCGCCGGCGCCTCGCCGATGTCGATGCCCTTCCCCCGCTTGCGATACTCACCATTGGCGCCGGGTTGTTTACCGGCGTGGTCATTCTGGTGTTCCGCACGGCCGTAGATCACGTGCTGGGCAGCTGGATGCTCGCTGAGGGCAGCGAATCCTTCGAAACCCTCGCATACTTCGAGCGCCTGGCGTTGCCGGTGATGGGTGCTGCGATCATCGGCGCCTTCCTTACGCGCCTCGCTGCGCCAGATCGCAGAGTCGGGGTCGTACATGTGATGGAACGGTTGAGCAGGCACCAAGGTCACCTGCCAATCCGCAACGCAATCGTGCAGTTCTTCGGTGGCATCCTCGCCCTGATTTCGGGCCAATCAGGCGGGCGTGAAGACCCGGCGATCCATCTGGGTGCTGCGAGTTCCAGCCTGCTGGGCCAGGCGTTCTCACTGCCCAACAACAGCATCCGCACGCTGGTGGCCTGCGGCACCGCCGCCGCCATCGCAGGCTCGTTCAACACCCCCATAGCCGGCGTGATCTTCGCCATGGAAGTCGTGATGATGGAGTTTACGATCGGTAGTTTCATACCGGTGATCATTGCCGCCGTCGCCTCAACCCTGCTTGCCCATTACGTCATCGGCAACGAACCGGCATTCACGGTCGCACCATTAGCAGCTGCACTCGATGATGGAGTTGCCTTACGTAGCCCTTGCCGGGGTCATCGCGGTTTCCACCCCGGAGGTCATGGGCGTGGGCTATGACACCGTCAACGGCACGCTGCTTGGCGAGCTGACACTGATCACCCTGCTCCTGGTCGTGGTGATGAAATCCCTAACCAGCGCCAGTGCGGTCGGTCTTGGCTTACCCGTAGGGCTCATCGGACCGACCTTCGTGATCGGCGCCGGACTCGGCGGTGTGATTGGAATCATCGGCAACTACTTCGAACCGCTGCAAGCCACCTCTGAGGGCTTCTACGTCATGCTCGGCATGGCCGCGATGATGGCGGCTGTGCTGCTGGCGCCGTTGGCCGGGCTCATGGCCGTGCTGGAACTCACCGCCAACCCCAACCTGATTCTGCCCGCCATGCTGATCATCGTGGTCCTCACGCTGCATATGCAACGCGCCGGAGTCGCTGCGATCATGTGCCGTGAGCTTGCGCGATTGAGTCTTGAGTGCTCGCTCGCCCAGGCGCGGGAAGCGCTGCGAGATAATCCGCGCTGGATCGTGGTTGAAACCGCGCCGGGTGACATTCGTTGCGTGTTGAACGCAAACGATCTTGCGGCATATCTCGAGGAACATGATCCTGAACAACCGCAGATCGATCTGCTGCGAATCCCCGCGATGCGCAAGGACGTCGTGAGCCTCGACCCGCGCGCCACCGTAGAACAAGCTCGGCAGACTTTGGGCCACGCCGAAGCTGAAGCACCGTGCGTGCGGCGTATTTCGGCAGCCATGATCGACGCCGTGCTCGGAGTGATCACCCAGGAAGACATCGACAACTACCGGGACGTAAGTTAGTGACCACGGCTGGCGACCTATGGCTGAAAGCCCTGCACATCATCTTCGTCGTGACGTGGTTCGCTGGGCTGTTCTATCTGCCAAGACTATTCGTCTATCACTCTAGTGCCGACGACACAGTGAGTCAGGAGCGCTTCAAGGTCATGGAAGGCAAGCTGTACCGCATCATTATGCGACCCTCCATGGCTCTGGCTACCGCTTCAGGCTTGTGGCTGCTCGTGCTCGGTTGGGAAAGCTTCTCCGGGTCTGTATGGCTGTGGATCAAACTCGCTGCGGTCGTTGGGCTGCTCGGCTATCATCACCACTGCGCACGGCTCGTCAAAGCCTTTGCCGCGAATGAAACCCCCCACAGCGAAAAGTTTTACCGGTGGTTCAACGAACTGCCTGCTCTGGCGCTGATCCTGGTGGTGATCATGGTCGTGGTGAAACCATTCTAAATGCTCAGCGCCAGCTACACTTCTGGTTCGGAACCAACACCATGCAACGAAAAAAATCGGCTCGACTCATCAAGCGCGCGGCCCGATCAATACCTGGCGGCGTAAACTCCCCGGTACGGGCTTTCAAAGGTGTCGGCGGTACGCCGGTATTCTTCGAAAGCGGCGAAGGTGCCCATCTGACCGATGTCGATGGCAATCGTTACATCGACTACGTCGGCTCATGGGGACCGATGATCCTCGGCCACGGATACCCCGAAGTGGTCGCAGCGGTTCAGGAACAAGCTGGCCGTGCACTCGGCTTCGGCGCGCCGACAGAACTCGAAATCGAGCTAGCCGAGCAGGTGGTGAGCATGGTAGCCGGCGTTGAGCAGGTTCGGATGGTCAACTCCGGAACGGAAGCGACCATGTCCGCGATTCGGCTTGCCCGCGGCTACACGGGGCGCGACCTGATCATCAAGTTCAATGGCTGTTATCACGGTCATTCCGACTCGCTACTGGTAAAAGCAGGCTCCGGCTTGCTCACCCTCGGTATTCCCAACTCACTCGGCGTGCCAGCTGCCACTGCGCAGCAGACCCTGTCTTTGCCATTCAACAACGTCGAGGTGGTCGCGGATGCCTTTGCCAACTACCCCGAGCAGATTGCGGCCGTCATCCTAGAACCGGTGGCCGGCAATATGGGATGCATTCCTCCCCAGCCGGGTTATCTCCAAGGGCTGCGCGAAGTCACCGCCAGCAACGGCGCCCTTCTCATCTTCGATGAGGTGATGACAGGGTTTCGAGTGGCCCGGGGCGGCGCCCAAGCCCGCTACGGGGTCACGCCGGACCTGACCACGCTGGGCAAGATCATCGGCGGAGGCCTTCCCGTTGGGGCGTTTGGGGGCCGTGCGGATGTAATGGCCCATATCGCCCCGGAAGGCAATGTTTACCAGGCTGGCACGTTGTCCGGGAACCCCCTGGCAACCGTTGCAGGCCTGACGATGCTGCGAGCGTTGACCGAGGACGTTTACGTCACGCTGGCCGAGCGCACAGACTATCTGTGTGCGGGTCTACAGGACGCAGCCGAACGCAACGGCGTGTCGGTCACCATCAATCAGGTGTGCGGAATGTTCAGCATTTTCTTCACGGGTTCCCCGGTCAGCGAGTTTGACCACGTAGCAAACTCCAACACAGCGATGTTCAGCCGGTTCTTCCACGCCATGCTGGACGAGGGGGTGTATCTCGCGCCTTCAGCCTTCGAGGTTGGCTTCGTCTCGGCGGCCCACACTCAGAAACTGCTCGATACAACCATTGCCGCGGCCGACAAAGCCTTGGCATCTCTGTAGATCAAACCCTTTCAGGAGCATGCATGTTTGACGTTTACGGTCTGGGCAACGCCCTGGTGGATATGGAGTACCGAATCGAAGACGGGTTTCTGCAACGCCACGGCATCGCCAAAGGACATATGACCCTGGTGGAAGAAGCGCTCCTGGATGCTCTCGCCGATGACCTTGCGGACGTCACACCGCAACGGATGAGCGGTGGGTCGGCCGCCAATACCATCATCGCCATCCAAGGGTTCGGTGCCCGAACGTTCTACTCGTGCAAGCTCGCCGATGATGAAACCGGCGACTATTTTCTGGAAGATCTAGGCGAGGCCGGCGTCGCCACCAATCCAAATGCCAAGGGCCAGGCAGGCGACGGAGTCGGCAAATCCGGCCGCTGCCTGGTGCTGGTCACACCCGATGCCGAACGCACGATGAACACCTTCCTGGGCATATCCAACCAGCTCGCCGTCGCCGAAATCGACGAAGAAGCATTGGCGCAAGCCCGCTACTACTATGTTGAAGGTTACCTGAGTTCGAGCCCGGACAGCATGCGCGCGGCAGTAGAGTGCAGAGAGCTGGCAGAACGATCGGGGGTCAAGACCGTCGTCAGCCTCTCGGACCCCAGCATAATCGAATTCTTTCGCGACGAATTGGAAAAAATTCTCGGCAATGGGGTGGATCATCTGTTCTGCAACGAAGAAGAAGCGTTGGCCTGGGCGAAAACAGATCGGCTCGATATCGCCATACGTGAGCTGAAGGACATTGCCGGGGCTCTCAACATCACCCTGGGCAGCCGCGGCAGCCTGGCCGTAGGTGCTCACTCCGAGCATACGGCACCCGGCTATCCAGTCGATGCGGTCGACACCAACGGCGCGGGCGACATCTACGCAGGCGCATGCCTATACGGCTGGTGCGTAGACATGGCCCCCGACCAGGCTGCGGCGTTTGGCAACTTCGCTGCCGCAACGCTCGTCCAGCGTTACGGCGCACGGTTGAAAAAGGTAGCCGACTACCAGGACGTGCTGAGCCGGTTTAAAAAAAAGCAGATCTGAGGCAGGCTCAAACCTCCACTGGAATCGGATGGGCAATGCAGATCTGGTCGCGCTCTATTGCGCAAGCGTATGCGTACACCTCGACGCCCTCGGCAACTGCCCGTCGCAGCGTATCGTCATACGCGGGATGAATTTCGTCGGCGGTGGTGGCCCGGTCAACGCCGGTGTGCTGCACGCAAAAAAAGAGTACGCCCCGTTCACCTGCGCACACCAGTCTGACAAGCGCATTCACGTGACGAACTGCTCGCTTGCTGATCGCATCCGGAAAAGCGCCGCGTCCACCCTCATAGCCTAGCGTAAGGTTCTTTACTTCCACGAAGCAACGCCGATCGCGGCCGCTTAGCAAAAAGTCGAATCGACCAGATTCATCCGGAATTGCGACCTCGCGTTTAAGCTCCGGATAGCCAGCCAATGGCGCTATATCGCCGGCAACGATGGCCTCTTCCACAAGCCTGTTCGCACGCGCCGTGTTTACACCAACCCTTCCTAATGGCGTGCACACCACTTCCAGGGTGTAGCGATACTTGCGCTTGTCGTCGCCCGAGTTGGAGATCCAGACCTCGCTGCCTGGCTCAGAGCATCCCAACATGGCCCCCGTGTTCGGGCAATGCACCGTGAGCACGGTGCCATCGGCGGTCTCCACATCCGCTAAAAAACGTTTGTACCGGCGCACGAGGTACCCCTGCTGCAGAGGCGGATCCAGCCTCACGCGCCCGCCCACGAATGAAGGGCGGTTTCGATGCGAGCAAGACCGAGCGCTATGGAGTCTTCGTCGGTGGTGTACGCGAAGCGCACGTAGCGCTCAGCCATGTGGTCGCCAAAGTCTACTCCCGGCGTGGTAGCCACCTGATACTCATCGATCAACCGCCAGCAGAAATCGTAGGAGTTCAGGCCGCTGTGCAAGACGTCGACGTACAGGTAGAACGCGCCGCCGGGAAGTACCGGGACCCGGAAACCGAGGTTCCGCAAGCCGTCACACAACAGATCCCGACGCCCGTGAAACGCCGCTCGGCGAGCCTCGTGAATGGCCATGGCGTCCGCCGAAAAAGCCGCAAGTGCTGCTTGCTGGGCAATGGCCGATGGAGAGATGAACAGATTCTGGGCCAGGCGTGACACGGCGTCCAACGCCGATTCTGGAACCACCATCCACCCCAACCGCCAACCCGTCATTCCAAAATACTTCGAGAAGCTGTTGAGCACGAAAATGTCGGGGTCGATCTCCAACCCGGTACGATAAGAGGCATTGTCGTCATAGACGAGCCCTTGATAGATCTCGTCGAGAATCACAAAACCACCCTCGCGACGCGCCACTGCGATGAGCGCCTCCAAGGACTCCCGCGCCACCACCACGCCGGTGGGGTTAGCGGGAGAAGCCAGCAAAAAGCCCCGGACTTGCGGCTGCCAGTGGCTCTGAAGATCTTCCGCAGTGAGCTGAAAGCCCTTATTTGAGGACAATGGGATGCGTACCGGCTCGGCGTTGACCAGGCCCACGAAAACCTCGTTGCACGGATATCCGGGATCGGTAACTAGCAGCTGGTCGCCCGGATTGAGCAGCAGCCCATTCAACAGCAGCAGCGCGCCGCTCGCGCCCGCGGTGACGACAACTCGCTGCGCAGGGAGGTCGACGCCCAGATCGTGCCGGTAATGTTCGGCAATACGCTCGCGAAGCTCTGGTATGCCAAGAGCCTGGGTGTACTTGGTATGGCCGGCCTCGAGCGCCCGGATGCCGGCTGCGACGATCGGCTCGGCGGTCTCAAAGTCCGGTTCCCCGACCTCGAAATGTACGACCCGGCGACCCTCGGACTCCAGCGTTTTCGCCCGCTCCATCAGCTCCATCACCCGAAACGGGCTAATCTTACGAAGCCGCTCTGCATACATATGCTTAGTAGTCTCCGGGCGTTAACCGCACCGCAAATTCAATAAAACTTCGTTAGATTATATGGCCAACGCCATACCGTTCTGGTAGCTTACGCGCCCTTCGCAAATTCAGCTCCGTGAAGCCATCGGCTGCGCATGGATGAGGCAACAGATCAGAGGCGACATATGGCAGTTACCGCACGCAAGAAACCTGCTTCCAAGGCTAAAGCTGTCGATTCGCCTTTCCGGAATTTCACACCGTACAAGGCCAAAAAGTCCGAAGCCTACATGAGCGACTCGCAGATCGAGCATTTCCGGGGCATCCTCTCCAAGTGGCGCACCAAACTCATGGAAGAGGTCGACCGCACGGTTCACCACATGCAGGACGAAGCAGCGAATTTCCCCGATCCGGCGGACCGAGCCACCCAGGAAGAAGAGTTCAGCATCGAGCTGCGAACCCGGGATCGGGAGCGCAAACTGATCAAAAAAATTGACCAGACCCTGGATCGCCTGGATCAGGGTGACTTCGGATATTGCGACACGTGCGGGGTGGAAATCGGCCTGCGGCGCCTGGAAGCCCGCCCCACGGCAAACCAGTGCGTGGATTGCAAAGCTCTCGATGAAATCAAAGAAAGACAGCTGCACGGCTGACCTCCTGGAGTCAGAGCACGCCCGTTAGCTCACCAGAACCATGACGGGCCGGTTTGCGCCTTCACCAACCGGCCCGCTGCATCTCGGGTCGCTTCTCGCGGCAACCGCAAGCTACCTTGACGCTCACGCAAATCATCAGCCGTGGTTGCTACGCATCGACGATCTGGACGCGCCTCGCAGCGTTCCAGGTGCAGCCGACGCAATCAAAGCTGCCCTCGAGGCCCACAGCCTGAACTGGGACGGTGAGGTCATCTACCAGAGTGAGTGCACCGAGCACTATCAGCAGGCCCTGCAGGCCCTGACTCAACGCGGGCTCGTCTTCTACTGCCGCTGCTCGCGACGACAACTCAAAGGCCACCTGGTCTACCCGGGGACCTGCCGGGCGCAGACCAGCCCCATGACCGATTCCGCCGTCCGAATCCAGGTCAACGAGGCAATCATCGAGTTCGAGGATCTCATACAGGGTCGCCAACACGACATGCTCGCCAGCAGCATCGGCGACTTCGTGGTGCGGCGTCGAGACGGGCTCATTGCCTATCAGCTGGCCACGGCGGTAGACGATGGTGGCTACCGCATCGACTCGGTGGTGCGCGGAAGCGACCTGCTCGACAACACTCCACGGCAGATATACCTGATGCAGTTGCTGGGACTCACGCCTCCCAGCTACGCACATATTCCGATGTTGACCCACCTTGATGGCAGCAAATTGTCGAAACAAACCTTCGCTGCACCGGTAAATGTGCTGGAAGCGGGCGCCAACCTGGTTCGGACATTCGATTGGCTTGGCCTGTCACCGCCGCCAGGGGCCCAACGCTGGTCCTGTGCCGATCTCATGAGGTGGGGCGTCGAGCATTGGCAGATGGCCCGTGTTCCAAGACTGGCAACGATCACCGTCTAGTGCCGGGAAGTTCTCGCATCCCAGCGATTATTCAAGAGGCCCAGCCAATAATTCTGGAGGTCCACGAAGGGCGCGTTTGCTACCATCAAGTTCCATGACCCAAGTACTCCTGGTCGAAACCGATCAACAGCGCCGGGCCGAGCTGAAATCGCTGCTGCAGAGCAATGGTTTCTCCGTGGTCGAGACCGAACCCCCCGGAATCGACGGGGATATGTTTGAGGGGCTGGACTCAGGCCACATTGACTGCATCGTCGCCACTGCCGATCTGATGCCCGAGCTCGGCCGCGACGTGCTGAATCGGGCGCCCGTCGTGCTCGTGGACCATAAAGACGATGCGCGCCAGGCAGTGGCGGCCATGAAGCGCGGGGCCAGCGACTATATTGTGGCGCCCTTCAAATCCGACGAACTCGTGGCCGCCGTCGAGCGCGCCAAATCGAGGGTTCCGGAGTCGGCCGGAGGCCCTTTAAACATGGTCGGCGCCAGCAAACCCATGCTGCATCTTTTCGATCTGATCGCGAAGGTTGCACCGACGGACTCCACTGTGCTCATCGAAGGTGAATCCGGAACTGGCAAGGAACTCGTAGCGCGGGCGCTGCATGCAGCCAGCACCCGCCACCACGCTCCGCTGATCACCCTGAACTGCGCGACCATTCCCGCCCAGCTCATCGAATCGGAATTGTTCGGTCACCCGGAGAGCGGTACGGGGGGCATTCGCTCAGGTACCCGTCGCGGTCTGCTGGATGCGGCCGATGGTGGCACCCTGTTTCTCGACGAGATCGGCGAGCTACCTTCACAGGTCCAAGCACGTCTGCTGCGCGTTCTGCAAGATGGCCAGCTCAGAGAGTTCGGCACCACCGCTGCCCGGCCCGTCAACGTTCGACTGATCACGGCGACGCACCGCGACCTGAGGAAGCTCATCGCAAGCGGTCAGTTTCGCGATGACCTCTATTATCGGCTAAACGTCGTCAACCTGCCCATTCCACCATTGCGACAGCGCGGCGATGACGTGCTGAGGCTCGCCGAAGCTATTCTCTATCGCACCGCCGAACGGCTATCGAAGTCGTGCACAGGCTTTACCCAGGCGGCCAAAGACGCAATGCTCGCTTACCCCTGGCCTGGCAACGTACGTGAGCTGGCCAACGCCATCGAACGGGCAGTGATCCTCTGCAGCGGCGGCGGCGAAATAGAAACCGATCTGCTCGCAATCGATTCGGCACCTGTGCCGGTTGCCGAAACCAATCCCCCGGCATCGGACCAGACGTCGCTGGAAGACTATTTCGTCAGCTTCGTCACCGCAAATGAGGACCAGTTCACCGAGACCGAGCTGGCACAGAAGTTGGGCATCAGCCGCAAAAGTTTGTGGGAACGCCGCCAACGGCTGAACATCCCGCGCAAGAAAACCAGAAAACGTGGTCCACGCAGGAACAGCTCTTGAGCGAACCCATTCGACTCAATGCGAGAGACCACCGGGTTTTCCAGGAAGATGTCGATCCCAACGCACTGGACGTTACCCATCGACTTACCCAAGCGGGATTCCAGGCACTGCTGGTGGGCGGCTGTGTTAGAGATCTCCTGCTGGGCGTTACGCCCAAGGATTTCGATGTCGCCACCAATGCAACGCCCGAGGAGGTCCACCAGATCTTCCGCCGATCACGACTGGTGGGCAGACGGTTTCGCATTGCCCACGTCCGCTACGGTCGTAATCTTATCGAGGTGTCGACGTTTCGCCGTGGCCACGCGGCCGAAGAGGATGAACGTCACCACTCCGAAGAAGGTTTGATTTTACGCGACAATGCCTATGGAACTCTGGAAGAAGACGCCTTCCGGCGCGATTTCACCATCAACGCCCTGTATTATGATCCCGAAACCGAAGAGGTACTGGATTTCGTTGGCGGCCTCACAGATCTGGACAATGCAGATCTGAAATTCATCGGCGATGCTCGGGTGCGACTGCGTGAAGACCCGGTACGAGCCCTGCGGGCTGTGCGGTTTCAAGCGAAACTGAATTTCAAACTCGACGCGGCAATTGCCACACATTTCGAGGATGCGGCCCAGCGGCTGAGCGTGATTCCCGCAGCCCGGTTGTTCGACGAACTATCGAAACTTCTGATGTCCGGCTACGCCGCTAAGGCCTGGGCGATCATTGCACCGACGCCGCTGCGCGCGGCGTTGTTCCCAAACACGCCCGCAGGCGAAGAGATCGTTCATCGGGCCATGGCCAACACCGACGCGCGCATCGCCGAAGACAAACCAGTGACGCCCGGATTCCTGTTGGCCGTGCTGATGTGGCCCGACTATCTGGCACGCAGCAACAAACTGGGCGAGGAGAAAAAGCCCGCCGAAGCACGGGCCCTGGCGGCGGGTCAGACGTTGGCGCAACAACAGCAGATCATTGCGATTCCGCGGCGATTCTCGCAGTTCGTGCGCGACGTATGGGGTCTGCAGGGTCGTCTGGAGGCTCGCCATGCACGCTACATCGAACGCGTTGCGCAACACGCGCGGTTTCGCGCCGCTTACGACTTTTTGCTGCTACGGGCCGAAACCGGAGAGGTAACCGACTCCGGGGAACCGCTGCAGGAGATTGCGAACTGGTGGACCACGTATCAGGACGAAGGCGAGGACGTTCGCCAGGACATGGTGGCGGCGCGGCGGTCCAGCCAACCGAAAAAGCGCCGGCGGCGGCGTCCTTCGCGCAAGAGCGGAGACCACCGCGTCGTGTAGCCGGTTGAACGCAACCCGACGCTTGTCCATTATTGCCAACACGATGATCATCCCCGGCCCATGACCAACTCCGCACGTCGCGCCTTAGCACTCCAGAGCACGGCAGCGCTCGGGCAGAAACTCGAAGGCCACGAGTTACCGCGCTACATTGCCGTTGAAGGACCCATCGGCGTTGGCAAGACCACTCTCGCCAATAAGTTGGCCGAGGTGTTTCAGTATCCAATGCTGCTGGAGCCGGCTGCAGAAAATCCGTTCCTGGATCGCTATTACCGGGAGGGTCGTCGCCACGCACTGTCAACGCAGCTGTTTTTCCTGCTGCACCGGGCGCAGCAGATCGCGAGTATCGATGCCAACGATCTGCTCGGGCCGTCGCTGGTCGCCGATTTTCTGATCGAGAAGGACAACCTGTTCGCGCGATTGACGCTCGATGACAACGAGTATGCTTTGTACCGGCAAATCTACGACAACCTGGCGATCGACCCACCGACGCCAGATCTCGTGATCTATCTGCAGGCGCCCGTGAACGTTCTGCAAAGCCGGATCAAAGATCGCGGAATTGCTTACGAACGCGACATCGAATCCGAATACCTCGAGAATCTCGCCACCGCTTATACCGAGTTCTTTCACTTCTACGATGCGGCGCCGATGCTGGTGGTGAACGCAGCCGCCATAGACTTCGCCAACAACGCCGCTCATCTTGAAGCATTGCTGGATCAGATACTGGCGATGGACGGCCTACGACAATACTTCAATCCCAGCCCGACGCTTCTGTAGGGCGCGTTTTTTGTAGGAATGTATGGAAATAGTCCGCTCAATTGAGGCAATGGCCAACGCCATCGGCTGGCGCCGCAGCAACCGCCAGATCGGCCTGGTGTCCACCATGGGCAACCTGCACGACGGCCACGACACGTTGATCAAAGCCTGTCTCGACGAGGCGGACATCTCGGTTGTCAGCCTGTACGTGAACCCGCTGCAGTTCGACGACGACGACGCATTCGCGCGCTACCCGCGCAATCTGGATGCAGATGCAAAGCACCTGGAGGAGCTTGGCGTAGACTATCTGTTCGCCCCCCGGGACGAAGAGATGTTCCCCGCGGGCACCCTAGATCTCACCACGGTGCGGCTCCCGCGTCTCGCCATTGAGCTTCAAGGGGTCGACAATCCGCGCCTGTACAACGCCAAAGCCACGATCTGGCTCAAGATCTTCAACATCGTACACCCCGAGATCGTGTATCAGGGCGAAAAAGACCTGCAGGAACTCGTGCTCATCAAACGTATGGTCGAAGAGCTCAATCTGACCCTCAAGCTGACCCGCCTGCCCATCGTGCGCGACGAGAACAATGTTGCTCTGTCGGCTGGATTGGCCCAGCTCACGGATGCACAACGACGCACGGCCCGCATTCTGTACCAGACCCTGAACGACGTTGCGTTTGCCATTCGTAATGGGGCTCGAAACTTTTCCAAGCTCGAACAGACCGCCCGGGTCGCGTTACGCGGTGGCGGATTCGAAACCGAGTACATCGCCGTCCGTGAAGGCGCGACCCTGTCGGCGCCTACCGACAAGACCATGAACTTTCGAGTGCTGGCAGCCGTACAGCTGGGCCTTGCCAGACTGACGGACAACGTCGGCGTCGAGCTTTGAACCTCCGTCGGATCTAAGATGAACCTAACAGACTCGCCCGCCTGGAAGAGGCTCACCCGCCTGGCGGCCCGGAGTATTCATACCCCACTGTCCGACTGGCTCACAGCGAACGACCGTTTCGATCACTTCAGCTTCCAACTCGCAGACCTATTGGTCGACGCCTCCAAGCAGCGCATCAACGCCGAGATACTCAAGGAGTTGCTGGTACTGGCGAAGGAGCGCGACGTGCAGGCACGCATCAATGATCTGGTGACCGGAGCGGAGGTGAACTCGACGGAGAAAAGGCCCGCCCTGCACACCGCCCTGCGCGCACCCGCGAATGCGCGACCCCCGGCAGTTTCCGGGCCCATTGAAGAGACCCTGCAGCGGATGGTCGAATTTGCCGACGCGGTGCGCTCCGGGTACTGGCTGGGCCATAGCGGCAAGGCGTTGACCGACGTCGTGCACATCGGAATCGGCGGATCTCATCTAGGCCCGGAGCTTGCCGTACGGGCGTTACAAGCCACGACAACTCCCCACCTCGACATACACTTTGTCGCCAACATCGACGAGGTCGAGCTGCGCCATGTTCTGACACGGTTGGATCCGGAGCGGACCCTGTTCATCATCGCCTCCAAGTCGTTCACCACGCTCGAAACCAGACTCAACGCCGACTCCGCGCGCAGCTGGTTCCTGGAGCGCGTTAGCGAGCCCGAAGCGATCAAACGCCATTTCGTGGCGGTTACCGGCAACCCCCACGCCGCGATCGAACTCGGGATCCACCCGGACAACGTCTACCCCATGTGGGACTGGGTAGGCGGTCGCTATTCGCTCTGGTCTGCCGTGGGACTCCCTGTCGCGTTGGCCATCGGCAGTCAGGGCTTCGGAGAGTTGCTGGCCGGCGCACATGCGATCGACACCCATTTCATATCCGCGCCGGATGCTGAGAACGTTCCACTGCTGATGGCGCTAATCGGTATCTGGAACTACAACTTTCTCGGTGTCACCAATCACGTGATCCTACCGTACAGCGCGCGCTTGAAGCGTCTGCCCGACTATCTGCAGCAGCTGGAAATGGAGAGCAACGGCAAACACGTTAACCATGCCGGCGAGGACGTCGCCGTGCATACCGCGCCTATCATCTGGGGCGGGGAAGGCACCAATGGCCAGCACGCCTTTCACCAGTTGCTGCACCAGGGCACACGCTCGTTTACCGCCGATTTCATCCTGATCGCAGACGCTGAAACATCCACCGGCGAGCACACCCGCTGGTTGCAGGCAAATGCCATCGCCCAGTCACAAGCGATGATGACCGGCCAGAGCGATGCAAATCCACATCGGCAGGTGGCCGGGGAACACGCCACTACGACCATCGTTGTGAAAAAGCTCAATCCGTTTACGTTGGGCTCTTTGTTGGCGCTGTACGAACACAAGGTGTTTTGCCAGGGCGTGATCTGGGACATAAACTCGTTCGACCAACACGGCGTTGAACTCGGCAAGCGTCTGGCGGTACCGATATTCGACCAACTCGGGGGCAAGACGGCGCTGGGCCAGGACGCGTCCACCAGGGGTCTGATCGAGTCGATAAGAAAAGCGCAGCGATAGCCGTTACCTGATAGGAGGATCGTATGACCGAGACGCATATCGTCCCGGTACCAGACTCGGTACGGGACGCCTGCTATATCAACAATGACCAGTATCTGGCGATGTACGACCGATCCGTCAACGACCCGGATGGATTCTGGTCCGAGCAAGCCGACATCTTCATCGACTGGTACGACAAGCCCCAACGTGTCGTCAAAGCAGATTTCGCTGCCGGCAACGTCAGCTGGTTCGCTGGAGGCCAGCTCAACATCTGTTACAACTGCATCGATCGGCACCTCCCCGAGCGGGCCACCCAGACGGCCATAATCTGGGAAGGCGACGATCCGTCCCAGGACAAACACATCACCTACCAACAGTTGCACGACGCGGTGTGCAGGCTCGCGAACGGTTTGCGAGCACGCGGTGTGAAGAAGGGCGACCGGGTATGCATCTACATGCCGATGATCCCCGAAGCGGCCTACGCCATGCTCGCCTGCATGCGCATCGGCGCAATCCATTCGGTTGTGTTCGGTGGTTTTTCTCCGCAATCTCTCAAGGATCGCATTCTGGACTCAGACTGCCAGACGGTGATTACAGCAGATCAGGGGGTCCGCGGGGGGCGCATAATCCCTCTCAAGGAAAACACCGAGGCAGCGCTCAAGGACTGTCCAAACGTGCACACGGTCGTGACCGTGAAACGCACTGGAAACCCGGTGGAATGGCACCCCGAACGCGATATCTGGTACGAGGATCTGGTGGCGGGGCAACCGGCCACATGTGAACCAGAGGTCATGGGAGCGGACGATCCATCCTTCATCCTCTACACCTCTGGCTCCACCGGAAAGCCCAAAGGCGTTCAGCACGGCACCGCCGGCTATCTGCTCTTTGCGGCCATGACTCACAAGTACGTTTTCGACTACCACGAGGGCGACGTCTACTGGTGCACGGCAGATGTCGGTTGGATCACCGGGCATTCCTATATCGTGTACGGCCCGCTCGCCAACGGCGCCATCACGTTGATGTTCGAAGGCGTCCCCACCTATCCCGACGCTGCCCGCTGCTGGCAGGTGGTCGACAAGCACAAGGTAAACATCTTCTACACCGCGCCCACCGCGCTACGGCAGCTCATGGGTCAGGGCGACGAATACGTGACGAGCACCTCGCGTGCGACGTTGAAGCTGCTCGGTACCGTCGGGGAACCCATCAACCCCGAAGCCTGGGAGTGGTATCACCGTGTGGTCGGCGAAAATCGCTGTCCCATCGTAGACACGTGGTGGCAGACCGAGACCGGCGGCATCATGATTACCCCGTTGCCCGGTGCGACCGCGCTGAAGCCCGGATGCGCCACCCGGCCGTTTTTCGGTGTCGAGCTAGCCCTGATCGACGATAAGGGCAAGATCATCGAAGCCACAGAGGCCGCGGGCAACCTCGTGATCACGAACACGTGGCCCGGTCAGATACGCTCTATTTACGGAGATCATCAGCGCGTCATCGACACCTATTACGCGCAATATCCCGGCTACTACTTCACCGGCGACGGCGCGCGCCGTGATGCCGACGGTTACTACTGGATCACGGGTCGGGTCGATGACGTGATGAATGTCTCCGGCCACCGCATTGGAACGGCCGAGGTCGAGAGCGCTCTGGTGCTGCACGAAGCGGTAGCCGAAGCGGCCGTAGTGGGCTTCCCTCACGACATCAAAGGCGAGGGCATCTATGCCTACGTGACCTTGATGGCGGGGAGCAACGAAGACCCCGATCAATTGCGCGGTGAGCTCGAAAGCCTCGTGCGTTCTGAAATCGGAGCGTTCGCTAAGCCTGCGTTCATCCAGTACACCCCCAGCCTACCCAAGACGCGCTCGGGCAAGATCATGCGCCGCATCCTTCGCAAGATCGCCGCGGACGACCTGGACAACCTTGGAGATACATCCACCCTCGCAGATCCCGCCGTGGTGGAAGATCTCGTTCGCAATCGGGCCAATCGGTAACCAGAAGCGCTTCATTTGCGCCGGCGCCGGCATACGGAACCGGCGCGCGGGGATGGCAATCGCCTGTTATGCGCTTTGCGCGTAGTTGGCGACCTCTTTCATCGAGAGTTTGATTCGACCGCGCTGGTCCACATCCAACACCACGACATCCACATCCTGACCTTCCTGCAGGTAGTCTGTCACTTTCTCTACGCGCTCATCGGCGATCTGGGAGATGTGCAGCAGCCCATCCTTGCCGGGCAGAATGTTGATAAAAGCACCGAAGTCGACAATGCGTGCGACCTTGCCAGTGTAGATCCTACCCACCTCCGCTTCTGCGGTGATTTCTTCGATCCTCGCCACCGCGGCATCCTTGGCTGCAGCATCTGCGGCGTAGATGCGAACACTGCCATCGTCATCGATGTCGATATCGGCACCGGTCTCATCGACGATGGAGCGGATGGTTGAACCACCCTTACCAATAATGTCGCGGATCTTGTCGGGATGAACCTTAATAACCACCATGCTCGGCGCATTCTCAGAAATGCTGTCGCGGGGCTTGTCGAGGACCTTGTTCATCTCACCGAGGATGTGCAGCCGCGCCTCACGCGCCTGATCCAGCGCGATCTCCATGATTTCTTCCGTAATTCCGTCGATCTTAATGTCCATCTGGAGAGCGTTTACACCCTTGGCAGACCCGGCCACCTTGAAGTCCATGTCGCCAAGGTGATCCTCGTCACCCAGGATGTCGGTGAGTACCGCGTACTTGTTGCCCTCCTTCACGAGGCCCATGGCAACCCCGGCCACAGGTGCCGTGATCGGCACGCCAGCATCCATCAGAGCAAGCGCGGCGCCGCAAACGGTCGCCATAGAACTCGATCCGTTGGACTCGGTGATCTCCGAAACCACCCGCAGCGTGTAGGGAAAGTCTTCAATGTCGGGAAGCATAGCCTGGATACCGCGCCGCGCCAGCCGCCCGTGGCCGATCTCGCGACGCTTGGGGCCGGTCATGAATCCGGCCTCGCCGACACTGAAGGGCGGGAAGTTGTAATGCAACATGAAGTTGTCTTTGTAGCTGCCCTCCAGTGCATCGATCAGCGCGGCATCTCGCATGGTGCCCAGGGTTGCTGTCACAATGGCCTGGGTCTCGCCGCGGGTGAACAAGGCCGAGCCATGGGTTTTCGGCAGGAAGCCTACCTCAACAGCGATGGGGCGAACCGTACGCAGATCGCGACCATCAATTCTGGGTTCACCGTTGATCACCCGCTGGCGCACGATGGCCTTTTCGATCTTGCCGAACATGTCAGATACCGCATCGACGTCGTATTGCGCGTCGTCAGCACCGCTGAGCGCCGCGACAACCTGCTCACGCAGCTCGTTCACGCGATCCTGGCGTTCCATCTTGTCGGTAATCCGATAGGCCTCACCGAGTTCCGCCCGGACCCGACCCGAAACCTCCTCTTCGAGACGTTCGTCGCTCTGGGGCGAACTCCACTCCCACCGAGGCTTACCTGCCTCGGCGGCGAGGTCTTTGATTGCGTTGATCCCAACCTGCATTTCCTCGTGGGCGAACAACACCGCACCAAGCATTTCATCTTCGGTGAGCTCCTGTGCCTCGGACTCCACCATAAGCACGGCTGATTCCGTTCCTGCAACCACCATGCTGAGCAGCGATTCCTTGAGCTCTTCATAGCCCGGATTCAGCAGGTAGTTACCATCGCCATAACCCACCCGCGCAGCGCCAATGGGACCGGCGAATGGAATGCCGGAAATAGCCAGCGCCGCCGACGTACCCAGCAGGGAGGCAATATCCGGATCGTGGTCCTTGTTCACTGACATGACCGTGCACACGACCTGCACCTCGTTCATGAAGCCTTTGGGGAACAGCGGCCGGATGGGTCGATCGATTAGCCGACAGGTGAGCGTTTCTTTTTCGCTTGGACGACCTTCCCGGCGGAAAAAGCCACCCGGAATCTTACCGGCAGCGTAGGTCTTTTCCTGGTAGTTAACCGTAAGCGGGAAGAAGGCCTGTCCAGAACGTGCCGACTTTGCGCCAACAACGGTGCACAACACCACGGTATCGCCCATGGTCACCATGACCGCGCCCGTGGCTTGTTTGGCGACCCGTCCAGTTTCCAGTACGACGCGCTCATCGCCAAATTGAAATTCTCTAGTTACTAGGTTCAAAACATATTTCTCCGTTTCTTTCTTGCTACCATATGTAGCTTTCTATCTTCTGCAAAAGCATTCGCATTCAGCACGCCTAACGTCGAAGTCCCAACTTCTTGATCAATTCGACGTAGCGGGATGCATCTTTACCATTCAGATAGTCCAATAGCTTTCGACGCTGGTTCACCATTCGAATAAGTCCTCGTCGTGAGTGGTGATCCTTGTTGTGCGATCGAAAATGTTCCTGTAGTGAGTTGATGTTATGTGTGAGCAGCGCTACCTGAACCTCGGGAGACCCGGTGTCGCCATCTTTCGTTTGATACTCCTTAATGATTTCATTTTTACTTTCGGCCGTTAGTGCCATTTCATTTCTCCATCAATATGCCTTTGTAAATTCGAGATAACCGTGCATATTTACAGTTAACTCATGGGTCGAACGACCAGTCGCCTCGGGGCGACCCGGCCATCTTCAAGAACCTCACCCACGCCGATAAAGCGCGTGGACTCGTCGTCTACGATCTCCGCTAACCGCACCCAACCACTCGTTGGCGCATGGGGCACGACAACGGGCTGTCCCTGCCTCAAATAATAGGCAGTATTGTCAGTGAGCCTGACTTCCGGCCATTCTCGCACCGTGCTGGAGACCGGCTGCAAAAATCGATCCAGCGTACCTTCATCGCCGAGCGCGGCTTCCAACACATCGAAAGTCACCAGGTCCGACTCGTCATAAGGCCCGGCCATCCGGCGTCGCAACGCAATCACGTGCGCACCACACTCCAGCAGCTGACCCAGTTCCTCTACGATCGTGCGTATATATGTACCCTTGCTGCAGTGGATCTCTAGCTCCAGCTCTTCGTCTTTGAATCCGAGAAGCTCGTTGGAATATATCGTCACCCGGCGTGCCTGACGCTCGATCTCAATGCCCTTGCGCGCGAGTTTGTACAATGGCTGACCCTGATGCTTTATTGCCGAGAACATCGGCGGAGTCTGGTCGATTTCACCACGGAAAAACCGTAGCGCGTCTTCAATTCGTCCGGTATCAACGCCCACAACATCTTTGGTTGCAACAACCTTGCCGTCAGCATCACCACTGTCTGTCGAAACTCCGAGCTTGACGCGAACCCAGTACTTCTTATCCGAGGACAATAGGTACTGAGAAAATTTCGTCGCCTCCCCGAAACATAAAGGCAACACGCCCGTCGCCAGCGGGTCCAGGGCACCGGTGTGGCCAACCTTGCGCGCCTTGAACAGGCGCTTCGCCCGCTGCACGGCATCATTGGAGGTCCAACCCTGGGGTTTATCCACCACCAGCACACCGCTGACATCGCGTCCTCGCCGGCGCCTAGTCACGGTCGTCTTGCCCATCGTCAGGGCCTACCTCGGCGCGCCGGCTCGCATCTGCATTCATCGCTGACTCGATAAGAGCTTCGAGCGCCGGACCTTTCTCTATGAGTTCATCGTAGTGAAATCGAGGTTTCGGCGTAGTTCGCATACTGTGACGCTTGGCGAGCTCGGAACGGAAAAATCCTGCGGCTTTGTTCAGCACGCTGATGAGCATCTCGCGTTCTTCCGAGCTCGGAGTGTCCACAGACGATACATAAATATCGGCATAAGACAGATCTTTGCTAACGGTGACATCATTTACGCTCACCAGGCCTACTCTCGGGTCACGCATATGGCTCTGCATAATTTGCGCCAACTCATCGCGGACAAAATCGGCAACTCGAAGATCACGTCCGAACTCACGCATCGGTGTCCTGTCTCACAACTAGAGTTCCCGGGCCACTTCTTTGGTGTCGTAGACCTCGATGAGATCGCCTGGGCGTACGTCGTTGTAGTTGCGCACACCGATTCCACACTCGGTACCGTTACGAACTTCGTTGACGTCATCCTTGAAGCGCCGAAGCGACTCGAGCTCACCTTCGTAGATCACGATGTTCTCACGCAAAACGCGGATTGGCTTGTTACGGAACACTGTACCTTCCGTAACCATGCAGCCGGCCACCTGGCCATACCGAGGAGACCGGAACGCGTCGCGCACTTCCGCTACGCCAACGATTTCTTCCCTGATTTCAGGAGCCAACATGCCGCTCAACACCTGTTTGACGTCATCCAATAGCTCATAGATGACGCTGTAATAGCGTAGATCAAGCCCTTCACGCTCAATGATGGTTTTGGCCGCGTTGTCAGCGCGAACGTTGAATCCGAAAACCGCCGCGCGATACGTCAATGCCATGTTCGCGTCGGTTTCGGTGATGCCGCCAACCCCCGATCCGAGAATGTTGACCGCCACTTCATCATTACCCATCTCTATCAGCGCCTGGGCAATAGCCTCGAGGCTACCGCGTACGTCGGTCTTGAGAACCATTTTGAGAATTCGCTTCTCGCCGACGCCCACGTGAGCAAACATGTTTTCAAACTTGGCGGCCTGCTGCACGGCAACCCGTTGTTGCTGGCTCTTGTTACGTCGGAACTCGGTGAGTTCACGGGCGGTGCGCTCCTCGTTAACCACCGAGAAGTCATCCCCCGCTGCCGGGGTACCGTTGATGCCAAGTACCTCCACCGGTGTGGATGGGCCGGCTTGTTTGACCTGATCCCCGTCATCATTGAGCATCGCTCGCACTCGGCCGTAACACTCACCGGCGATTATGATGTCGCCCTGCTTCAGAGTACCGTTCTGAATCAGCACTGTAGCGACCGGCCCACGCCCACGATCCAGGCGCGCTTCGATAACCACGCCTCGGCCCGGCGCGTCTTCCACGGCTCTGAGTTCAAGTATCTCCGATTGCAGCAGGATGGCTTCAAGCAGCCCGTCGATCCCTTCGCCGGTCAACGCGGAGACCTTTACAAACTGTGTGTCGCCGCCCCAATCCTCGGGCACGACTTCTTTGGCAGCAAGCTCGTTGGTCACCCGCTCCGGGTCGGCGCCTTCCAGATCAATCTTGTTGATTGCAACGACCAGCGGCACTCCAGCCGCCTTGGCATGCTGGATGGCTTCTTCTGTTTGCGGCATTACCCCGTCGTCGGCCGCCACCACCAGAATCACTATGTCGGTGACCTGAGCGCCGCGCGCGCGCATTGCCGTAAATGCTGCGTGTCCAGGTGTGTCGATAAAGCTGATGGTGCCCTGGGGGGTGTCTACCCTGTAGGCGCCGATATGCTGGGTAATTCCGCCCGCCTCGCCACTGGCGACGCGGGTCTTGCGAATGTAGTCCAGCAATGAAGTTTTGCCGTGATCGACATGACCCATCACGGTGACGACCGGTGCCCTATGGGCGCCCTCGCCCTCGGTCTTCAGCGACGCTACGAGCGCCTGTTCCATCGCATCTTCGTGAATGTGCCGCGCTGTGTGACCCATTTCCTCCACGATCAGCGTGGCGGTTTCCTGGTCGACGCTTTGGTTGATCGTGGCCATCACGCCCATGCTCATCAAGGTTTTGATGACTGCGCCAGCCTTCACTGTCATGCGTTGGGCGAGTTCGCCCACCGTGATCACCTTAGGAATCTCGACTTCCCTGGCGATGAAATCCGTGGGGCGGAACTCGCCGCCGTGTTGCTCCACTTGAATGGCTGCTGCTTGACGCCGCTTGCTGCGTCGCTGAGTCTTCAGCGACAGTTCGCGGCGGCGACCTTTGCCGTCGGCGAAGTCGTCGTCTTTGGCGCCACCACGTTCACGATCCTTGCCTTTTCCGCGCTTGCCTGCGCGCTCGCTGGCCTGGGCTTTAGCTTGCGCCTCAGCGGCTGCTTTAGCAGCGATTGCCTCTACATCCTCAGGCTTCTCCGCCGGCACGGTCGGGCCTCGTGCGGCGGCCTTCGCCTCGTTCTCAATTGCGGCGCGCTCCGCCTCCTCTTTGAGACGGAGTTCCTCTTTGCGACGCTCCTCATCGGCCCGGCGTTGAACTTCCTTGCGCCGGGTTTCTTCTTCGGCGGTCTGGCGGGCAAGATCTTCGGCACGGATACGCTGGGCTTCCAGTTCAGCCTGGCCGGGCCTGCTCGCTGCGGCGGCCGGAGCGGATTCCTCTGCTTGAGCGTCCTCCCGTTTGACGTAGGTTCGTTTGCGCCGCACTTCTACGTTGACTGTGCGGCCGCCACGTCCCTGCCCGGTCTTGAGTTTTCCCACGGTTTTGCGTTTGAGCGTAATCTTTTTCGGCGTTCTATCGTCCGAGCCGTGGCTACGCTTCAGGTACGCAAGCAGCGTCTGCTTCTCTTCTTCGGTAACCGCCGATTGGTCGTTCTCATGCGCCAACCCCGCCTCTTGCATCTGCTTGAGCAAGCGGTCGACCGGTGCACCCACCGTGTCCGCGAGTTGTTTTACCGTAACTTCCGACATGCCTGTATTCCTTTTGAGACGACTACTCCTCAGCGTCTTCGAACCACGGGGCTCGAGCCGTCATGATGAGCGTACCGGCGACTTCAGCGTCCAGTTCGGTGACGATCTCCAAAAGATCGGGCACCGCAAGCTCCGCTAGATCCTCCATGGTGATGACGTCATGGCTCGCTAGCTCAAACGCCAGCCTGCGCTCCATGCCTTGCATGTTGAGCAGGTCTTCTGCTGGCTCTTTTTCGCCGAGTAGCTCCTCGCTGGCAATTGCTTTGGTCAGCAGCGCATCTTTCGCTCGATTCCTGAGCTCCTGAACGATTTCCTCGTCGAAGCCCTCAATCGCCGTCATTTCCTCAATGGGCACGTAGGCGATCTCATCCAGAGTGGAAAAGCCTTCTTCGACCAACACTGCAGCTACATCTTCGTCCACCGCCAGCGCTTCCATGAATTCCTCAATGAATTTGCTCGCTTCTTCCTCCTGCTTAGCCGCAGCCTCTTCCTCGGTCATGATGTTCAGCGTCCAGCCCGTGAGGTCACTTGCCAGACGAACATTCTGGCCACCGCGCCCGATGGCCTGAGCGAGGTTGTCCTCGGTCACCGCAATGTCCATGGTGTGGGTCTCTTCATCCAGCACGATCGATGCCACCTCTGCAGGCGCCATGGCATTCACCGTGAGCTGTGCCGGGTCGTCATCCCACGACACGATGTCTATCCTCTCACCCGCTAGCTCACCGGAAACGGCCTGCACGCGGGAGCCTCGCATCCCTACACATGCTCCAATCGGATCGATGCGACCATCATTGGTCTTCACCGCGATCTTGGCGCGCGAACCAGGGTCGCGTGCAGCACCTCGAATTTCGATCACTTCTTCAGCGATCTCCGGAACCTCGATCTTGAATAGCTCCACGAGCATCTCCGATGAGGTGCGTGTGAGTATCAGCTGAGGGCCCCGGTTATCGGGCTTGATTTCCAGTAACAAGGCTCGCACCCGATCGCCTACCCTGAACGTTTCTCGTGGAATCAGGTGTTCTCGCGTCAGCAAGCCTTCAGCGTTGTTACCGAGATCGATAAGCGCGCTGTCCCGGCCGAGTTTCTTGACCGTACCGCTGACAAGCTCACTAACACGGGGCAGATACGCTTCCACCACCTGAGCGCGCTCAGCTTCACGCACTTTTTGCACAATGACCTGCTTAGCAGCTTGGGCCGCGATGCGGCCAAACTCCACCGAGCCTACCGGTTCTTCAATAACATCTCCCATCTGAAGATTGGGATCACGTTCCTGCGCCTCGGCGAGCGTGAACTGAGCCTCCGGGTTCCTCTCTTCTTCGTCTTCGGGCTCGGCAACTGTCCATACACGGAAGGTCTTGTACTCGCCGGTCTCTCGATCGATGGCTACTCGAAATTCGGCGTTCTCGGTGTACCGCTTCTTGGTGGCCGTCGCGAGCGCGAGCTCGACCGCATTGAAAATGACGTCCTTCGGGACACCCTTTTCATGGGACACGGTCTCCACAACCAACAGCACTTCTTTGCTCATAGCGTTTTTTGAACCTCAATCAAACCGCGGAACAATCCTGGCCCGCTGGACATTTTCCAGCGGCAGGAGATATTGCTCATCATCCACCTGAACGACTACCTGCTCGAACGCGTCATCGCTCTGGATTCCCGCGAGCAACCCGACGATGCGTCTGCGCCCATTGAAGGCGTAGTTCAATCGCACCTCGATCTGCTCGCCCACGTTTGCTGCGTACTGATCAGCATTAAACAGAATTCGATCCATTCCAGGAGAAGAAACTTCAAGTGTGAAGCTCTGTTGCAAGACATTCTCAACATCCAGTACATCACTGACATGCCGGCTCACGCGCTCACAGTCCTCAATCGATACGCCGTCCGCACGATCGATGTAGATTCGCAACCTCGAATGCCTGCCCTGAGACGTCAACTCGATGCCCCAGATCTCACAGCCCAGCGCCCCCACCGTGGGTGTGAGCAACGCCTCTACTTCCTTTTCCTTCGTATTCAAACTTTCCTTCGGACAATAAAAAATGGGCTCACGCCCATCTCCAAAACAGCAATTTCCCAAAAAAGCTATTCCACACGGCCTGTCTAAACGGCCAAGGGCGACCCAGCCGTTACGTGGCGAGCCACCTTTAAGGATGTCATCGCGGGTTCATAACGCCCGTGCGCATACGCCTTACCGGAACTCGAATCGTATTCGAAACGCGCCCTTGGGGACGTACTAAAAGGACCCTGACCTTTTCGCGTTACGCCTGTGATACGCAGGAGGGGCTTTTATCCTTTGGTAGCGGGGGCAGGATTTGAACCCACGACCTTCGGGTTATGAGCCCGACGAGCTACCAGACTGCTCCACCCCGCATCAGCAAGGGGCGGAGTATAGTGATGGGTTATGGCAGCCGCAACAGTAAAAATGCCATTCATGGCACCGGGGTGATCAGGATTACGGGGGTCTTCGGGGCGGAATCAAATAGCGCCAAGTGAATCTGTGACTGGTGCCGAAGAGAGGACTCGAACCTCCACGGGCATACGCCCACTACCCCCTCAAGGTAGCGTGTCTACCAATTTCACCACTTCGGCAAATCTCATCAAATATCCGGGATCCCGGAATCTACACCTTCGGGTTCCGGAGTCAACCGCTCGGGTTCAACGACCTCGGGACCAGAGATCTGAGGCACGCCGAGTTGCTCCATGCCCCCTGCGCGCTCCTTCGCTGTATAGGCCAACCCGAACGCGATCAGGAAGAAGGCGATCGCGAGCCACGCCGTCAGCTTTGTCAAAAACGAGGCCGATCCGGCGCTACCAAACATGGTATTGGCCGAGCCACTACCGAACGCGGCACCCACGTCGGCGCCGCGCCCTTGCTGCAACAACACCAGCGCCGCGAGCGCTAGCGCGTCTACCACGAGCAACATCAACAGAATCGTCTCAAAAGTGGACATGTCGTTCGCTACCGTGTCTATTCGTCATCTTTTTTTGCAGCTGCCCCGATGGCACTCGCGGCGGCTACTACAGAGCTGAAGCCATCCGCCTGCAGCGACGCGCCGCCAACCAGCCCGCCGTCAATATCGCGCTCACGGAGCAGCATTTCGGCATTTTCCGCATTCATACTGCCACCATAGAGCACCCGCATCTGCTCGGCCATTTGGGTGTCCAGGGTGGCAATCTCCGCTCGGATGACCGCGTGCATTGCCTGCGCCTGCTCGGGCATCGCAGTTTGTCCCGTACCAATGGCCCAAATGGGCTCGTAGGCCACAGTGCCTTTGGCAAACACATCCAGGCCCACCCGGCTGGCCACCGCGCGAACCTGCGAGCGGACCACCGATTCCGCCTGATCGGCGTTTCGCTGCGCAAGCGTTTCCCCCACACAGAGTATGGGGTTGAGGTCCGATCTCACGGCCCCGGCAAACTTCTCCGC
>Ga0114950_10000314_pt1 | contig 32027 bp, 30 predicted proteins | sample N075metaG_FD_83503 | JGI IMG/M metagenome (GOLD analysis project Ga0114950, IMG submission 83503) | Deep subsurface microbial communities from Kermadec Trench to uncover new lineages of life (NeLLi) - N075 metaG | ecosystem: Environmental > Aquatic > Marine > Ocean trench > Sediment | place...
CGAGCAGGTTGACCAGCGCGTCCGCGATATCCGCGGTGTAGCTCGGCGACGAAACCGGCAGGCGGACGACCTCGAGCGCGCCGTGTTCGCGCACCCGGGCGAGGATCGCATCGACGTAGTGCGGCGGACCTTCGGGACGGTCGCCGTAAACGGTCGAGGTGCGCGTGATCAGTGCGGCCGGATAGACCCGGGCCACCTCTCGTTCGCCGTCGAGTTTCGAGGCGCCATAGGCTTGCCGAGGGTTGGGCGCATCGTCTTCCTTGTACGGGTCGCTCGCCCGCCCGTCGAAGACATAATCCGTCGAGATGTGGACCAGCGGGACGCCCGCCGCCGCGCAGCCCTCGGCCAACCGTCGTGGCCCGTGACAGTTGACTTCCCAGACGAGTTGCCGGTTAGCTGCATGTTCGGCAGCGTGGACGTCGGTCCACGCCGCGGCGTTGATCACGGCCGTGGGTTCGAGCTTGGTGACCTGATCGACGACATTCGGCGCGGTCAGGTCCAGCTCGCGTGGACCCAGCGCTACGTACGTGCGTTTCTCGCGGTCGAGCCGGCGTCTCAAGGCCAGGCCGACCTGCCCCGTGGCGCCGACGATAACGATGCGTCCGCTCACGCTCCCTCTAAAACCCGGAGTAGTCGAACAGTTTGCCGATGCCCGCGAGATCCACGCGGAACGACAGGTCCCGGCGATCGAACGCACCTGAAAAATCTCGCGTGAATCGTTCGATCACGAAGGTACAACACTGGGTGGCGTAGGCTACCCTCCAGTGCTGATCGGGTAGATGGCTCTGACCCAGCGGCGGGTTGGCGGTGAAGAGCGTGGTGAAGTTCAGCTGCAGCTTCCCCGCGAGCAGGTTCAACCCGCTGTCGAAGCGCACCTGGGTGTCGTCACGGATCGGTTCGAACACGGGCATCGTGCTCGTCCCCGTATTACGGACACCGAGCCCATTGCGATAGATGATAGAGAAACCCGTGCGCGCGCGGCGGTTCCGGATGGCGCCCGACAGCGTCACGTCGCTGATGCGTTCGTACAGGATGTGATAGTTCCCGCGCAGATCGATACTGGTTCTCCGGGACGGGTTGTAGCGCCCGAGCATCTGCAGATTCGAAAACGGGCTGCTCGCTTCGTCGATGCCGTCCGAGTCCAGATCCGCGACACTCAGGTCGGTGTCGTACGAGCGCATCTGGCGAAATTCCAACGACGCGATCTCGAGTGCCTCGACGGGCGCGTCGGCCGCAGGGACGGGGGCGAATCCCTCGGTGGAATCGATCGGCGAGACGCCCTCCGCGAGCGGATCGTTGGTCGTGCCGTCCGCCAGGACAACCGGCTGCAGCGCTTCCGGGCGAGGCTCCGGCGTCCAGCGCGGGCGCTTGGCGAAAAGGCGTTGCACCAGCGAGTAGCTCAGGTTGGCGCCGCTCCCGTTGAATTGATCGACGTCGTCGTACAGCAACAATTCCTCGGTGCGCTGGTAGCGTTCCAGGTAGCCGTACGCGATGCGCGGCTCGACCGTGTGCTTGAAGCGGCTACCGTCCTTGCGATCGAAGATGCGGTAGAACTTGGGGCCCACGATCGACAGATTCGCCCCGAACAGGTTGCGCGTGATCGCCGAGTCCGCCGCAACGCGCGTCATCTCGCCGGTCCCGAGAGTGATCTCCTCGAATCGCTGCGTCCAGCGTGTCAAACGATACCTGACGCTCGGCGTGATATCGATCCACGGCACGGGAGTCAGCGGCATCGAGAACGTCGGGAATAGATCGAGACGGCCATAGTCCGCGCTGAGCGGCGCGAGTTGACTGGCAGTACACGGCGGCGCGGTGCAGGGCGTCGGTTTCTCATACTGCTGGATCGCCGCGATGGAGGACTGGTAATCGAAGTACACCGGGCTCTTGCCGAGCCGTTTCGTGCGTCCGCGCCACTCGATCTCGGGCAGCGTCTGTTGAATCAGTTCCGAACCGTCGACACGGAGCTGCTCGCGACGCAGCTCGCGGACGTTCAGCGACGCCCAGGGGCCATTGCGTGAGAACTCGATGCGCGCCAGAACGGTCGGCGAAGACACGACATTCAAATTGCGCGCGAAGTCGGTGTAGTAGTTGAAATCGCTGATCCGGGTGATGTCCGCGACCATACGGAATCCGTTGTTGAATTGTTGTTCCTGCTTGTACTCGATGTTCCAGCGTTCCGAACCGCTGACCTTGTCATCGATAAAAAAACCCTTCAACGATGCGGCGCCACGCCGGCTAGGCAAGAAGCGGAGTTCGAGTCCGCCCCCGACACCGGCCCGCGTGTAGTAGGTCTCCAGCAACGTTAGGTCGGCGCTCTTCCCCAGCGGAAGAAAAAGTTGCTGCGTGACGCCCTCGCCGAGTTTTTGGCTGGAGTGGAACTCGGGGATCAGTAAACCGGCGGCGCGCCGGTCCTTGACCGGCCAGATAATGTACGGCATATAGAATACGGGGACTTTGGACGCCAGGAGCCGGGGGTTCCACATCCGCGCGTACTTGCCCAGTCGAATCGTCGCACTCGAAACGTTGAACGACCAGTAGGGCGTCGGCTGGGTGCAGGTCGTGAACGTCGCGTTCTTCAGTTTGATCAGGTCGGTGCCGATCTTTTCCGCCGTCTTGGCCCAGAAAAGGTACTGGTCCCCCGCCTCGCCCGAGGCATCCTCCATCATGCCGTGCCCGGTGGTGAGGTCGTAGACCAACCGGCTGCCGAAGATGCGGTTCGTCTGCCACACGAGCAAAACGTTGCCCTCGGCAATGACGTCGCGATTATTCCGATAGGTCACGCGATCGGCCTGGATACGGGTGTTGCCGTTGCGGATTGTGACCGGACCGGTGAGGAGCGCCCCGTCCTCGCTCTGGATCGCCTCGACGAAGTCGATGGTGACCCCCTCGGCAAGGTCAAGCTGGAAGCGGTCCTCGGCGGGGGCAGGGTCGGTCTGGGCGAAGCCCAGCGGAGCGGCGAGGATCAGCCAGACGGCAATCAGTGGCGGAAGTCGCATCGGTCAAGCAGTTTACCAGTACCCGTCCGGAACGCGATCAGAACTGATCCTGGTACGGGATGTAAGCCGCACCCGGCACTTGTAAGGCAGGAATCGCCGCCATCCCGTCCAGCGGCAACAACATCGGCACCGCGCCGCGTCTCGAACTCGAACGAATCTCCCAGTCTTCCAGGTGTTCGAGCACCTCGCGAGGCAACCAGGCGTAGAATCGGCGCAGGCCGGAACGCGCAGCATCGGCGGCGCCGAGCCGCAGGATCCGGGCCATCCGTTCGAAACTTCCTTCAAGCGCGCCAACCTCACGCACATTCCACTCGCCGCGGCCTTCGACCGTGATCAGGTAGCCCACGATTTCACCGTTCCCCTCGGCGATGCGCCAGTGTTGGCGTATGTGAGCACTCCGCAAGCGTTGGAAAAAACTGAACGCCCGGGTGCGGACGAATTCCCAGTGCTCGGCATCGCGGAGGATCGCGAACGGCCGCCCCGCGCAGAAAGCGTCGTGCATCTCGATGACCGCGGGCAGGTCCTGCGGCTCCATCTTGCGCAGCGTCCAGCCATGCGGAACGTCGTCTTGTCGTGCGCGCAGAGGCCCCCACTGCTCGTCAGCGGGGATCTCGTGGAAGCCGAATCCTTCGTAGTAACGCGTGCCGATATCGGAAAACAACATCGCGGCCCGACCCCCGGCGGCATAACCGACATCGAGAGCCGCGCGCACCGCGGCGGCAGCATGCCCCCGACAGCGCCGGGCCCGCGGCGTAAAGATCGCTCCGAGAACGATCGCTCGCTCACACTCTCCCAGTAACTGCAGGTTGGGCCGGTAGATCTTGAGGCTCGAGAGGATCTCGTCGTCGTCGCCGAGCCAGACGTAGAACCGCACGTTCTTCCGGCCCCAGGGGGTCGAGCTGATCTCGTTCCAGAGTTCGAGGTAATCCCGACGCGTCAGTCCCGCGCCCCAAAGCGCGTAAGACTCCCGGTAGATGCGGTCGACATGCGAAGATTCGGCGACAACGAGACGCGGCATGGGATGCGGATTCTAGCAGGCTGGTGATGAACCCTGATGGGTCAATTGCTAGGGCATTCGCAGCGTCCGAGCGCCCGGTTGCATGCGAAGCAATGGCCGTTCTGTTCGAAGAACTCGACCATCTCCTGTTGCCAGGCATCGAGGATCGACAACTTGTCCAGCATCGTCAGCCGACCCGAAACGGCGGTGTCGCCCAGCCAGCCGCGCATGTTCGACAGCGAATCGTGATACGCCGTGCGTAAGTCGAAGATTGTCATCTCATCTCCGTCCCAGTGGATTCTTCCGCAATTTATCGGATCCCCATCCCTATCACCGTGGGTCCGCAGGCGAAACAGCGGTGAATTTGCCGCGAGGGTGGAGCGGTTGTGGAAAAGCTGTGGAATGAGTCGGTCCCGCGCCCAGTCGGCAGATCGTCGTATTGGAAAATCGGCGTCGATCGGTCAACCTAACCGCAGTTTTTTCAACGAGTTAGACAAGGTTCACCCGTCTCTCTTCGAGACTCCTGGAGAAACCCGCAGGTTTTCCACAACTCGAGCCGCGACACCCTTGCCAAGTGACTGGAAAAACGGGACTTGCGGGTGGCAGAAAAAAGCCGGGGCGATCCGCCCCGGCTTAAGTGAACTCTTGAAAAGCGGGTCAGGCGCTCACGAACTGGCGCAGGTCGCGACACTCCTCAGCAGCCTGGAATTTCTTTAAAGCCGCGGCCTCGATCTGACGAACGCGCTCGCGGGACAGCCCCATCACCCGGCCGATTTCCTCGAGTGTGTACGGCATGTCACGACCGATCCCGAACCGCAGGCGGACGATCTCTTCCTCGCGGCTGCTGAGCACCTGCAGGGTGCCCGCGACCTTTTCCTTCAGTTCACGATCGACCGTCCGCTCCAGCGGGCAGGGTGCGTTCACGTCCGCGATGAAGCGCATCAGTCCCGGGCTGTCGTCGTCGCCGGACATGTCCTCGAGTGCCTGCGGCTCGGGAACCACGCCGAGGATCTCCTCGACCTTGGCCACCGGCATGTGCAACTTCTTGGCAACCTCGACCGGCGTAGGCTTGCGGCCCAGCGCCTCGGCCAACTCCTTCGAGATACGCGCGATCTTCTTGATCTTTTCGTTCACATGGACCGGGATCCGGATCACCCGGGCCTTGTCCGCGATGGCGCGCTCGATCGCCTGCTTGATCCACCAGTAGGCGTAGGTCGAGAACTTGTTGCCACGCTCGTACTCGAACTTTTCGACGGCCTTCATCAAGCCGATGTTCCCTTCCTGAATCAGATCCATGAAGGAAATTCCGTGGTTCAAGTATTTTTTGGCAATGTGCACGACGAGCCGCAGGTTCGCCAAGATCAGCGCATCGCGCGCATGGTTCACATGGCGCTTCTGCTCGCGGGCCTGCTTGGTCAACTGGGCGGTCTTGACCTCGGTCTTGTGCTCGCGGCTGTAGCGCAGAAGCTTCGCGTAGAAGTTTTCCATGTCGTCGAGCGGCCACTCGCGGCCGCGCTTCGGACCGGACAAATCGTTGTTGAGGCAAGCCTCCCGGGCGGCGGCCGGCAATTTGATGGCGATTTTGGCCAGCATCGTGCGGGCTTCCTGGAGTTCCCGCGCAAGCGCGACCTCCTGGGTTTCCTTGATCAGCGGAGTCGAGCCCATCTCGCGCAGGTAGATCGGAAGAATCGCGGCCGTTGGCTTCTCCGACTCGAACCGACCTTTGACTCGATTCATCCTGCTCGAGGGCGGCGCGTCGATCTCGCCAGGGTTGTGGCGGACCACGACCTCTGCGGTTTCGTCGATATCGGTTTTTTGGTTCATGGCATTGTGTGACATCGTGCTACCCACCCCGGGACCCGGTGTTCAGATATTGATCGTTTCGCCCCACTCGATGCCAGGCCCCCGTGGCCTGTGCTCTGGCTGGATCGGAGCGTGGAACTCTTTTTTACTATGAAAGATTCGGGCCAACCCAGGTCCCCGTCGCCAGATCCTCGTGACTTTGTCGACTTTGATTTTTTATTTTGGTTTATATAGTTATTTAGTTGGTTTATTATGGTTAAACTGAGAAATTCTCGCCTTGATTTCTTTCCGGTAGCACAAGATCGAGATACTGACCACTCTTAACTTGGCCATTTTGGCGTTGTTAAGCGGGTTCTCGTCGCAAGTGCGTCGAAACGACACAGGGCCGTGACCTGGTCAACAAGATCGCTCGTCAAAGATAACAGTCAAAACGGCTGAAAATTTCAGTCGGCTAGCTAGAATGAAGCTATGCGTGATATCCGTGTGGCCCTGGGCCAGATCGCGCCCCGTTTGGGCGATTTCGAGGCCAACCTCGAGGCCCATCGCCGGGCAGCCCGGGAAGCCGTGGGTAGCGGGAGCGATCTGATCGTATTCCCCGAGCTTTCGCTGACAGGCTACCTACTGGCGGACCAGGTTCCCGAGTTGGCGCTCCCGCTCGACGACCCACGACTTGAGCCGTTGCTCGAGGCATCGCAGGAAATCGACATCGTGGCCGGACTGGTCGAGGATGCTCCGGGGCACCGGTTCCACAACACCGCGCTCTATGTTTCCAGGGGTCGGGTGCTCCACTCTCACCGCAAGTTGCACCTTCCGACCTACGGGTTGTTCCAGGAGGGGCGCGAGTTCGCTGCGGGGAACCGCGTGCGCCATTTCGATTCGCCGTGGGGTCCCGCCGGGATGCTCATCTGTGAAGACCTGTGGCACATGCCGTGCGCGTGGCTGCTCGCCCAGCAAGGTGCCGAGGTGATCTTCGTCCTGTCCAACGGTCCGACCCGTGGGGCAAAGCCCGGACGCGAGGTGACCTCGGTCGCGGTCTGGCGCGAGTTGCTGCAGATCACCGCACAGTTCCAGACGACCTGGATGGTCTACGTCAACCGAGTCGGCTGCGAGGACGGCTTGACCTTCGGCGGTGGATCCCTGGTCGTCGACCCGTTCGGCCGCGTGGCCGGGAATGCGCCGGCACTCGACGAAGCGCTCGAGGTCGTCGACCTGAAGTCCGATGTCTTGAGACGGGCCCGGACGGCCTATCCCCTGCTGCGCGACGAGAACCTGGAGTTGGTGGAACGCGAACTCGCGCGGCTTCGGCAATTGCGCTACGACCTCCCCGATCCCGCCGCCTCAACCAAGAAAGACAAGGTGGTATGACCAAGGGGTCGCCCGGCGTCGCGCTCGACGGCTCGCTCGAGTTGGATCCGCAGTGGACAACGAAGATCCTGTCCAACTTCATCCGCACCGAACTCCACCGCACCGGATTGCGCGATCTGGTGCTGGGGCTTTCGGGGGGGATCGATTCGGCGGTTGCTGTCTACCTCGCAGCTCGCACGATCGAACCGCCGCGAATCCACGCTTGCCTGCTGCCGTACCGGACCAGCAGCGAGGATTCGCTGCGGGATGCCCGCAGCGTGGTCGACGATCTCGGGATCGACGCCGAAACGATCGAAATCTCTCCGATCGTCGACGGGTTCGGAAAAACGACGGGCGAGGTCGACCGGCTACGACTGGGCAACGTGATGGCCCGGGCAAGGATGACGCTATTGTACGACCGCTCCGCCGCGCACCGCGCGTTGGTGCTGGGCACGAGCAACAAGACGGAGTTGCTGTTGGGCTACGGGACGCTCCATGGCGATCTGGCCTCCGCGCTCAATCCGATTGGTGATCTGTACAAGACACAGATCCGCAGCCTCGCCGAACACCTCGGCGTGCCGGAGTCGATCCGCACGAAACCTCCTTCGGCCGACCTGTGGCCGGATCAAAACGACGAGGACGAACTGGGCTTCCGTTACGAGGAGGTCGACCGGCTGCTCGCACTGTTGATCGACGCCCGGGTGTCACGGGCCACCGCGATCGAGGCGGGGTTCTCGGCGGGGGTGATCGACGACGTCACACACCGGATCGTCCGCACACAGTTCAAACGCAAGCTCTCGATCATCGCCAAAATCTCGACCCGCTCGATCGGATGGGACTTCCGCTACCCGCGGGACTGGATGACGTGAGCGTCCCGGCAGACTGCTAGGGCAGCGGGACGGGCGGGCCGAACCCCGCCTTTCGGCTCACCCGATGGCAGCCGACGCAGGAGCGCAGCACCCAGTCGTATTGCTTCTCCGAGTCGTCCCACGCGGCGCCCGAGGCCAGTTCTCGCGTACGGTCGAGCGCGCGATGGAAACTGCGATCAAAACCGAGAACGGCCGAACCGTAGCGCTCCCGTTCTTCGACCTTCAACTCGCGGCAGCCGTCCTGGAGCTTGCGTAGCGCGGCGCGGACCGGCTCGTAGTCTTCGGCCAGGTACATGCGATAGATCGACACGGCGAGGTCGGTAAACTCGGTCTCGTGAATCGGTGGACCGGCTTCTTCCCCTTCGAGGGAGCCGGGCTGCCCGAGCAGTAGGCCGGCCGGGAGCAGCAGGAACAGCCACAGCAAGCACTTCATCCGCGATATCTCATGATGCTCAGCATTCTAGGAACACTCCGCGACAGGCGCCACAACTCACGTGATACTCTCGCAAGATGCCGGGCAAATTGTTCGTCATCGCAACTCCGCTGGGTCACCTGGACGACCTGTCCCCTCGGGCCCGCGAAGCGCTTCGCAGCGCCGATTGCATCGCTTGCGAAGATACGCGTCGAACCTCGACGTTGCTCGCACGTTTCGAGATCACAACACCACTCGTGTCCTGTCACAAGTTCAACGAGAAGGCCCGGCTGGAACCGCTGCTGCGCAAACTTGCCGCGGGCCGCATCATCGCCCTGGTCTCCGATGCGGGGACGCCGTGCATCGCAGACCCCGGCGCCTTGCTGGTGCGGGCGGCGGTTGAAGCGGGCCACGACGTCTCACCGCTGCCCGGCCCGTCGGCCGTCACGGCCCTCCTTTCGGTCTCCGGGTTTCCCTCCGATCGGTTCGTGTTCGAGGGCTTTCTCCCGCACCGCGCGGGTGAACGCCGTCGCGTATTGCGCGAACTATCGAGCGTGACCCGGCCGCTCGTGGTCTACGAAACGCCGCACCGCATTCGCGAGGCGTTGGAGGACGTGCGGGCGGTAATGGGCGATCGTGCGCTGGTCCTCGGGCGCGAGTTGACGAAGGTTCACGAAACGATTCTCCGCGGTACGGCCGGAGAGTTGCTGGCCGCCCTCGGCGACTCGCCGAAGGGAGAAATCGTCTTGGTGATCGCTCCGAGCGACGGCACCAGCGCCGGCGATGGCGAGGCTGAACGGATCCTGGCCGCATGGCGTTCCGAACTCGAGGCGTCGGAGGGTGACCGCCGCATCGCGCTCAAACGGACCTGCAAACTCACCGGAATGAAACGGGCGGAGCTTTACCGGTTGCTCGCCGAACTCGGCGAGGACGTCGACGGCTAGTGTCGACTGCTATACTGCGCCGTGTCGGCGCTTCTCCCGGAGAATCCCCGTGGCCATGAAGAAGAAGGGCGGCGGCGACTCGCCTGTCCTGGCCAGTAACCGCTCAGCCTCACACGAATACCACTTGGACAAACGTATCGAGGCGGGGATCGCCCTGCTCGGTCCCGAGGTCAAGAGCGCTCGCGCCGGGAAGATCAATCTCAAAGAGTCGTACGCGCGCATCTCGAACGGCGAGATCTTCCTGATCGGTGCGCACTTCAGCCCCTACGGTCATGCACGAGGCGAGGAGATCGACCCGGTCCGCCGGCGCAAACTACTGCTCCACGCCAAAGAAATCCGCAAGCTTGCGCGCGAGCTGGAGGGTACGGGGATGACTCTGGTTCCGACCAAGGCGTACCTCAAGAACGGCCGCGTCAAGATCGAGATCGCCGTCGGGCGCGGGAAGAAGCTCCACGACAAACGCGAAGCCAAGCGCAAGCGTGAGACCGAGCGGGAGATGGCCCGCGCGTCCGGCGTCAGGCGCTAGCGCTAGATCGCTTCGGAAAGCCTGGAGATCGGCTGGCGCAGTTCAGCGACCGCATCGCCGTTGCGGGCTTCGCAAAGCAACGCGAGGTCGCCTTGCTGGTCGGAAGCGTCGGGCAGTTCGAACGTCGCGTCGACATAACCGTCGGCGTCGGCCGGCGCGCAGAACAGCTGCTGCGGATCGCCGAGTTCGGGTACGAGGCTGAGCCGGACCTGGGCGCCCCCGGCAGGGCGGCCGTCCTCCCGCAACACGACGCGGAGACGGATCGTCGACTCCGTGCCGGCGAGCAGATCGATCTCGTCGACCAACTCCAACTGGATCGGGTCCGCGGTGAAGTTCTCGATCAGGAACCGCGCGACCACCTCGTCGAAACTGCGATTCGAAATGATGTTGTGGCCAAACGGCCTGGGCCCTTCCGATTCGAACTTGCCGTTGAGGATATCCCGGATCAGCGCCTGGTGCTGCCGTTCCATGCGCTCCATCACCTCGTCCTCGCTGTAGTCCTCCGATGCGTTAAAGTCCTCGTAGGAAGTATTCCGCGCGGCGACGATCTCGCCGCGTGAGTACACCAGGGACTCGATGACCGGATTGTCCCGGCCCTTGTCCTCGGTCTGGACGTGGAAGATGCGCCCGTCGTAGTCGACGTCGGTGTTGAATCCGGTAATCATCCTGGCTCCAAAGTTAAGGAGCCGCCTGCCCAGGTGTCAAGCCTCACCTCCAAGACCACGCTTCCGGCCGCCCGGGCAGGGGTTTCGACCGCTTGGGGACGGCAGCGGGGTAGGGGCCGACGCTCCTCGTATGATGTCCAGTGTTGGCGCCGATCACGGTGAGGAGCTCGAAATGGACGTTGCCGTTGCCCTGAACGACATTCACAAGACCTTCGGAACGCACCGCGCCGTCGACGGCCTGTCGTTCGAAATCCCGCGCGGCACCGTATTCGGCCTGCTGGGTCGCAACGGCGCCGGCAAATCGACCACGATCCGCATGATCATGGACATCATCCGACCCGATTCCGGGTCGATCGAAATCCTCGGCCGCCCGATGGACGGGTCGGTCAAGGACCGCCTGGGCTACATGCCCGAGGAGCGTGGCCTGTACCCGAAGATGAAGGTGCTCGACATGCTCGAGTTCTTCGGCTCGGTCAAAGGACTCAAACCGGCGGAAGCCCGCCGCCGAGCCATACCCTGGCTGGAGCGCCTCGAGCTGGACGAATGGAAGGACAAGAAGGTCGAGGATCTGTCGAAGGGCATGCAGCAAAAAGCGCAATTCATCACGACGGTCCTCCATCAACCCGAGGTGCTGATCCTCGACGAACCGTTTTCGGGGATGGACCCGGTCAACCAGGAGCTCTTCCGCGATTTGTTGCTCGAACTCAACAAGGCGGGGACCACGCTGATCTTCTCGACCCACGTGATGGAATCGGCCGAGCGCCTGTGCAACCAGATCGCGTTAATCGACTCCGGACGCACCGTGCTCTCGGGTTCGCTGGCCTCGATCAAGAAAAAGTTCGGCAGCAACACAGTCCAGCTCGAGTTCGACGGCGACGGCGACTTCCTCGAATCGGTTCCGGGTGTGGAGAAGATCCACCGCTACGAGCGCTTCGTTGAAATCAACATGGCTGAAGGAGAAAGCCCGCAACGGTTACTCGAAGCAGCCACCGGGCGGCTAGTGGTGCGACGCTTCGAGGTGATGGAACCGACGCTCCACAACATCTTCATCGACCAGGTCGGCCCCGGATCGGACGGGGAAACCGACGCCAAGGAGCTCGCCCATGCATAAGGTCCTGATGATCCTGCGCCGGGAGTACTTCGAGTCGGTCAAGAAGAAGGCCTTCTGGATCGGCACGCTGATCTTCCCGTTTTTCATCGTGGGCATCTTCGCGATCCAAATCCTGGCCTCGATGATCGAGCCGGACGTGCAGAAACCGATCGGCGTGATCGATGCAACATCGCGGATCGCCCGACCGTTCGCCGAACAGCTTGCGGAGAACGAACTCAAGGACGGTTCCAAGCGCTTCCCGGTCGAGATCATCGAGGTCGGCGATGACGTGGAACAGGTGCGCCTCGCCAACCTCGATCGGGTCTACTCCGGTGAGCTGTATGGACTGATCACGATCGGACCCGATATCGAGGACGAAAAGAACTTCCGCCTCGACTGGAAAAACATCGGCGACAAAGCCACCGAGAACTCGCTCGAGAAGGCGATCCAGGATCACGTTCGGAGCATGCGCCTGGAACGCAGCAAACTGGATCTCGACCCGGAGAAACTCAGGGAACTGACCGCCTGGGTCTCCCTGAAAACCTACCAGGTGACCAAGGGCGGCGAAACGAAGGAAAAGAACTTCATAGACGCGTTCCTCCCGACGATGATTTTCGTGATGATGCTTTACTTCCTGATCTACTTCCATGGCTTCGCGATGACACGCGGGATCATTCAGGAAAAGACCAGCCGCGTGATGGAAGTGCTACTCGGTTCGGTCTCTCCCAACGAGTTGATGGCCGGGAAGATGATCGGAATCGGCCTGGTCGGCCTGACCCAGGTGTCGATCTACATGTTGACGGGCTGGCTCGTGCGCGTGGTGGCGAGCTTCTGGGGCAACGTCGGCAACTTCGATCGGTTCCTGGACACCGTCTCCCCGGGCAAGTTGTTGGCCTTCGGGGTCTACTACTTGTTCGGGTACTTCATCTTCGTTTCGATCTTCGCCATCGTCGGCGCGGCCTGCAGCAGCGACCAGGAAGCGCAACAACTCCAGTTGCCGATCGTCGCCTGCCTGATGCTGCCGATGATGACCACCATCTTCTTCGTGTCCAACCCTGATTCGCTGGCCGCCACGATCCTCTCGCTGGTCCCGATCTTCACCCCGATGGTGATGTTCATGCGGATCAGCGTGTTGACGCCACCGCTGTGGCAAATCGTGCTCTCGCTCGTGCTGATGAGCGGGACGATCTACCTGTTCTTCCGCGCCGCCGCCAAAGTATTCCGCATCGGTACGCTGATGTACGGCAAGCGGCCGACCGTGCGGGAGATCTGGCGCTGGGCCTGGAACTAGCCCGCCGCGCGCTTCCTTTGCAGCATACCGATCATCTTGTAGGCCAGTCGGGCGGCGCTGAAGTCGCAGTGGTGCAGCCCCGCGGTGGGTGCGAGTTCGACGATGTCGGCCGCAACCACATTCGCGCGACGGAACAGATCCTCGAGCAAACGTAGCGTAGCGTACCACTCCCCGCCCCCGGGCTCGGGCGTCCCGGTCGCCGGCATGAACGATGGATCGAAGTAGTCGACATCGAACGTGATGTAGACCGGCTTCCCGTCGATCCCGGCGAGGAACTCGGCCAGTTTTTCGGCGGTCATCTCCCACGCGTGGACGATCTTGTAAGACCGGATCCCGGCGCCGATGCGATCGGCCTCTTCTCGCGTGTAACTACGAATCCCAACGGCGCGCAACTGGGACACGTGATCGAGGCAACGCGCCATCGCGCAGGCATGACTGTGTGGGTTGCCCTCGAAATCCTCACGCAGATCCGCGTGTGCGTCGAACTGGACCAGCACCAGCCCATCGTGCCGCGTCGCCGCGGCGCGCACGCTTCCCGGCGTGATCGAGTGCTCCCCGCCGAGCATCAAGACCCACTTACCCGCGTCCATGTGGGCTCCGAATCGCGTCTCGATGCGGTCCAGCACGGCCTGCGTCCCGCCGCTCACGTCGAGCATGTCGTCGGTCCAGACGCCGATCTTGTAGGGCTCGGCGTCGAGTTGCTCGTCGTAGAACTCGAGGTGCGGGGAGGCGCGCAGGATCGCTCCCGGCCCGTTGGCCGTTCCGCCGGCCCAGCAGACCGTTTCCTCGTAGGGCACCGGCAGGACGGCGACCGAAGCATTGTCGAAATCTCTCTCGGCCTCGGGATCGCCCAGGTAGGGCGGAATCGGCTCACTCATCACGGCCCCGATGATGCGGCGCGTGAACGATCGGGTCAACCCGGGAAATTCAGGCGGAAGACCGGAGCCGCCTCCTCAGAAAGACTCCGGTCTCCACCCGGCGGCACAAAAACCATCGCCAGCGAGGGTCCCGTTCTCACCGGTGATGGGTGGGAACTCATCGTTCCCTCCGCACCGGAAGGTGAGTGCAATCGGTGGGCCAAGGAACCGGGTCGTGTTTCTTCTCCGAAACACGTTCCGCAAGAACGACGGGGCCGGATCCGTGTCCGGATCCGGCCCCTTTGTTTGTCCCGATTGTCCGCCGGCGGACAGGGCGTTCTATTCCGGTCCGATCTGCGGCGCTTCAGGAGCGGCGGGAGCGGCGGGAGCGGCGGTGGGCGGGTCCTTCTTGAACACCGCACCTCCAATCAAACCACCTACGGTACAAAACACGGCACCCAAAAGGAGCGAGAAACCGAACGCTATGATGAACAGCAACCCACCGCCGGATTCCACAAGAAAGTTGGAAACCTGATCCAACGTGTCCAGCATTTCGGGAGGGAGGCCTTCGTTTTTCTCGAGCTGCTCCCGGACCAACTCGAATTGTTCCGCCGGGGATACGTCGATCACCATCATGGCAATCGCCCTCACGACCGCAGTTCCCACCGCGTAGAAACCCCCGGTGACGAGGCCGACGGCCGCACCGTTTCCAACGGCGAACGAACCGCCGGCCGCTTCAACCTCGCGGGAGTAAATGAACGCGGCCAGGAAGCCTCCACCGATCAGGAAGGAGCAACACGCAAGATTCAAGCAGTTCACGATTGGGATCGCGGACAGGACCGCAGCCGACAGGCCCCCAATCGTCGTCGCCTTGATCATCGAAGGGTTCTTATCCATCTTCTACCTCCACGGAACGGTCGAAAGTAACGTCGGTGGACGCCAGAGCGGCAACACCGAGCGCAAAGAACCACCCGGCGGCAAAGCCGGCGGGCCATGCAACAAAGTGTCTCGGGACCAGCGAAAGCTGCGGCAGCCCCAGCCACGGGAGAACCGCGTCGATCGCTGTCGGCGAAAGCGCCGCAAAGAACCAAATCCGGTTCGGCCACCACAGGGCTCGCGGCATCAGGGCCGCCAGCAGGACCGCCACGGCGGCACCGAAGTAAAGTCCGGAGCAACGCGAGCAGACCGCCATGGTCTCCCCCAACAAGGACAAACTTCGCTCGGCTTTCTGGTGGCAAATCGGAGCGTAGAGCACGCGGACCGGCCACGGAGGTGCGATCGGTAGCACCGCGAAAAGGGTGGTCCCCGCAGCGACGGCAAACAGCGCCCACCGGGTACGGCGTGGGTGCGTAGGGATCCGGAAGGACATGACGCGAGCATCCTAACCGATTCCGTGGGCCGGACGAACCCTTGTTACAATGCCGCCGATGGCAAAGATTCGAGCAAAAAACGAACGGGCTGAACCCGCCAGAAAAGCGACCCGGAAGCGTCCGGTGCGCCGCGAAGACGCCACGTCGATGGCCGCGCGCCAACGCGAGATCTCGGTCTCGGAGTTTTTCACCAAGAACCGCCACTTGCTCGGCTTCGACAACCCGCAGAAGGCCTTGCTCACCACGATCAGGGAAGCCGTCGACAATTCCCTGGACGCCTGCGAGGAAGCCGGCATCCTGCCCGACCTGATCATCGAGATCCACGAGATCGCCGAAACACGCTACCGCGTTGCCGTCCAGGACAACGGCCCCGGGATCGTGCGCAGTCAAATCCCCAAAATTTTCGGCAAATTGCTTTACGGCTCGAAATTCCACCGGCTGAAACAACAGCGCGGTCAACAGGGCATCGGGATCTCCGCCGCCGGGATGTACGGCCAACTGACGACCGGGTGTCCGGTCCAGATCATCAGCCGCACCGGAAGACGAAAGCCGGCTCACGAGTTCCGCATCGCGATCGACACCAAAAAAAACGCCCCCGTGATCCAGTCGGACCGCGAAATCGACTGGGATACACCGCGCGGCACGCGCGTCGAGATCGAACTCGAAGCCGTCTACAAGAAGGGCCGTCGTTCGGTCGGCGACTACATCGAGCAGACCGCGCTGGCCAACCCGCACGTGGCGATTCGTTACGTGCCACCGAAGGGCGAGCCCGTTGTCTACGAACGGATCACCCGAGAGCCGCCCGCGGAGGCACTGGAGATCCAGCCGCATCCGCTCGGGATCGAGTTGGGCATCCTGCTGCGCATGATGAAGGAAACCAGGTCGCGGCAGCTGCGCGGCATGTTGACCTCCGATTTCTGTCGCGTCAGCGCAGCGGTCGCGAACAGGATCTGCGAGGTCGCCGGGGTCTCCCCCACGTCGAAGCCGTCGCGCTTGACGGGGGCACAGGTCGAATCGGTCTTCCGCGCGATCCCGCAGGTCAAGATCATGTCGCCGCCGACGTCTTGTCTGGCACCGATTCAGGAGGAACTGCTGCTGCGTTGCCTGAAGAAGCGGGTCGATGCCGACTTCGTCACGGCGGTGACGCGTTCGCCGGCGGTCTACCGTGGCAACCCGTTCCAGATCGAGGTCGCACTCGCCTATGGTGGAGGGCTCGGCGCCGAAGATTCGGTGGACCTGTTTCGCTACGCCAACCGCGTGCCGTTGCAGTACCAACAATCGGCCTGCGCGATCACCAAAGCGGTCGTCTCGACCGACTGGAAGAAATACGGCCTACAGCAGGCCCGCGGTGCGCTCCCGGTCGGCCCGATGATCGTGCTCGTCCACATGGCATCGGTCTGGGTGCCGTTCACGTCCGAATCGAAGGAAGCCGTCGCCTCGTATCCCGAGATCATCAAGGACATCCGGCTGGGGCTCCAGGAAGCCGGACGCCGCGTCGGGATCTTCGTGCGCAAACGCCACCGAGAGGCGGACGAGCACAAGAAGCGCAGCTACATCGAGAAGTACATCCCTCACATCGGGGACGCGTTACAGGAGATTCTTGGTCAAACCGATCGCAAGCGCGACAAGAACGTGGCCAACCTCAAGACGATCCTCGAGCGCAGCCGTAAGATGTAACCCGCTATGCCGATTTACGAGTTCTACTGTGCCGACTGCCACAGGGTGTTCAGCTTCCTATCACGAACGATCGAGACGAAGAAGCGACCGGCTTGCCCGCGGTGTAAACGACCTCGCCTCGAGCGCCGCGCGTCCACGTTTGCGGTTACGAGCGGAACGGCGGAACGGGACGCGGCCGAGCTATCCCCCGGGGTCGACTCCGAGCGCATGGAACAGGCGATGGCCGGGTTGGCTCGCGAGGCCGAGGGCGTGACCGACGACGATCCCAAGGCGATGGCCGGGTTGATGCGCCGGTTCTACGAGGGCACCGGTACGGCGATGGGCGAGGGGATGAGCGAGGCGCTGAAACGCTTCGAAGCCGGCGAGGATCCGGACTCGATCGAGGCCGAGATGGGTGAAGCGCTGGAAGCCGAGGACCCGTTTGCCGGACAGGGACCTTCTCTCCGTCGACTCGGGCGCCGTTGGCGCCCTACGGTCGATCCCGAGCTGTACGAGTTGTAGGACTCAGACAAGGCCCCGAAAACTACTCGATTTGCCCTCCCCGTGGAAGGAATTATATTCGGCTCCAAACCGAAGTGCGGCGAAGGGTAGGGTGTGGGCAAAGAACAGAGATCGATCCGGGGCCGCAACGGGTGCCTTGTGCTGGTTTGCCTTGCGCTGGCCACGGCGAGCGTCCGAGCCGAGCACAAGCTTTACAGCCTGGAGATCCCCGACGCCCAAGCGGCCACCTTCGAGATCCCCTTCGAGGTCGAGTACGCCGGCGAGGTCTCCATTCGAGCAAATTGGTCGAGCAAGGGGCCGTTGGCCTTCCGTATTGAGCCCCCTGGTGGAAACGGCAGGACCACCCGCCGCAGCGGGCTCTCTCCGATCCAGATCAAGATAGACGTACGACAGAACCAGCTGGGGCAGGGCCCCTGGATCCTGATCATCCACGCCCTGTCGGTGAGCGGCGCGGGGCGGGGTCTGTTGACGATCGACCTGCCCGAGCGGCATTCGCTACAACTGAGGGAGCCAACCGCGGCCGGTCTATTCCCATCGGAACCAAAGCGGCCGATCGAGAAGTGGCAGAAGCCCCGAACCATCCGCAGGGATTTGGGCCTCGAACATCGGCGAGTCGTCCAGTCAACCGAGTCGTTCCGCGAATTATTGGTCGATTCGAACGATCGACCACCCGACACGTGCCGCTGGCAAAACGACTTACTGCAGTGGCTGGCCACACAGCGTGACCACGCGCTCGACCAGAGCGCCGAACCGGACCCGGCCACCCGCAAATTGATGACGCAGATGGTCGATGCAATTCACGCGGTCGACGAGATCCGGAGATCCAGCAACCCGGTGCTGGTCGGACCCGCACCGGCCGAGCGGCGCAGACGCGTGGGCTGGGAACGGTTGCGCACCGACCTGTTGCGACCCGTCGAACGCAGCCTGGACGAACTGCTGACGGCGGTTCGGCGCAACCACGCACCCGAATTGCAAGGCGAGCAATGGCCCCTGCGGCTAGTTTCCTGTTTGACCGCTACGGAGCGCTACTTCGATCAGCGCTGGATCGCCGGTGCGGACAGCGCGCCGAACCGCGATCTCGCGGAAGCCCAGTGGCGCCCGTTCAACCGGGCGGCCGCGGCGCTCGCAGCGCTATCCGGCTTGGCCGCGGATGATGTAATCCGGTTCTCCTCCCGAAATCGCTAGTCTGTCCGGCTACAATGGGACTCGGCGACGGACAACCGGTGGGGGTCGAGTGTGCATCGATTGTAAGATGCGTGGGTGGTTTCGCAGAGTGGCGGTGGTCGTCGTGCTGGTCGCCGCGACCACGGGCGTCGAGCCGGGCGCACTCCGTCCGTCCGATCCCGGTGCGCCCGCAGCGCCGGTGTTCCCCGCATCGATCCGGGGTGTCACGATCTCGACGCATGGTTCGGGACAGGAGTGGGGCTCGGACCGGATGCGTCCGACGATGGAGCAACTGCGCGATCTGGGCGTTGAATGGGTCGCGATCCATCCCTATGCCGGCATCCGCGAGGACGGGACCGTGCGCGTGTACCGTTCCATCGACCGGGATGCGCTCGCAGAGGAACTGACCCGTCCGATCCGTGAGGCTCACGCGTTGGGACTGAAGATCCTGATCAAGCCGCACCTCGCCTACTGGGGATCGTTTGCGTGGCGTGGTGCGATCGGTTTCGAGGACGACGCCTCCTGGAAGCGTTTCTGGTCGGGCTACCGGGCCTGGATCGTGGCGTTGGCCAAGATCACGAGCGACGCCGACGGCTTTGTCGTGGGGACCGAACTCGCCAGGACACTCGATCAAAAGGATCGCTGGCTGGAGATCATCGGGGAGATCCGGAAGGTCACTCGCGTCCCGTTGACCTACGCCGCGAACTGGGACCGTTACGAGTCGGTCCCGTTCTGGGAGGCGTTGGACGCAATCGGGATCCAGGCGTATTTCCCGCTGGTCGGCGACGACGAGCCTGTGAATCAACGCACGATCCGGGCCGGCTGGTCCCGCTGGGCCGGGAAACTGAAGCGCTACAGCGAGGCGCAGGGACGTCCGGTGCTGTTGACCGAGTTGGGCTACAACCACTCGTCGAACACCGCGCGCGAGCCGTGGTCGGCCGTGACCGATGACGACGGCGTGGCACTGCAGGCGCTGTGCACACGCATCGCGCTCGAGGCCATCGAACGGGAACCGGCGATCCTCGGATCGTTCCTCTGGAAATGGTTCCCCGAACCGCATCCGATCGGACGGAACTTCCGGCTGGCCACACCGGAAATGCGGACCGTGATCCGCGATGCTTGGGGTGCGCGCGCGAGGCCCTAGGCATTTAGCTCCATCAACCGTCCAGGTAACGATCAAAAGACATGACGCGGTCAACCCAACCGTCGATCGACTCCGCGCCGGCGGGCATGTCGAAGAGTCCCGAGGAACGGACCCGGTAGACGACCGCCCCCGCGGTGATGTCCGCCGCCGTCATCGCGTCACCGACCAGCCACTCGCGACCCGTGAGCCGTTCGATCAGCTTCGTCGCGGCCGCGGCGAACGCTGTGGCGCAGCGTGCCTGCATCGTGTCACCCACCGTTCCTCCGGAGACGCGATGATGCACAACTTCCATCATCGGTCCGGCCAGCGTCGCACGCGCGAACAACTCCCAATCCTCGATCGCCCACTGCTCACCATGGCTCGCACCGAACAGCGACGGCCCGTCGCGAAAGTTCGCATCGAGGTAGCGCAGGATCGCGGCAGAGTCGAAAAGGACGCACTGATCGTGAACGAGAACCGGGGTGAGGCGTTGGCCGGAGAGGCGCACGATTTCATCGCGATCCGCCGGATCGATCGTGTGGAACCGATACGGAATCTCCTTGTAACCGAGTGCGACACGCACCTTCATATTGTTCGACGTCTCGAACCCGTAGACTGCGATCACGGCTGTCATCGGACCTCCTTCGGGGTCAAGTCTTGGCAAGGGACAAACAGGAACAGGAGCGAACTGGACGCTTGGAAAATCGGTGCTTGTCCCATGCCAAGACTTGACCCCTCAATCGTTCATCACGGTTCCGACTCAGCTGTCGCTTGAACTCGGCCCAAGGCATTTCTCGATAGCTCCCGCGAACTGTGCAATGGTTGCGCTGAGTGTAAGCTGTGCCGTTTGTGAAGTTTAGTGGTTACTAGGCGACGCAGGCACAGCATTTTGCCATACGCTGACATGTCTTGCACCGGCATGGACTGCGCGAGGCAAGCATCCGAGGGGTCGTTCACGGGGGATCACACCCCGAGGTAGATTGCAACAACAGACCGATTCTTGGGAAGTGATCAGGCGAGAAAGCCGATGAAAATAGCAGTAACAGCGGATGCGCATCTCAGAACCCGGGCCAGCCACCGCGAGCGCTACAACGCCCTCGAGAACATCTTCCAGCAAACGACCGCCGCCGGCATCGAGAATCTGATCATCGCCGGCGACCTGTTCGACAAGGACTTCCAGAACTACTCGGAGTTCGAGAGTCTCTGCAGGAAGCACCTTTTCCTCCAACTGCATATCGTTCCCGGTAATCATGATCCGGGCATTAGCGGGAAAAGCATCACCGGCGACAACGTTCACATCTACACGGATCCCACTGCCCGGGAGATCGACTCGGTCACGTTTCTGTTCATCCCGTATGAAGAACAAGCGACGATGGGCGAGAAGATCGCCCAACGGGAACGCGAGATCGACGGAAAACAGTGGGTCCTTGTCGGCCACGGCGATTTCTACGGGGGCGTGAAGGAACCGAATCACCTGGAGCCCGGAACGTACATGCCGCTTTCCAGGAAGGACCTGGCAAGATTCAAACCCCGGATGGTATTTATCGGCCACATCCACAAGCCTCACTGCCCATCCGCCGATGTTTACTATGCGGGTTCCCCGTGCGGCCTGGACATCAGCGAAACAGGACCACGCAGGTTTCTCATCTACGACACCGCGGACGGAAGCGTCGAATCCCGCGTCATCGAAACCGACGTACTCTACTTCAGCGAGTCCTTTCTCGTTCTTCCGCGGGACAACGAGGTTCCGCTGCTCAGCCAGGAAATCGCGGACCGCATCAAGTCCTGGCCCATCAAACTCTCCGATCACCCGAAAGTCCGTCTCAGGGTGGAGGCTGGGGGGTACGCGAAGGACAGAAGCGCGGTGCTTGAGGCGCTCGGGCTGGGCTTTGCGGACTTCGGCTACTTCAAGGACGAGGGACCGACGATCGAGAATCTGTCCGTGAGTTCGGACGATCAACTGGAGGCGATCTCTGAGCGCACCATGAAGCTCATCGAGCGACTCGACTGGCCCTTCGGGGGCGATGAACCGACCCGGGAACAATTGGAAATCGCGGCGCTTTCCGTCATCTACGGGGATTGAGTTCGAGCATGACGATCAGGATCGATCGAATCAAAGTGAACCGGGGTGGCCCCCTCGAGAGCGATTTCGATTTCGAACCCGGCGACCTCAACCTGATTTACGGCCGCAACGAAACCGGCAAGACGTATGTCGTCGAGTCTCTGATCAGATTTCTGTTCAAGACGAGCGGCAGAACGCCCGTCGATTGGGACCTTAGAGACTGGGACGTCGCGGGCAGCGCCATCGTCTCGGGCCTGGAGAATGACCCGGTCTCGTTCACGAAAACGAGCAAGAAGTTGGAAGACTACTGGGAAGACGGAACCGGTCTTCCGCGCGACCTCTCACGCCTCCTCGTCATCCTGGCCGGAGAGACTCTGCTGGCCGAGGCGGCAGACGGCGTCGGCCGCGACATGCTCAAGGATTACCTGTCCGGCGAAGGGCTACTCGACAAGGTGGCGGCCAGGATTTCGCGCACTCTTCAACGCGCTACGATTCAGGATCACGTGATCGAAGGAGACCGAAGAGGTGAGCTAAGTACGCTGGACGATCGCAAGTCGCGCCTCGCCACGTTGCAGATTCTCCTTGACAATGTTGAAGAGGGCTACGCCTCCGGCGACGTCTATTCGCTTCGACAGAGCAAGAGCGAGCTTGACGCTCGAGTCGAGACGCTGGAGAAGGCCAAGCGTTACCATGCAGCGCAACTCGCGGAACGGCTGCGGGAACTGAACCGCCAAAAACGTGAGTTGCCGACCAGAGTGGAACTGGCGCAACTCGAGTCGGAGGTCACGGCCTGCGAATCGAACAAGATTGACATCGTGACCAAGTCGCAAGAGCTCGAAGAACTGGAGAGCACGAGCGAGGACTTTCGGTGGGCCGGGAAAGCTCTCGGTGTGTACGAGGACGTTACGTCCGGTGCAGCCGGCAGCGGCCCCAAGCAGGTATTCATGATCCTTGCGCTGCTCTCCCTCGCAGGGACGGTGACCTTCGGCCTGCTCGAGTTCCCCAAGATCTTTTTCGCGAGCGCTGTGCTGTTCGTGCTGTTCGTCGTCGTTACGTATCTCGACATGAAGAAAGCTCTTTCGAGTGCAGGCGAGAGCACCGAACTGGAGAAACTGGCGGCCGAATACCGGAGCCGGTTCGGTTCCGAACTCAGCGACAGGGCGACGATCCAGGCGAAGCTGGAAGAGCTTAAAAAGAACGAGATTCTTGCGACTCCGCTGAGGGAAGCCCTGGACACGATTTCTGGCGAAACGCGCACGCTGGAGAGGAGGCTTACCGAGCAGCTGACCGCCTGGAACGGGGTCGAAGTTTCCGAGCCAGAGTGGCGGAACGTTATCCGATATCTCGATGGACAGATTGGTGTCCTCGAGGACCAGATTGACTCGATCGGACAAGAGCTGACGTCGCTCGGCGTCCCGGACAACGCATATCTCGACGAGGATCCTGGCGAAGCTTGGGCCTCGGAGCGCTACGACGCGCTCGTACAGGAGCTGCGCGCCAAGGGCGAGACCCTGGGACAGTTGGAGGAGAGGCTCGAGACGCTCAAGGTCCGTGTTTCCCAGGCGACGGGTCTCGAAAGCTCCGACTGGGAAGAACTGATCACCGCTCTCCGCGACAAACGGGAAGAGGCCGCACACGAATATCGACAGTTGACCGCTGAGGTCCTGGCGAAGATCCAAGTCAACATGGTGATCCAGGAGTTTCGCCAGGAAGAAAACAGCAGGATCGCGGAAGGTCTAAAGAGAAAGGAGCTGACCGAAACGCTCCACGCTCTCACCGACCGGTACCGAAGCATCCGTCTGGACGATGACGAGGGTCTGGTTCTCATCTCGGACAGGGATGAGGAGTACCCGTTGGCTTCCATGAGCACCGGGGCCCGGGAACAGACCTTCCTGGCTCTGCGGATGGGCTTTGCCTCGATCGCCATGGAAGGGAAAACCGGTTTCCTCATCCTGGACGACGCCTTCCAGCACTCCGACTGGAACCGCCGGGAGAATCTGGTCACCCGAACCTTGAGTTTCGTTCGAAGTGGCTGGCAGGTTCTCTATTTCACCATGGACGATCACATCCGGGACCTGTTCCGGGATGCAGGCGACAAGATCGGTGATCGGTTCAGAAGTCACGAACTGGGCTGACGCAGAGCTGACTGCAGCCGACGAACTCCGCACCGACGTTGATTTGAACCATCCGTAGTCGGACATCACAAGCGGCGGGTGCCCGCATGCGGACATCTAAATCAACCTGGGTCGGGGTTCCGGGTTCCGGGGAAGGTCATGCGCGGAGAACGATTTTCTTGCCGACGAGAAATCAGACGGAGTCCTTGGCGACGAAACATGCCCATCGTTATTTCCTGCGGCAGCGCCTCACGTAGAGCCGCTCCACCTTCTGGCGCGCCCACGGGGTCTTGCGCAAGAACTTGAGACTCGAGGACACGCTCGGGCTATCGGTGAAGCAACGAATCGTGACCCGACGACCCATCTCCTCCCATCCTAAATTCTCGACCATACGATGGAGCATCGTTTCCAACGTGACCCCGTGGAGCGGATCTCTCACTCGTTGAACCGACTTGTTTTCGTTGGCGGCTTCGTCCATCGTGATCGCTCCGCATGACTGTTTTTCTACACCAGCGACGACGTCTCCAGTGACGCCTCCTGACTCCAGGAAGCCGGTCCGTCGCCGGGTGCGCTACCAAGGTACACATCCGCGACGCTTCGAGGACAAATACAAGGAACTCGATCCCGAGCGCGACCCGGAGACGATCGCAAAGGTCATCGCCTCCGGCAAGACCCCCGCCGGCCAGCATCGCCCGATCCTAGTTGCGGAAATCCTGGCGATCCTCGTTCCACAGCCCGGCGAGCGCGGTGCGGACGTCACCCTCGGCTACGGCGGCCACAGCGAAGCGCTGCTGGAAAAGCTGCGACCCGGAGGCCGATTGCTGGCGCTCGATGTCGATTCGGAACAGCTACCTCGCACCGAAGCGCGGCTCCGCGGGCGCGGCCACGATGAAGAGGCGCTCGTCGTCCGTCAGAGCAACTATGCCGGGCTGGCGAGCATACTGACGCAGATCGGCTGGCAGGATGGCGTCGATTTTCTGCTCGCCGATCTTGGGCTCTCCTCGATGCAGATCGACAACCCCGCCCGCGGCTTTTCCTACAAGCACGACGGGCCGCTCGACATGCGGATGAATCCCGACGCGGGCCTACCCGCACGGTACTGGATCGAGAACTGCAAGGTCGAGAAGCTCGCTCGCGTGCTCGCCGAGGGTAGCAACGAACCACTCGCCGAGCAACTTGCCGAAGCGATCCGCGCAGCGACCACGCGAGCGCCGCTCAAAACCACCCGTCAGCTCCGTAGCGTGATCGAAGCGGCGCTTCCCGGGAAGATGAACGATACGAATCGCAAGGCGACGGTCGCTCGCGTCTTCCAGGCGATCCGGATCGCGGTGAACAAGGAATTCAGCGCATTGGATCGTTTCCTCTCGCTGCTTCCGAGTTGCCTGCGGCCAGGCGCTCGCGTTGCAGTCCTCTGTTTTCACTCCGGTGAGGATCGTCGCGTGAAACATCATTTCCGCGATGGCTTTCGCAGCGGCGTGTATCGCGAGATCGCCCCGCAGGTCGTGCGGCCGAGCTACCGGGAGATCGGTGGTAACTCGCGGGCGGCCGCGGCCAAGATGCGGTGGGCGATCAAGGGCTGAGCGCTCGCAGCACGTGCTAGGCTTCGGCCCGCCGTGTAGGGACTGGACCGATGGCCGACGTCGCCACTTCCTGCGCGGGAGGCATACAACTCGAATGGAAAACTCGACCGACAGGAACCAAGCGCTGCGGTTGCTCAACGGCCTCGAACAGGGCGGGCTGCACCCGGTCGAGGGGCGCATCCTTGCCGAGAACCTCGACCCCGTGCTGGTTTACGTGATCGTGCGTTTCCTGCGTGAGGTCTACCCGGCCACGGAACCCGCCGCGCGCCCCGTGCTGGAACGCGTCGTCGAATTGACCCACGCGTATCCGGGAATCGTCGCCCGGGCCAGAGAAGGCGAAGCCGATTCCATCACTGCCTGGTTCACCAGCCAGCACACCTTCACGGAGTTTCGCAATCGTGGGGCTACTTTGATCGACCTCGTGGTCGACAAACTCGAGAGTTGATCTCGGACCGGAGCGGTCGATGACGTCGACTACTCGAGCGGCCATTCGGGTCGGACGAGTTCCACCGGCGGCGCGACATCCGCGTAGGCGACGGGGATCTGGTCGGTCGATTCGGGCACTTCCGCGCCGTGACGTCGAGCCAGCTCACTCTTCGGGTACCAGTAGCGGTGCTGTTCGCCACGACGATGGCCGATCGCCAGCAACGCGCAGGGCCCCGCCCCGGCCCCGACGAACACATGGGATACCCCGGGCGGGCAGTGGACGAAATCCCACGGCCCGAGTTCCTTCTTCTCGTCATTGACCAGCAACGTGCACCGACCGGAGAGTACCAGGAAGTCCTCCTGCGCGTTTTCGCGGTGGTAACGGCAATTCGGTTTCCCGGGGCTCAACACCATCAGGTTGATACCGACATCGGGAAAGCGACCGTCGATTTCAAAATTGGCGCCCTTGCAAAACGTGTCGGACGAACGCCACTTGGCGTCCTTCACGTTGACCACGAACCACCCGGCTTGTTCCTGGATCATGCTGCTCCTCCTGATTTCCAGCGCGAGCGCAATTTTGCCACACGCTAGGGGTTGGGGAATATGACGCAGACGACGCCACGCTGGACGCTCAGGCGGAGCGATCGCCCTGTCCGGTTGCTCAGGCCGCGGGAACCGGGTTCGATCCATTCGCCATCCAGGCTCCAACGAGCGCCATGCAACAGCACCCGGGCGCGGCCCGCCAGGGCGAGCAACGAGAACGGTTTGCCCGGTTTCGTTTCGATCGACGCTCCGGCGGCGGTGACCACGACCCAACCCCGGGGGGTCGGCGCCAGGAGTCCTGCGAAGCTCTTGGCGTGGGCCGCCAGTTCGTGCAGGTTGACCCATTCGTGGTCGAGCCGCCCACCCGTCAGGCCGGCGACGCAGACGATCGCAATCCGGCGGCGGTGAAGTTCGGCGAGCGCCCCGGACAGGTCGCTGAACGCCTTGTTCGGATCGTAGACGATCGATTCGGTCTCAGCGGGCGGCGTGGCGGAGTCCGCGTCACCGACGAAGAGATCGCAAGGTTGCCGGATCGCACGCCACGCGCGCAATCCACCGTCGACCGCGACGCCGAGAACACTCGTGCCATGGGTGCGCCCCCACGAGAGTGCCTCGCGAAGCGCTGCGGGCGTGGATCCGTTGAGCGCCACGACCGCCACGTGCCCACGGCCGCCCTTGAAACGGATCCTTGGCGATCGGTGCAATGCGCTCATCTTGTCGAGTATGCCAGCGACGCGGCTGACTCGCCCACATTGTCCAACTATGAGGGAAACACGACACAGCAGATCGATCCATCGTGTCTCGGCTTCAAGTCCGGTCAGTTCTTGATCGCGTCCGGGTCCGCAACGGCATCCTCGCGCGGGTCACCCAGCACGAAGGCTACCGAGTCGTCGGTTTTTTCCGCGTCATCTTTTTTCTGGCGGCTCTCGATGACGGGCCGGTTCTTGAGCGCCTCACCGAATACCATTTCAAGGACCTGATCCACGTCGTCCACGAACCGGAACGACAACGCCTGTCGCACCGATTCCGAAACGTCCTCGAGATCCTTCTCGTTGCGTGTGGGTAGGATCACATTCTTGATCCCCGCCGACTTCGCAGCGATGACTTTTTCCTTGACCCCGCCGACGGGCAGGATCTTCCCTCGCAACGTCACTTCGCCGGTCATCGCCAGTTCGGGCGAAACCGGAAGCCCCGTGAGCAACGACACCAGCGAACAGGTCAGCGTAATACCGGCCGACGGCCCGTCCTTGGGGATCGCGCCGGCGGGGATGTGGATGTGGAAATCCGTGCGCTCGAACAGCGTCTCGTCGAGCTTGAGCCGCTCGGCGTTGGAACGGATCCAGGTCAGGGCTGCCAACGCCGATTCCTTCATCACGTCGCCGAGACGTCCGGTGATCGTCACCTTTCCCTTGCCGCGCATCATCGCCGATTCGACGAACAGGATCTCGCCACCGAACTGCGTCCAGGCCAGGCCGATGACCACCCCGCTGCGGTCGGTACGCTCGGACAGCTCGCGATAGAACTGGACCGGTCCGAGCAGTTCCTCAACCTTCGCAGGATCGATGACGGTTCCGCCCTCATGTCCCTCGACGATCGACCGCGCGACCTTGCGGCACAGGTTGGCGATCTCACGATCGAGGTTCCGCACACCGGCCTCGCGCGTGTAATCGTTGATGATGGAACGAATCGCGTCGTCGGTGAATTCGACCTTCTCCGCGGTCAGACCGTGCTCCTCGAGTTGCCGCAGGACCAAGTGCGCTTTGGCGATTTCGACTTTCTCTTCCTCGGTATACCCGGGGATACGCAGAATCTCCATGCGGTCGCGCAATGCCGGTGGAATCGTATCGAGCACGTTGGCCGTACAGAGGAACAGCACCTTGCTCAGATCAAACGCGACTTCCAGGTAGTGATCAGAGAACGAATCGTTCTGCTCGGGATCCAATACCTCGAGCAACGCGGACGAGGGGTCGCCGCGAAAATCGGTGCCGACTTTGTCGATCTCGTCGAGCACGAACACCGGGTTGTTGGTGCCGGCCCGCTTGATGGCCTGCAACACGCGGCCCGGAAGCGAACCGATGTAGGTCCGGCGGTGGCCGCGGATCTCGGCCTCGTCACGCACGCCGCCGAGCGAGGCACGTACGAACTTGCGCCCCATTGCGCGGGCGATCGATTTACCCAACGAGGTTTTGCCGACTCCGGGCGGACCCACCAGACAGAGGATCGGGCCCTTGAGGTCCGGTTTAAGCGCCCGCACCGCGAGGTACTCGATGATGCGATCCTTGATCTTCTCGAGGTCGTAATGATCTTCGTCGAGGATCTGCTTGGCCCGCACGACGTCCAGCTTGTCCTCGCTGGAGACCGACCACGGCAGGTTGATCAGCCAATCCAGGTACGTACGCGAGACCGTGTATTCCGCCGCCTGCGGCGGCATCTTGGACAACCGGTCGAGTTCCTTCTCGGCGACTTTTTTTGCCTCCGCGGACATCCCGGCTTCCTCGATTTTCTTCTTGAGCTCGTCGGTTTCCTGCTGGCGGTCGTCTTCCTCACCGAGTTCCTTTTGGATCGCCTTCATCTGCTCACGCAGGTAGTACTGCCGCTGGGTCTTGCCGACCTCGTCGGCGACCTGCGACTGAATGCGGCTTGAAATTTCCTGTAATTCGAGTTCGCGGGTGACGATTTCGACCAGCTTCTGCACGCGGTCCTTGACGTTGCTGCGTTCGAGCAGGCCGATCTTCTCCTCGGTGGAGACGTTCATCACCGAGGCGGCGAGGTCCGACAGACGCGCCGGGTCCCCGGCGCCCGCGGACAGCACCATTTCGCCGAGATCGCTCGAGATGTTCTGGGACACCTGAACGAGCTTCTGGAACTGGTCGACGAGGCTGCGTACCAACGCTTCCAGTTCGACAGTCTTATCGTGCACATCATCGACGGGGGTAATCGCGGCCTTGACGAACGGCTCGGTCGAGATGAAACGGTCGACCCGGACGCGTCGGATCCCCTGGATGATCAAGTTGACGTTGTTGCCGCTCAACTTGACGACCTTGAGGATGCGCGCGACCGTGCCGACGCGGTACAGACCGTTCGGTTCGGGGTCGTCGTCGGTCGGATTGCGTTGCGAAACGACGGCGATCAGTTTGCTTTCGCGCACGACGTCGTCGAGCAAATTGAGCGTCTTTCGTCGACCAACCGAAATCGGCATGATCGCATGCGGGAACAGCACGCTGTTCCGCAGGGGCAGCACCCCGATTTCCTTCGGTACCTGGAGCGCTTCGATCTGGCTCTCGTCGCTCATCCCATCTCCCATTCAAAAGCCCCGAAACGGGGCTTTTTTTCATACCTCACAAGTATAATGCAGCGGTGCGTTCGAAGCCCGTCGCGGGTCACGCGACTTTGATGTCGATCTTCCGCGGCTTCGCCTCCTCGACCTTCGGGATCGTGATCTCCAGAACGCCGTTCTTGTACGTCGCCGAGATGCGTGTGGCATCAACGGTCTTCGGCAGGCCGAAGCTACGTACGAAACTTCCGTAGACGCGTTCGCGGCGGTAAGTCCGGGTGTCGTCGGTCTCCGTCTCGCGCACGCGCTTGCCCGACAGGATCAACGTGTTGTCCTCGAGCTTCACCTCGATCGCGTCACGCTCAATTCCGGGCACTTCGGCGCGGATTACCAGATCGTCACCCTGCTCGATGATGTCTACCGCCGGGGTCCACGCGTTACCCGCACCGGTGAGGGGTTGGAATCGACGACTCGTCGGAAACAGATCTTGAAACGGATCCCAGTGAACTAACCTCATAACAACCTCCTTAAGCATTGTCTTTCGCAGTCTTTCAGGGCGTGTTCTCGCCGCCGAATGCTTTGTTAAGACCGCAAAAGCGGGCTGTCAAGGTGCCGGGACCGGCTTCACATCACATAGCTTCCGCCCTCGGGATCGGGATCGGAACGGGGGCCCGTTTTGTCGGGGTCGACCGCCTTGTCGGCGCGCTCGTCTTCGATGGCCTGCAGGATCTCGTCTTCCTCCGGGATCGTCACGTTGTGGATCGCGCCCAGCAACAGGAGACCCTGGCCGACCCTCGCCGGGTCTTCCTCCAGCCAGTCGCGCAACGGATCGATGGACTCCTCGACACCGAACAGGCTGATCCACTCGGCCGTCGTACCGGGTCCGATCGACCCCATGAACCAGTCGAAATGGCGCATCACCACGTCATAGGAGCCGTGGGTCCCCAGATCGCAGAGCAGCACCAACAGGCTGTGCGCTGCGTCGGGTTCGAGCCGTGCGCTCTCGATGCCCCGGACCGCAGGAATCACGATCGCCTCACCCATCCGGCCCAGCGCCCGTTCGGCGGCGCCGTAGACGTACGAGTTCTCGTCGCCGAGGTATTCCATCACCTCGGGGATAAAATGCACCATCCGCAGTTCGCCGAGCGTCTCGAGCGCCATGACCTTGGGAAAGAACGGGCCTTGCGCCTCGAGCATACGCAGACACCATTCCTGCGCCTTGCGCGACGCCGCTTCGTCCTCGCGACAGACCAGCGCAACGGCCGCGGGAAGTTCGCCGACGAGGTGAGCGGACTCGACCACGGCGAGTTCCAACAGACGGTCGAGATCACCGCGGGCGCGCCGCAGAGCCGCGCGCGCGTCGAACCCGCGTGCGACGACAAACGCGACCGAGAGATGGAACCCGAGCAGCGCCTCCCGGAACGCTCGACCACACTTCGCCGTGCCGTCGAGCAAGCCGTCGTCGGACAGTGCCTCGACGACCGCGCAGAGTCGGTCGATGAAGTCGCGATCGGCGTCTTCGGGGAGTTCCCGTACGGCCCGCGTAGTCCAGTCGGCGATCGCACGAATCACTTCGGTGCGGTTGCCGGCGCGCAGCTTGGCCGCTATCCGCTGGATTGTCGGCTCGCCCATCACAGCGAAGATGTCGCAGTCGTAGCCGGACTCGACCGCCTTGATCGTCTTGCGGAGTTCGATGTGCCCCGAGGGACCCGTACGGAAACACCAGAACGCGTCGTCGACACCGAGGCTATCCATCAGGGTGCGGAACACTTCGGTGGAGCGGTGTGCCCCGCGCCATTGCACGGCCACCATCATCTGTGACAGCAGGTCGTGGATCTCCTCGGTGCGAGCGGCATCGAGCGCCCCACGCAGGGCCGCAGGTTCGACCAGCAATTCGACGCGCCGGTCGAGATAATCGCACATGACTTTCTTGGCTTCGGAGCTGCCCAGCTCGGACAACGTCTCGATGATCAGCGCCATGGCTGGATCGGTCAGCTCGCCGCTCTTGAGCGCTTCTGTGGCCAGCGTGGGGATGCCCGCATAACCCAGCCGCGCCAGCGCCTGGAGGCAATAGCCCGGGGTCAACCCACGGAGCACGCGAAAACCGCGCAGCAGCAGCGAATGATGCCGCGAGTTCCCGTGCTCGCCCAGGTGCCGCGCCACCGTCTGCGGCGTCTCGTCATGATCGTCGATCAGGAACTCTGCGATGGCATCGCAACATTCGCTCGGAAAATGGCGCACCAACCGGTCGACCGCCCAGTAACGGGCTTCCTTGTCGTCGGACTTGGTGACCCGAACCAGATCACCGAGATTCCAGATCAGATGGGACATGCATCCTCACTGCCGAGCCGGGGCGGCCGATGCGACATTCTACCGCGAGTGCGTGTGCCGCGCCCACG
>Ga0114950_10000316_pt1 | contig 31931 bp, 32 predicted proteins | sample N075metaG_FD_83503 | JGI IMG/M metagenome (GOLD analysis project Ga0114950, IMG submission 83503) | Deep subsurface microbial communities from Kermadec Trench to uncover new lineages of life (NeLLi) - N075 metaG | ecosystem: Environmental > Aquatic > Marine > Ocean trench > Sediment | place...
GAACCTATTCAGCTGGGAGCCGGTGGCGGCGCCCTACCTGCGGCGGCTGGGCTGGAATTGGTTGAACGACCGCTACATCCTGTTGAACAAGTCGGCCTTCTTCGCCGACTCGATCGTCGCTCATACACGTGAATGGGAGGCGCAGCGCCCGGCAGCCCCGTTTTTTCTCCTGCTCAACTTCATGGACGCGCCCGCCCCCTATCGGGCGTCTCTCTTGACCGACGAGTTCCCCGGTCGTCTTCCTGCGTTTCCCCGGACGAGCGACGAGCAGGGTGGAAGGGCTCTGTCGATCGCTCGCTACGACCGTTCGATCGCTTACCTCGACGCGGAGCTGGGCAAGCTGTTCGATTTTCTGCGCCGCCGCGGGCTGTTCGACGACAGCCTGATCGTCGTAACCTCGGATCACGGGGAGAATTTCGATGAGGACCGCCCGGCGGCACATGGGGCGGACCTGCTGCAGGCGACGGTGGCGGTACCGCTGATCATCAAGTCTCCGCGGCAGCGAGAAGGGTCGCGCCCGGGGCGCGTCGGGCAGCGCATCGACGTGCTTCCAACAATCCGGGAGACTCTGGGTATCGAGCCGGCGCCCGAGCTGTTCGGCAGCCCCCTGGGGCGAAGCCCGAGGGCGGTGATCGCCGAGAACTACTTTTCCGCCTTGTACGGCGGCTATTGCCGCAGAATTTGAGGGAACCGAAGACGAGATGTTGGCGGCGTTCCCTTCGCGGTGGGCGTTGTTCGAAGGGCCGTGGAAGCTCGTGGTTTCGGCGCTCGGCGGGTCGGAGCTGTTCGACCTCTCGGTCGACCCGAACGGGTTGCTCGACATCCGTCACGACCATCCGGAAATTGCCGCGTCGCTCGAGCGACGGCTCCATGAGCTTCTGCCCGACGCTGCGTTCACGACGGCACGCTTCCCGTCGCTGATCGAACTGCCGGATCGCCGAACCATGGAAATGCTGCGCAGTCTCGGGTACCTGCGCTAGCAGGCCGAGGTGAAAGTGTGAGGGGGTTGCGACGACAAGAGGCCCAGGACTCCTCAAGTGGAGAAATCCGCGCTAACCTGCCGCCGTCGGCGCCTTCGGTCTCCCAGAGATCCAGTACACCAGGGCCGCGGCGGCGATCGCCAGGGTGATCGCCAGGGCCACGGCCGCGGCCGCCGACAGCCGTTCCTGGAGGACGAGCAAGTAGAGATGCTCGACTGTCACCAGACGCGTGGTGTAGGGGATCACGCTGGCGATCAAAGCCAACATCAGTGGCGCCACCACGCTCGATCGCTCGCTCGTCCGCGTTCGCACGAGGATCAGGAAGATCACCATCGGGGTGAGCAACTCGAACCAAGCACGGTGCAGATCGGTGGCCAGCGGAATCGGGAATGCCAGGAGAAACGCGGTAACCCCGAGCACAAGGGGGTCGAGCTTGCCTCTTTCGCCGCTGACCGCCAGATATAGGGCCACGAAACACAGCCCGCCCCAGGCGACCAGGAAATTCAGAGCGGTAGTTGCCGACAGGTTGCTCGCCGCCATCTCGAGCATCGCGGCGGCGGAGGGGAAACCATCGGTGTAAGGCGGCATCGACGCAGACGGTTCCGCGATCCCGCGCACCAGCATGTGTAGGGCGACGAAACCGGCAGCCGACGCCCCCAGCTTGAGCCACCGGTCGCGTCGACGCGGAAAGGCCAGCAACGCCAGGGCAACGAGGCCCAGCAACATGCTCTCCTTGAGCAGCGCGCAAAGCGGCAAGAGGACGTAGAAGAGACGGTCGTTGCGCTCGAGCGCCAGACGCACGAAGGCGAGCTGAACCGCCAGAACGACGATATCGAGCCGCGCCGGATAGGCGGCACTGAACAGAACCTGGTAGTTCAAGAACAGAATCGCCGCCAGCAAGTAGCCGGCCAAGGAATCATGCGACAGCGCCCCAGTCGTGAACAACGCCGCGAACATCGCCAGGGCACAAACGATGCCGAACCCGAACGTCACTCGACCAGGAAACAAGAAGCCGACGGTGAGCGGCACCAGGGGGCGATAGACGAAGGGGGCGCGGCCTTCCAACGTCATCGTCGAGGCGATCGCCTCGTAGTCGGCGGCGTCGCCGACATTCACGATCCCGGTGGATGAAGCGAGGGAGGCCCGTGCGAAAGCGAGGACTACGAGCAGCAACACGAACGACGCCAGCGCGCCGCGTTGCCGGCTCACGAGCGCCGCCACTAGCGTCCCTCCGTGTCGGCGAACGGAAAGTAGAGGCGCTCGTATTCCTTGAGGGCGAAGGAGTCGCTCATCCCGGCGATGTGGTCGGCGATGAGTCGCACGAACTCGGGCTTGCCGTGATAGCGGGTGTCGACCTCTTCGGTGACCCGGTTGCCCGGTAGGTCGCGCAGGTAGGTCCCGCCGTGGGCCGTCCGGTAACGGAGCAAGACGTAGTTGTCGAGTTGCAAAGGATCGCGGTAGTAGGCGGCGAACAGGCCGCGAATGAACGTACGGCCGCGCGCGTCCAGCCGGCTCACCGTGAACGAGCGGTACACTCGCGCCTCAACGAACGCTTCCAGCTCCGCTGCCATCTCGGTCACCGACGGCGACAGCGCGATGATGTCGCGAGCATCCGCGTCGGCGTCGAGGATCTGGTCGAGCTTTGTGGCGGCCTGGACCACGGCGTCGGACACGAGCAGGTGAATCATGCCGCGGATCAGCGCATTTTGGCGTCCGTACCGGCCCTGTCGGGTTCGGTAGGAATCGCCGAGCTTGTGGGCCACGGTGCGGCCGATCTCGAGCCGCTCGGCGGCCCGCAACGACACGTGGCCGGCGCGGATGCCGTCCTCCAGATCGTGGGTGAGACGCGCCAGGCGGTTGGCCAAAGCCACCACCTGGCCTTCGAGTAGTGCCGGAACCCCGACGTTGAGCCCTTCCTGGACCCAATCTGGGTACTCGATCGGGTCGTTCGTCGGGGCCCGCTTCCAGATTCCCTCTCGCACCGCGTCGGTCAGGTTGAGGCCGGGGTGGTCGTAGCGTTGCTCGAGGCGATCGACCACCCGCAGCGACTGGTAGTTGGGGCGGAAGCCCCCGGACGCGGCGAGCACCGCGGCGTCGATGCCGTCGATCGGCTCGCTACCGTCCAGGATTGCCGCCATCGTCTCCTGCCCGGAGACGCCGAAAGGCGGCTGGCCGAGGTCGTGGCCGAGGGCGATCGCTTCCACCAGGTCTTCGTTGAGCCCCAACGCCCGCGCGATCGTTCGGCTGATCTGGGAGACCTCGAGCGTGTGGGTCAGGCGGGTACGGTGGTGATCGCCCTCATAGGGGACGTACACCTGGGTCTTGTGCTTGAGGCGGCGAAAGGCCAATGAGTGGAGGATACGGTCGCGATCGCGTTGAAAGGCGGTTCGATAGGCAAGGGTGCGGCCACTGTCGACGAGGAGGTAGCGGCGAGCAGCATCGGCGCTGAGCCGCGCGTACGGCGCCAAGGTCTGTGCTTCGACAGCTTCCAGGGCAGCGGTGTCCCGACCGCTGAACTTCTTGGGCATCGCTGTGCGCCGTGCGAACGTTCCGGTGTGCAGTAATCTTCCTCTAGTAGTCGGTACGGATAGTACCGCCTTGCTTCCCACGGAGCGCTGAAAAACTCCCTGGAGTGCTTCAGCTCCCGGTCAACAGCCCACCGAATCGGCTCGACTCCACGGCCATGGCGAATCCCCGTAAAAGGGTCCTGAGGAACTCCCGGTTGCAGCGGTCGCGCCGGTGGTCGTGGCTGTTGGTGTCGGCGCTGCTCGTGTCGGGGTGCGCACGGCCGGACGACTGGCTGCAGACCTATCCCGATGTCGCCGCCCGCGCCCGTCTGGATCCGGAGTCGTTCGTCCTCGAGGTCCAGAGCCGTTGGGACGGTCTGCGCGGCATGGTGGGCTCGTACCAGGTTCGCGCCAGCCAAGGGGTCGGCAGTCGGACGATGGCCACGCAGATCTACCTGTTCCGCGACCGCTTCGTTGATATCCAGGTGCTGGCCCCTACGGGAAGCACCGAGGGATATCTGGTTGCCGGACAGAACGAGGTCGGGTTTTGGACATCCGATGAAAACCGCCTATACCGAGGACCGAACGAACCGGGAGCGTTTGGCCGAGCGCTGGGGATCGACCTGACCCCTGCGGCGATCGTCGCCGTGCTGATGGGCTACGCCGTGGATGCCGGCGACGGCCAACCATCGATCGAATGGGACGAGGCAGTCCAGCGGATTCGGGTTACCGACGCCGGCACGACTGCCTGGTTGCATCCGCTGTACGGGCGCTTCGATCGGGTTATCGTCAGCACACCGTCGGGGCCGATCGAGATCCAGTACGAGGCCTGGTCGCAGACAGGACCTCCGGTACCACTACGCATCCGGATCGACGTCGCATCCGAGGACTTCACGCTCGAGTTGCGGCTGGCGGAAGCGTGGCAGTCGAATCCTGAGGGGCTCAACGAGGCCTATTTCGAGGTCTACCCGGTTTCGGGGGCTGTCGACGCACCGCTCAGCCTTCTGCAGGCTGAGGGAGGCTTGTTGCGTCGCGGGCTTGGTCGATGAGCCGATGATTCGGCTGCGTGCCTCGGCAAAGATCAACCTGGCGTTGCGGGTCGGTCCGCGGGCCAACGATGGTTATCATCCGGTCGCCACCGTTCTTCAGACGCTGAGCCTGTGTGACCTGCTATACGCACGGCTCGCGAATCCCGGCGAACAGATCGCCGACGGGCGGGACCGAGCCGAGGAACTCCTGCAGCTTCGCGTCGATGGCGCCGAGCTGTCGTCCGACAACACCGTTCGCCGGGCGGTGTCCGCGATGGCCGCCGAGGCCCGCGACCACGGGGTCGAGCCCCTTCCGCTGGCCATGCGCTTGGTGAAGCGAATTCCGCTGGGTGCGGGTCTGGGCGGCGGCAGCAGTGATGCGGTGGCGGCTATGGCGGCGTGCTCGCGGCTATGGCGGCTGGAGACATCACGGCTGGAGCAATCCGGAGCCCTGCAGCGGATCGCCGAGCAGATCGGGTCGGACGTGCCGTTCTTCCTTCATGGTGGCACCGCGCTCGGCACCGGTCGCGGCACGCGGGTTGAATTGCTCGATCCGTTGCCCGCGACCTGGTTCGTGGTCGCCGCTCCGCCACTGCAGGTGTCGACCCCGGCGGCCTACTCGGCGTTCGATCGCGACCTCGGCGCCAAAGGCGCATTCTCGGTGCCGGTCGTTCCCGCCTACGAGCCCGTGCTCGGCGGCGGATGGATGGGCAACGATCTTTCGGCGGCCGTCGCCGGCGTTCACCCCGAGGTCGACGCGGCGCGTCGTCAGCTCGCGGAAGTCGGCGGCGACTACGCTCAGATGACCGGTAGTGGAGCCGCTTCGTTCGCCGGCTTTGGCGACCGGCGCGAGGCGACCCGGGCCGCCCGTCGGCTGCGTGGGAGGGGCCTGTGGGCCGGCGCATTTATTTCCATAACGGGAAACGCACACTGCCGTTCGATCTTCGGCCACGTTTCGACTTTGACATCCTCTTGACCCCGCCCTCAGTTCCCTCTGTAAATGCCAAGCCATGTCGGGGACAGCGGGCTAGTCTCGGACTTCTTTGACGGGTGGCGTTGCTCGCGCAGCGGCGGCCCGCTCAGAAGTCCGGGCTTGGGATGGTTTGATGCATCGCCCGTATCGCGGCTATAATATGCGCCTCGTCATCCACGCACGTCCCGCGGCCGACGCGTTCTTGAGCTGTTCGAAGAGTTTTTCTTGGGGCGTCGCCAAATTGGCAAGGCACGGGACTTTGGCTCCCGCATATGCAGGTTCGAGTCCTGCCGCCCCAGCTTCGTTTGTTGCCCGAATCAACCCATCTCGATAGCTCCCCGCCTGACCCATGCCCTCTGTGGATCGCCTTCTGACGCTCTTCGCCGGCAACGCCTGCCCTGATCTGGCCGCCCGCATCGCGGATTTCCTCGGCCACCCGCTCGGAGCGCTGGAACTGACCCGATTTTCCGACGGCGAAGTCCGTTGTCAGCTCCAGGAAAACGTCCGCGGCACCGATGTCTTTATCATCCAATCGACGTGCGCCCCGGTGAATCGCAGCGTCATGGAGTTGCTGATCATGATCGACGCGGCGCGGCGTTCATCAGCGGCGCGCATCACCGCTGTAATGCCGTATTTCGGGTACGCGCGCCAGGACAAGAAGGACGAGCCGCGGGTGCCGATCACCGCCAAGCTGGTGGCCGATCTGCTGGTCACCGCGGGCGCTGACCGGGTCTTGGCGATGGACCTTCATGCCGGCCAGATCCAGGGGTTCTTCAACATCCCGGTTGACCACCTGTTCGCGGCGCCCGTCGCGGTCCGCCATTTCGAGTCGATGGGCCTGGACAACGTCGTCGTGGTTGCTCCCGACGCCGGAGCCGTGGAACGGGCCCGCGCCATCGCCAAGCGGCTCAACGCCAGCCTGGCGATCATCGACAAGCGCCGACCGGGCGCCAACAAAGCGGTGGCGATGAACGTCATCGGCGACGTCGAAGGCTGCACCGCGATTCTCTACGACGACATGATCGACACCGCCGGCACCTTGACGCAGGGAGCCCAGGCGCTCAAGGAAAGCGGCGTCGCGGCGGTCTATGCTTTTTCAACCCACCCGGTCTTGTCGGGCCCGGCGGTATCCCGTATTGCCGAGGGATTGTTCGACAAGGTCATCGTTACTGACACCATTCCGCTGAACGAACAAGCCGTGGGCTGTTCCGACATCCTGGTTCTGTCGGTCGCCGAACTCTTGGGCGAGGCGATTCGGAACATCCACGAGGAGACCAGCGTCTCCAGCTTGTTCATCTGATCCCGGAAGCGAAGAACCATGGCTGAAATCGTTATCGAAGCACAGGAGCGGGAGGCTGGCTCCAGCAACGCGGCGCGTCGCATGCGGCGCGAGGAGAAGTTGCCGGCGGTCGTCTACGGCGGCGACAAGGAGTCGACGCCGATCATTCTGAATCCCCGAGAGATCATCTCCGTCCTCAAGTCGGAGTCGGGTCAGAACACGATTTTCAAGCTCAAGGTGGCGGGCGGCGCCGAAGACAACGTGATGATCTTCGACGTGCAGATCGACCCGATCACGTACAACCTGATCCATGCCGACCTCATGCGCATCGCGATGGATGTCGACATCGAGGTCTCGGTCCCGCTGCGCATCGTCGGCGACGCAAAGGGTGTTGTCGAAGATGGCGGAGTTCTCGACCATTCCCTCCGCGAGCTGGTGGTCAGCTGCTTGCCGGGCAACATTCCGGAGAACATCGAGGTCGACGTCAGCGAGCTCGAGATGAACGAGTCGATCAAGGTCGAGGACCTCCTGGTGCCGCCCGACGTAACCGTCGTCACCGAGCCGGACCGCTCCGTGGCCTCCGTCGTGGCTCCGGTTTCCGAGGCTGACCTGGAAGCCGATCTCGGCGTCGAGGGCGAGGAGATCGAGGGCGAGGAGATCGAGGGCGAGGAGCCCGAAGAGGGCGCCGAGGCTCCGGCGGAAGGGGCCGAGGCTGCAAAGCCCGAGGAGGCAGGAAAAGAAGAGAAGAAGTCGGGCTAACCGGTGCGCGCGCTTGCCGGTCTGGGGAACCAGGGCGACGAGTACGCCGAGCACCGGCACAATGCCGGCTGGATGCTATTGGACGCTCTCGAGCGGCGTCACCCGGTCATCGACACCAAGGACTTGGATCAGGTGAAACTGGCCCGCATTCGGATGAAGGGACGACGAGAAGATGGCGGGCCCGCGGAGCTGTGGCTCATGCGCTCGATGATGTACATGAACGAGAGCGGCGTGGGCGTGTCCAGGGGATGCAGGGAGTTGGGCGTGAGCCGCGAGCAAGTCCTCGTAGCGTTCGACGACATCGACCTGCCGCTCGGCAAGGTGCGGCTCCGCGAAAGCGGCGGCTCGAGCGGTCAGAACGGGATGAAGTCGGTCATCGACGCCTTCGGAACGCAGAAGATCCCCCGGCTCCGGCTGGGGATCTGCGGCGACAACGCATCGGCGGGTACCGCCGACTACGTATTGAGTCGCTTCGACAAGCACGAAAGAGACACCGCGGCAGAGATGATCGAAGAAGCCGCCGACGCCGTGGAGATGGTCCTTCGATTCGGACTCATCGCGGCGATGAATCGCTTTAACTGAAACAGAGGAGTTCGAGCCGAATGGACACCCAGACTTTAATCCAGCTGGCCCCGATCCTGGGCGCCATTGGACTGGCGATCGCGCTGGTGATCCTGGTCATCGTCAAGCGCATGCCGGTGGCGAGCCGGGAGATGGCCGAGCTCGGTGAGAAGATTCACACGGGGGCGATGGTCTTTCTGCGCAGCGAGTACAGCCTGCTGATGATCTTCGTGGTGGTGGTTTTCGGGCTGCTGTTCGCGTTCGTCAACCCGATGACCGCGGCCGCGTTTGTTTCTGGAGCCCTGGCCTCGATGGCCGCCGGATTTGCGGGCATGACGGCGGCGACTAGCGCCAATGTGCGCACCACCAGCGCGGCGGCCGAAAAAGGTGAGAACGCGGCGTTGATGGTGGCTTTCCTCGGTGGCTCGGTCATGGGGCTGTCGGTCGCCAGCCTCGGCCTGCTCGGTGTCGGCACATGGTTCCTGCTGTACGGCACGCCCGCGACCGCGGTGTACATCAACGGCTTCGCCATGGGTGCTTCGTCGATCGCGCTGTTTGCGCGGGTGGGCGGCGGCATTTACACCAAGGCGGCCGACGTTGGCGCTGACCTCGTCGGCAAGGTCGAGGCCGGCATTCCGGAGGACGATCCGCGCAACCCGGGCGTCATCGCCGACAACGTCGGCGACAACGTCGGTGACGTGGCCGGCATGGGCGCCGACATCTTCGAGTCCTATGTCGGCTCGATGATCGCAACGATTGCCATCGCCGCCACCCTCGCGGCCGACCCGCTCGCCGACCTGATGGCTGAGGGCGGCGGTTTGTCGGGCAGCGACGGCACCATAGCTCTGATGAGCCTTCCCCTGATCATGGCGATGATCGGTCTGCTGGCCTCGTTGCTGGGCATCGCCTCGATGGCGATTTTCAAGAACACTAACCCCGCCGGTGCGCTTCGTTGGTCGGCGTTGTTCTCGGCCGTTCTCTTCCTGGCCGGCGCCTATGTGTACATCGGCGGCAGCGGTCTGAGCGAGCGGATCTGGTTTGCGGTCGTCGCCGGGACCTTCGCCGGCCTGGCGATCGGTTGGATCACCGAGTACTACACCGCCGGCAAACCGATCCGGGACATCGCCGCGGTCAGCGAGACGGGAGCGGCGACCAACATCATCGAGGGGCTGGCCATTGGCCTGCAGTCGTGTGCCGCCCCGGTCTTGATGATCTGCTTCGCCATTTGGGCTGCCAACGAGACCGCCGGTCTGTACGGCATCGGGATCGCGGCGGTCGGCATGCTGGCGACGGTCGGGATCACGATGAGCGTCGACGCCTACGGCCCGATCGCCGACAACGCTGGCGGCATCTCGGAGATGTGCGGGCTCGGCCCGGAGGTGCGCAAGATTACCGATGGACTCGACTCCGTCGGCAACACCACCGCCGCGATCGGCAAGGGCTTCGCCATCGGCTCGGCGGCGCTCACCGCCCTGGCCTTGTTCTCGGCCTACACCCAGACGGTCAGTCAGCGGCTGATCGCCGCGGGTGGCGAGGCGCTGACGATCATCCTCACCGATCCGCTCGTAATGATCGGCCTGCTGATCGGCGGCATCATTCCGACCCTGGCCGGGGGCATGACGATGAAAGCCGTGGGTCGCGCCGCCGCGGAGTTGGTCGAGGAAATCCGCCGCCAGTTCCGTGAGATTCCTGGCATCATGGAGGGTACCGGCGAACCCGATTCCGATCGCTGCGTCGAGATCGCCACCAAGGCGGCGCTCCGCGAGATGATTCCGCCCGGTCTGCTCGCCGTCAGCGCCCCGGTTGCCGTTGGTTTCATCCTTGGCCCGGCGGCGCTCGGCGGCATGCTCGCCGGCGCGACGGTCGTCGGTGTGGTGCTCGCCCTGATGATGTCCAATGGTGGCGGCGCTTGGGACAACGCCAAGAAGTACATCGAAGCAGGCCACCACGGTGGCAAAGGCTCGGCGGCGCACAAGGCGGCCATCGTCGGCGATACCGTTGGCGATCCGTTCAAAGACACGTCTGGCCCGTCCATGAACATCCTGATAAAGTTGATGTCTGTCGTTTCGCTGGTCATCGTCCCGCTCATTGTCTAGCAGGCCGCAAGACCTCGGCCGGCCCTTTTTCACGAACACATCTCGCAACTCCTCGCCCTGGCTTACCAGGGCCTGAGACCGAGAGGAGCTCCATGCCGAATCTTTACGAAACACTTCTGATCGTGACCCCCGAGGCGGACGACGAGGCGGTTAGCGCCGTCATCGGCGACCTGCGCGCCACCATCGAGTCCGACGGCGGAACCGTGCTGCAGGCGGGCGTATGGGGACGCCGCAAGCTCGCCTACATGGTGAAGGGCAAGACCGAGGGCATCTACGTCCTCATCTATGCCGACGGTGAGAGAACCTTGCCGGCTGCTCTCAAGGACCGCATGAAGCTCGACGAATCGGTGATTCGCTCGATGGTCGTGCGTCTCCAGAACCTGCAGGAAACCGAGGTGCGGCAGCAGATCGCCGAGGGTGACGACGCGGCGGACGACGCTGAGATCGAGGCGCAGCGCGTCGCCGCCGAGCGGCGGCACGAAGCGGAGGCCGTCGCCGCCACCATGTCGCTCGACGAGATCGTCGCCGCCGAGACAGCAGAGGTCCAGGGTGCCGAAGTCGCTGGTTCAGATGAAGGCGAGCCCGCCGATGAGGCGGAAGCCGCCGGCGGGGATGACGATGCGCCGGCCGACGAAGCCGGGTCTGCCGACGAGGCTGACGACGACGCGCCTGCCGACGACGCCGCGCCCGTTGAGGACGCTGACGATGCGCCGGCCGACGACGCCGCGCCCGTTGAGGACGCTGACAATGGTCCGGCTGAAGAAGCCGCGCCTGTTGAGGAGAGCCACGATGAAGCCCCGGCCGTTGATTCCGCCGACGGTGTCGGCGACGCAGACGATTCTGACGACGAAGAGAAGGAGAGCTAACGATGGCAAGAGGATTCGGACGAGGCCGTCGGCGCCGCAACAAGTACCTCAAGGACGACGTTCCGTACATCGACTACAAGAACGTCGAGTTGCTGGACCACTTCATTCTGGACCGCGGCAAGATCCAGCCGCGCCGCACCAACGGCAACTGCGCCAAGGTGCAGCGCATGCTGACCCGCGCCATCAGGCGGGCCCGCGAGATCGCGCTGCTGCCGTACACCACGGGTTGAGGCCATGAAGCTGATTCTCCGGGAAACGGTCGACAACCTCGGTGAGCCCGGGGATTTCGTTGAGGTCAAGGCAGGCTACGGCCGCAACTTCCTGTTGCCGCAGCGCCTCGCCGTGGTGGCCACCGCTGCCAACGAGCTCATGGTCGAGGAGCTCCAGGCGAAGCGCGCCGAGCGCGAGGAGGTCGCCAAGATCGCGGCACAGGCGCTGGCCGCCAGCCTCACCGGTGTCTCGGTCAACGTCAAGCGCAAGGTTTCCGAGGGCGACACGCTCTACGGATCGGTCACCGCTGCCGACATCGCCGAGGTGCTCGCCGAAGAGGGCTTCGAGGTCGGCAAGGACCAGATCAGGTTGGACCACGCCATCAAGGCGCTGGGCGTGTACGAGGTCATACTGCACCTGCCCTACGCCGTCGAAGCGACCATCAAGCTTTGGGTAGTCAAGGACGAAACCGAGTAACGAGAAGGCGATGGCGGAGGCTTGAATCCCCGGTAGGGTGGTGAACAAGGCGCGCGCCGATTCGGGCGCGGAGGCGTACTTTTTTAGTACGTCGAGCACCCGAAGCAAGCGCAACGCCGTACTCGCGCGCCATCGTGCCCGCGCCGCCGTGATCCGTTGAGATATCCGGGCTAGACTGGCTCCATGGCCGAAGAGACCACCAAAGGGAGGACGCTGCCGCATAATTTGGATGCGGAGCGGTCCGTTCTTGGCGCCATCCTACTCGACAACGCGGCCGTTAATCCGGCCGGCGAAACCCTTACTCCCGAGGATTTTTACGGCGAAGCGCACCGCGTCGTCTTCGAGGCGATGGTGGCGCTTTCGGAAGACAATTCCGCCATCGATCCGGTGACGGTGGCGGAGCGTCTCGAGCGCTCCAGCCAGCTCGAGCGTGCCGGCGGCCTGGGCTATCTCTCGACCCTGATGGATGGGTTGCCGCGGGCGCTGAACGTGGCGCAGTACGCCCGCATCGTCAAGGACAAGGCGGCGTTGCGGAACCTCATCTCGTCGGCGAACGCCATCATTACGTCGGCGATGGCGGGCGAAGAGGACACCGACGACATCATCGACGAGGCCGAGCGGCGTATCTTCGAGATCGCTGAGGACAAGGTCAAACGCGGTTTCCTGTCGATCCAGGATCTCGCCGGCGAGACCATGAAACAGCTCGAGGAGCTGCACGAGCGGCGCGAGTTCATCACCGGCGTGCCGACCGGCTTCAAACGCCTCGACACGATGACCGCGGGCCTGCAGCCCGGCGACCTGATCATCATCGCGGGACGGCCGTCGATGGGCAAGACGGCGCTGGCTCTCAATATCGCCCAACACGTCGCGCTGCGCCATGGTGGGTCGGTGGGCATCTTCTCGCTCGAGATGTCGACCCAGCAGCTCATCCGGCGCCTCATGTCGTCGGAGGCGCAGGTCGACAACCATAAGCTGGCTACCGGATTCCTCTCCGACAAGGATCTCAACGACCTCCTCAACGCGTTACAGTACCTGGCTTCGGCGAAGATCTTCGTCGATGACACCGCCAACCCGTCGTTGTTGGAGATGCGGTCCAAGGCGCGGCGGCTGAAGGCGGAGCATGGCCTCGACCTGCTGATCATCGACTACCTGCAGCTCATGAGCCTTGGCCGCTTCGAGAACCGCAACCTCGAGATCGGCGCGATATCAAGGGCGTTGAAGGGATTGGCCAAGGAGCTCGAGCTGCCGGTGATCGCCCTGTCGCAGCTATCGCGCGCCCCGGAGGCACGCTCCGAGCACCGGCCGCAGCTTTCCGACCTGCGTGAATCCGGAAATTTAGAGCAGGACGCCGACGTTGTCTCGTTCATCTACCGCGAAGAGTTGTACAACCCCGACCCGGCTGTCCAGGGCACCGCCGAGCTGATCATCGCCAAGCAGCGTAACGGCCCCATTGGCACCGTGCCGCTGGCCTTTCTGAAGCAGTACACGGCGTTCAAGGATCGCGACGATCGTGACGACCCCGGCGAGCCTTGGGGGGGCGGGCGGTCCGTGAAGTAGAGGACTGCTTCAGGGGCGGCGCTGCACGACTATCTACGGCGTTGCCGCTCCTCGACGATGTGCTTTGTATCGCCTGCGTCGCGGCGCCTTGTAGCTGGCCGCGCATCACCACGCCTCCAGCATCCTCTATTCACAGACCGCCCGCCTAATGTCGTTAGCGGCGTGAGGAAGAACTCCAGGGAGTTCTTCCTCACGCTGTTAGTGTCGGAGGATGGGAAATCCGGTGGGAAAGCGGGCTTCTGAGCTTCGACCGACTTGGGTCGAGATCGATCTTGATGCGTTGGCGCGGAACTATTCTCGCGTGCGCGGGTTGGTGGGGACGCGGCGGGTTTGGTGTGTGGTCAAGGCGGATGCCTACGGCCATGGAGCGGTGCCTGTAAGCCGCCGTTTGGCGGCGGAGGGTGCGGATGCGTTCGCGGTCGCTACCGTCGACGAAGGCATCGAGTTGCGCGAGGCGGGGATCGCCGGCGACATTCTTGTCATGGCGGGTCTCGAGCCTTTGCCCGAAGGTGGGGCCGGTGCCCTCCCGGAAATCGTGCTCGAGGCGGTCGGCAAGGACCTCGACGTGGCGGTGTGGAGCCGGGCGGCGGCGGAAATGCTCGGGGCCGCGGCGCTGGGGGCCGGGGATGCCCCGTGCCGCGTCCACCTCAAAGTAGACACCGGGATGGGCCGTCTCGGAGTGCTGGTCGCCGAGGCGCCGGCGGCTGCCGTCGAATTAGCCTCTCGGATTGCGGCGATCGACGGAATCGAGCTGGTTGGTGTGTTCTCGAATCTGGCCGCGGCCGACGCCGCGCCCGATGACCCATGCGGCGAGCATGACCTCGTCCAAGTCCAAGTGGAGCGGTTCGTCGGCTTTTGCCGGGCGCTGGACGAGCGGGGGGTGCTGCCGGCTCACCGCCATCTGAGCAACAGCGCCGCGATCCTGCAGCACGATGCGGCGTGGGACGCCGACTGGTGCACCGGCGTGCGGCCCGGAATCTCGCTACTCGGGGTGCGTTCCTTTCGCGGCGCCGTAACCTTCGAGCTCGAGTCCGTTATGTCTTGGCACAGCACCGTAGCCGCGGTGCGTGACCTGCCGAAAGGTTGGCCGATCGGTTATGGAGGACTTCGCCGAGCGGAGCGCGATTGCACGATCGCCGTGGTGCCCGTGGGTTACCATGATGGCTTCCCGCGCGCCCTTTCCGACCATGCGGAAGTTCTGGTCGGTGGGCGGCTTGCCCAGGTGGTGGGAGCGATCAGTATGGATCTGACCCTCGTCGACATCACCGGAATTCCCGGAATCAGCGTCGGGGCTTCGGTCGTGTTGCTCGGCTCGAGTGACGAGCCCGGCGCAGAGTCGATAGGTGCCGAGGAAATGGCCCAACAGGCCGGGTCGATCGCGCACGAGGTACTGTGCCGTATCGGCAGCCGCGTACCGCGGCGATTCGTGGGCCGGGAGTCGTGAAGGGGCTGATCGAAGGAATCGGCGGGTTTGTCGTCGAGATCCTCGAGGAGGCCGGCCGCACCGGGATCCTGTTGGTCCACAGCATTGCCACGCTGCGGCGCCCGCCCTACTACATCCGGGCGTTGTTCGAGCAAATGCTCGAAGTCGGGGTCAGGTCGATGCCGATCGTGGTGGTCACCGCCGTGTTCAGCGGTGCGGTTTTCGCGTTGCAGACCTGGGAGGGGTTCAAGAGCTACGGGTCGACCAGCCTTGTCGGACCGGTGGTCGCGATGGCGATCACCCGCGAGATGGTGCCCGTTCTCACCTCGCTGATGGTGTCCGGCCGGGCCGGCTCGGCGATGGCGGCAGAGATCGGTACCATGGTCGTCACCGAGCAGGTCGACGCTCTGCGCACCATGGCGGTCGATCCGGTCGAGTACCTCGTCGTGCCCCGCATCCTGGCGACCGTGTTCATGCTGCCGGTGACCGTGCTGATCGGCGACATGCTCGGCCTCTGGGGCGGTTCGCTGGTGGTCGTAGACCTTTTCGGTTCGAGCCCCACGGCATACTGGGACGGAGTCTGGGGGATACTTACGCTCGGAGATCTCAAAACCGGATTGATCAAGGCAGCGGTGTTCGGCCTGCTGATCGCCCTGTTCGGTTGCCAGAACGGATTTCACACCAGCGGCGGCGCCCAGGGCGTCGGGCGCGCCACGACGCGGGCGGTGGTCAGCGGCAGCATGTCGATCCTGATCACGAACTTTTTCCTCACCAAGATATTGCTCTGATGACCGAACACGACAGCGAATCGGAAGCCACCGCCGACGGCGATGGGGCTCGCGTCGTCGGCAACGGTGATGAATTCGCCGACGCTGAATCCGAGCCGCTCATCCGGGTCGAAGGCCTGCACAAGTCGTTCGGCGACGTCGAGGTCCTGCGCGGCGCCGACCTGGCGGTTTCCAGGGGCGAGTCGATGGTCGTCATTGGCGGCAGCGGCACGGGGAAGAGCGTCCTGATCAAGCACATCATCGGACTGTTGCGCCCGGATGAGGGAAAGGTCACGGTCGGCGGACAGGTGGTTGCCCAGTTGAGACGGTCGGGTCTCAGCCAGCTGCGCCGCGGCATGGGCATGTTGTTCCAGCACGCGGCGCTCTTCGATTCGATGACCGTGGGCGATAACGTCGCCTTCGCGTTGCGCCAGCACACCCGCATGACAGCGCCGGAGATCGCCGATCGCGTCGAAGAGGTGCTCGCGATGGTCGGGTTGTCGGGAGTGCAGGAGAAATGGCCGGCGGAGCTATCGGGCGGCATGAAGAAGCGCGCCGGGTTGGCCCGCGCCCTCGCCCTCGGCCCCGGGATTATCCTCTACGACGAGCCCACAACCGGGCTCGATCCGATTCTCGCCGACCAGATCAACGACTTGATCCTCGACTTCCAGCAGCGACTTCATGTCACCTCGGTGACGATCACTCACGACATGATCTCGGCCTACAAGATCGGCGATCGAATTGCGATGCTATACGAGGGACGCATCGAGGAGGTCGGTACGCCAGAAGAGATCCAGAACAGCAGCAACCCGGTCGTCCAACAGTTCATCCACGGTCGCGCGGAAGGACCCATCACGACCAGGTAGCCCCGGGGAGCGACATCATGAGCTTGGAACTGAAGGTAGGCGCGGTTGTTCTGGTTGCCATCGCGGTGGCGGCCGGCTTCGTCCTCAACATGAATGACACGATGGGCTTCTTCGGGTCGCCGACCGACGTCTACCGCGTCGAGGTTGCATTCACCAGCGTATCCGGCCTCGGCCTGGAGGCTATCGTTCGCCTTTCCGGTGTTTATATCGGACGCGTCGAGGCCATCGCCCTGACCGATGACGGTCTGGCCGTGGTGACCCTGAGGATCAACAACGATGTCACTCTGCGCGCCGACGCGACCGCTTCGGTCGCCTCCGAAGGACTACTCGGGGAGAAATATCTAGAGATCAGCGCCGGGACCTCGGCAAGCCCCGTGGTTACCGATGGTGGCTCGATTCTCCCGGGCGCGTTGGTCTCGCTCGACCAAATGGTGGCGGTCATGAACAACATCGGCGCCGACGTGCAGGAGATGACCAACGCGCTGAGCAACGTCTTCGGCAGCGAGGCCGGTGAGACCCGCATGCAGGCGATCCTGGAAAACACCGAGGCGCTCGTCCGCGACCTCGGGCAGATCGCGCGTGGCAACCAGGCCGCGATCGCCGCCAGCACGACCAATATCGAAGAGCTCACCGAGGCGCTGGCCGAGTCGGTCCCGGTGATGATCGAGAACTACCGGTCGCTCGCCACCGAGGCCGCGGCGCTGGTCGCCGACAATGAAGACGGTGTCAATGCCACGATTGCGGAGGTACGCGACCTCATCGCCGGTATCGACCGCTCGGTCCTGCAGCTCGAGGAGATCCTGCAGAAGATCAACACCGGGGACGGCACAGCAGCGCAGCTCATCAATACTTCGGACACCATCGACAAGGTCAACGACGCGCTCGATACGATCGATGACTCGCTGGCGGCGTTCGACGCGTTCTACAACCGTGCCAGCTCGATGCAGTTCAGCTTCAGCTTGCGCTCGGAGTGGTACGCGTCCGACGAGGCGACCAAGAACTACTTCCGCTTCCGTGTGGGGCTGGGTGCCGACAACACGCGAGGCTTCATCTTCGAGCTCATCAACGACAACATCGGGTTGCCGGTCATCGACACGTTCCTTACCGAAACACTCGATTCCAACGGCTCAGTCGTTGACTTCGACATCACCCGAGTGACATCGCGCGACGACACCTTCAAGTTGTCCGCCTTGTTTGCGGCCCGGTTCACCAGCTGGCAGCTTCGTGGCGGTCTGATGGAGAATGAGGCGGGCGTCGGCATCGACTACTTCGTGGGTTCTGATCGGGTGCGTTTTACGTTCGAGGGATGGGACTTCGGCCGCAACCCGGATCCGCACTTGAAGTTTCGCGCCCAGGTCGACATCTTGGACCGGTTGTTCGTCAGCGCTGGTGCCGACGACCTATTGTCGAGTGCGTTCCGCCAGTTCTTCGTCGGCGCCGGCTTCAAGTTCCGCTAGCATGCCGTCGCCCACAGCACCCACCCGCCAGACCCATCACACTTCCACCACGGTCTGCTAATGACGACTGCGAACATCGACGGCCGGGTGCTGGTCTTCGGCGGCATGGGCCAGGTCGGCCAGGCACTGGTGCGCCAGGCTGGAGAAGGCGCCGCCGTTGCTCTGGGTCGCGAGCATGCCGACCTGACCAACGCCGCGGCCGTCGAAGCGGTGCTCGATGAATACGGCCCGGCCGTGGTCGTCAACGCCGCTGCTTTCCAGCCCGTCGATCTGTGCGAGAGCGAGCTTCGGCAGGCGTTCGCGGTCAATTCGTTGGCGCCGGGATTATTGGCGGCGGGGTGCGAACGGCGCGGTATTCGGTTGATCCACCTGTCGACCGACTATGTTTTTGGCGGTGCAAAACAGACTCCGTATTCGGAGAGCGACTGTCCCGACCCGCTCAGCGTCTATGCCAGGTCGAAGCTCGCCGGAGAGCACGTGGTGCTGACCGCGAGCCCGCGGCATTGCGTCGTTCGAACGTCGTCGGTCTATGGGCGACCCTTGCCCGGCCGCGGCACGGCGCCGTTCGTCGACCGCATGTTGGCCCGCGCCATGGACGATGAGCCGACCCGTGTGGTCGACAATCAGGTGGTCAGCCCCACCTACGCGGAAGATCTGGGCGCGGCCCTTTGGACCCTCGCCGAAAGCGACCGGGCGGGGCTCTTCCACATGGCGGGCGCTACGCCGGCATCGTGGTACGAGGTCGCCGAGCGGGTGTTTTCGTTTGCCGGTCGCCTCGACTTGCTCGGTCGCACGACGACGGAAGAATTCGGCGCCGTGGCGCCGCGACCGTCGTACTCGGCGCTGCGCAGCGAACGTTGGAGCGAGCTCGGCATCGACCCTTTGCCGGGAATCGACGACGGCCTCGAGCGACACCTGGCAGCCGCGCATCCCGGGTGCGCCGGGTAGCCCGGATTCCTCAACCGAGGAATCCGGGCTAGCGGCTGCAGTTCAGTTGACCTTCACTTCGATGCGCTTGGGCTGGGCCTCTTCCGTCTTCGGCAAGATGACGTTCAGGACACCGTTGTCGAAACGGGCCTCGATCTTGTTCTGGTCGATCGAGTCGGGAAGCGGGAAGCTGCGGTAGAAGGAGCCGTAGCTCGACTCGATGCGGCGGTAGTCGCCGTCGGTGTCTTCCTTCTCCAGTCGCTTCTCACCCTGAATGGTCAGCCGGCCCTTGTCGACGGTCAGCTCGACATCCTCCTCGGCGAGGCCGGGGAGCTCGGCGCGCAGCGTGATCTGGTTCTCGTTCTCGTGCACGTCGACCGACGGCAACCAGCTGGCGCGCAGCGTCTCATCGTCACCGGCGTTCATCGGGCGGGTAAAGGCGTCGCTGACCAGGCGGTCGAAGCGAGTGTGCAGGAAACGCATGTCACGAAACGGATCGAATCGTACGAGGTTCATCGGGGCTTCTCCATTTTGTCAGACCGGCGCCGCCGGCCCGAGTTGCACGGTGGGCGCCCTGGTCGCACCCGCGACAGGGCTCTTTGCTTTCGTCAAGGTATCGATAGCATATTACATGCGTTAGATAAGATCAATATATCTTAGTTAAATACACTAAGATAATGACCGGTGAGCGCCACGGGAATTTGTCACGCTGCGATGCCTTGCGCGCCGCTATACTTAGCCGCATACATATCCCGCATTCATGGAGGTTCTTCGATGGGATTCATGGTCATCCGTGTGCTCTTTGTGCTGACCTGCGCGGGCATGGGATATTTCTTGCACCCATGGGGGCAAGGCCGACCCGAGGGCCTGGTGCTTGGCCTGGCGTTTTCCGCCGGAATGATCGCCACCGAGGTAAAGTTTCGCCGCCTCGATACCAGGGTCCTGCTCGGCGGCGTCGCCGGAGTCGCCATCGGTTTGTCGCTGGCGCTCGGGTTCGGCGCCATCACCCGCACGATGGTGATCAACTCCGACACTTCGACGTTTCTGCAGGCGTTGTACGTCGTCGTGCTCGGCTACCTCGGGCTCGTGGTCGGCGCAAAGCAGGGCGAAGAGGCCGTCAGCGACGTCCTCAAGGTGCTCTTTCCCAACGCTCCTTCCGCCCCGCACAACAAGATCCTCGACACCTCGGCGATCATCGACGGCCGGATCTTCGACATCACCGACGCCGGATTCGTCGACGGCACCCTGATCGTGCCGCAGTTCGTTCTCAACGAACTGCAACAGATCGCCGACTCGGATGACCCGTTGCGCGCCAACCGCGGCCGCCGTGGGTTGGACGTATTGCAGAAGCTGCAGAAGAATCCCGACGTCGATCTGCAGATCTCCGACCAGGACTTTCCCGACCACGCCAGCGTCGACGCCAAGCTCGTCGAGCTGAGCAAACAGCTTTCCGGCCAGTTGGTGACCAACGATTTCAACCTCAACAAGGTTGCCCAGTTGCGCGGCATCCCGGTGCTGAACATCAACGACCTGGCCAACGCCCTCAAGCCGGTCGTTCTGCCCGGCGAAAACATGGCGGTGCGCCTGATCAAGGAAGGCAAGGAGGCGGGTCAAGCGGTGGCGTACCTGGATGACGGCACGATGGTGGTCGTCGACAACTCGAGCCACCTCATCGGCGAGACCATAGAGGTGGTGGTGACTTCAGTGCTGCAGACGACCGCCGGAAAGATGATCTTCGGCAAGCAGCAGGAGGAAGCATCGGCATCAACTCGTGTCTGAGCCCACCGACCAGGCTCTCATCGCGCGCAGCAGCGACGGCGACACCGATGCTTTCCACCAGCTCTTCGACCGCAAGCACCGGCGCATCTATCTGATTGCCTACCAGGTGCTGGGCGACCACGCCCAATCCGAAGACGTTGTCCAGGAAGTGTTCCTGCGCCTCTGGGAACGCTGTGCCGACTACGATGAGAGGTTTCCGCTCGATGCGTGGTTGCGTCGCATTGCCACCAACCGCGCGATCGATCATTGGCGGGCCCGGCGCACCGAGACCAGGCGCCGCGTGTCGGCGGCGGCGAACACCGATCCCGATGCGATGCTCGAAGTGGCCGCCGACCCGGCGATGGCTGCCGCCGGCAACCCCGAGGCTCGGCTCGGCTGGCGGCAACTGCAAGCGATCTGGGACGAGCTCGCCGGCGAGCTGCCGGCGCAACAGCGCGCCGCGTTCGTCTTGCGACACATCGAGGGGCTGGCAACTGCTGAGGTGGCGGAGGCACTCGAATGCAGCGTCTCGACGGTGCGCTCCCACGTTGCCGAGGCCCGGCGAACGCTGCAACGGACGCTGCGCGCCAGGTATCCCGAGTTTCTCGCCGATCGCTAGCGCGGAAATCTCATCGGGTCGCGGCTGCGCGGGTTTTTTCTCTGGACGCTCTCTCGACCTCTTCCGTAGAGATCCTTGTAACCAACCGTGTCCACGGCAGGAGAGAGATCCATGAGCGAAACGCCTCGCGATCCGCTTAGCGACGGTCGCCAACCCGACGACGTCTTCGGCGATCTACGCGATCGGCCGACGCCGGAGCTGTGCTCCGGCGCGATGTGGCGACGTATCGAGGCACAGCTCACCCGGCGCTCGGCCTCACGATGGAGCGGCTGGCTGTTCGGCGCCGGCGGGCAGACTGCTCCCGCGTTGCGGCTCGCCTATGGGTTGGCTGCCATCACGGGCATCGCTCTGGTCGGGTGGACAGCGGCGACGCTCATGACGGCACCACCCGAGGAGTCGCAACTCGTGATGTTGACGCCGGCGGAGCCGGCGGGTGCGGCGACGCCGGAACCCGGTCGTGACGCGCCGGCAACGAGCCGATTGAGCCCGATGCGCCTTGATGTTCGCCTGCTGCGCGGCTACGACGGTTCTCCTCCCGAGGAAGTGACCGCCGCGGCGGCTCTGGGCGTCGGTGGCGCCGATGCCCTCTACGACGTGCGCGCCGACATCGAATTCCTGTTGCCTTTCGAGAACTACGGCATCGTCGGCTCCTGGCAGGGGTCGGTGACCTCGGGCGAAGCGCTCGATATCGAGCTGGCGAACGGCTATCGCCTGGTCGCCGGGTCGGTGGAGACGAGCTCCGAACCGGGTGAGGTCCTACGGTTGAACGCCTTCAAGCTCATCGGCGCGGATCAGGATTCTGTCGTCGTTGATCTCAGTCTCGTGCCGGGTCGCCCGCACATCCTGGGCGTCGTCGCCCCCGGCGCCGAGACCTTTGATCTGATCTTGCTGATTCGCGCCGAGCGTGCGGGTCAGGAGCGTTAGATGGCCGAGTTCGCCTGTCGTGTCGGTACCGACGAAGGAATTTGCCAGCGCTCTGTGGTCGCCGCCTCACCCGACGTGGCGCGCGAGCTGCTCGCGGCGCAGGGGTTCGAGGTGTTTGCCGTTCGACGGCGCGACGGTTGGATTCAGCGGCTCGGCGACGGTCTCGGCTTCGGGCGGGGGGCGGAGGCAAACGACTCCGTCGACGCCGACGACGCGGCGCAACCGACGCCGCCGCTAGGGCTCTTCGCCCGCCGCCACGTCGCCCCCTCCGACCTGCTCCTGATCACCGTAGAGCTTGCCGCGCTGATCCGCGCCGGCCTGCCGCTTCTGAAGTGCGTCGATATTCTGAGGAGCCGGCGATCCGGTACGGCGCCGGGGGGTGTTCTCGACCGGGTGCGCGACCGAGTCGCCGCCGGCCTGAGCCTTTCGGCGGCCTTCGCGCAGGAGCACCCGGACTCCCGGATTCCGCGGCTGTTCATCACCTCCGTCACCATCGGCGAGACCAGCGGCGATCTCGAGGGCGCGTTGCGACGATACGGCCGCCACCTGGAGCGGACGCAGACGATGCGCAGCAAGGTGAGGGGTGCTCTCCTGTACCCTGCAGCGCTGTTCACCGTCTCGCTCGGTGCGATCGGCGTACTGATCGGCTTCGTGCTGCCGCGTTTTGCCGATTTCTATTCCAACTACGACGCCCAATTGCCGCTTCCGACCCGGGTGTTGATGGCAGTCGCCGGCCTCGCCCAGCGCGGTGGCGGCGTGACGTTGGTGGTCCTGATCGTCGCTGCCGTGGCATTGTTTCTCGCCTCGCGCAGCGGCGCCGGTCGCGAGCTCCGCGAAGAACTGGCGTTTCGCGTCCCTCTGCTCGGCGGCCTGCGCCGCCTGTATCTCGACGTCGAATCGAGCCGCACGATGGCCACCCTGTTGCGCGGCGGCGCCCCCCTGACGGAAGCCCTTGAAGTTGCCGCCGATGGCACCGAGAACACCATCTACCGGCGCCGCTTGCGCCGCGTTCGCGACTTGGTGAGCGAGGGAAACAGCCTGCACAAGTCGCTCGAAGTCACCGAGTTGATGGATTCAATGGGTCTGGAGATGGTCGAGGTCGGTGAGTCGACCGGAATGCTCGAGGAGATGCTCGGCCACGTCGCCGACAGCTACGACGAGATGCTCGAGCGTCGTCTCAACACCGTGCTGAGCTTGCTCGAACCGGCCGTGCTCGTAACGATGGGCCTGTTCGTCGCCGCCGTCCTGCTGTCGCTGTACTTGCCGTTATTCAACGTCGCTCAGGTTATCTAGGAGGGCGTGATGGCGGCCAAGCAACCGATTGCGGACGCCGTGGCGGGAGCGAACTTCGAGCGCCATGAGGCGGAGCGCCGCGCCCGCGAGCTCGGCGTCCCCTTCGTCGAGCTCGGCGCCGATGCTTTCGACCGCGAGATCATTGCCGAGATCCCGATCGAGTTGATGGTGCGCCACGCGTTTCTGCCGTTGGCTCGCACCGAGGACGGCGGTCTCGAGGTGGCGCTCGCGGACGCCGGCGACATCGCCAACATCGACGCTATTGAGGGGCTCCTGGACATGCCGGTGCAGGTGCGGGCCGCCACTGCCACCGACATCGAGGCGGCGCTCCGGATGGCGGGCGCCGGCGAGCGCATTCTCGAGGAAGTCTGGCGGGGCTTCGAGGAACAGGCCGAGGCGACGGTTGACGACGACGAGGGCATCACCCTGGCGCGCCTGGCGACGAGTGACGATCCGCCGATCGTTCGCTTGCTCGACACGACGATCGCAAACGCGCTGGAGCGACGTGCCTCCGACATCCACATCGAGACCCGCGCGAACGCGGTGTGGATCAAGTACCGCATCGACGGCGTCCTCTACCCGGCGGTCGACCCGATCGACCGGCGTCACCACGACGCCCTGGTCTCTCGCGTCAAGGTGATGAGCGACCTTGATATCGCCGAAAAACGTGTCCCCCAGGACGGTCGCTTCCAGCTCAACCTGCAATCGCGCAAGGTTGACTTCCGCGTCTCGATCATGCCGTCGATCCATGGCGAGGACGCGGTGATCCGAATCCTGGACAAGCGGTACCTGTCCGAGGAGTTCGCCGACCTACGGCTCGATTCCCTGGGCTTCGCTGGAACCAAGCTCGAGAAGATACGGAAATATATCCGCGAGCCCTACGGCATGTTCCTGGTCACCGGCCCGACGGGCTCGGGAAAGACGACGACGTTGTACGCGGCGCTCTCCGAGATCCGCACCGAAGAGGACAAGTTCATCACGATCGAGGATCCGGTCGAGTATCAGATCGACGGCATTACGCAGATCCCGGTCAACGAAAAAAAGGGACTCACGTTCGCGCGCGGCCTGAGGTCGATTCTGCGCCACGACCCCGACGTCATCATGGTCGGCGAAATCCGTGACCCGGAGACCGCAAGTATCGCGGTGCAGTCGGCGTTGACCGGCCACCTGGTGTTCACCACGGTGCACGCCAACAACGTCTTCGACGTTATCGGTCGGCTGCTGAACATGGGGGTGGAGACCTCCAACTTCGTCTCCGCGCTCAACTGCGTCCTCGCCCAGCGCCTCGTGAGGTTGTTGTGCGAGCACTGCAAAGAGGCGGTCGAGCCGAGCCAACGGCTGCTTTCCGCATCAGGCCTCGATGGCGTAGAGGTGGCCCAACACACCTTCTATGAGGGCGTCGGATGTGACGTCTGCCACGGTACCGGGTACCGCGGTCGTACAGTGATCGCCGAACTGCTCGAGATGTCCGATGAAACCCGCGAGCTCATTCTCGACCGCCGCCCGGTGTCGGAGATCAAGCGGCACGCTCTGGAACACGGTATGAGCCTGCTGCGGCAGTCGGCGTTGGAGAGAGCGCTGGCCGGAGAGACGACGTTGCAGGAGATCAACAAGGTGACCTTCGTTGAGTAACGGGATCGCGGTCTCGATCGTTCCCGGCGAGCTGCGCCTGCTGGTCGCTCGCACCAATGGCTCGATGCAGCCCTTGCATCAGCTTGTCGCCGAGCTTCCCGAGGGAGCGGTGCGGGTTGGACTCCGGGCGCCGAATCTCGCCGAGCCCGAGACGATCTTCGAAGCGCTGCGCGGCCTGGTCGATGAGGCCGGGGTCGGACGCGAACGCGGCGGAATGGTCTCCCTCCTGATCCCCGACGCCTCGGTGCGCATGGCGCTCGTACCCCTGGAGGGGGCCGCACCAACGCACGCCGAGGGCGAGTCGATGGCGCGCTGGGCCTTGCGTGACCTGCTGCCGGTGGAACCCGATGCGGCCCGCGTTGACTGGTCCGTTGTCCAGGAAGAGTCGACCGAGATGGCTGCCAAGTGGCTCCTCGTCATCGGCGCCGACGCCACGGTCGTGGAGGAGTACGAGTCGGTGGTGGAAGCTGTCGGCTGGACGCCGGGCCGTGTCGTGCCGTTCACCTTGGGGCTGGCGGTGGGGTCGGGAGTCGAGGCCGACGCCGATCCCCGCATGGCGCGGATCGTGCTCAGTGGCGTCGGTGGGCACGTCGCCTGCCTGGTGGAAGCCGGCGGCGTACCTCGACTGCACCGGGCCTGGCGCGTAGAGGACCCGGACCTGGCGCTCGAGTTGCCGAACATCCAGCGCTATGCCGACCAGCGACTCGACGTTTCGATCGACGAGGCGGTCATCGCCGGGCCCGACGGTTGGCGCCAACGAGCCGCCCTCAGCTGCGAGGCACTCGGTTGGCGCGTGCATGTTTGCTCGAGTTGGTCGGCGCATAGCGGCGCGGTGCAACCATGAAGCGACTTCCGGTCAACCTGGCAACCCATCCGATCGAGCAGCGCCAATGGCTGCGGAAGGTCACGCTCAGGACGGCCGCGGCCGCGGTCGCGCTGACCCTTGCTCACATGTTGCTTGCTTGGAGCCTCGTCGATGAGCTGCAAACGACGACCCCGAACACCGAGGCCGTGACGCTGCTGCAGGAGTGGAGCGACGAGGTCGCCACGCTCGTGTCGTCGGCCGATCCACGCGCTGCGCAACGTGTCGCCATCGCCGCCGGCCTCGCCAACGCACTCATCGACCAACGTGTCTTCCCATGGGCAGGCCTGTTTTCCATGCTCGAAGAGAGCATGCCCGACAACGTCCGACTCGAGGTCATCCAACCGGTGATAACGGTCGACGGCGTGCGAGTGACGCTCACCGCGGCGTCGTTGTCGGGAGACTCGTTGCTGTCGTTCCTCGCGGCGCTCGAGGCCAGACCCGAGTTCATTGCCGTGTATCCGGGACGTCAGACGATCGGGACCGACCAAGAGATGCGGCTGACTGTCGAAGCGCTTGTGCGGCTCGATCGGAGCGTCGGCGATGAAGCCGAGGTCGGGGCGGATTCATCCGGGGTGGAGCGTCGACCATGAGCGGCGCTCCTTTGAGGTCCCTGCTGAACCCGTTGATGGCCGTGCTGGTCAGCGTCATCGTCGCCAACGGCATCGCTTTCGCAGTGTGGACGGCGCCGCGATTCAGCACCCGGCTCGGGGCTGTGGGCGGTTCCGCAAGCATCGAGAGCGTTCGCGGTCGCGTCGAGCCCAGCCTGCAGTTAGTGCGCGACACCTACGGTCGGCTGGGTGAAGCCGACGCCGATCTGCGGTCGTTCCGCGACCTGTTGACCTCGACATCGGGAGGCTCCGAGTTATTGGGCATGCTCGGCGAGGCCGGCCGAAAGGCCGGGATCGAGATCCACGATGCGACCTTCCAGTTTGCCAACATCGAGGAGCTCGGTGTCATCCAGCTCGGCATCATGCTGCCTGTAGCGGGTACCTACGATGCCGTTCGGCGCTTGCTGGACGAACTCGTCAACCTGCCCGTCTTTCTGGTCGTCGACGGGATCAGCCTGCAGTCATTTGCCGGTTCCACAGCGACCGCTGAGGCTCGCAGCGTTGCGCCGGTACGGGTCGACTTGGCGATCAGCGTCTTTCTCGAAGACCCCGAGCTCGTTGCCGCGACGGCGCCGACGACGCAGCTCGGGAATCGTGGACCCGTGGGGGCTCGCGGAGCCGATCTGCTGCGCGCGGCGGCGAGTGGCGACGATGCCGACGAGATCGCGGATGCGCTGCTGGAGCAGCTGGCGGCGTTGCCCGCCTTGCCTGTGTCTCCCGAGTCCTTGGTGGTTCATCTGGAACGACTCGAGCTGCCTACGGTTGCGGCGGAACCAACGCGCAACTTGTTCGCCGTGGTGTTGCCGCCGCCGCCGGAGGTCGTCGAGGTTGCCGAGGAGTTATTTGTCGAGCCGGAGGTGCTCCTGCCGGTGCGACTGGTGGGGGTGTTGCGCATCGAAGGCCGCTGGCACGCCAGCCTCACAGATGAGAGGGATTTGTTTGTTGCCGAAGCTGGCGACAGGTTGCCGAACGGAGTTGAAATCATCGAAGTGGGTGCCGACTACGCCGATGTGATGTTCGACGGAGAACGTACCCGTTTGAGCCTGGAAGGAAACGACCCATGATTCGGAGCCGAGCGCGTCGCCGACCGGCAGCCATTCTCATCGTCTTGTCCTTGATCGTCGTCGGTTGTGGTGGCAATAAGGTGCTGCAGCGCGCCGACCTGGAAGTACAGCGCGGCAACCTCGACACAGCGATCGCCTACTACCAGAAGATTCTCCTCGAGGATCCGGGGAATACCGAGGCCAAGATCAAGCTCATCCATGTGAAGCTCGATGCTTCGCAGCAACACGAGCGGCTAGGCGTCGGGCTTATTGCGACGGGTCGGTACCAGGGCGCGATCGCCGAGCTGGTGCTAGCGGTGCGGCTGGATCCCGGCAACCAAATGGCGGTTCGGGAGCTCGGCAGGGCGCAATCGTTGTTGGCGCAGCGGGAGCGAGACGAGGCCGCCGAGCTGACGCCGACCGAAATCGCTCTTCGTGACGCCCGGGAAAGCGAATCCGTCATCCCGCAGTTGGCACCGCAGGCGACCGGGCCGATCTCGTTCGATTTCCGCGACGTCGAGGTCAAGGAGGTCTATCGGACCCTCGCGCAGGTGGCGGGATTGAACGTGCTGTTCGAGCCGACGCTCCTCGACGCGACGACGACCTTTCAGCTCGAAGACACTGAATTCGACGAGGCCCTCCGGCTGCTCACCACGTCGAGCGGGCATTTCATCAAGGTTCTCTCGCCGAGGACCTTCATGGTGATCGCCGACGACGTTACCAAGCGTCGTCAGTACGCCGACCAGGTGATGCGCACGTTCTATCTGTCGAATGCCGACGCCGCGACCGTCGAGCAGCAGATCCGCGCGATCCTGGGGACATCGATGGTTTCATCGAACCCCGACCTCAATACGATCACGGTTCGCGATACACCCGCAGCGATGAGCGTTATCGAGAAGCTGATCACGTCGGCCGACAAGGCGGTCGGCGAGATCCTGCTCGAGGTCGAGATCCTCGAGGTCAGCAGCGAAGTGGTGGCCAACTACGGCCTCGCTCTGGAGCCGTTCGGTGGCCTCATACAGGTCTATCCGCAGACGGTCGACGAAACCACCGGCGAGATCCTCGGCCGCTCGTTCGAGTCGCTCGGCAGCGGCCTGACTTCGGCGGACATGTTCGTGACCATTCCTTCGCTCTTCTATCAGTTCCTGCGCACGACCACCGACTTCAAGCTCATCGCCCACCCCAAGCTGCGCGCCCGCGAAGGCGAGCAAACCATTCTGTTGATCGGCGAGGAGGTGCCGGTGGTGACCACCACCTTCAACCCGACGGCGACCGTGGGCGGCAACATCGTTCCGGTCTCGAGCACCGAGTACCGCCCTACCGGCATCGAGTTGAGCGTCATACCGCGGATCCATTTCAACCGCGAGATCACGCTCGAGATCGAGATCAAGATCTCCTCGGTCACCGCGACGGCGAACATCCAGAGCGTCGGCGAGCTACCCATCTTCACGACCCGCCATGTGGCGGGCAGCATCCGCTTGAAGGACGGTGAGACCAACGTCATCGCCGGCCTGTTGCAAGACAACGACATCCGCCGCCGCCGCGGCATCATCGGCCTCGACAACGTTCCCGGGCTCGGCGATGTGCTGAGTGACACCGAGGACACCCGAAGACAAACCGACATCGTGATCTCTATCACCCCGCACATCATCAGGGCTCCGGAAATTACTGCCGAGGACATGAGGGCCGTCTACGTTGGCACCCAGACCGCGGTGACCGGTGCCGCGTTCCGCGTTGCGGCGGGCGCCGGTGCGGTGGGCGGCGTTCGTGGTGCTGCGGCCGCCGGAGCCGGCGAGTCGCAGACCGAACCCGCGACGATGGCGCTGCTGCCGGCCGAGCACGTGGTCGCCGTCGACGAGGAATTCGCCGTCGACGTCACGGTGACTAGCTCGTCGGAGCTGTTCTCGGCTGGCTTCCAGCTCCAGTTCAATCCGCAGCACATCGCCTACGTCGATTACTTCGAGGGCGGCTTCCTGGACCGCGACGGTGCCGAGATCACCGTGCAGGCTACCAGCGGCGGCGCCGGAATCGTGCGCATGGGCATGTCCCGAACGGGCAGCGAGGTTGGGGTCTCGGGCAGCGGGTCGCTGGTGACCCTGGTGTTCCGGGCGGTGGGGCCCGGCACATCGGCGATCGAGATTTCCTCGGCCGCGTTGCGCGCCCCGCTCGGCGCGCCGATTGCCGTGCGGATGACGGCCGCCCAGGTCACCGTCAGGGAGCGTGAGTAGGCCATGTACCTGGACACCGTCTTGGGGGCGAATGATCGACCGCGCCGTGCCGATGGGTTCACCCTGATCGAGCTGGTCATCGTCGTGGCCATCGTCGGCATCTTGGCAGCCGCTGTATTGCCGTTGGCGCACTGGTCGGTGAAGCGCCAGGAGGAGTACGAGCTGCAGCGCAGCCTGCGGATCATCCGCAACGCCATCGACCGGTACCACGACCTGGCGCTCGCCGGTCTGATCGAGACCGGTCCGGGTGATACCGGCTACCCGCCTGACCTCGAGGTGCTGGTCGATGGCGTCGACCTGAGCGGCGACTTGCCGTCGCCGTTGCCCGGCGTCTCCGATGGATACGCGGCCAGCGGGGCCGGGCTCACGGGAGGGCTGGCCGGCGCCATGGAAGTGCAGCAGGGGGGTGGTCTGCCGATCGGCACCGACACCGGCGAGCGAGCCGGCGCGCTTCGGCGCGGAGTCAACGAGACGATACTGCAACTGGAAGGACTCGCGGGCCGGGGTGGTGCGCGTGGTGGTGTGCGTGGTGGTGGGCGCGGCGGACTCGGATTCGATGCTCAAGTCGGCCGGACTCTCGATGTTGCCGTCCGCGGCGCTGGCGGCCGCCGCGGCACGGTCGAAGGCGTCGACAAGATCGTTTTGCTGCGGCGCATCCCCGTCGATCCGCTGACCGGCGGCACCGATTGGGGGTTGCGGTGCTATGGCGACAGCATCGCCGACCGGTCCTGGTGCGGCCGCAACGTGTTCGATATCTACACCAAGGCGCGCGGCGACGCGATGGACGGCCGTCCCTACAGGGAGTGGTGAGATGAGAGAGGGTGGATTCTCGCTGCTGGAGCTCATCGTCGTGATGACGATCATCGGGCTTCTGGTCGCCATCACACTGCCTGCCTACCGTGACGCCACGCAGCGCGCCCGCGAGGCGACGTTGAAGGAAGACCTGACGCGCATGCGGGCTGCGATCGACGAGTACCACACCGACCAGGGTGAATACCCGCCGGCGCTGGAGGACCTGGTGCTGGCGGGCTACCTGCGTCGCCTGCCCAAGGATCCGATTACCGATTCGGATGCCAGCTGGCTGATCGAATACGCTGCTTGGGAGATGGTCGATGAAGGCGAGATCGCCGGCGTTTTCGATGTCCACTCCGGCGCCGAGGGCGGTGGCCTGGACGGAACGCCGTACTCCGAATGGTGACGACGTCGGTGGGTGAGGAGAAGAGCGCCGCATCCGGCAGGGTGCTGCAAGGCTCGCCGGACGGCGACGATGCCGGCGCCATGGGCGAACCGGAGGGCTTCACCTTCATCGGTTTGATGGTGGTGATCGCCCTCATCAACATCAGCCTCGCGGTGGCGGTCACGAGCTGGGTAACGATCGACAAACGCGCCAAGGAAACCGAGCTGATCTGGCGCGGCCAGCAGTACGTTCGCGCCCTGCGCTGCCATCAGGCCAAGACCGGTGCTCTGCCGGACGATCTCGACGAGCTGCTCGAGTCCGACTGTATTCGCGCCGTGTATCCCGATCCGATGAGCCCGGACGGGGAATGGAGGATCATCCGGGAGAGCGATCTCGAGCTCGTCCAGGGCAGCACCGGATTCGGCGGAACTCGCGCCGCCGGCTCCATTCTCGACAACATCGACCGCGAGCTGCGGGGGCCGGAAGCCTTCTTCGGCAACAGCGGCGCGCGGACGCGGCTTGGAGGAGGAGGTGGCGCCCAGCCGGAATCGCTCGAGGCTGCGTACCTGCGGCTGCAGAACCTCAGCCAGCGTCTGAGTCAGAGCTTCGGCAGCGGCAGCGGCAACGGCATTGTCGGCGTGGCGAGCAACTCGACCGACGAAGCGTTGCGTTTGTATGAGGGCGAAATGACGTACGACGCGTGGAGATTCGTGGCGCGGTAGAGGTCGGCACATGCGCCTGCACAACGCCGCCGGCGAACGGGTGGAGGTTCGTCGCGAGCTTCGGTGGGCGACAGGGATGATACGACGATCGAGGCGAAGATCGAGGCGAAGATCGAGTAAACTTCGACCGACGCCCGCCGAAACAGCACCATGCCCATGATGGAGCCTCTCGCGTTCGTTGCCGCAGCGCTCTTGGTGCTTGGGGTGCCGGCGTTGTCGGCGATCTACTGGCTGCGCTCCAGCGACGCAACGGCGGACACGGTTGAGCTTGCGGCGGTGGCCTATGGCGGTATCGCCGTCTCCGCCCTCTCGATCTGGGTGTCCGCGCA
>Ga0114950_10000319_pt1 | contig 31746 bp, 28 predicted proteins | sample N075metaG_FD_83503 | JGI IMG/M metagenome (GOLD analysis project Ga0114950, IMG submission 83503) | Deep subsurface microbial communities from Kermadec Trench to uncover new lineages of life (NeLLi) - N075 metaG | ecosystem: Environmental > Aquatic > Marine > Ocean trench > Sediment | place...
CGATGTTTATTCGAGCGAATATGCAATAATGTCCGGCATCAATCGGAATGGAGATAACAGACTGGAGGTGAAGGCGAACAACCGGGATTATGTGTCCAGGGGTTTACAAACAACTGCTCTCGTCGACTTTCATGCATTCGGTGTATCACATCATTTGAATGTTGGAGCGAGACTGCATTACGATGAGATGGACCGGTTTCAGTGGGTTGATGACTACACGATGACGAGCTCAGGCATGTCGCTTGCTGCACGGGGCGTCCCCGGGACCGACAGCAATCGAATAGAATCGGCGAATGCCTTCTCGGCATACATTCAACAAGAAACACCCTTTGGTCGATTTAAGATTATTCCAGGGATTCGGTATGAACGCGTACAACAGGAGCGGCTCGATTACGGGGGAAATGATCCGGGTAGAACAGGCGAAAATATGACCGGCCGCACAAATACCATTAACGCTTTCATACCTGGCATCGGGCTTTCGGCTGTGCTTGGGCCCTCGACACGAATCTTCGCAGGCATTCACAAAGGATTTTCGCCCCCGGGGTCGAAAGAAGGAACGATGCCCGAGAGCAGTGTCAACTATGAGCTTGGCATCAGGCACTCGTCCAATTTGTTCACCTCGGAACTCACCATTTTCGAGAACGACTACACGAACCTGCTCGGCGTAGATCTTGCAGCATCAGGTGGTACAGGCTCCGGCGACCTGTTCAACGGCGGAGGCGCCGATGTGTACGGCGTTGAGCTTGCCGCGGCATACAATCTCGGCGCAATCACCGGCTGGCGGTTTTCGGTCCCTGTGACCATCACATATACTCATACCACCGCGATCTTCAACTCATCATTCAAAAGCAGTTACACACCCTGGGGCTCTGTCTCTAAGGGAGACTACCTTCCATATATCTCACCAGATCAATTCTCCATTGGAGCCGGACTGGAAGGAAAAAGATTCGAGGTGGAGATTGCGACGTCGTACGTGAGCGAGATGAGAACCGTGGCCGGCAACGGTTCACCAGCCGCAGCCGACAGAACGGACCCACATTTCGTCGTTGACCTGTCAGGAGGGGCTAATTTATCTCGATTCGTCCGCGTGTTCGGGTCCCTGCGAAATGTAACGGACGCCGTGTATGTTGTCGCACGCAGGCCGGCTGGCGTGAGACCAGGCCTGCCAAGAACCGTCCTGGCAGGCATTACGATCGATTTTTAGAATTGTGAGATCCTCGTGTAGTAGAAACACGCTATTTTCAGCCTCGTTGGATGGATATCGACTCGTTGTAATACCGTCGACGTTGTAGTAGTATCTTCACAGTCTTACTTGATTTGAATGGTCAGTCCCGTATGAGTGAACAGATATACCTTGATTACAATGCTTCCACGCCGGTAGAGGCCGATGTGGTCGACAAAATGATTCCCTTCTTTCTGAAGCAATATGGAAATCCGTCCAACCAGAGTCACCAATTCGGTTGGGCCGCTGACGAAGCCGCCAATATCGCCCGCGAGCAGCTCGCATCACTTATTGGAGCAACTCCGGATGAAATTGTATTTACAAGTGGAGCGAGCGAAGCCGTAAACACCGCTATTAAAGGTGTTGCAAAGGCTTATGCAAATCAAGGAAAACACATCATAACGTGTGAGACCGAACACAAAGCTGTCCTTGCGTCGTGTGAGAGTTTACAGGCAGACGGCTTCGAAATTACGTATCTGCCTGTCGACGATTCGGGGCAGATTCGTCCTGACGATTTGAAAAATGCCCTCAGAAGCGACACGATTCTAGTGGCTTTGATGTGGGCGAACAATGAAACGGGTGTCCTGCATCCAATGGATACCATCACAAAGATCCTGGCTGACCATCCAGCCCTGCTCCTCTCTGATGCAACCCAGGCAGTAGGTAAAATACCCGTGAGTGTTGACGGAATAGATCTATTGGCCTGCTCAGCTCATAAATTTTACGGGCCGAAAGGCGTTGGAGCGTTGTACGTTAGAAAATCCAGTCCGCCATTACGCTGCATTCCCCTGATTCACGGTGGAGCGCACGAAGGCGGGCTGCGGGCAGGTACGATAAACGTTCCGGGAATCGTGGGCCTTGGCGCAGCGGCCGAGATTTGTGAACCTCGTATGGCCGCGGATCGAAAAAGGCTCGCTGAGCTCAGAGACAACTTCGAAGCCGCCCTGAAAGCGCGCGTGCCCGGCGTGATAATCAACGGTGAATCCGCCGAACGCCTGCCTCAAACGTCCAATGTCACGTTTCCGGTATCAAATGCATCTATTATGATGTCTACCATCGGAATTGCTGCGGTTTCGAGCGGCAGCTCGTGCTCCACCGGAGAGGGAAAACCCAGCCACGTTCTGGTTGCTCATGGCCTGAGCATGGAACAGTCAAACGGTACCATACGATTCAGTATGGGTCGAACAACGACAAAGGAGGATATGGATCGTGTTGTGAATGATATCGTCAAATACTGCGATTCCTTTGTAAAATTTAACGCTGTGTTGCAGGTTTCCAATCAGACGTGACCATGAATTCACTCTCCGACAAAATTGCGAAATCGGCCGCAAACCGAACAGTTCCTTCAAAACCTGAAGATGACGGGCTGATTGTCAACCGGGTTGAAAACAGCGCCATCGATACGTTCAACCTGGAGGATCTATGGGATGGAAAAGAAATCGTTGAATTTGACTTCGCGCCATTTTTATTTCAGGGTGTGATTGTCCGGGAGCGCGATTTCAGGGATGCGGTACGTGCTTTCGACTGGGAATCGTTTAACGACCAGCACGTGGCCATTTATTGCTCCGTAGACACCATCATTCCAACGTGGGCGTACATGCTCATAGTATCAAAATTAAAAAACATCGCCGCTTCTTCCGCCGTTGGAAGAAAGGAGGTTTTGGCGTCAAACTTTTTCGCCGCGAAGTTGGCGTCGTTTGATTTTTCAGATTTTCAGGACCGGATTGTTGTCATAAAAGGATGCAATTCGGGAGTTGTACCTGTTTCCGCGTACGCTGACGTAACCAATCGATTGCAAAGCGTGGCCAGTAAATTGATGTTCGGAGAAGCCTGTTCGTCGGTACCACTCTGGAGAAATAAATGAGGATCGACCTCTCAGGAAAACGTGTTCTGGTTACCGGTGGAAGTCGAGGAATTGGAAGTGCTTTATGCCGTGCATTCTCAGAAGCCGGCGCACGTGTTGCCGTTCATTATGGTCGGAGCCGCGAGGCTGCGGAAAATCTTGCATCAGATATCGGCGGTGGAGCCATGACGTTCGGCGCTCCCCTCGACGAGATTGCTGCTACGGAGAAACTCTTTGACGACGTGCTTGAGGCATTCGGTGGATTGGATGTGTTAGTCAACAATGCCGGTGTCGCTGTGGAAAGCCCGATTTCGAAAGATGTCTTGGCGTACGCGGCAGACTGGGACTATACGATGGCCGTAAACCTGCGCGCTTCAGGGCTCTTGTCCCGGCGTGCGATCCAAGCCTTCCGGCAGAATGATCCGACAGGGGGCCGAATGATTCATATCGCATCTCGAGCAGCGTTTCGTGGCGATACGGAAGATCTTGTTGCGTACGCGGCATCGAAAGGTGGTATCGTTTCGATGAGCCGTACAATTGCACGGGCGTACGGACGAGAAAAAATCGTGTCATTCGTGATAGCTCCGGGATGGGTCCGGACGGACATGGCGGAGGAAGGCATCGAGCTTTATGGGGAAGAATTCCTCACCAAAGACAATGCTCTTGAAGGGATGGCCCTGCCTGAGGATGTTGCGCCTATGGTACTCCTCCTCGCAAGCGGACTCGCCGACCACGCGACAGGCACGTCGATCGATATTAATTCCGGAAGTTACGTCAGGTAAGTCCGGGACTCGGGTCTCGCTCGGCCCAGACTTGGGGTTCGGGGTTCACTCCAGCGACTCGGGGATCACTCTCGGGGTTCTTAATCGGCCCTAACCGATCCTCGACAGTTTCATTTTGGAGAAAGCGTAAAATGTCTTGAAATAAGAGGAAAGCAGCGCGTGCTCAGGGTCAGATAGTTTTGGATCACGCCCCATCAGCTTGTTCGCCACGTCGCGGGCCTGAAAAAGAATTTCCGCGTCTTCCACGATGTCTGCAATTTTGAGATCCGGCAGGCCGCTCTGCCGCGTCCCGAAAAAATCGCCAGCACCCCTCAGTTTCAGATCTATTTCGCTGATTCGGAATCCATCATCTGTGTCAACCATCGCCCGGAGCCTTGTTTTCGCGACATTCGACTGCTTGAAAGAGGCGAGCAGAATGCAGAGACTTTTGTTCGGTCCTCTACCAATCCGGCCCCTGAGCTGGTGCAACTGACTCAAGCCGAACCGCTCCGCGTGCTCGATCAACATGACAGATGCATTTGGCACATCCACGCCTACCTCAATCACCGTGGTGGACACAAGGATATCAGTTTCTCCAGAAGAGAAACCGGTCATAGCTCTGTCTTTTTCGTCACTTTTCATCCGACCGTGGATAATGTCTACCCTCTGGTCCGGAAAGGACGCACGAATTTGAACGAGTCCGTTTTCTGCATCGGCAAGATCTAACTTTTCACTTTCTTCGACCAGCGGATAGACCACATAACACTGCCTGCCGTCGCTGAGATGTTCGCGCATCATTCCATATGCCTCATCTCGGGCAGTTTCGAACCTGCTTATAGTATGAATTGGATACCGACCGGGTGGTTTTTCCCGCATTACGCTCACATCCAGGTCGCCGTACACGGTCAGGGCGAGTGACCGCGGAATCGGAGTAGCCGTCATTAACAAGATGTGAGGGGTTTTTCCCTTGCCCGAAAGCGAGGCGCGTTGCATCACGCCGAAACGATGTTGCTCGTCGATCACACACATGCCCAGTCGTTTAAACTCGACCCCTTTCTGGATGACCGCGTGGGTTCCAACCACAATAGATACCTCACCCGAGACCAACCCAGAGAGAATCTCGTCGCGCCGTGACTTTTTCATTCCACCCGTCAGCAACCGAACCTGGACTTCCAGTGGCTCAAAGTAGACTTGCAGATTTTTATAGTGCTGTTCCGACAAGATTTCTGTGGGTGCCATAAACGCACTTTGATATCCGTTGTCGAGCGCGTGTAACATGGCAGCAACAGCAACCACCGTTTTCCCGCTGCCCACGTCCCCTTGAAGAAGGCGATTCAGCCGATTACCGGATTCCATGTCTGCGAAAATTTCCCGAGTGACATTTTTCTGAGCGTCGGTCAGCTCGAAGGGCAGAACATCTTCAATAAACTGCTGAACATAAGACGGACCAGAGGCCCTTTTGAACCGGATTCCTTTTTCCTGAACCCTCTCTACCCGAAGCGTCCAGAGCATCATCTGGATGAACAACAACTCCTCGAACTTGAGCCGGTGAATTGCCATGTCCAGTTCATGCTGATTTTTCGGAAAATGAATGGCACGTAAGGCAACACGACCATCCATCAGATTGTTTTCCTCGCGAATCCAGTCTGGTAAGATGTCCTCAAATACACGCCCGTGTTCCTGAAATAAACTGTAAATGACACGCCGAAAGACGCGGCTTGAGAGTCCTGCTTTGCTGAGTGTCGCAGAGCCCGGGTATAATGCGATGATCCTCCCGGTGTCCAGCGACGGACCGTCCGAATCAAGCAGGTCGAAATCCGGGTGCGTCATCGTCATAACACTACGGTACACGGTCGGGCTTCCATGAAACGCCACCCCCTGCCCCTGCTCAAAAAGTTTGGAAATCCATGCTGCTCCCTGAAACCAGACACATGAAAGCGTCGAACCGGATTCGTCCATAACCGTGAGCTCAAAACGACTTCGACGGCGGGCTGGAATCATCCGGATACGCGTCACTTTCCCGACAATCGTAACCGGATCTGAACCAGGTTTTAAATCTTGTATCGAAGTCACGTTCGACCGATCGAGATACCTGCGGGGGTAATAACTGAGCAAGTCCCGAAGGTTCTTAACACCGGCCTCAGCCAACGCGTCCGTGCGTCGGGGTCCTACACCCTGCTGAAATTGAACCGATTGTTGAAGTAAATCGAGATACATGGACTCTGTTTCGGGCGCTTCATCTGGCTTTCCACCGGAATCGATCCACGCGTGCCTCAGGTTCGACGATGGTCACTGCGAGTTCGTATTCCGATTCGTCGCTCACTTTACGAACTGCGAGATCGGAAGGAAAATAATCCGTATTAAAAGATGGATTCGGTTGCGTAAGAACTACTTCCAGCGTACCTGATGTATCATACACATCAATCCGAAGCCATCCGGGCCGCATGTTCAACACAAACAAGCGTTCTCCTATTCCTACGGCAGCCGATGTTAACAGCGGCGGTTGCGTTAAGTCCTTGAGCATGAATTGTCGCGTTCGTGCTAACATCGGAGAATCGAATCCTTTCAGGGCGAGAGAATCAATACTCATATTGCTCTCGAACCCATGAATCCGATAAACCTGAGGCAGAAATCCTGACAGGCTTATTAGTGATGTGTCCCACATCCGAAGTGCCCCGGCATATCGCCAGTAATCGCCTGTGAGATTAACGCGGCCAGTTTCCTCCCCATCCAGATTCAATTCTGCGATGTACCCTTCAAAATCATCGTCGATTACTTTGTAGTAGTACCCATTTTGGCTTGCCGTCACATATTGTAATCCGTTATTAGAGGGTCTGTCATCCGGAACCGGAAATGAATGCAATTCAACCCCATTCAATATCACTAGAATGCGAGGGTCGGCCGGCGTAAAGACCAGGAGAGTATCTGACCGAAATCCAACCACATAAGGGTATTCCAATCCCTCAATGTGCACATTTTCCAATACATCCCCGGATTCTGAAAATCCGACAATAGCGTGCCCGCTGGCATCTCCAACCCAGAGAGACCCGTCAGTCCGGTACCGCAGACTAAGCGGATATTCGAGAGCCGGATCAACAGGCATCAGCGTATCCAGGACAGTCAACGTATCGACGGGAATCGCCTCTGCAATCGCACGTGATAAAGAGTCGGTCGGATTGATATCCCTGGTCTCACCCTGCGAACAGGAAGATGGCAGACAGCCGGAAAGACTAAAACACACCACGAGTGCCAGGTATCCGAAGCGCGAATGGAAAAATGTATATGGGTGGACCATCGAGGGAGCAATTGTGTCAAACAATGCACTCTCAACCCATCCACGACGGAACGGTTTCTGTCCACCCGCGTCGGACGAATCCGCCTGCACTTGTCACTTCATATTCTTATCGGGCTCTTGAATATTGCCGCCGTAGCACTGCCTCTCCCGATCCAGACGTCATTCTCGTATGGAGTGCCTGAAGACCTTCAGCCCGTCGTGAAAATAGGATCAGCGGTACTGGTACCATTTGGTCGACAAATACTTACGGGTATCGTAACTGGGGAGGCAAAGGCCCCGAGTGAAAACAACGACGGCAGTTCCTTTACGTTGAAGTCGATCTCCGATGTGCTGGATCTGGAGCCCGTAATCAATAACGATCAACTCAGACTGGCAACCTGGATCGCAGACTATTATCTGTGTGCTCCGGGCGAAGTTTTGCGGGCTATGCTCCCGCCCGGGATTGGATCTTCCTCTGAGATCCGCGTCTCGCGACCGGCAACGACGGCTCCGGTACTTGATCTTACAGATGCAGAAGAGATAATTCTCGCAGCAATTCCGACCGATGGCTCCGTCAATACGCGGCTCCTCCGGAAGACCTGCCCGATGGCTACCGGGGCCAGATTAAGAAAGCTGGAAGCGGCTGGAATCGTGGAGATCAATCTCGTGGTGAAGGGACCCGCAACTTCCGTCCGGACGGTTACGATCGTCCATGCCGCCGATAATCCTCCGGAAGAAGCACCAAAAGGCCCGAAACAGAGGGCAATTCTGGATTTGCTTCGTGAGCATTCGGAGTCGGCGACTACCGGAAAAGGCCTGTCCCAACCGGATCTCTTGGTCCGAACTGGTGGAAGCAGCGCCACAGTCCGGCGGCTTGCAGAGCTCGGATATCTACGACTTTCTGAACAAATCCTTGACCGTTCGAGACTTCTGGCCCCAGCCGGTACCGGGACCACCTTGACAGTAAACCATGTCCTGGAGCCAGCGCAGAACGAGGCTATTGAAAGAATAACCGAAGCACTTGCCAGCGGTGAATTTAAAACTTTTTTACTACACGGGGTTACGGGATCGGGTAAAACTGAAGTTTATATCGAAGCCCTGAAATATGCCCGGAAGGCGGGTAAGTCCGCTATTATAATGGTCCCCGAAATAGCACTCACACCCCAGACTGTCGCCCGTTTTACAGCTCATTTCGGCGACCAGATTGCCGTCCTTCATTCCCGGATGAGCCCGGGTGAACGCTTTGACGCGTGGCGTGGCATTCGAGCCGGGCAATATCAGATTGTGATTGGTCCCCGGTCCGCGATCCTGGCCCCGGTCCCGAATTTGGGACTGATCGTGGTGGATGAAGAACACGAACAATCGTACAAACAATATGACCCGGCACCGCGGTACCACGCCCGGGATGTCGCGATCATCCGGGCCATGCATGCCTCAGCTGTTTGTGTTCTGGGATCTGCGACTCCCAGCCTGGAGAGCCTTGTGAATGCCCGCGCCGGGAAGTACGAGTTGTTGTCGATGCCGGAGCGCATTGTGGTGGATGGAACAAGAGCCACTCTCCCGAAAGTACGCGTCGTAGACATGCGCAGTGAAGAGAAGGTAGATGGTGAACGACCCATTCTTTCCGATGCGCTGGCGATAGCTATCGAAACCCGGTTGGCATCAGGCGAACAAATTATTCTGCTTCAAAATCGCCGCGGATATGCGCCCACCATTCGCTGTTCTTCGTGCAACTGGGCCCCGGACTGCCCGGACTGCTCTGTGAGCATGACGTATCACAAGTCCCGGCGACATTTGCGGTGCCACTACTGCGGCCAGACAAGAAAACTACCTCCTGATTGTCCATCGTGTGGCAAAAACGACCTGATGCAGCTGGGCATCGGTACACAGCGGGTAGAAGAGGAGCTAATCCGTCTCTTTCCCGATGTAAGGGTGGCTCGAATGGACCTGGACACGACTACAGAAAAAAATGCGCACCATCGAATTTTGGAAAAGTTTGGACAGGGAAAAGCTGATATTCTGCTCGGCACACAAATGGTTTCCAAGGGCCTGGATTTCGGAAACGTGTCTCTCGTCGGTATAATCAGCGCCGACACCGGATTACAACTTCCGGACATTCGGGCCGAGGAACGAACTTTCCAGTTGCTGACCCAGGTCGCGGGCCGGGCAGGTCGGGCCGAACTTCCCGGCGAGGTCATTTTGCAAACGTATAATCCGGGGCATCGGGTAATCCAGTTTGCGATGCAGCACGACTATATCAGATTTGCCGACACCATTCTACCAGAAAGATTCGCACTCGCGTACCCGCCTTACGGTAAAATATTTGCACTATTGTTCAGTGGTCCATCCGAATCGATGGTAAACCGGCTGGCGATGCAATGGTGCTCAGCCGCCCGCCGACTGGATAACAGTCTGGATATTCTGGGACCGTCTCCGTCGTTCATCGGACGCGTCAGGAAAAATCACCGCGCGCAGGTGCTCATCAAAGTAGATCCGACGCGGTCGCACCGAGCTGTCCGGGAGCTTATCCGTCTGACGAATAAATCGCTTGGAAGCCCTCCGAAACATTACCGGATAGCAGTAGATGTTGATCCGGTAGGATTGACATGACTGGTGGAGCCACCTGTCGGGACCTTGAGCTTCGACGCAAGATGTCTCCCAGAATTATCCCTGCCATCGGACGATCTGCTTGTGTATCCCGGAGGGTGGACATCGCCAATTCAGCATGAGCACTTTCTGATACTTCATATCTGCTCAATATCGCGAGTGCTTCTCGAGCACCAGACGCTGCGTACCGACTGCTCGACGACGCCTGGTTCAGCTCAATAATCCCCTGCTGCACAGTCGCTTTCAACCCCAGAACTGCGAATACTTTCCGATGATTGGCTGGAAGAGTAGCAAGAGTCACATGCAATAGCCCGAGGCTCCCGTATGACTCGGTGTACTCCGGATGTCTGTCGATTAACTTCTCAAAAATGACCAGACTCGTACGAAGAGCAAAAATTGCCCGAAGGTTTTCACCTCGAGCTGCGTGTACGATAAATAGTTGTCTCTCTGATTCTCCCCGTAAATAGTCGATTCCGACTGACATCGGTGCCTTGCGGACCAATCGCCGAAAATGATCAGACTCTTTAAAAAACGCCTGATATTTTTCCTCGGTACCTGCATCAATGGCCTCACGCAAGGCGATATCGGTACGGTAATATGCCGCTGCGATCATTCCGTCATTTCGTTTCCGAAGTGCACGCAGAGATTCGCGTGCATCGTCGTATTGTTTCGACTCCAGGTCAGACTGAACGATATCAATCAGCCGGACAGATCCGCTCGTTGTCAACAGGAATGGAGGATGATCAAACGCTTCAGTCATCGGCGCTTCAGCCGACTGTATCATCGCCCAGATCAGAAAGAATGAAAGGAGAAAAAAAGGCCGTCCCATCTGGCAACTATTTCCATGTTTTTTGTGGCTTAAAAAATCCCGCCACCGGAAATAACACTTGAATCGCAAAATAGAGCGGTACGAGTATCGGAAGTCGCAGAATTAAATCTTTCGCCCTCAAAAGGCAAAAAGCATTCCCGATACATAACGCATGAACAAGAATCCACGCGACACCGGCAATCCATGAATAGAGCATGGTTGCAGCGGCTACAACAGCCATAGACACCCAATACAATAAGCCCGCAATTTTAATCCGGGGAGCGAAAAACCGACCCGCTGAATGATGCCTCATTTTCTGGCGGAACCACGTCCCCCAGCTTTTTTGGGCAGTCGTCATGACGATGCTTTCCTCAGTCCCCATCCACACGATGGTGGCCGCTCGCTTTCCCGCAACACGCTGCACAAACAAATCATCGTCTCCGGACAAAGACGCCATGCCATCGCCGTATCCGCCAACTTCTCTGAAGGTTTGTCTACGATAACTCAGATTGGTACCGAAGGCCATGAACGGCATTCCAAGACCAATCGTGGCTGCTGCTTGAAATGTGGTCAAAAGTGACACATACCTGGCTAGAGCGTTGAGCAGACCAGGAGTTCTTGAAAAAACGGCATGCCCAACTACGACAGTGTTCGGCCCCCGATCAGCATGAACCCGAGAAATTTCGGACAACCATTCCGGTCCAGGTCGGCAGTCAGCGTCCGTAAATGCAAGCAGATCGTGGTGGGCAGCTTCGATTCCTACCATCAACGCTCGTTTTTTCCTGGGGAATTCAGGTGATTTTTGCTGTATCAACCGGAGCCACGGACGAGACTCGGCATCATTCTCAGCGAGCTCGACAGTATCATCTTCTGAATCATCGTCGACAATGATCACTTCAAAAGGCGAAAACGACTGCTGATCCAGCGCCCGAATGAGTCCGGGTAGATTCTCCGCCTCATTCCTGACCGCGATAATGATGGATATTGGTTCTGGTGTCGCGGGAATTCCTGTGTGATTTTTGGTGTCACGTTCTGGCGTTCGATGCGCCCGTCTGAAACCGAATGCAAATGCGATCCAGAAAAACAACTGCATTCCGCAGCCTGCAATAAGGATCCATTGACTCATCGAAAGAGAGAGATTACTTCGGCTTCGGCTTCGGCTAGGTGTCCAGAGACGCCGGCGGTACCGCTGACAACGGGAAGGGCCGCCAGCTCCCATCCATCGGACACGAGGTTGTGTGCCAGATCTTGTATGCCATCACACCAGACAGCGCTGTTTTCGTGAAGCAGGACGATCGATCCCGGCCGAACGGACTCCAGAATAAACTCAATAATCTCGGAGCGTGTACGCCCGGATTTTTTCGAATCGTAATCAATCGGATTTATATCCCAGAAGGCGATTGTCAATTTGTGAGATTTATACCATCGTACGAGTGACGGCGTCAGGCGACCGTAGGGCGGTCGCGCCCAACGGACCGAATCGAACCGTTTCAGCGCATCGAGTCCTCGTTCCTGGTCAGCGGCAATTTCTCTCGGGCTATGCTTCCACGCGTTGAGATGAGCGTACCCATGCAAACCTGTGGTATGACCTCCATCTGCCAGGCGCTCAAATAGTTCTGGAGCGCCGGGCAGGGCGTCAAGTTCTGAACCCAGAAAAAAAAATGACGCTGCACCACCAACTGCCGCCAACGCCTCTATCGCCCGAAGAGTACCCGCGCCCGGACCATCATCAAATGTGAGATATATTTTCCTGTTCGCGCGCAGCGCCGACTTTCCATCGTCGAATTTTTGACCGTCGGCACCACCGCCAGGGTCCCGTCTGCCATCAGTGATCCTTGTCACGATTTTGTTTGAGAGCCAGGGGAGGTATCCCATTTGCCGGAATATGTTGCCATATAGCCGGGATACGGATGTCGAATATCCGGGAGACGAATGAAGGAAGGTCAAGGGGTTCATCGTGACAACTACCTGTCTGGCGTTTTCATCGCACTAATTTTCTGCCTTTCCATTCGAACCCGCCAAACAAACCAGCGAGACCTGCCCACACTACATATAAAACGTGAAAAGGCTGGACCAGAATGTGATAACGGAGTAGTTCACGCCTCCCGAACACGCGCGCTGACGGAAATAACAGTTTCATCTCAGCAATCATCTTAAGACTAATCATCAATGATAATATAATCCAGTACAGAGAGTTATAAAATCCTGCAGTAAATAACGCGATGATAGCCGACATGAACAACAAGCCGCCAACAACTCCCGCTCGCAAACTCCAATGCTCATAATGGATAGACTTTGACGCCCACCGACGACGTTGTTGAAGAAGACCCCGGAGCGACAACGGTGGTCTTGTATTCACAACCGCGGACGGCACGCGGCAATAGGCCACTTGCCAGTTGGCCGTTCGGGCGATACGATGCATTAACATCTCGTCATCTCCCGACGACAGGTGCTCGAGCCCGCCGTATCCCCCAACTTCTTCGTACGCATCACGCCTGAAGCCGATACTCGCACCGCTGCACGAATACGGTCGCCCCTGCCCGAATGACCCTGCCGCTAATGCGGTCAATCCCATAAATTCCAACGCCAGACCTCGACTCCAGGCAGATGCATCATAATCGAATTGTACCGGGCCGGCCACCAATCCTGTGTCGGTGCGAAAACTGGAGATCATTGAACTCATCCACGTTCTCGAGACATGACAATCCGCATCTGTCAACAGAAGAATATTACCACTTGCCCTGCCAATGCCGTAACCAAGAGCCGCTTTCTTCTGACCCGTACTGGGTGGATCCGGCGAGGAATAAACCCGAATCGATATTTCCCCTTTAAACTCCTGTGCAAATCGACGAACAACGGTCACCGTTTCGTCTGTTGAATCATCATCCACGATAATAATCTCAAAAAACTCAGAAGGATAATCGGATTTACAAATAGACGACAAACAGGCTTCAATATTTGATTCTTCATTCCTCGCTGCGATTACAACAGAGACGAACTCATTTGTAGGCCCGTCGGGCATATCCAATGTGCTCTCGAACAACTTTCGGAACCCGATTCCGGCCCAGATCAACGGCCCGACGTAAGCGACCGTCAGGATCAGGCACGTAATACTTACAATGGTCGGAATCGTGCCCATTATGGCGTTTTGGAGAATTAAAAATGTGTTGCGAGGAGAAAATATTGAATAGGAACTTGTCCGACACGCTTACGTACGGGAGCGCCGGGGCAAGTCCCGCGCGGTCAGCTCCCTTTGAACTCCGTCAGGGCCGGAAGGCAGCAGCGGTAAAGGGTTGTAGCGATGCGATGCGGTAAGCTTGCCCTATTTTTTTGTCCGTACTTTTTCACTGGATCAACGCCCGACCGTATCTTCGAACAGTGATATCGGCTGCAGCCGTAGTTTCTCACCCCGACAAAACTTTTTCTATCATGCCATTGACCCCTTATCTGTTGCTCGGCGCCCCGGCCGGCGGAGATGCTAATCCGATCGCGATGTTCCTTCCGTTGATCCTGATTTTCATCGTGTTTTACTTCTTTATCATCCGTCCTCAGAAGAAAAAAGAAAGTACTCGAAAGAAGATGATCGAGGCTATTGAGAAAGGTGATCGCATCGTCACGATTGGCGGAATCCACGGGACTATAAATCAAATCGACGAAACGAGTGTGCTTGTTCAAGTCGACAACAACACCAAGCTGCGGATCGAGCGAAGTGCTCTAACGAGTGTCGCTGGTAAGGAGTAGTGGAAACGCCTGAGTCAATACCTCACGGTAATGATTTCGGGGCCCGCCGGGTCGTAAAAATAGCCCTTCAAATCGCTGGTTCCGTTTGCGTTCTCGGGCTACTCATGTATCTCGTAGAGCCCAGGTCGATTCTACAGGCATTAAGTGAGGCTGATCGAGGGAATATCTATCTGGCTGCAGCGCTCTCCATTCCGGGTGTTGGATTGAGTATTGTCGTCTGGTGGCTGTTGCTGCGAACGATTCAACCAAAGATTCCATTCTGGTCCGCTTCGGGCGCGGTAATGGCCGGATACTCTCTGGCGTTGGTAACGCCCGCTCGAGTCGGTGAGCCGGGCGCGCGAATATATTACCATAGAACACTGGGGAAAGCCCGGTTACTCGGCGCGTTCGCGGTTCAGGGGATCTACAGAACGGCCCTGTATTTCGTGGGTGGTGTGGTCGCCCTCCTGTTTGCTGTAAATGAGGGAATTCTCGAATCGGAGATATGGATTCCAGTTGCGGCCGGAGCTGCAATCGGGGGGTTGTTTTTTTTCGCCGCTGGAATTTTTCCGTCTCGCGTTGTTTCGACAATGGCCAGGATACCACTGCTGGGACGAGTTTTGCCCTCTCTGGACTTCGTGAATAACATCTCGCGGGCGACAACCATATGGTTGTTTGTAGCGTCCGCTGCCAGATACCTGATTTCGTTAAGTCAATTCAGCCTGCTTCTTATCGCTACAGGCGTTCCCGCCGATTTCTCAACCCAGATGTCCGGGGCAGGATTTGTCTTTTTTATCAAATCATTCGTCCCAAACCTCTTCTTTACGGACCTGGGGATTCGCGAAGGAACTGTAGCTTTTTTCTTTCAGTCGCTGGGTGACGTCGCACCTGAGGCTGTGGCAGCCGCACTCGGCCTATTTGGAATAAACGCTGTATTGCCTGCACTCGCAGGTCTTCCGGTATTGCTGTTTCATCCCGAGGCTCGAAATAAATTAATCAGCCAAGAACCAGATTAGGGTCTGTTAACAGGCCCTAATTAGTTGGTGCTCAAAAGGGATCCGTGCCGCATACGCTGTGCAACGGCAGCTTTTTCCAGCAGACGACCAAGAATTTCGGTGCTGACCGGCTTACTGGCATAATCATCCATGCCGCCTTCCAGACACTTCCGTCTGTCCTCGGTAGTGGCGTTCGCGGTCAGTGCGATAATAAACGGTTGCCGTTTGATATCCTGGTTACTCCGAATGGCACCGGTCGCTGAAATTCCATCCATGTGGGGCATTTGAATGTCCATAAAAACCACGTCGTAACCTTTTTCGACAACGGCGTCTACCGCAATTGCACCATTATTGGCAACATCTGGTTTATAACCAAGGCGTTCAAGCATCCTGACAGCGACTTTCTGGTTGACAAGGTTATCTTCAACCAGTAGAACTTTCAGGCTGTGCGCTACAGAGCGGCTAGGTCCCCGGTCGGCTGCGCGTGTGCGTCCGGTAACGGTTGGGTAATCGTCTTGTGATCCTGCCGGGCTTTTGCCTGAAACAAACAACTGCTTCATCGCGGTATGCTTCAAAGGCTTGGGAAGACACGTTGTAACTGCACCGGTTGGAAAACGGACTCCCAGATTTCTGAGTAATACAATTTTAGAATCGGGTGCCTCTGCTTGCAGAGACATAGCGATCGCCCCACTGGCCACGCCATCGAGTCCATCAACGTTGTCGTTGATCATAATCATGTCGATCCGACCCACACTCTTAATAATATCTACAGCCTCGTCTTCCGATTCAGCCATGTGTACCAGGCCACCAGCATTTTCTACCATGACCTTGATGGAGGCACCGAACAATGGATTCCGGTTCATTACCACAATATTTTTCCCGTCAGCATATCGAACCGGGGTAGCAGTTGTGGACGTTGAGCTCAGAGCGAATGTCGCTGTGAAAAAGAACGTTGAACCCGCGCCCACGCGGCTTTCGACCCACATGCGACCGCCCATCAGCTCAGCGAGTTGCCGCGAAATTGATAAACCGAGACCCGTCCCGCCAAATTTTCGGCTCGTCGAGACATCTGCTTGCTGGAATGGTTTGAAAAGCGACTCAAAGGTTTCTTCGGCAATTCCAATGCCGGTGTCTTCGACGGCAAACTGCACTTCGATACTTGTATCTGTTAATTGAGCAACCTCGGCGCTGAGAGCAATTTCTCCGGTCCCCGTAAATTTAACGGCGTTACCAAGCAGGTTGACAAAAATTTGTCTCAGGCGCGAATGATCGCCCGTGATACTTTCTGGAATTGATGGATCGATTTGATACGAAAGATCAAGAGATTTGTCCGCAGCCTGTTTTGAGACGACGTCCAAAGCCGCCTCGACACATTCGCGCAGTACCATGGGCTCTTCTTCCAACGTGAGCCCTCCCTGTTCGATTTTCGCAAAATCGAGGATGTTGTTTACCAATGCGAGGAGCGTTTCGCCACTGCTTCTGATCACACTGATTACTTCGCTTTGATCGTCATCCATGTCGTCGTCCGCCATCAAACTGGTCATTCCGATAATTCCACTTAGTGGCGTACGGATTTCGTGACTCATGCTGGCCAGAAACGATGTCTTAGAGCGAGTCGCCTTTTCAGCAATCTCTTTGGCTGCTTTGAGTTCTCCAACCAAAGTCGACAATTCTTCGGCACGATCATTCAGCTCAGAATGCGTTTTCTCAAGTTCGTCTGCGTAATTCTGGAGCTCTTCTTTTGATGCGCGGAGCTCGTCTTCGGTTCCTTGCCTCTGCTTAATCTGTTCCGCTACCTCCGAAAATAACTCTCCGAGCTCACCTACAATTGTATGATCTTCCACATCGAATGAAGCCATCTCACCTTTCGCAAGGGCCCGGGCCGCATCGCGCAAGTGTTCAAGTGGGCGTACTATACTTCGTGTAACAAATGTCGCATACAAGATCCCAAAAACGAAAGAGAATAATATCAGTGCGAGAGCTGTCCAGAGGTAATTCTGAGCCTTTTTATCGCCCCTGATAATTACGTTGGCGATTGAAGTTGAAAGGTATTCGCGTATCGTTCCCAGCTCAGTTTTAATCCAGTCGACCCTTCCAGTCAGATATACGATATCATCAAAATTGCGCTGATACTCGGCGAGAGCTACTACGAGTTCAGAAACAGCAGCGTTACTTAAATTCGGAACCTGACCGATATGTTGCTGGATTTCGTCTACGCCGGCATGCACCTCCATTCTGTATTCATCCCGCATTCGCAGCAAGTAATTTTTCTCAGCCTGTCGAGTCTTTAGAACCATGGCGACGCCTTCCATATCGTCGGCATTTCTGAGATATTGCTCGACTACTGTCATGTTGGATCGAAGTGCTCCCTCAACACCAACCTCTTCGTAGAATCCTCTCTCCGAGTACACGTCGATCAAATTTGAGATCGAATGCAGGTACATTAGGAGCTCGGTATGAATCTGATCAAAACCATCCTGATCTATTTTTGTCCTCAGAATTTTGTCAGACTCAATCAGGAGCAGTTCTGTCCGCTTCGCAAACACCGGGTCGCGGGTAATGATAAAATCCCTGACGGACGTATTGGCCAGAAGCACCGTCTTTTCAAGTTTTCTGATCTCGTCTCTCGAATTCATAACCGAAATCGACGTAAACGCGAGAATCAATATGGCAAATGACATGATGAACATTATCACTACGAGTGATACGGTTCTTCCATAAATAGACGATAATTTTACCATAGCGGTGCCGATCCCTTCGACGATTTCGTTTGTCCCTGCCCTTTTTTGATCGGCGCGACCGCCACAATGTTAAGCGGCAATCTAGCGTCTGTACGCAGACAGAACTGCCAGCAGGTTCTCCACTTCAGCCGGCAAATCATCTTCCGAACCGGAATTGTCGACTATGATGTCGGCTCGCTTCCGCATATCAGTTGCCGGCATCTGCCCTCGAATGCGCGCGTGAACCTGTTCTTCAGTGACGTCGTCTCGATCTATAACTCGTTGCACACGTAAGTCTATAGGAGCATCCACGACAACTATAACATCCAGTTCTTGAATACCTGATTCAAACAATAATGCTGCTTCTTTCACAATAAGCCGGGCACCGTCTCGCTCATGATTGAGTCGAAACGAATTAAACGCCTTCCGGACTGCCGGGTGTACAATGGTATTCATTCGCAAGCGCTGTTCTTTTGAGCTGAATATCACTGACGCCAAGAATTTCCGATTCAAAGAGTCGTCTTCCAGCCATGTTTCCGGTCCAAACGCAGTCTCCAACTCTTCTCGAACACGGGCATCAGACTGCATGAGTTGACGTGCTTCCTCGTCGGAATAAAAAACGCTGGCGCCGTGTTGCTCCAGCAATTTGCAGACGGCTGTTTTGCCGCTGCCGATTCCGCCTGTTACACCGATTACCATAGTTGCGAACATACATCAGAAATTCCACAACATTGAGACAGACAGGTTTGGAATCATCCTGCGACTTCCTTCTGATGCCGCCGCCCGAATCGCGTCAGCATCGTCGTCCGGTAAGTCGCCGTACAACCGATACGTGATACGCTGAACCATGGCCCATCCGTCAAACCGCAAATACGATCCCCTGCGTATTTGCCAGGTCAACGATCCGGTCGGTCCCGCTTGGGTAATGGTGCGGCGTCCTTCCCGAATTATACTACTCGAAAATGCAGAGGCACGTTGCGTCGGCTGACCCGTTTCCCCTGCCTCGACTGATTCGTACTCCACGCGAAGAGCCCGGTCATAGTCACTTCGAACGAGACCGCGATATCCAACTTCTGCCTGGACTCGCCCGCCCACTCGAAATCTCCCCCATAAATCTGTTGTGCGAAGTGAGTCGAACGGTATTTCAGAAAAAGTGTCATTCAGGAATCGGGCCAATCTTAGCTCGCTGACCCGGCCTGTGAATTTCAGAAGCATGGTCTCACCGAGAGAGTGCTCCGCATCCAGATCGTACCGCAATTCACGGGCAGACTGATCAGTGGGACGGCGCCCCGGCAGAACAAAATCATCTACAGTATATGTGGCCCGAACTTGCGAGACCAATTCGATACGTGTACCTGCTCTCGGTCGCCACCGAACCGTTGGGCGAAACCGAAGTGATTGCTGTACATTGTTTTCTGAAGACCGCACCGCCTTCAAATAGACCGTGTGAAAATACGTGGCGAAAATTTGCAGTTGCAATTCCAGCGTTTCTGAAAGCCGTGTAGAGGTCCCGATTTGTCCGCGGTAGTATAGTTCATCCCGATCATCCGGATTCACCTCAGGTGTATCATGGCGAACTATGTTTGCGGATAAATCAAGCTGGAATCCCGTTCGACCGCTTAGTGGAAATCTGGATATAAACCGGACCTCAACAACGCCTCTATCAAAATCTGCCTGCCTCAACAGGAATACCTTCTGGGCTGCCTGCGCCGGTGGCAGATCATCACCGTTCACCAGGTCACGCTCCTCTACCTGCGCCCCGACAGAAACTGAAAACCTGAAAAAAGAGCTGCCATTGGAATATTCTGTATTAAGCTCTGCGGTAACATCATTTCGCCTGAAATCGGTATCAAAAATCAACGCGTCTTGAGGAGCAGAATGTATCCGAATTTTACGCCGATTAATGGCAGCGATAATGCGCCCACCGAACGAAAAATTTTGATTAACTCTCTGATTCACATCAAGCGCGATGTCGAAGGTATCGCTGCGCGTTGATTCAATGGTTTCCGTTCGAGAAATGCTCGGGTCTGACCGGTTTAAAAAAGAGGCAGCCTGGTACGAGTCGCGTCTTACACTGGAAACTGTAAATAGCGTTCGCGTAGACAGGCGATTGAACGATTTCCCGATCATCCCGGTTAGCCTGAAAAGGTCGCTTCGGCGAGGTGACAAGTCTTCAAATCGGCCACGACCAGCAAGTTCAACGTCGTACCCCTCAATCGACATCAGCGGCAGTCTGGCATTAAATCCAACAGCAGGTCCCGCGTCGGTTCGAAGGGGATTTTCCCCCGGCGTCTCTCCGATACCAGGGCGCCGATCAAGTGAGAAACCGACCAGTGGCTCAAGCTGAAAACGACCCGGTCGACCGAAACGAACTCCAGTGTAAGCCCTGCTGATGATTACGTCACTCAAGCTGTACCAGCCGATGTCGCCGTAAAAAACTCCGGATCTTCCGGAAAAAGGTTTGGTCAGTGAAATAGATACCTGATCTTCATCCCGGAAACTAAGTCGGTTGTTGAAAAGGATATAAGCGTCAGATCTGAATCGATTATAAAAATCCAGACGCCAGTCCGCCCGCGTTTCGTGAACACTCAAGTTGGAAGTCCACCGATACTGGTTCACCATTCTCGAAAAACTACCGCCGACCGAGCTTCGGGAATTGTTTCCCGCGGTACCAGACACAAGCTGACCCTGTGCCGCACCGTCGGAAAGAGACAGCAGGACAAAAATCAATGCGAAAGTCCGAAGCCGATTAACCCGGAGGCCAGACCATTTGCCTGCCACCAAGCAGGTGCAAGTGGATGTGATAAACTTCCTGTCCTCCTTCTTTCCCACAGTTAATAACCGTACGGTATCCGTTCTCAAGACCCTCGTCTTCGGCAATTTTCCGGGCAACCAGGAAGAGGTGACCCATAAGCATCTCGTCCTCTGCTTCAAGATCATTGAGCGTCGGAACAGGTTTAAGAGGAACGATGAGTATATGCGTCGGGGCCACGGGATTAATATCCCTGAACGCAATACACATTTCGTCCTCAAAAACAATGTCAGCTGGAATTTCTCTATCGGCAATCTGTTGAAAAAGCGTTTTTTCACTCATGTTGCTTCTGCCGCGAGGCCGTTTGAATATATAGGAATTCTTTCTCTCCGGGGAAGGAGCATGCCGTTTTTCGGAACGTAGTTCTTCCGGCCCTGTTCGAACGGCGACACTTCAAGATACCCTATTCTGAACTCCCGCGATGCCTATTACGTATGTGACCAGGCGCGTCCATTTTAATGCAGCCCATCGATTACACAATCCCGATCAGTCGGACGAATGGAACCGGGCAACATTCGGGAAATGCAATCTGCCTAACTGGCACGGTCACAATTACATCGTCGAAATTACTGTTGCAGGATCTCCGAGCCCCGAGACCGGATATGTAATTGATCTCGGAGACCTGAAACGAATAGTGCATGAACGTATCATAGATCTGTGCGATCACAGGAATCTGAATCTTGATGTGCCGTTTTTAAGTGGGATTTTGCCGTCAACTGAGAATCTTGCAATTGCATTCTGGGAACAGTTAGAGAATCATATTCCGACTGGAAAGTTATATGCCGTAAGGGTATATGAGACGGAAAGAAATATCGCCGAGTACCGGGGCGAGTAATCATTTGAATTAATCTCTCGTCATTTTGTCTAAGAAATACAGCCAAACAAAATCCTATGATCCAGAAGCGATCAGCCTCATCGAGAGGAGCGTAACGCAAACCCTCGAAGCGATCGGGGAAGATCCTTTGAGGGAGGGTCTGCTGAAGACGCCGCACAGAGTCGCAAAGTCCACTCTTTTCCTGACGCGCGGGTATGGCATGGATGCACACAAAATTTTACGAAGCGCTCTGTTCGAGGAACAAAACAACCAGATGATCCTGGTCCGAGACATCGAGATATACAGTTTGTGTGAGCACCACATGATCCCGTTTTTCGGAAAAGCGCATGTCGCGTACATACCAAATGGAAAAATTGTGGGCCTCAGTAAGCTGGCGCGTGTCGTGGATGTTTTCGCGCGGCGGTTGCAGGTTCAGGAACGACTCACGCTTCAAATTCGTGACGTCATCAATGATGTCTTAAAACCGGCCGGTGTTGCAGTAACCATTGAGGCAACTCATCTGTGTATGGTGATGCGCGGCGTGCAAAAACAGAATTCAATTACGACCACAAGCGCTATGTCCGGAGCCTTTCTGAACAATCCCGATACGCGGGCTGAATTCATGAAATTGATTTCCCGATGACGGTCAACAATCACATTGTGATTACCGGCGCCAGCCAGGGAATTGGCGAGGCAATCGCGGTGGCCTGGGCGAAAGAATTTCCTGACAGTCACCTGTCCCTGATCGCTCGGAACGAGTTGAATTTGAAGAGTGTCGCCGAGGTGTGCCGCGCCACCGGAGCAACGGCTACGGTATTTCCGTGTGATCTCAAAGATTCCAGACAAATTACGCAAGTCTGTACCGAACTGGTCCGTGAATCGGGTGAGCCCGGAGTGGTTGTAAACAACGCCGGGACATTTGCACCGGGCGGCCTGAGCGATACACCGCTCACCGTATTTGAAGAGCAGATTCAGGTCAACCTGACGAGTGCTTTTCACCTCAGCTCGTTGCTCGTACCCGGAATGATTAAATGCGGTGGAGGTCATTTGTTTTTTATGGGATCTGTAGCCTCTATTCAGGCCTATCCGGGAAGTGTCTCGTACGGGACGGCTAAACACGGATTGCTTGGGCTCGCCAGAGCCATTCGTCAGGAAACATTTGATAAGGGAATTCGGGTTACCACGATGTTGCCGGGTGCCACACTCACTCCGAGTTGGCAAGAAGCACCCTACCCTGAAGATCGGTTCATGCCGCCTGAAGATATTGCCGCTGCGCTGATTGCCGCCTACAAACTCAGCGACCGGACCGTTGTCGAAGAAATCCTTCTCAGACCGCAGAAAGGAGACATCTGAGCGTTCTGCCTGGGGCCTGTTAACACGCCCTAATTCAGCAGTGGCTCGTCCGGGTAGTTGGCCAGGAGTGCAAATTCCCCGCCGAGGCGTATCATCACTTCGCGCCACAACGCAGATGAATCTGTATCAAATACCAGGTTAGAGCTCCCCTGAGTAAGAATCCAGCCATTCGCTTCTACTTCTTCTTCAAGTTGCCCTTCGGTCCAACCGGCGTAGCCCAGATAAAACCTGACGTCCGATTTGGTAACCTCTTCTTTCTTGATAGCGTCCTGCAGATTCTGAAACTCGCCTCCCCAGAAAACGTCCTGGCAAACCTCAACTGTTCCGTCAACGTCGCTGCCGAAACGATGAAGAAAATAGAGTGTATCCATTTGCACCGGACCACCTACATGTACAGCGTTTTCGAGCAACTCAGACATTTCTACAGTGATATCCTGATTTAATATCAGTCCGAAACTGCCGGTATCACTGTGCTCACAAAGGAGCACAACAGACCGTTTGAAGTTCGGGTCGAGAAGGTTCGGCGCCGCCACGAGCAGCATGCCAGGCTTTAACTCCGTTTCCGATGGAAGTCTGGGATTTCTCATCCGGGTTGCGATTCAATTTTCTGTTTGACGAGGGCCGTTCGCGCGCCCACCCACCAGTCCGGGCCCCGTGTAATTGTCTGTACGTTAACGTCTGCAAAGTGCGGAATCAAGCCGATTAATAACGGACCTACCAATTGCCACTTTCCCGACACAACCAATTCCTCAAGCCCATCCGCGGCCAGCGCCGACCATCTCCATTTCTGCCTGAGTGCTTCTGACTTTTTCCAGTAATTCCGATCATCCCATGCCTGAGCACTCTCATCGATCGAAACGTATATGCCGCGAAGGCAATACACCAGAAACGCCGACATGTCTTTCGCTTCATCGTCAAATCCATCTCGCGTGGCAAGCAACCGGATTACTTCAGCACACGATCTGATATGGGCATGCCTTCTTTTCGCCGCTGAGTCGCCTGTATTAATTATTCTCGCCATGACCCGTGGTCTAGTACTACCTGTATATGAAAGAAATCCAGTGGACGGAATATACTGCTAAATCAAAATCTGAGACTAAACGTTGTTTCATTTCCGGGGTCAGAAAAGACGCTCATTGAGCCCCCATGTTGCCGCATGATTTGCCTGGAAAGACTCAAACCGATCCCGGATCCTTCCTTCTTCGTCGTGAAAAACGGCACGAAAATCTTGTCCAGCGCTTCGGGTTCAATCCCGGGTCCGTCATCTGTTACGCTCAATACCGGTCGAGATTGAGTGCCGATCCGGGCACTCAATCGAATGGTCATAGCTTTTCCCGGTTCGTTCATTTGAATGGCGTTTTTAACCAGATTTATAAGAATCTGTTCTATCAGTTCCGGGTCGGCGGTAACATCCAGTTCCGGTGGCGTAATCTTAATATTGAGTTGAATACCGGTCGTTTCCAGCTCTGCCCGGAACAGTTCGTGGACCGAATCGAGAAGCCTTACCACAGGAAATATTTTTAAGTTCGGTCGGGGGATGCGAGTCATGCTCCGGTATGCCTGCACAAAATGAAGGAGTCCCTGGCTGCGCCGGTTGATTGTCTGAATGGCATCTCGAACATCCTCCAGCCACTCTTTGTCTTCATTAACTATGTCAGAATTTGTGTCAGCTGGCTCTGACTCACTCATATTTGAGTTTAATATTTCGTGCGCCGATGCTGCCAGCGAGGCGATCGGCGTTATGGAATTCATAATCTCATGTGTTAACACGTGCGTCAGCTTGAGCCAAGCCTGCAATTCTTTTTCCTCCAGTTCACTCTGGATATCCTGAATGGCCACAAGAGTGAAGAATTCTCCCCGCACGCGGAATTCCGCCCCGGACAAAATCAGCTCCTGCATTTCATCTCCGCGAACGACCTTGATGACCGACCGATCTCCGGCTCTCAATTTTCCCAGTGCATTCACCAGATCCGTACTGTAGTCTCGAAGGCCCGTCACATTCTTCAAATGCTGGACCCCGAACAGCCGCTTTGCAGCGTTGTTGATGAGCCCCACGTCTCCCTTTCGGTCGAACGATATAAGTCCTGTCCCGACGTGTTGCACAACGGTTTGCAAAAAACGGTGCTGTTCCTCCGTTTCTCCACGCGCCTTTCTGAAATCGTCCATCACTTGCCCGAACGACTGCCCCAATTCTGTGAACGACTTTCCTCTTCCGGAACCCGTAAACGATTGCGAAAAGTCGCTGTACCGGACGGAGTTCAGAAATCTGCTCAAATCCCGATTTGTTTTGTCAACGTATCGAATCAGGGCAATAATCTGTGCAAATACGCCCAGGGAGAGCAAAAATACCGCCATGATAGAACCTGAGTATTCGTACAACCATATAGCCAAAAAAACCGTGGCAACGATTCCTGAGATCCTGCTGATAATTTGAATCCGGAAATTGCGCATATCCGATTTTCGTCTGTCAGAGTTCGTATTTCTCGAGGCGTCGGTACAGAGATGCCCGCGTCAGTCCGAGCTCGCCAGCAGCTCGCGAAATATTGCCTTCGTGTTTGTCGATCGCTTTGCGAATGATCAACTTTTCGACTTCGTCCAGATTATAACTGTCGAATACAACACCCGCAGTCTCATTGGTATGTCGTTCTGTAAACAGGAAATCTTCGGGCTGAAGGACTGTTTCGTCAGTCATGATGACGGCTCGTTCAATCATATGCTCAAGCTCCCGAACATTGCCAGGCCATGTATACCGTTGGAGTTTTGCAATCGCCCCGGCACTGATCCCCGTCACGGAGTCGTTGTATTTACGTGAATAATTTTCAAGAAAATGGGCAGCCAATATGGGTATGTCTGTGGTTCTTTCTTTCAGGAGCGGAAGGTGTATTTCGACCGTGTTTATCCTGTACAGTAAATCTTGCCTGAAAGAGCCATCCCGGACCAATTCATTAATAGGTTTGTTCGTGGCGCATATCAGGCGCACATCAATGGATTGTGGCCGGTTTGATCCAACTCGAATGACTTCTCGGCGCTCAAGAACGGTCAGCAGATTGGCTTGCTGTTCCAACGGCAAATTGCCGATCTCATCCAGAAACAACGTGCCTCCCGATGCCACTTCGAACCTCCCCGCCCGATCGTCTCGAGCATCCGTAAAAGCGCCTTTTACGTGGCCAAACAATTCGCTTTGAAATAATGACTGATTGATTGAAGCCACATCCACAGTAACGAAAACACTTTCTCTTCTTTTGGAATGCCTGTGTAATGCGCGCGCGACCAGCTCTTTCCCGGTCCCGTTGTCCCCCAGAATCAGGACGTTTGCGTCTGTGGCCGCGACCTTCTGGATTTGTGCATAAACGGTCTGCATGGCCGGTGCCTCACCAATAAAGTCCCGATACCTCATACCCAGATCTTGACTGAGTTGCTGCGACTGCGATCGGAACCGATCTGCCTGCACCTTCGACTCTTTCAGACTCAACGCGGACATTAGCGTCGCAATTAACTTTTCGTTTTGCCATGGCTTAAGCACAAAATCTGTTGCACCCGCCTTGATACCGCGTACCGCCATCTCGACGTCTCCAAATGCCGTGATAAGTACGACCACTGCGGAAGGTTCGATTTCCAGTATTTTATCGAGCCAAAAAAAGCCCTCGCGGCCGCTCGATACGTCCCTCGTAAAGTTCATGTCGAGCAGAATAACATCGTATTGCTGGTTCTGAAGGAGCGCCGGAATTTGGGCGGGTCTCTTTTCCGTGTGTACCAGTCGCGCATGTCTCTTCAGGAGCAGCCGGGCCGCCTGTAATACGTCTACATCGTCGTCAACAATCAGGATTTTTCCGAGCATGTAATTTCAGCCGTTTTCGGGGGTGCAACAATTCCAGACTTCGCCCGTGAAGTGGGTCGGCTCTGGAAGAAGCGGGGGCTTGACCGCCGTAGAAGCGGCAAACGTTGTACCAATGCATCAAATCCGTGATTTCAGGCTTGTTATACCACTTTTACCTGAGGCCTTTATTGGGGAGTGTACGAAAACGAACACACTATGTATCATTCCCGAACACATTAATCAGAAGGCTCGTTGACGGCTAACGTTTCAGAGCCTTAACTGGACGATTTATTCGTATTGGCACGCTGCTTGTAATAGACCAAGTTACCGGAATACGGTCGCACAAATTTGATTCCTGCACTTCAGACTTAATCATGACACAAGACACGAAACCAACTCTGAGCCCGATTGCACAGCTTCTGACTCAACCTCCCGGATCTGCGGGCGCATCGAGCCGTGATGGAAAACCTGTTTCCGGGACAGGCGGTGGCGCCGGGATGGACAAGCGCTTAGAAAAAATATTCTGGACGCGCCAACGAATTACGACAGTTGGGGCGATCATAGCATTTGTAATGATGGTGGGATATGGGTATTCGACCATGACCGGAGGTCGCAAATTAAACGTTGATATTGACCGGGTTACAATCTCAACCGTCACGTTTGGTCCGTTTCAGGAAATGATTTCTTCAACGGGTAACGTCTTCCCGAAAACATCCGTTTATCTGGATGCAGAAGAAGGAGGAAAAATAGACGAGATTTATGTTCTGGAAGGCGAACTGGTTGAAGCTGGTCAACCCATTCTGCGCCTCTCGAATGCTTCGCTCCAAATGCAACTTTTTAGCTCAGAAACTTCGAGAATTGAGCAGATCAACCGACTTGAAGATTCTCGATTCCAGGTAGAAACCAATAATCTCCGCACGCGCCAACAGCTTGCGACGATGAATTACGAGATCAAACGACTCTCGCGCGACATTGCCCGCAACGAAGAGCTATTTAACAAGCAAGCGATCTCGGAACGGGAATACCAACAGGCAATGGACGAATACGAATACAGAGTCCAGAATCGGGACCTTACGCTAGCCTCTTACAAAGCAGATTCGCTGCGACAGTCCATTCAGCTCGCGCAGATGCAGAAATCGATTGAATTGATGGAGGAAAACTTCAAGTTAGTTAACGCGCGTTCTGACAAATTAATCCTGCGGGCACCGGTATCGGGCATTTTGTCTCAGCTGAACGCAGAATTGGGAGAACTCAGAAATTCCGGTTTTCGTTTCGGCCAGGTTGACAAACTCGACGGTGTCAAAGTGACGGCAGGAGTAGACGAATTTCACATCAGCAGGGTCGTCGTGGGCCAGCGGGCGATAACGAATGTTATGGCAGGCACGACCGTAGGTTATGAAATGGTCGTTCGGCGCGTATTTCCGGAAGTCACCAACGGTCGATTTAATATCGATCTCGATTTTATCAACCCTCCCGAGGGCATTCGCCGTGGACAGACGATCCGATTCAAATTGGAAATGAGTGACCCTGAAGACAAGATCATAATCCCTCAGGGTGGCTTTTTTCAGACCACAGGAGGCAATTGGGTTTACGTACTCGATGCGTCTGGCGACTTTGCGACCAAACAGCCTATCCGGCTCGGACGCAAAAACACACAGGTGTATGAAGTCGTCGAAGGCTTAAAAGAAGGAGATCGCGTTGTTACATCTTCATATGACACTTACAACGAAGTTGATCGACTGGTATTTAATTGATCAATGCATCGAACGCGGCTTCTTGCAAACATTGTAACCAACTACGTTGTCAAAACGATATTAACTTATACTCATAGTACAGGCACAACACGATGATTAGAACTGTAAATCTGAACAAGACCTACACAACCGAAGAGGTCGAAACAACGGCGCTGAACAACGTCAACCTTGAAATCAAGGAAGGCGAGTTCATCTCTATCATGGGACCTTCGGGTTGCGGGAAATCCACACTTCTGAATATTCTCGGACTACTCGACAATCCCACAGCCGGCGAATTCTATTTCATGGGAACGGAAATTTCGAATTTGAATGAACGCCAGCGAGCGCAGATGAGAAAAGGGAACATCGGTTTCGTGTTTCAGAGCTTCAACTTGATTGATGAGTTGACCGTATATGAAAATGTTGAGTTACCACTGCTCTACCTGGGAATGGGTACGGACGAGCGCAAAGCGCGGGTTAGTGCCGCTCTTGAGTCGGTTCAGATTGTACATCGCCTGGGGCATTTTCCACAGCAGCTCTCTGGTGGACAGCAGCAGCGTGTCGCTATAGCCCGCGCTGTGGTCGCGGGTCCGAAATTGATTCTTGCTGACGAACCGACGGGTAATCTGGACTCTACCCATGGCGATGAGGTCATGAACCTGCTGACTCAGATGAACGAAGCGGGCACAACTATTGCCATGGTTACGCACTCTCCGGCAAATGCAGAGTACAGCCATCGCGTAATCCACTTGTTCGACGGCCACATTGTAACGGAAAACTTTATTCAAAGCCATTACATTCATTCAGACAAATCTGAACCGAAGCCGGCTGCTGAATCGACTGAAAGCGAAGGATAGCAGTATACGCTGAATAACGCTCAGCCAGGATCACCTATGAACGAAATCTGTATCTACGTTCCCTCGCTTGAAGATCATCAAACGGTGGAAGTCGCCGTAACGGTCAATGGTAAAAAAAAGTTAATGAACTACAGAGTGGAGTCATTCGACTGGTCGGGGGAAGGAGGAAGCCAGGTTCACAGAATCGAACGACTTCGCAATATGATCGAAGCATACGATTCGGACTGGGAGCTCGTGCAGATCGGAGTGGCTGATGGACACACGGTGCCTGTGATGTTTCGTCAGCGTATTTTTGAAGGTGATTGAACGAAAGACTCACTGAGCGGAGTGTTTTTAGAGGCGGGACGTTCTTCGAACGCCCCGCCTCACCTTTTTAATCAGTTCACATCCTGTTGTTGTGCATATCTATACATCGATTTAAAATCGCTCAGACCACTTTGCAAACCTTTCTGCAAAGATGCCTGTCAAAGAAGGGAATAACTATTAATCTGTTACCACGACGATGAAACGATTTCAAACTTTTTCACGCGCATTGTTACTCGCGATCCTTATCCCGGCTTTCAGTGTATCTGCGCAGGAAGTGAACCGAACGTACGATGTATCACCCGGCGGCATCCTGCGCCTGGATCTCGAAACCGGCGGGACAATTACCATCACCGGTTGGAACCGGAATGAAGTTGAAGTCAACATTTCCGTGTCCGGGCGAGACGGCTCCGACGTCATCGTTGATCTGGAAGAAATTCGGAACGGCGTCGCCATTGCGACCGAATACGAAGGTCGGAACGGCCGCGCTGACCTGGAAATAGATATTCGAGTGCCTTTTATATTTAATCTGGATATCGAAACCTCAGGCGGCGACGTGCAAATTGAAAATGTAGAAGGTGAAATCAAAGGTCAAACCATGGGTGGCGATCTCGAATTTGATAACATAAAAGGAGAGATCGATTTTAGCACAATGGGTGGAGATATCAGCCTTGAAAACTCGATCGTTGATGGGTCGGTGGAAACCATGGGCGGCGAAGTGTATCTCGAAAACGTCGTTGGCAATGTGAACGGCCACACAATGGGTGGTGAAGTGACCTATGAAAATGTTCGCGCCAATCCGAATTCCAGGAACAAGGAGCTGGAAATCACAACCATGGGCGGCGAAATAAACCTTGATCAGGCTGCCTATGGTGCAACCCTGCATACCATGGGAGGCGACATCAATGTCGGATCAGTGGCTCATCACATCAAGGCCACTACGATGGGAGGCGATATCACCATCGAGGAAATCGATGGGTGGGTAGAGGCCACTACCATGGGCGGCGACGTTGACGTTGTTGTGGTCGGTGATCCGGATTCCGGCGACAGGCACATCGAAATCTCTTCCATGGGTGGCGACATCGATTTAGTGGTTCCGGCGGGAATGGACATGAAGTTCGATCTGGAAATCAGGTTCGACGGAAATCGGAATTCCGATCGGTATCAAATTCGTTCAGACTTTGACATAGACGTCCAGCGTCAAGATAACAACCGGGGCGATTGGAGTATCACCGCGTCTGGTACGGTGGGTTCTGGTACGCATCGCGTAAAAATCACTACTCATTCCGGAAACATAACGATCAGAAAAGGTCGATAACCCGGGTGTGATGCCCTCTTCGGCTCAGTGAAAGTTTTAGAAAGCGCCTGATTTCGCCCCGCGGATTCAGGCGTTTTTTATTTCGTCGTCCGGAAATCCGTAATGCACGACACGTTTGCCACCTTCCTGCGATTCTCTCAGGAACGTCATTCCGAGCCTGTGGAAGATTTTTATCGACCCGGCGTTTTCTGAGAACGATTTCGATTCAATGCCTTTCAGATGAAACCAGCCCCTGCCAAGGTCACGCGCAGCCAACGCCGCTTCGCCGCCATATCCCTTCCCCCAGCAATTGCGAGCGTACCGCCAACCGAAATCGATCACTCCATCCGCGATTTCAAATCCACAGAATCCAACAAGATCACCCGTCCGGACCAACCCGACAGCGAACCGCATCCAGCCCTGGTTTTCCTGATGCCGGATCATACGGAGTACAAACTTTTCAGCATACACGCGGTCGCGGGGCTGCCCCTTTCCGATGTATTTCATGACCTCTGGATCGGCGACAATCCTGGCGTAGGCGTCAATATCGATTTCGGTCCAATTTCTCAGAATCAATCGCTCGGTTTTAGCCAGTATTTTCATTCCGGATGATACGCTGAATTTCGATCTTTAAGGACTCCCTCTATAAAGAGAACGGTCAGGCGGGATATTTTTGCTTAGAATGCGGTTCATACGATTTGTATTCGAGATTTCCAGCTCCCGTTTCCCCAATAATACCCCATTCGATTGACACGCGACGAAACCTCCGGTACCCCGATTTCGGAGCCCACTGAAAGCCGAAATTTCATC
>Ga0114950_10000320_pt1 | contig 31615 bp, 40 predicted proteins | sample N075metaG_FD_83503 | JGI IMG/M metagenome (GOLD analysis project Ga0114950, IMG submission 83503) | Deep subsurface microbial communities from Kermadec Trench to uncover new lineages of life (NeLLi) - N075 metaG | ecosystem: Environmental > Aquatic > Marine > Ocean trench > Sediment | place...
CCTTCGTCCGATCGATCGGGACAGGCGGGTCACGACCTCGTCCTTCCCGGCCCGTCCGACCGCCCGGCCGTCGATATGCGTGACCGGGCAGAGTCCACGCAGACTCGAGGTTACGAAAACGTGATCGGCGTGAAGCAACCGCTTGATCTTCAACGGTCCGTCATGGACAGCGATACCGAGTTCCTTCGCAGCGTCGATCACCCGGGCTCGAACGACACCGGACAACAGGCCCTCGCGGGTCGATGGCGTGTACAGCTTTCCCTGTCGCCACACGAACACATTGCTCCAGCAGCCCTCGAGTAAGCGACCACGATGGTTGAACCACAGGCCCTCCTCGGTGGAACGCTCGCGGGCGTAGCGCAAGCCCAGGACGTTGGCGCCGTAGTTCAACGTTTTCATACCGGACAGCGGACCGGCCGGGCCGCGACGCCACGGCAGGATGACGGCCCGGATGGGACGGCCTTCCTCGGCGGGATCGACCGCGCCACCGAACACGAACCATTCCCCGCCGCCGGTCACGATCAGTTTGACCCAACCCGGCTCGTCGGGTTTTTCCGCCGCGGACGATTGCAGGGCGGCCCGAACGGCCTCGCGTTCGATCGGGCGTTCGAGGAACTTGAACGCGTCGGAGATGAGCCGGTCGAGGTGAGCGTCGAGATCCACGCACCTGCCGTCGCGGACCGCGAGCGTTTCGAACAGGCCGAGACCGTGCTGGATCGCGGGATCCGCCAGATCGAGCTGCACCGTCGCCGAATCGGCTTTCTCTCCGTTTCTCCAGACCGTGCGTTCGGGATCCAGCTCTCTCACGCGACTTCCTCCGGGTCAAAGCCTAACGCGCAGGTCAAGGCCCGGGCCTTGAGGTTGGACTCGGCCCATTCCTCCTCCGGAATCGAGTCGGCGACGATGCCGCCCCCGGCCCCGATCGAGACGCGCTCGCCCGCGAACACCGCGGTGCGGATCAGGATGCTCGAATCAACGCTCCCATCGTCCCCGCACCAGAACAGACTGCCGGTAAACGGGCCGCGAGCGACCGGTTCGACGCTCCGCAGCCGTTCCATCGCGCTCTTCTTAGGCGCGCCCGTGATCGATCCTCCAGGAAAAATCGCACGCACCATCTCGGTCCAAGCGACCTCGTCCCGGAGGCGGCCGCGGACGCGCGCCACCAGGTGATGGACCGCCGGGTAGCTGCGCAGCGCCGCCAACTCCGGCACCTCGACGCTGCCGGGCCGGCAGAGGCGGCCGAGGTCGTTCCGTTCGAGGTCGACGATCATCAAGAGTTCGGCGCGATCCTTCGGCGATGCGAGGAGTTCGTCGATCGCGGCACGCTCCTGCTCTGCGGTCGCCCCGCGCGGTCGCGTACCCTTGATCGGCAAGGTTTCGATGATGCCGTCGTCGACCGTCACGAAGGTTTCGGGCGAAAACGACGCCAGACAAAAATCATCGATCGAGAGGAAGGCCGAACGGGGCACGGTCTGGTGGGCCGCAACACTTTCGAAGTAATCCAGCGGGTCTCCGCGCCAGGTCGCATCGAACCGCTGGCACAGGTTGGCCTGATAGATCCGGCCCTCGGTAATCCAGCGTTGCAGGCGAACGACCGCCGCGATGTAGCGATCGCGTGGGAGGCTCGTGGAAACCGACTGCGCGACGAGCGTCGGGCTCGTGCCGGGGACCCGGGGCGTCTCCCGTTGCAGACGCTGCGACCAACGAACGAGGTCGGCCTCGACGTCGGCTGCCGCAGCGGCGCAAACCGTCAATCGTGCGGAACCGTCAGGGTTCAGCACGACCGTCCGGTCGACCGAGAACACCAATATCGTCGGAAACGGCTTGGCAGCCGGGTCGCCCGCGCCGGGGCTCAGGCACTCATAGCCCAGGAGAACGGCCAGCCCCGTCGCACCGTCGAGACCGGGTGCACGACGCGCTACGAGCTCGGTCTGGATGCGGTCCAGCGCCGCCTCCACCACGGATTCGTCGCGGCCGTCCACCCGCAACAAGCATTGCGGTGCCAGGCCGACCAACCCGGGCCGTTTCCAACCGTCCTGCACGCCGCTACCGCCGTCGAACAGCACGCGTTCGCCACACGGCCCCCGGCCCGCCTGCGCAAGCGCGGGGAGCGACCAGGCCGCGGAAAGAGCGACCGTACGGGTACGTTGAAACACGCCTGAGATCGGTCCGGGACGGCCGGCGGGATTAGCGGTCCCTAGTACTTGCGGATGACGCCGACCACGACCCCCTGGATCTTGACTTGGTCGGGACGGCGTCGGAGGGTCGGCACGGCCGGGTTGGCCGGTTCGAGACGGATCGTGTCTCCATCGTGGAAGAAACGTTTGAGTGTGGCGTCGGTGTCGTCGACAAGGGCCACGACCGTCTCCCCGTCTTGCGCCGTTTCCCGTTTTTCCACGACGACGTAATCCCCGTCGCGGATCTGCTCGTCGATCATCGAATCGCCTTGAACGCGCAGGACGAAACTATCGGCGGGCCGCCGCACCATGTCCGCCGGCACGCCGATCGATTCTGAGGTCTCGATCGCCTCGAGCGGCGCACCAGCCGCGATGCTCCCGCGTAACGGGAGTCGGAAGGCCGCCTCACCATGCTCCGGATCGGGGGTCACCGGTTCGATCGATCGGTTCTGGTTCCAGGAGCGCCGGACATGGCCCTTCTCGACCAGGTGAGAGACATGTTTGTGGACCGTGGCGACCGAGGACAAACCCAGCGTGGTCGCGATCTCCTCGAGGCTGGGCGAGTACCCATTACGGTCGATAAACTCGCGGATGACGTCCAGGACCTGACGCTGCCGGCGGGTCAAAGCCATGACCACCTCCTCGCCGGCAGACTAGGCGAAAGGAGTGCGAAAGTCAACCGACTTTCGTCTTACGGTTGGCTCCCTGCCAACACCAGGACCGTGTGGGCGGCGCTGATCGCGAGGTACGGGTTGTCGGACTCGAGCAGCGGACCCAGGGCCGCGCTGTGGGAGGCGTCGCCAACCACGGCCAACCCTGACAGGGCGATCGTGGCGACTTCGTAAACGGCGTCCTGTGCACCTTCGGCGAGCCGCGTGACCAGCCCGGAGGTTTGCCGCCGGCCGACCAGCCCGCGGTAGGCCTCCGCTCGAACGTCCTTGTCGTCGTCCGTGGCCAACTGGCTCAACCAGTCCGTGACCTCATCGCCCACGCCGCCTGAGAGCTGTTCGGCCAGGGCGCGGCGGACCGCAGGGTCCGCGTCGGCGACGAGCGCCGGAATGGCGGCCATCGCTGTGTCCCGCGCGCCCAGACGCCACGCCGCCACAGCCGCGTAGGCCCGCACGAGCGGTTGCTCATGGTCCAACATGGGTTCGATCACACTGAGGGAACCCGCGTCAGCGAGCCGGCCCAGTGCCTCCAGCGATGCCAGGACGAGACCCTGGGTGTTGACCCAGCCGCTGATGGCCGCCGCCGCGGCGGGGTCCCCCACGCGACCGAGGGCCACGATCGGCTCGACCCGTTCCTGACCGAATTCCTTGTCCAAACCCTCGAGGAGCAATTCCACCGCCCACGGGGCCCGCACCTCGCCGAGAGCGGCGTACCCCTTGTTGCGGGTCGATAGACTCTTGCTCCAGATCAGCCCGCGCAATGCGGTGCGCACCGACTCCGAATGTTCGGTTGCGGCCAAGGCCGCCATCGCCGGACCGGGTAGGCCGCCTTGACCCAACTGCTCCGCAAGCCATTCGATCGCCTCACCGTCTCCGCTGACCGCGAGGACCGAGGCCGCCAGCGCCTGAACCGAGCCGCCTTTGCCGAAGGCCGTGTGCAGCGCCTCGCGCGTTTCCTCATCCGTGTTCCGCTGCAGGCCTTGGATCGCCTCCGACGCGGCGACGCGGTCTTCGCCTGCGATCGCGTCGAGGATCATCGACCGGGCGTGGGGTGCCTCGGAATCGCTCATGATTGACAATGCGTAGAGATGGTAAGCGGGGTCCTCGGCGGGTTTTTGCGCGATAACCTCGCGTGCGAGAGCGACCTCGGCAGGCTCGGAACTGCAGGCGGGCGCAAGAACCAGCCCGGCCACGAGCAGGGGCCAATAGTTCGGTCGATGCATCTGAAATCCTCCTCGACGACCCGCATTATAGGCCAGCCCGGCTGTTGCTTTTGCCGCCACTCGCCCGCGCAGGTATATTGGTTTTTTTCTGTCGATGGAGTGCTTCCGATGCGTCGTCGCCACGCGATCGCGGCCTGTGTCCTGTTGCTGTCGGCCACGGCGGGACGGACCCAGGATGCCACTGACCCGGTGCAGGCGTTAATCGAGCAGGAGCGCGTCCGCGCGTTGGTCGAATCAGCGTTCGCGAGCGTGGGCCAGGCCCGCCGGCTGTACGACGACGACACGGCGTTCGTCGAAGCGTACACGGACATCGCCTACGCACTCGGCACCGCGGATCCTGCGGTCATCCCGTTGCTCGCGAACGAAACGCTCCAGTCCGATCGAGCGACCTTTTACCTGGCTACGTACGCACTCGCATTCCACGCCACCCCCGAGGCAATCGAGGCGTTGCACGCCGCGGTGGAGCGCGCCGATGAAGAACAATCCTCCTTCGCTGCGGCCCGCAAAGCGCATTTGATCTGGGCGCTGGCCGCCGCCGGCGATGTTGGAGCGATCCGGCTCGCGGATCAGGGACGCCACTCCGTGGGGGACAAGACCGTCCATCGCAAAATGTCGGTGCTCGAAGCATCGATGATCCTCACCGCCCCGGAATCGCTCGAGATCTTGCACGACGAGCTGTCGCAGAAGGATCTCGCCCCGCCCGGGGAACGCCGGCGCACGTTGTATTCGATCCGGGCGCTCGGGAAGATCGGAAACCCCTCTTCGCTACCGGTGCTGCTTCCGCTGATCAAGAGCGAAGACACCCTCACCCGCATGGAGGCCGCAAAGGCGCTGGCGCTCTACCCGTCGACGGAATCGATCGATGCGTTGTTCAACGCGTTGCACGACCCGGCGAAATCGGTCAGTTCCTATGCGGCGTACTCGCTATTGCTACTATTGCCGGAAGGCCGTTTCGAGCAGGTGGTCGAGCAACTCGACACCGTCACGAGCAATACAGCGCGCACGGCTCTCTACAAACTGCTGGCCCGGTTGGACGGTGAAGCCGCAGTCCCCGTCCTCCTGCGTCACACCGCGAACCCGGACCCGGCCGAGCGTCGCAACGTGTACACTGCCGCCGGACTGATCCGTTCGCCGGCAGTGCTGGACTTGCTCGTCCACGGCATGGCCGATCCTGACAACGGGGTCGGGATCGCGGTGGTGCGCGCGCTGGCCCGTTTCGACCTCCCGCGTGCGCGCCGGGTGCTGGTCCGGGCCATCGATTCACCGCGCTGGCCGGTAGCGCAGACAGCCGCCGAGCTCGCCGCGCGCGCGCGAATCGCCGGTGCCGCCGACACGATCCGCAACCGCTTGCTGAGGGTCGAACTCCCCAAACTCGTCCGCGACTCAGCGGAGAAGCCGAAGGCGGAGTGGTTGCTCGATCGGACGATCGAGCTCGAGGACGTCAAGGCTCTCGCCGGTTTGGAAGAGGCCTTGGAGGTTCAGCGCGACGGCTTGTTAGTGGCGCGGATCGCAACCGCCGTGAGCCAGTTGAAAGCGGCGCGGAACGCCGGCGATGATGCTCAAAAATGGGAAGCGCTGGCATTCCACGAGGACGCAAAGATCCGCGAGACGGCCTACCGGCACTTGAGCCGCGCCACGCCGGCGAGCGCCGCCGCAAGGGTCCTGGTGTCGGCCTTCGGGCGCGTCGAACCCGCCGAGGGCGAAGTCATCCTTGACCAGCTGGCCGAGCTCGACTGCGGGGAAGCACGCGAACTGGTCGAACGCGTGCTGACCGCCCCGGAATACCAACACCCCGACTTGTACTCGATGCGCGATGCCGCGGCTTGGGCCGCACGCCGGCTCGGGGGCGAACGCATGCGCAACGCTCTACGGCGTTCGATCGAAACGCGCCACGGACGCGACGTACGCCCGATCATCTACTACACGCTTTTGAGCGGCAAGGAAGCGATCCCGTTGATCGAGAAGTGGCTCGCTCCGAGGATGCGGTTCAGCTCGATCACGCGCGGAAACGAATACCAACATCTGCGCGAGTTGTTGATGACCCTGAGCCTCGATCACGTACTCGACGACACGGATCGGCCGCCGCACGAACTCAAATTTATGTAACGGGGGCCGCCTCCGGAAGCGTGGTTTCGCCCTCGGCCAGGATGCTTTTCTCGATTCCCTCGGACTTGATCAGCCCCTTCGAATAGGCGCTGAAGAACGCATCGACGATCTTGCCGTCGAGCGCCACGCCCTTGAGACGCTCCAGGACCTCAAGCGCCTCGTCAAACGTCATCGCCTTTTGATACGGCCGGTGCGTGGTGATGGCGTCGAAGGTGTCCGCGATCGCGATGATCCGGGCCATCAACGGGATTTGATCCCCGGACAACCCGTCGGGATAACCCTGGCCGCCCATCCTCTCGTGGTGCCAGCGAAGGCCCGGGATGATCCGCTTCATCTGCCGAATCGGCGCAACGATGTTGGCGCCGAGCACCGTGTGCGTCTTCATGATCTCGAACTCTTCGTCGGTTAGCTTGCCAGGCTTTTGAAGGATAGCGTCGTTGATCCCGATCTTGCCGACGTCGTGCATCAGCGAAGAAACGTGTATCTCGCGTAACTGCGTGCCGGTCAAGCCGAGTTCCTTGGCCACAATCACCGAGTAGCGATTCACGCGCATCGAGTGCCCGCGCGTGTAGGGATCCTTGGCATCAATCGCCTGAGCCATGGCGCGGATCGTGCCCATGAAGAGTTCATGGTTCTCGCGCGCCGCCCGCTTGAGCTTGCGGATTTGCTCTTCGATCTCGTTGGCCATGACGTTGAACGAGTGCGCCAGCTCGCCGATCTCGTTCCTCGTGCGCACCGATACGCGCGTGGACAGGTCGCCGGCGGCGAAACGACTCGACGCCCCGGCAAGCCGGTTGATCGGATGGGACAGCGTACGGGCAAAGAACCACGAGACCGCGACGCACAACACGAGCACCAGCAGCGCGGTGTTCCAGGTGCTCTCGACCATCGCCTCGATCGGACGGTAGACCTCGGACAAAGGCGCCTGGATGAACACACCCCAGCCCTGGCGAGTGACCTCGTACGAACCGTTGAATTCTATTTCCTCGCCATCCACGATCTCGATGAACTGCAACGTTTCGCGACCGACCCGCGAGGACGTCAGGAACCGTTGGACAAGCGCGGAGTCGGTGGCGTCCTGGCCGGGGCGGGGACGGACGGCCGAGTTGCTGCTGAACACGCGGCCCGATCGATCGACGCCGAAAACCGTGTGGCCGGGCCAGCGGCGCGACACGACCAAGTCCCAGACATGCTCCAGGTCGACGAGGCTGGAGAGGACGCCGCGGAATCGTCCACTGGACACCACCGGCGCGGAGATGACGACGCACGCACGCGGCGGCGACCCGGCGAGGATCGGCACCGACAGGATCGTGATGTCAGGGCGGGTTTGCACCGCCGCGATCAGGACCGCAGCCGCCTCCTCGAGACCAGCGTCAAAGATCGGTTTGAGATCATCGGTAAGCTCGCCGGCGTCGACGCTCCGCACGTCGTTTTCGAGGAAGTAATCGTAGCGCAGATAGGGCATGCGCTCGTCAACGACCCCGGCCAGGTCGTCGCGCAGTTCGGCATCGGGCCCCCCGGTGCGGCGGATCGCGCCCCCGAGTGTCTGCGAGACGCGCAACAGCTCCGCCCGCAATCCGTCGAGGTGGATGTCGATTTCTCGAGCGATGGTCTCGGCGACCAGCAGTTGGTACTCCTGCTGGGCGGTGGCGAGCGCGACGCGATTGAACTGAGTTTGTTTCCAGGCCATCAACGCCAGCGGTGCAAGCCCGATCAGGAGCAACACCACGGCGAGGGTCCACGCGATCCGGCCGCGGCGGAGGAACGGTTCCTTCCCCGGCGCGACGGCAGGCTTCTTGCCGTCCTGGATGGTCGTACTCATCTCTCCCCGTGTCCCGGCCTAAACCCGAAATATGGGTCCCGGGGAAGGCCGTTGCAAACCGCGGATACGGTGTCGTTTCCGGGCTGTTTGACCGTTTCATCGGCGCTCGACTACCATCCGGCGCGTGCTCGCCCTTTACAACACGCTCGCGCTGGCCGCCAAGCCCTTGGCCCTGGGTTGGGCCGCATGGCACGGGCGCAACCCCGATCGTGCTCGCGAGTGCGCGCAGCGGATGGTGCGAGAGCTTCCCGAGCCACTCGTTGGATCGATTTGGCTGCACGGCGCGTCGGTCGGCGAGGCGCGTGTTGTCTCGACCCTTTCCGCGCTGCTGGTAAAACGCTTCCCGAGCCACCCTCAGGCCGTCTCCGCGATCACGTCCAGCGGCCTCGGACAACTCCCCGACGTCGGCACACGATTCATCCTGCCGTTCGATTTCCGGGGCTACCCGGCACGCTTGCTGCAACGGCTCGACCCGCGCTTGCTCGTGCTCGTCGAGACCGAACTGTGGCCCAACCTGATCCACGAGGCGTCTGCGGCCAACGTACCCATCGCGCTGGTCAGTGCGCGATTGGCTCCTGAACGGATGTCCCGCTACCGCCGCTGGTCTTCGCTCTACCGTCCGCTGCTCGAGCGAGTCGAGGTCATCGGCGCGCAAACGCGGGAAGACGCGGAACGTTTCGAATCGTTGGGCGCGCCGGCTCGCGCGATCACCGTAACCGGTAACCTCAAGTATGATCTTGCCGCTCCCCGGATCGACCGCGCGGCGCTCGAGCGGCGGCTCGGGAAGTGGGCCGGTCGGCCGGTCTGGGTGGCGGGATCGACGCGCCCGGGTGAAGAACCGATTGTGCTCGAAGCGTTCGAGGTCCTTCGAAGCAGTTTCCGGAACCTCCTGCTGGTCCTGGCGCCCCGCCATCTCGAGCGGGTCGAAGCCGTCCTGGGGCTCGCGCGCGACGGCGGATGGGATGTGGCTGCCTGGTCATCGCTCGACCGCGTGGCCCCCGCGAGGCACGATGTCGTCGTGATCGATACGCTGGGTGAACTCGCATCGATCTACGGGGTTGCCAGTATCGCGTTCGTGGGTGGAAGCCTGAAGCCGTTCGGTGGTCACTCCCCGCTCGAGCCGGCCGCGGCCGGGGTCCCGGTCCTGGTCGGTCCGCACACCGATCACTTTGAGGAACCGGCGCGCAAGTTGGTCGCGGCCGGCGGGGCCCGGCGGGTGACCGATGCCGTCGACCTCGCCGCCGCGGTAAACACATGGTTGGCCAACCCCGAACTGCGCGATCAGGCCGCGCGGGCAGCCCGCGAAACGATTCGTGCGCACGCCGGAGCGTTACAACGCACCTTCGATACGATTGCGGCGATCGTCGATCGGGGACCGGCTTGAGGCCTCCCGCCCGGCCCTGGCTTCGCGCGGCGCTTACACCGCTGAGCTGGATCTACGGCACGTGGATGACGCGAAGGAACTCGCGTTACGACCGGCCCGGCGCCGCGGAGCGCGTTTCCGTTCCGGTGGTCAGCGTCGGAAACCTTTCCGTGGGGGGCACCGGGAAGACCCCGATGGTGCGCTGGCTCGCCGAAACGATGCTCGCGCGTGGCACGCCGACCGCAATCGTGAGCCGCGGCTACGGCGGCTCGGCGGGCGCGGGCCCCGTCGTGGTGTCGCACGGCGGCGGCGCGCGATGCGCGGCAACCGTGGCGGGCGACGAACCGTGGATGCTCGCGAACGCGGTGGCCGGCGCAATCGTCGTGGTCGGCTCGAATCGCACCGCGGGCGCTCGCAAGGCCGTCGAACTCGGTGCTCGATTGGTCCTTCTCGACGACGGGTTCCAGCACCGGGCGCTGGCGCGTGACCTCGATATCGTCCTGCTCGACCGCACGCGTCCGTTCGACCGTGACCGTCTCCTCCCCTCCGGTTATCTGCGCGAACCGGCGTCGTCGCTCGCCCGCGCGGACTGGATCGTGATCACTCGCAGTCCATCGCCGCTGGGGGCCGAACGGCTGCACGACGCGATCCGCGCATCCAACCCTTCGGCGCGCATCCTGCATGCCGACCACCGCACCGCGGGTTTCATCGACGCCGACGGCGGCGCAGCACCCCGGCCGTCGCGCGCCGTCGCTTTTTGCGCGATCGGCAACCCCGATCGTTTTCGCACGGATCTCGAGCGACTTGGCGTTTCGATCGCCGCTTTCCACGCCTATGGCGACCACCGGACGATCGACAGAACCCTGCTCGGCCGGCTCCGACGCCGGGCCGCCGATGAAGCTGCGACCCTGGTCACCACGGAGAAGGACCTTGCGCGGATCGGAACCGTCGCGGCCTCGCGTGCGGGACTGCTCATGCTTGCCATCCGCACGGAAATCCCCGACGGGGAACGACTGATCGAAGCGATCGAGCGGATCACTTCCGGGCGGCCAAGCTGAGACGGGTGCGCTATCCTTGGGCACCTTTTCCTGGAAACGACGATGCCGCGACGTGCTATTTTTGTCGATCGAGACGGGACGCTGAGCAAAAAACACTCCGTCGTCGCCGCTCCCGAACACCTCCGCCTGCTACCGCGGGCCGCGGCCGCGATCTGCCGCATCAATCGCAGTGGCTGGCAAGCGATCGTCGTGACGGACCAGCCCGGTGTCGCGTTCGGCGAATTCGACGTGGACGTCCTGGCCGACGTCCACGAACGACTGCGGCTGCTCTTGCTCGAGGAGGGTGCGCGTCTGGATGGCATCTACCATTGTCCGCACCATCCCGAGGGCAAGATCGAGCGTTACCGGTGTGAGTGCGCGTGCCGTAGGCCCGGCATCGCACTGTTCGAACGTGCGCGAGACGAGATGGGCATCGTCCTCGACGGCTCCTTCTTTATCGGCGACTCGCCCGACGCTTTGCAGGCCGCCGCGGCATGCGGGATACCGTCGGTTCTGGTGCGTACCGGGAACGGCCGCGAAACCGAGGCGGCTCTGGCACGAATCGACGTGGCGCCCGCGCAAGTGGTCGACACGATCGAGGACGCCGCCGAATGGGCTCTCCAGCAGTGCGCCGCGCCCCGGGGGCCGTCTTCATGAGCACGAAGCAGGCACGTGCCGAGCGGTTGCGCGGATGGGTCTCGCGGTTCGCTGGGCAACCGGTCGCCGTGCTCGGTGATCTGGTCGCCGACGAATTCGTCTTCGGAGACATCAGCCGTGTTTCGCGCGAAGCTCCGGTCCTGATCCTCGACGAAATCCGGCGTGTCCTTGTCCCCGGCGGAGCAGGCAACAGCGTAGCGAATCTCCAAGCACTCGGAGCACGCCCGATACCCGTCGGCGTGATCGGTCACGACGAGGCCGGCCGCGGCGTACTCGAGTGTCTGCGCGATCAGGGGGTGCGCACCACACAGCTCGTGCGCGACAAGGCCTACGCGACCCCGACCAAGAGCCGGATCCTTGCCGGCGGCATCCATACGCGGCGCCAGCAAATCGTGCGGATCGATCGCGGCCGACCCCGCGGAAACCTCGGTCCCACTCTGCGCCGGCGAATCCTGACGAACCTGAGCCGTGCGCTCGACGGTAGCCGAGGTTTACTCATCGCCGACTACGGCTACGGCGCCGCCGCGCCGAGCTCGCGCCTGCTCGCGACGATCCACAAGCTCGCCACCGCGGGCACACCGGTGACGATCGACTCGCGCGCCCGCGTCACCGAGTATCGCGGCATGACGGTCTGCTCGCCGAACCAGGAGGAGTTGGAATCAGCCCTTGGCGGCGCCCTGATCACGGATCGCGCCTTGCCGACTGCGGGCAAGGAACTCTTGCGGCGCACCGGAAACCGTGCCGTCCTGGTGACGCGCGGGGCCAAGGGTATGACGCTCTTCGAACGGCGCATGAAGCCGACCATGATCCCTGCGTACGGCTCCGAAGAGGTTGCCGATGTGACCGGGGCGGGAGATACAGTGATCGCCACGCTGACGCTCGCTCTGATCGCCGGCGCCAACCTGATCGATGCCGCAATCCTGGCCAACTACGCGGCGGGAATCGTCGTTCAGAAGATGGGCACAGCCACCGTCTCTCCCGGTGAACTTCTCGCGGCGATCGAGACGGATCCTGCCGGATGATCCGCTGCGCAAAAATCATGGGCCGTGACGCGTTGCTCGACGTGTTGGCGCCACTGCGTCAAGCCGGCAAATCGGTTGCGTTGACCAACGGCCTGTTCGACCTGTTACACGTCGGCCACCTCCGTTACCTCCAGGGCGCCGCAGCCGAGGCCGATCTTCTGGTCGTCGCCATCAACTCCGACCGTTCAGCGCGCCAACTCAAGGGGCCGTCCCGCCCCGTCGTCCCCGAGGATGAACGTGCCGAACTGGTGGCCGGCTTCGCTTGTGTCGACTACGTGACGGTGTTCGACGAGCTGGACGCGCGTGCATTGCTACGCGCAGTGCATCCCGATGTCCACTGCAAGGGCTCGGACTACACCGCCGCGACGGTACCCGAGGCCGATCTCGCCGCGGAGTTGGGCTGGCGCATCACCATCGTGGGGGACGCCAAGCATCACGCCACGTCATCTTTGATCGAACGAATCAAGAAGCCTCGGGACTGACGCCCTCGTAAATCTCTTGTAGACAACGCACCTCCAGCCTCTCGCTCTTGAGATCCCGGATCGCCTGGACGGTCGCGTGGGCTCCGGAAAGCGTCGTCACCAACGGGATCCCACGATCCGTAGCGACACGACGCAGAGCTTTCTCGTCGAAGTAAGACTCCGCCCCCAACGGCGTATTGACGATCAGCGCGATGTCCCCATCCTTCATCCGGTCGACGATGTTGGGTCGCCCCTCCAGCACCTTGTACACGTGTTCGCACGCGATGCCGTGGGATGTGAGGAACGCTTGCGTCCCGCGGGTCGCGATGATTTGGAATCCCAACTTCGCGAGCCCACGGGCGACCGGGACGAGCGCTTCCTTGTCGTTGTCATGGACCGAGAGAAACGCGCGGCCCTCGAGGGGTAGAGGTTGGCCAGCGGCGAGTTGGGCCTTAGCGAAGGCCTGGCCGAAGCTACGCGCGACCCCCATCACCTCACCCGTGCTACGCATCTCGGGGCCGAGCACCGGGTCCTCACCAGGGAACTTGATGAACGGGAATACCGACTCCTTGACGAAGAAACCCTGGACCCCAGGCTCCTCGGTCAGCCCCAACTCCCGCAAGGTCTTGCCGGTCATCACCTTCGTGGCCAGAGCGGCCAGCGGAACTCCCGTCGCCTTGGCGACAAACGGGACCGTGCGACTGGCACGCGGATTCACCTCGAGGACGTAAACGGTGCCGTCCTTGATCGCGTATTGGACGTTCATCAAACCGCGCACGTCGAGCGCCCTGGCCAGCGCGCGGGTGTACTCCCTGAGCTGGGGGAGCCGCTCGACGACGGCCTTGTGGAACGGCGGGATCACGCAGGCTGAATCGCCGGAGTGCACCCCGGCCTCCTCGATGTGTTGAAGGATGCCGGCGATGACTACATCCTCGCCGTCGGCGAGACAGTCGACGTCGATCTCGAAAGCGTCTTCCAGGAAGCGGTCGACCAGGACGGGGTGATCGGGGGCTGCTTCCATCGCGCGCCTCATCGTCTCCGCAAGGGTGCTCTCGTCATGCGAGATGAACATTGCCCGGCCACCGAGGACGTAAGAGGGCCGCACGAGCAACGGGTAGCCGATCCGCTTGGCGGCCTCGCGGGCCTCTTCCAGCGTGCGTGCCGTGGCCCACGCCGGAGCCGGGATGCGCAGTTCGCTGAGCAGGTCGCCGAAGCGCTGGCGGTCCTCGGCCAGGTCGATCGCGTCGGGTGAAGTACCCAGGATCTTGACGCCCCGACGCTGGAGTGGCAGCGCCAGACCCAGCGGGGTCTGGCCGCCGAATTGGACAATGACGCCCTCGGGGCGTTCGACGTCGACGATGCGGAGGACGTCCTCGAGAGTCAGCGGCTCAAAGTACAAACGATCGGACGTGTCGTAGTCGGTTGAAACGGTCTCGGGATTGCAGTTGACCATGATGCTCTCGATCCCCAACTCGGCGAGGGCGAACGAGGCGTGACAGCAGCAGTAGTCGAATTCGATCCCCTGGCCGATACGATTGGGACCGCTCCCGAGAATCATGACCTTACGGCGATCGCTGGGCTCGGCTTCGCACTCCTCTTCGTAGGTAGAGTAGAGGTAGGGCGTCAGCGCCTCGAACTCGGCGGCGCAGGTATCGACGCGCTTGTAAACCGCCAGGATCCCCTCCTCGGCTCGTCGTTCGCCCACCTGATCCGCGGTGCAGCTCAGCAGGTGCGCCAACTGGACATCGGAAAAACCGTCGCGTTTCGCCTGGCGGATCAGTGCGGCCGGAATCGTGTCCAGGCGAAAGCCGCGCACCCGCCCCTCCATGTGCACCAGCGCTTCGAGTTGAGTCAGGAACCACGGATCCACCTGCGTGCAATCAGCAACCGCATCGACGGACATCCCGCTTTGCAACGCGTAGCGGATGTAGAACATGCGCTCCGGGGTCGGTGTGCCGAGTTTCTCGCGCAGGCGTTTGGGGTCGATACTCTCATGACCGTCGGCGCCAAAACCGAAGCGGCCGATTTCGAGCGACCGGATCGCTTTCTGGAACGCTTCGCGGAACGTGCGCCCTATCGCCATGGCCTCGCCGACCGATTTCATTTGCGTGCCCAGCACGGGGCTGGTGTGGGGGAATTTCTCGAACGCCCAGCGCGGGACCTTGACCACGACGTAATCGAGCGTGGGCTCAAACGACGAGGGCGTGACCTTGGTGATGTCGTTGGGGATTTCGTCGAGCGTGTAGCCAACGGCGAGCTTGGCGGCAATCTTGGCGATCGGGAAACCCGTCGCCTTCGAAGCCAGCGCGGACGAGCGGGACACGCGCGGGTTCATCTCGATCACGACCATCCGGCCGCTAGACGGTTCGATCGCGAACTGGATGTTCGCCCCGCCCGTCTCGACGCCGATTTCTCGGATCACCCGGATCGCCGCGTCGCGCATCCGCTGGTATTCCTTGTCGCTGAGGGTTTGCGCTGGCGCATCCGTGATTGAATCTCCGGTATGCACGCCCATCGCGTCAAAGTTCTCGATCGAGCAAATCACGACGACGTTGTCGTTGAGATCGCGCATCAGCTCAAGTTCGTACTCTTTCCACCCGAGCACCGACTGTTCGATCAAAACCTGGGTCGTAGGGCTGGCCTCCAGGCCTTCGGAAACGACCTGTTCGAACTCTTCGACGTTGTACGCCACGCCGCCGCCGCCGCCGCCGAGAGTGAACGAAGGCCGGATGATCGCAGGGAAACCAACGGCCTCGAGCACTTCCCGGGCCTGTTCCAGCGTTTGGACGGTACCGCTCCTGGGAGTCTCGAGCCCGATGGAGCGCATTGCCTCCTTGAAGCGCTGCCGATCCTCGGCCTTTTCGATCGCGTCCAGGTTGGCCCCGATCAGCTTCACGCCGTAGCGCTCCAGCGCCCCGCTCCGGCCGAGGGCCATGGTCAGGTTCAGCCCTGTTTGTCCGCCGACGGTCGGCAGCAGGGCGTCCGGACGTTCGCGCTCCAGGATCCGTTCCAGAATTTCCGGGATCAACGGCTCGACGTAGGTGCGATCGGCGACCGCGGGATCGGTCATGATTGTCGCCGGGTTGGAGTTCACCAACACGACCTCGTAACCTTCCTGGCGCAGCGCCTTGCAGGCCTGGGTCCCGGAGTAGTCGAACTCGCAGCCCTGGCCGATCACGATGGGACCGGAACCGATGACCAGGATCTTTCGAATGTCGGTGCGCTTCGGCACGCCCCCCCCGTGTTACAAGAAAAGAGGGAGCCGATGCTCCCTCTTGGATCGTCGGTTCGGTTGCGTCACCGCCTAGTCTCCGCGCTTGTGGGTTTTTTTCTTCGCGGTCTTCTTCTTGGCGGTCTTCTTCTTGACCACCTTTTTCTTGGCTGTCTTTTTCTTCGTGACCTTCTTGGCTTTCTTCGCTGGCGCCGCTTCGCTCGCTTCCTCTTCCGACCCCTCGGCTCCAACCAACTCGATCAGCGCCATTTCGGCGTTGTCGCCACGACGCGGCCCCAGTTTGATGATGCGCGTGTAGCCACCGGGACGCTGGTCGTAGCGGGCTGACAGGGTATCAAACAATTTGGAGACCACGGTTTGATCGTGGATGTGCCGCATCACCTGGCGGCGCGCATGCAGCGTCCCGCGCTTGGAGATCGTGACCAACCGCTCGGCGAATGGCCGCAGTTCCTTGGCCTTGGCCAGCGTCGTGCGGATCTTCTCATTGGCGAACAGTTGAGTCGTTAGGTTGCGCAGCAGCGCCACCCGGTGCGCGGTCGTGCGTCCGAGTTTTCGCCCTGCAACTCGGTGTCTCATCGATGCCTCGTTCCCGACGATGCCGGGCTGTTAGCCCATGCGGGCCTTGATCTTCCTCACGTCGACATCCATGCCCAGCGACAAACCCATTTCGGCCAGGATGTCCTTGATCTCGTTGAGCGACTTTCGACCGAAGTTCTTCGTCTTGAGCATCTCGCCTTCCGTCCGCGTAACCAGATCGCCGATCGTCTTGATATCGGCGTTCTTCAGGCAGTTGTACGAGCGCACGGAAAGTTCCAACTCGTCGACGCTGCGGCTGAGTTGATCCATCAGGCGCTCGTCCTCGGTAGTCTGGAAGTCCAGGTCCTCTTCCGGGGCCTCCTCGAAGTTGATGAAGATCGCCATGTGGTCCTTGAGCAGCTTGGCCGCCATGGCCACGGCGTCCTGCGGCGCCACGGCTCCGTTCGTCCAAACCTCGAGGTTGAGCTTGCCGTAGTCGGTTGTCTGGCCCAGACGAGCATCCTCGACCGTGTAGTTGACCCTGCGGACGGGCGTATGCACGGAATCAAGCGGGATGTAGCCGATGCCGAGGTCCTCGTCGAAATTGCGATCGGCGGGAATGTATCCACGGCCGCGCTTGAGGCGCATCTCCATCGAGATCCTGCCCTCTTCCGACAGCGTCGCGATCACACGCTCAGGGTCAAGCACCTCGACGTTGGCACCGGCGACGATGTCACCTGCACGTACGGTGCCGGGCCCCTCGGCTACCAACGTCAACGTTTCCGCGTGGTCGCTGTGGACGCGGAACGGAATCTGTTTGAGGTTCAAGATGATGTCCGTCGTGTCCTCGACCACGCCGGGAATCGCCGTGAACTCATGCAACACGCCGTCAATCTTGACCGCGGTGATTGCCGCGCCCTCAATCGCGGACATTAAAATCCGACGCAACGAGTTGCCGATCGTGATCCCGAAGCCACGCTCGAACGGTTGCGCAGAAAACCTACCGAAAGTACCGGTCAAGCTCGCTTGATCGACTTCCAGCCGTTTGGGTCGTTGAAAACCTTTCCAGACCATCCGGTTTCTCCCGTCGGGAACGCATCCCTTCCTCGGTCGGTTGAACGATTACTTTGAATACAACTCGACGATCAACTGTTCTTGGATCGGCATCACGATTTCGTCCCTCGCGGGGAGTTGCCGAACCGTTCCCTGGAACTGATCCGCATCCAACTCGAGCCAACCCGGCACGCCTCGACCTTTCGCGGTGTCCAGGCAAATTTTGATTTGTTCGTTCTTGCGGCTCTTCTCTCGTAAGGTGACGACGTTGCCGGGCTTGACCAAGGCCGAGGGCACCGACAACTTGCGCCCGTTGACCTGAATATGGCCGTGCACCACAAGCTGCCGCGCCATCGAGCGCGACGAGGCGAAACCGAGCCGGTACACGACGTTGTCCAGACGCCGCTCCAGAGTCTGCAACAGGTTCGCTCCGGTGATTCCCTTGGATCGCGCCGCGCGCACGAAGTAGCCGCGGAACTGGCGTTCCAGGACGCCGTACATCCGCTTGACCTTCTGCTTCTCGCGAAGCTGGATTCCATAGTTCTGCACCTTAGTCCGGCGCCGTCCGTGCTGTCCCGGCGCATAGCCCCGCCGCTCAAACGCACACTTCTCCTTGAAACAACGGTCACCCTTGAGGAATAGCTTGAGCCCCTCCCGGCGACACAGCCGACAAACCGCTCCGGTAATTCTTGCCACGGTATCTCTCCTCGCCTAGACGCGGCGGCGCTTGGGCGGCCGGCAACCGTTGTGCGGGATCGGGGTGACATCCTTGATCGACTTGACCTCGATACCCGCGGCTTGCATCGCTCGAATCGACGACTCGCGGCCCGAACCGGGCCCCTTCACACGCACGTCGACGGTGCGAACCCCATGGTCTCGCGCCGCGCGCGCGGCATTCTGCGCCGCGGTCTGCGCGGCGAACGGGGTGCCCTTGCGGGAACCCTTGAAGCCCTGGCCTCCGGCCGAGGCCCAACTCAGCACGTTGCCCTGCGCATCGGCAAACGTGATCGTCGTATTGTTGAAGGTGGCCTTGATATGCACCACCGCGTGGGGGACGTTCTTCTTTTCGCGGCGTCCACCCTTCTTGCCGCCTTTCGTCGATTTAGCCATCCCTTAACCCTTCTTGCCGCCGCTGGTGCCCTTTTTACCGGCGATCGCACGGCGTCGTCCGCGACGCGTCCGCGCGTTGGTGTGTGTGCGTTGGCCGCGAACGGGAAGGTTGCGACGGTGCCGCATCCCGCGGTAGGAGCCGATCTCGATCAGACGCTTGATATCGAGCGAGACCGCTTTTCGCAGGTCCCCTTCGACGCGGCCTTCGTGGTTGATCACCCGTTGGATCCGCAACGCCTCATCATCGGTCAGATCCTTGATCTTGGTCTCGGGAGCCACCTTGGCCTGATCCAAGATCGCCAGCGCGCGTGTCTGGCCGATCCCGAAGATATAGGTCAACCCGATTCTTGCGCGTTTGCTCGGTGGCAATTCGATGCCTGCAATGCGTGCCATCTTCTATTCCTTTTCCCGGCTAGCCTTGTCGCTGTTTGTGCTTGGGGTTTTCACAGATCACGCGCACGACTCCTCTGCGCTTGATCACCTTGCACTTGTCGCACATCTTCTTGACTGAACTTCGAACTTTCATAACTACCCCAACCCTACTTGTAGCGGTAGACAATGCGTCCGCGCGAAAGATCGTAGGGTGACAACTCGACGAGAACTTTGTCTCCGGGCAATATCCGAATGAAGTGCTTGCGCATCTTTCCGGAGATATGCGCCAGTACGTTGTGGCCTTTGCGATCCACAAGTTCAAGCTGGAACATCGCGTTGGGTAACGGTTTCAACACCGTGGCCTCGACTTGAATCGCTTCTTCCTTAGACATCGTTAACCTTACCCAAGATCCGGCTACGCCGGAATTGCCGAATCGACCGCCACCGGTTCACCCAGTACCTGAGGCCCATCCTCGGTAATCGCGACACAAACTTCGAAGTGCGCCGAACGACTGCCGTCGCGCGTTCGTGCCGTCCAACCATCGTCCGCTGAAAGCAGTACGTCAGGCGAGCCGATGTTGACCATCGGCTCGATGGCCAACACCATCCCCGCGAGAAGCCGTTCGCGCCGCCCGGGCCCGCCGAAATTGGGCACCTGGGGATCTTCATGAAGCGAGGCTCCGATCCCGTGGCCGACGAATTCGCGGACCACGGAAAACCCGCGGGCCTCGACGTGCGTCTGGACCGCGTGTCCGATATCCGAAACCCGGTTGCCGACGACGGCCGCCTCGATCCCCCGTTGCAGCGATTCCCGTGTGGCCGCGAGCAATTCTTGCGATTGTTCGTCAATCCGTCCAACCGCGAACGTTTCCGCGGAGTCTCCGTAGTAGCCCTTGTAGAGCACACCCATATCGACGGAGACGATGTCGCCCTCATCGAGCTTCCCATTCTCGGACGGCACACCGTGGACGATCACGTCGTTGACCGAAACACACGCCGTGCCGGGGAATGCGGTGCCACCGGAGGGGTGCGGGTAGCCCTTGAATGCGGGCTCGCCTCCGGCGCCACGGATCCGTTCCTCGACAAAAGCGTCGATCTCGCCGGTCGTCGTTCCCGGCACGATCCTCGTACGCAGATCGGCCAGAGTCCGCCGCAGGATCATGTTCGCCTGATGCATGATCTCGATTTCCGCGGGTGATTTGAGGACCAACCGGCTCACGCTGCCACCAACTCCGCCTGGAGACGCTCGAATACTTCCTCCGGCGCTCCAGTTCCTTCCACGTTGACCAGCAACCCACGCTTTTTGTATGCGTCGGCGATCGGCAACGTTTGTTCGCGATAGACCCGAAGTCTCTCGCGGATGACTTCCTCGGTGTCGTCGGGCCGTTGGACCAACGCCCCCTCGCACCGTTCGCAGGCCCCGCCCTTGGACGACGGCTTGCTTTCCACGTGGTACACCGCCCCACACGACTCACAGACCCGGCGTCCGGAGAGCCGTCGCACGATCTCCTGTTCGGACGCGCCCAGCAGGATCACGCGGTCCAGACGTACTCCACGTTGTTCCAACACTCGGTCGAGAATCGCCACCTGCTCGACGGTGCGCGGGAAGCCATCGAGGATGAAGCCACCCTCGACGTCATGCTGGGCCAGTCGTTCGGAGATCATGTCCCCGATCAAGTCGTCCGGCACGAGTTTGCCACTGACCATCGCGTCCTTCGCTTTCAGACCCAGGGACATTCCCGCCTTCACCGCGTCGCGCAGGATATCTCCCGTGGATAAGTGGACCACACCAAGGCTCTCCGAGAGCCGCGTCGCCTGGGTTCCCTTGCCCACACCGGGCATACCCATGAGGACCAACCTCATGGTTTCGAACTTCGCATCATAGCAAAATCCTGAAAAAACGCGCCCCTCATGGTGAGCCTATCCACGGCGGCCACGCATTCGCGACCCCTTCATGAAACCCTCGTAATGGCGCATCAAAAGTTGGGACTCGATCTGCTGGACGGTGTCCATGGCCACGCCCACGACGATCAGGAGCGAGGTCCCGCCGAAGAAGAACTTGAGATTCAGTCCCTCGGTCAGGAACCCCGGCAAGATCGCATCCAAAGCCTCACCGATGACCGGCAGGTTCTGGACCCTCAGGCCGCTGATCAGGATCATCGGCAGAAGGCTGATCAAACCCAGGTACACGGCGCCACCCGTCGTTAACCGGGTCAGGATCCGGTCGATGTACTCGGCCGTCTTCTTGCCCGGCCGGATCCCCGGGATGTAGCCGCCGTACTTCTTCATGTTTTCGGCCTGGTCCATCGGGTTGAAGATGATCGACACGTAGAAGAAGCAGAAGAACATGATACCGGTGAAGTAAAGCAGGTTGTAAATCGGCTCCCCGTAGTTGAGCAGGGCCAACCCATTCTGGACCCAGGCAATGTTTTGCGCCCACCCCATCTGACCGAATGTCTGAGGGATCGCCAACATCGACGAGGCAAAGATGACCGGAATGACGCCCGCGGTGTTCACTCGCAGCGGCAGGTAGGTCGATGAACCGCCGTACACACGGCGGCCGACGACCCGGCGAGCGTACTGGATCGGAATCCTACGTTGCGCCCGTTCGACGAGAACGATGGCCGCAACCACAGCGACCATCACCCCGATCAGGATGATCACCGTGAATGCGCTGATCGCTCCGCTCTGGAGATCCACCAGGGTGCTGGCAACCGCGTTAGGGAAGCCGACCACGATACCGGCGTAGATGATCAAGGAGATACCGTTGCCGATGCCGCGCTCGGAAATCTGTTCACCCAACCACATGATGAAGGCCGTACCGGTCGTCAGTGTCAGCACGGTCATGAAGCGGAAACTCCAACCGGGCTCCGAAACAACCGGACCGAGCTGGCCCGCTTGCTGTTCCAGGAACAGCGAGATCCCGAACGACTGGACGAGGGAGAGCAGCACCGTGCCGTAGCGGGTGTACTGCGTGATCTTCTTCCGGCCCGCCTCCCCTTCCTTACTGAGTTTCTCGAGGTAGGGCCAAACGACGGTCAGCAGCTGCAGGATGATCGATGCCGTGATGTACGGCATAATCCCGAGCGCGAAGATCGTCAGACGGGAGAACGCGCCCCCGGAGAACAAATCCACGAAACCCAGGATGCCGCCCTTCTGCTGCTCGAAGAACGCGAGCAATGCGGTCGCATCGATACCCGGTGTCGGGATGTGGGCACCGACTCGGTAAACCGCGAGCATCGCGAGCGTAAAGAGCACGCGCATCCGCAGCTCCGGGATGCTCCAAATATTCTTGAACGCCTGGATCATCGTGGAATCAACTCCCCGCTTACTTACCGACCGTTTCGGCTTTGCCGCCGGCCGCTTCAATTTTTTGCACCGCGGTCTTGCTGAACTTGTGAGCCTGGACGGTGAGCGCGATGCTGAGGTCTCCGTGGCCCAGGATCTTGATGTCGTTGCGGCCCTTCTTGACGAGTCCCGCGTTCTGCAGGATTTCGAGGGTGACGGTCGTCCCGGCCTCCAGACCGTTGAGACGCGCGACATTGACCGTGCGGTATTCCTTACGGAAGATGTTGACGAAACCACGCTTCGGAAGCCGCCGGTGCAGCGGCATCTGACCGCCTTCGAAACCGCGTTGCGAACTGTAACCACTGCGCGAACGCTGGCCCTTCTCGCCGCGCCCTGCGGTTTTCCCGCGACCTGAACCAGGCCCCCGACCGAGGCGTCGACGGGTCTTTCGCGCTCCGGCCGCCGGTTTGAGTTCGTGTAATTTCATCGTTTATCCCTCGCCTATGTCTTGTCGCGATCGCCATCAACGGAGAGGAGATGCGGGATTTTGGCCAGCATGCCGCGCACGGCCGGATTGTCCGGCAACTCGCGGGAGCGACCCACCTTGCCCAAGCCGAGCGCCCTGAGCGTAGCTTTCTGCCGCCCGCTGAAGCCGATCCCACTCTTGATTTGGCGCACGAGAAGCGTGCCCCTTTTCGCCTTGGCGCTCATGTCGGGAGTTCCTGTTCGATCTCGCTGGCGTCCTTACCGCGAATTTCAGCGACTTGCTCTTTAACCCTGAGCGACGTCAGGCCCTGCATCGTCGCCCGCACGACATTGTGCGGGTTCTTGGACCCCAGCGACTTCGTCAGGATGTCCTGAACACCGGCCGATTCCAACACCGCACGAACCGCGCCGCCCGCGATCACTCCGGTCCCCGGCGACGCCGGCTTGAGCAACACCGCCCCGGCGCCGTAACGCCCGGTAATCTGATGTGGGATCGTCGAGCCGGTCATCGGCACGCGAATCAAACCGCGCTTGGCCTGATCCACGCCCTTCGAGATCGCCACCGGAACCTCACGCGCCTTGCCGACCCCAAAGCCGACCCAGCCGTTTCCGTCACCCACGACGACCAGCGCGGCGAACGAAAAGTTCTTGCCGCCCTTGACGACCTTGGTCACGCGGTTGATATTCACCACGCGCTCACGAATTTCCCCAGGTTCTTGGTATTCCTCTGCCACGATCACCCTCCCGCTGGCAACGTCGGCCGCGGCTAGATTTTCAGTCCTGCTTGTCGAACGGCATCCGCTATCGCGCGAACTCGTCCGTGATACAACACGCCACCGCGATCGAACACGACTTGCTCAACCCCGGCATCCTTCAAGCGCTGGGCAACCAACGCACCGACCTTCTTGGCCGCCTCGATATTGCCTTCGCCCTTGATTTCCGAATCACGCGACGACGCGTGAACCAGCGTGCGTCCCGCGACATCGTCGATCGCTTGGACGTAAATGTGCTTGATGCTGCGGAACACGGCGAGCCTCGGACGCTCGGCTGTCCCATGAACCTTGCGACGAATCCGGTAGCGGATACGCCGGCGTGTGTCCTTACGAGTCATGTTAGCCATCGTCGATTCCTCTAGGCGCCGGTCTTGCCGGCCTTCTTGCGCAGCAACTCGCCGGCGTAACGCACGCCTTTGAGCTTGTAGACGTCCGGTGGCCGCAGCGCGCGCATCTCCGCAGCGACCTGGCCAACTTGTTGCTTGTCGAACCCACTGATTTCAAGTCGCGTATTTTTCTCGACCTTGACTTCGATCCCCTCGGGAATCGGGAACTCGACGGCGTGCGTGTAGCCCAGCGAAAAGTTGACGACATTGTCCTTGATCACAGCACGGTAGCCGACACCGTGAATCTCCAAGTTCTTGGCAAATCCTTTGGTCACACCGTGAACGGCATTGGCCAACAACGCACGGGTCAACCCGTGCAGCGCGCGTTGGGACTTACTGTCGTCCTTCCGCTCGACGGTCGCCACCCCGTCCCCGACTTTGACGGCGATCCCCGCCGGGACCGGAACCGTCAATTTTCCTTTCGGCCCTTGGACGGAAGTCTGACCGCTCCCGACCTCGAGTTTCACACTCGAGTCGAGCACGACGGGCTGTTTTCCGATTCGCGACATGGCTTACGCTCCCTCGATTACCAAACGTTGCAGAGCACTTCCCCACCGATGCCCAGTCGGCGGCAGGCGCTGCCCGTCATGACGCCCTTGGACGTCGACACGATCGTGATCCCCATTCCGTTGAGAACCTTCGGGATCTCGTCCTTGCCGCAGTAGACACGGCACCCCGGACGGCTCACCCGCTCCAGGCCGGTGATCGCCCGCTCGCCGCTGTGGACGTACTTCAGTTGAATGTTGATCGAGCCCTGCGGGCCGTCGGTCTCGACCGAATAATCGGTGATGTACCCCTCGGCCCTGAGGATTTTGACGACCTCGGCCTTCATCCGGGACGCAGGCACTCGCACCTCGGCGTGTTTGGCGCCGGCCGCATTGCGGATGCGTGTCAACAGGTCGGAAATAGGATCAGTCATACTCATCGTCTTTGCCTTTCGCTCACCAACTGGACTTCGTTACGCCGGGAAGCATCCCTTCCAGCGCCAGCGACCGGAAACAGATCCTGCATAGCTTGAACTTCCGAAGAACGGCCCGCGACCGCCCGCATCGCAGACAACGATTCACGGCTCGCACGGGGAACTTCGGTTTGCGTTTGGATTTGGCTATCCAGGCCTTGGTTGCCATCTTCGATTCTCCTGAACTACGGCTTACGCCGCCCCTTTGCGGAACGGCATTCCCATCCCTGCAAGCAACTCGTGGCCTTCTTCGTCCGTCTTTGCGGTGGTCACGATACTGACATTCATGCCCTTGATCTTTTGAACCTTGTTGTAGTTGACCTCCGGGAAAATCAACTGGTCGCGGATGCCCAGCGTGTAGTTGCCGCGCCCATCAAAGCCCTTCGGAGACACGCCGCGGAAGTCACGAACACGCGGCAATGCCACGTTCATCAGGCGATCGAGAAACTCGTACATCCGCTTGCCACGAAGGGTGACCCGGCAGCCGATGTTCATACCCTCGCGCAGCTTGAAATTCGAGATCGACTTGCGGGCACGCGTGACCGCGGGGTGCTGACCGGAGATCGACGCCAGCTCGTCAACGGCCTGGTCCAGGATCTTCTTGTCCTGGATAGCATCACCGACGCCCATGTTGATCACGATCTTGACAACTTTGGGGATCGCCATCGGGGAACCGTATTTGAATCGGCCCTGCAACGCCGGCGCGACCTTGCTGCTGTATTTTTCCTGCATCCTCGTCATCGAAAATCTCTCCGTCTGACTCAATCGCTACTTGTCGATCGGCGCGCCGCTGCGTCGCGCCACGCGAACTCGACTCTTTCGGTCGTCACCCTGGATTCCGACTCGCGAGGGCCGCTTCGTCTCCGGATCGACCAGCATCACATTCGAAACGTGAATCGGCGACTCGCGTTCGACGATCCCTCCCTTGATGTTCTTCTGCGGGTTCGGACGGGTGTGACGCTTGATGATCCCGGCGCCCTCGACCAGAACGCGGTTGGCCCGCGGGATGACTTCCAGGACGCGGCGGGGTTGACTGAGATCCCGGTCCTTGCCGGCGATTACAATCACCATGTCACCCTTCTTGACTCGTGCTTTCGACATTAATCTTTCCTCTTTCCCCTCGATCCTAGAGTCTCTGCTCGGGGCCTACAGGACCTCCGGTGCGAGGGACACGATCTTCATGAACTTCTTGTCGCGGAGTTCCCGGGCAACGGGTCCAAAGACACGGGTGCCCAGGGGCTCCCTGGCGTCATTGATCAACACCGCCGCGTTCTCGTCGAAACGGATGTAGGAACCGTCACGCCTGCGCTGCACGCTGCAGGTTCGCACCACGACCGCCCTGACCACCTGCCCCTTCTTGACGTTTCCGTCAGGCGAGGCCTCCTTGACCGAAGCGGTGATGATATCGCCGACACGGGCGTACTTGCCCTTAGAACCGCCGAGCAGATTGATGCACCTGATTTTCTTGGCGCCGGAATTATCGGCAACCGTCAGGACGGACTGCATCTGAATCATGGCAGATTGCTCCTCGTTCCCGTGCTACTCAGCCCGCCCGAAGATTGCGCGGCCGCCCCGCCCGCCTTGCGCACAACGCGGTAAACCCGCCAGCGCTTGCGCGCGGATAACGGTCGCGACTCGATGATCTCCACGGTGTCTCCGATTCGACACTGGTTGGTCTCGTCGTGCGCCATGAACGTGGTCGAGCGTCGAACGTACCGCTTGTACACCTTGTGTTTCACCGTGCGAACGACGCGGACCACGACCGACTTATTCATCTTGTCGGAGGTGACCACACCGGTCTTCTTAGCCTTACGCCGCTTGATTGCTTCAGCCATCTTTCTCTCCGTCAGCTTCCTCTCGTGCGGGCGACCTGCATTTCAAGCTCTCGCTTGACCGTCAGCACACGCGCCAGATCTTGCCGTGTACGCCGAACCTTTTGCGGATCCTGCAATTGCCCGGTCGTCAATTGAATCCGTAACTTCCAAATTTCCTCGCGGAGTCCGTGCTCTTCTTTTTGCAACGCTTCGGGACTCATGTTCCGTAGTTTGGCGATATCCTTTGCCATCGATCCAACTCCGTTCTTTTTCCAAGACTCTACGCGGGTTGCCGCTTGACGAACTTCGTTTTCATCGGCAACTTGTGCGCCGCCAACCGCATCGCCTCGCGAGCGGTCACGACGTCTACACCTTCCATCTCGAACAGAACACGCCCGGGCTTGATCACGGCGACCCACGCTTCAGGGGCACCTTTACCCTTACCCATCCGGACCTCGGTCGGCTTCTTGGTGATCGGCTTGTCGGGGAACACCCGGATCCAGATCTTGCCACCGCGCTTGATGAAGCGCGTCATCGCGATACGAGCCGCCTCGATCTGACGTGCCGTCATCCAAGCCGCTTCCAAAGCCTTGAGTCCATAGTCCCCGAAACAGACCGTACTGCCTTTCTCGGCCTTGCCCCTGCGTTTGCCACGCTGGTGTTTCCTGAACTTGATTTTCTTCGGCATCAGCATGACTCGAACGTTCCTTTCGTCTTACTCGCCCCCTAGCGGGCGGCGCCCCCGGGGATCTGGATCTCGCGGGATTCGCCGTGATAGATCCACACCTTGACTCCGATGATTCCGTAGGTTGTTTTGGCTTCGGTGAAGCCGTAGCCCACGTCGGCGCGCAGCGTGTGCAACGGCAGCCGGCCTTCCAGGTACCACTCCGAGCGAGCAATCTCCGCTCCGCCGAGCCGGCCGGCTACACGCACCTTGATGCCTTTCGCGCCGAAGCGCTGCGCCGATTCGACCGCCTTGCGCATGGCACGACGGAACGCGACCCGGCGGGTCAACTGCATCGCAATTGCTTCGGCGACGAGCTGCGGGTCGACCTCGGGCTTCTCGATCTCGAGAATATTGATAAATACCTCACGATTCGTACGCTTGCGGATCTCTTCCTTCAGACGATCGACCTCACTCCCCTTGCGTCCGATGATGATCCCCGGACGGGAGGTCAGGATGTTGACCTTGAGTTTGTTCGCCGCGCGTTCGATCTCGATCGCCGAAACCCCGGCATGCCCGAGTTTCTTTTTGAGGTCGGCCCTCAACTCAAGATCCTCGTGCAACAGTTCGGCGTACTTCTTCTCCGAGTACCAGCGCGAACGCCAGGTCTTGTTGATGCCGATACGAAAGCCGTACGGATGGACTTTTTGACCCATCTTGTTCCCTCGTCCCTATCAGCCCTGGGCGGCCGACCGGGAAACATCCAGGTCGAACTGCACGTGGCAGGCTCGTTTCAAAATTGGAAAAATCCTTCCCATTGCCCGGTTACGCGACCGCCGCATCGTCGGCGCAGGGTCGACCAGCGCCAGTGAGATCACCAAACGATCGACATCCAACTCGGGATCCTTTTGTTGAGCATTGGCAACAGCCGACTTGAGCAGTTTCTCGAGGGCCTTCGCGACCCGTTTAGGACAGTAGTGCAGGATGCCGATGGCTTCCTCCACAGGCTTCCCCCGCACTTGGTCCACGACCAGACGAACTTTCTGCGGCGAGACACCCAGGTACCTTAGTCTTGCTGTCGCTACCATCGCCTTCCTCGTTACCCGTTAGCGGGACGATGAACCGCCTCTGGCGGCATGTCCTCTGAACGTCCGGGTCGGGGAAAACTCACCGAGTTTGTGCCCGACCATGTTCTCGGTGATGAACACCGGGATGAACTTCCTACCGTTGTGTATAGCGATCGTGTGCGAGACCATGTCCGGGGTTACCGTGGAACGACGCGACCATGTCTTGATAACTTGCTTGTCGTTCTTTTTGTTCAGTTCGTCCACTTTCTTTTGCAAGTGGAGATCCACGAAGGGACCCTTTGAAATCGATCGAGCCATCGCCTACCTCGTCCGTTACTTGCCGGTCTTGCGGCGGCGCACGATGTACTTTCCCGTGCGCCGGTTATTGCGAGTTTTCTTACCTTTGGTCGGGACGCCCCAGGGCGTAACAGGATGGCGGCCACCGGAGGTGCGGCCTTCTCCGCCACCGTGCGGGTGGTCCACCGGGTTCATGACTACGCCACGTACGGTGGGACGCCAACCGAGCCAGCGGTTGCGACCGGCTTTACCGCTGTTCGCGTTTTCATGGTCCAGGTTACCGATCTGGCCGATGGTCGCACGGCACACCATCAGGATCCGGCGCATCTCACCGGAAGGCATGCGCAATAGCGCATAGCGACCTTCTTTCGCGATCAATTGCGCCGATGTGCCGGCAGAACGGACCATCTGCCCGCCTTTGCCGGGACGCATTTCGATGTTGTGCACTTCGGTGCCCAGCGGGATCGATTCGAGCGGCAAACAGTTACCCGACTGAATATCCGCCTTGAGCGAGGAAATGATTTGCTGGCCGATCTGGAGCCCTTTCGGCGCGAGAATGTAGCGGCGTTCCCCGTCGGCGTAACACACCAGCGCGATATCGGCGGAACGGTTCGGATCGTACTCGATCTTCTCGACCTTGGCCGGGATATCGAACTTGTCGCGACGGAAGTCGATCACACGGTACCGACGTTTGTGGCCGCCGCCTCGATGCCGCACCGCGATATGCCCACGGTTGTCCCGACCGCCGTTCTTGGACAGCTTCTTGACCAGCGGCTTGTATGGCGCATTGGTCGTGCTGGACTCGCGGACGATGCGAGTCATCGTCCGGCGTGCCGGGCTAGTCGGTTTGTACTTCTTGATTGCCATGATTTTCCCTGCCCGTCCTAACTCGCTTCAAAGAATTCGATCTCACCCGAATCCGCCGTCAACTTGACCCAGGCCTTCTTCCAGTCGGGCCGCTTCCCGATGAAGCGCCCCATGCGTTTCGTCTTGCCCTTGACGCGGGCGGTCCGCACGGACGCCACCTTGACTTTGTCCTTCTCGAACAGCTTCTCGACCGCGCGGGCGATCTCGAGCTTGTTCGCATGGATATGCACCTTGAAGCAGTACGTCCCTTCGGACTCGCGAATCAACGTTGATTTTTCGGTGATCAGCGGTTGTCGAACCGCGCGGAATTCGTGTTTCATTACGCCAATACCTCATTCAGGCGCTTGAGCGCATCCTCGGCGAACACGACCGTGTCGCAATCGATCAAATCCACGACACTGAGGCCCAGCGCACGTACCACGGAAAGCCGCGGATTATTGCGGGCCGCCAGCTCGAGGTTGCGCTCATCCTCGAGCGGAACGAGTAACGTCTTGGCCGCGAGTCCCAGCTTGCCGGCGAGTGCAGATTCGAGCGCACTGGTCTTGTGATCCTTCAAGTCGAATGCGCTGAGGCAAATCAACTTACCCTCACGAAGTTTTTGCGCCAGGACCGAGCGAATCGCGTTGGATCTCATTTTCTTGGGGAACTTCCACGAGTAGTCGCGTGGTTGCGGCCCGTGGACGATCCCGCCGTGGCGCCACAGCGGCGAGCGATTGTCGCCCGTACGTGCACGGCCGGTTCCCTTCTGACGCCACAGCTTACGGGTACCACCCGAGACCAGCTTGCGGTTCTTGGTCTTGTGCGTTCCTGCGCGTCCCCCGGCCTGGTAAGCCTGGACCGCCTCCCACACGAGATGCTCCTTCCACGGGTAGTCGAAGACGGTGGGGTTCAACTCGAGCGTCCCCACCTTGCGGTTGCTCCAACTCCGTACTTGAATCTCAGACATCTTTCGTCCTCAACAGGTCTTCAACCGGCCGTGGCGGCTGATTTCGAACGTCGGATCATCAACGCGGTACCCCTGGAGCCGGGGACCGAGCCCCGAACCAGCAACAGGTTCTTCTCTTCATCGATTCGCACGATCTTCACGTTCTTGCACGTAATCCGCTTGTTGCCCATCTGCCCGGGGCCGCGCATGCCCTTCATCACCTTGGAGGGCGATGCCGACTGGCCGATCGAACCTGGGGACCGGTGGAACATCGAGCCGTGGGTCGCGCGGCCGCCCTTGAACCCGTGACGCTTCATCACACCCTGAAAACCGCGACCTTTCGACGTTCCCACGATGTCCACGTTGGACACCCCTTCGAAGATCTTGACCGAAACCGCGTCACCGGCTTTGACCTCGTCGTCGCCGATCAACGCGAATTCGCGACGGAGGCGGGTTGGTGGAACACCGGCCTTGTCGTGGTGGCCTTTCTGTGGTTTGTTCGCACGTTTCGCCGCCGCCGGGTCGACGAGGCCCAATTGCACGCTTTCGTAGCCGTCCCTGTCAGCCGTCTTGCGTTGCACGACGACGCACGGACCCGCCTCGATCACGGTCACCGGTGTGACCTTGCCGTCTTCCTCGAATAATTGAGTCATCCCGACTTTTCTACCGATTAGCCCTTCAACCATCGTTATTACCCTCGTCTACGTCTTTGGCGTCTTTGGTGTCTTCTGCCCGAAGGCCTTGATCTCGACGTCGACACCGGCCGGAAGATCCAGTTTCATCAATGCGTCCACCGTTTCCGGCGTCGGCTGCAGGATGTCCAGCAAACGCTTGTGGGTCCGGATCTCGAACTGCTCGCGCGACTTCTTGTCCACGTGTGGCGAGCGCAATACCGTCCAACGGTTGCGCACGGTCGGCAGCGGGATCGGGCCCACCACGGACGCCCCGGTACGCTTGGCCGTATCCACGATTTCACTCGTGGACTGGTCCAGGATCCGATGATCGTAGGCTTTGAGCCGGATGCGAATTTTTTCATTTACCATGCTTGTCTCAACCCTCGAGCGTTTGCGAAAGAGGGATCCAATCCGATGCCTCCCGTGCGTCCCCACTCAACCGGCGGGCAGCCACGCGAAGCCACCAGGAAAAACCTACTCCTTGACTTCGGTAACGGTGCCTGCACCGACCGTACGACCGCCCTCGCGGATCGCGAAGCGCAACCCCTTGTCCATCGCGATCGGCGTCCCCAGGTTCACGTCGATCGTCACGTTGTC
>Ga0114950_10000323_pt1 | contig 31482 bp, 30 predicted proteins | sample N075metaG_FD_83503 | JGI IMG/M metagenome (GOLD analysis project Ga0114950, IMG submission 83503) | Deep subsurface microbial communities from Kermadec Trench to uncover new lineages of life (NeLLi) - N075 metaG | ecosystem: Environmental > Aquatic > Marine > Ocean trench > Sediment | place...
AATCGCACCCATCAACCCATTGCCGATCGTCGCTTCATTTTCCTCAAAGGGTGTAATGACGGAGAACATGGTTTCCCCCGGGTCCGTCCCCCAACCCAGCATACGTACATCTGTCATGACTCTCTTTGCGCCGATTTCGGCTAGCAGCTCATCATAGAATTTGCCTGCCCGTTCAAGATTATTGGTGCCCAGGGTGATATATCCGATCATGTTTTTGCCTATATTTTCGCCTACATTCTTGCCTACAATTATGTCATTGGGAAACGTTTATATACTAATGACCAGCTTTGTTCCATTAAGGACTGAACTCTGTATGATAAAATGAAGAATACCCAATTCCGAAAACCCGCCAAAAAAGGGCCGACCTGCGATGAAAGCATCTGATCTATTTGTTAAATGTCTGGAAGAAGAAGGAATAGAGTATATCTTCGGAGTTCCGGGAGAAGAGAACGCCGACTTTATGATGTCGTTGGAAAAATCTGAGAGCATTAAATTTATTCTCTGTCGTCATGAGCAGGGAGCCGCTTTTATGGCTGAAATCTATGGCCGCCTGACGGGTACACCAGCAGGCTGTCTGGGAACACTCGGGCCGGGTGCGACCAACCTGATTACCGGGGTAGCCGATGCCAACATGGACAGGGCGCCCATGTTGGTGCTGACGGGGCAGGCTTCCTCTGAACGATTGCATAAAGAATCTCACCAGGTGATGGATGTGGTGGGGATGTTTGAACCCGTCACTAAATGGGCACAGCAGATCCTGAACGAAAATACGATTCCCGAGATTATTCGTAAGGGTGTCCGCCTCGCACGGTCAGAAAAACCGGGCGCTGTTCTAATAGAGCTTCCCGAGGATATTGCTAAACGAGAGACCGATAAAAAGCCCATGGTCCCGATTCGTTACAGGCGGCCGGTGGGTGATGACAAGGCAGTCGATCGAGCGTGGCAGGCCATTAAAAATGCGAAACGTCCCGTTATCCTGGCGGGCAATGGTTGTGTCCGGCGGCGTGCGTCAAAGCAACTTCGAATGTTTTGTGAAACCACAGGCATTGGTGTCATCTCTACCTTTATGGCCAAGGGTTGTGTGGATATGGATTCCGACTATTGCCTTTACACGGTCGGCCTGCAGGCCAAGGATTTTGCTTTCCTGGCCATTGAGGCTGCGGATGTCATTATCACGCTGGGGTTCGATATGGTTGAGTACCATCCAAGTTTATGGAATTCAGACGGCAATAAAACGATCGTGCATGCGGATTTTCTGCCAGCTGAAATCGATGAAAACTACCATCCGGAATATGAAATCGTCGGTGATCTGGCACACACACTGTGGATGCTAAATGAGCGTGTGGCGGCGGATGGTAATGGCGACTGGGACCTGAGCTTTCAGGCGAGCGCACGCGAGGACATGTGGAATGTCATCAAGGAATACAAGGATGATTCGGGTGAAGGACCGATCCGACCGCAAAAAGTATTGTGGGACGTAAGAGAGGCGATGGATGCCGACGGTATTTTAATGTCGGACGTGGGCGCCCACAAAATGTGGATTGCGCGGCATTATCAATGCCATGAACCCAATACCTGTCTAATACCCAATGGTTTCTGCTCGATGGGATTCGCCCTGCCGGGCGCAGTGGCGGCGGCGTTAATTCATCCGGACAAACACATTATGTCAATCTGCGGTGATGCCGGTTTCCTGATGAATGTTCAGGAAATGGAAACGGCAAAACGCCTGAACTGCAACATGACGGTGATGGTCTGGGAAGATCATATGTATGGGCTGATCGCATGGAAACAAACAAACGAGTTTGGCCACCATACCGATCTGAGTTTTGGCAACCCGGACTGGATGCTGCTGGCAAGTGCCTTTGGCTGGCACGGCCACCATGTGACCAATGCAGATGATCTGTTAGGTACAATCACTACCGCGTTAAATGAAACCGGTCCCAGTTTGATTGTTCTGCCTATTGATTACAGGGAGAACGCGATATTGACGGAGAAAATGGGAAACATTGAATTCACCATTTAACGAAATCCAGGAGCCGCAAGATGCTTAAAGAATCCTATCCATATTACCTGGCCAATGAAGCCGTTTATGCTAACGAAGACCTGGTGGTTATGGACAAGTACACTGGACAGGAAGCGACTAAAGTTGCGATGGCGAGTCCGGAAGTCATTGATGCAGGTATTACGGCCGCAGTGGAGGCCCAGCAAGCCTGCGCCGGGATGCCTGCGTATAAACGCCAGGCGGTGCTGGAACATTGTGTTACCCGGTTCAGGGAAAGGTTTGATGAACTTGCCGAATCGCTTTGTATCGAAGCGGGTAAACCGATCAATGATGCTGAAGGTGAAGTTACCCGTCTTATCGATACTTTTAAAATTGCAGCGGAAGAATCCACTCGAATTTACGGCGAGATTATACCGCTGGATATTAACCCCAGGGCAGAAGGATATCGCGGCATGTGGAAGCGAGTGCCGATTGGCCCCTGCTCGTTTATCAGTCCATTCAATTTTCCATTGAACCTGGCGGCTCACAAGGTGGCACCTGCACTGGCTGTGGGTTGCCCCTTCGTGCTGAAACCCGCGAGTTTAACGCCAGTTGGTGCGCTCATTATTGGGGAAACTCTTGCCGAAACAGATTTACCCAGAGGTGCCTTCTCGATTCTGCCGTGCAGGCGAGACGGGGCGGAACTCTTTACCGTGGATGAGCGAATAAAATTGTTGAGTTTTACCGGTAGTCCGGGCGTCGGCTGGCAGTTAAAATCACAGGCCGGTAAGAAACCGGTTGTTCTGGAACTCGGTGGTAATGCCGCCGTCATTGTTGATGAAGACTCTGATATCGAAGACGCGGTGACACGAGTCATTTTCGGTGCGTTCTACCAGTCAGGCCAATCCTGCATAGGGGTGCAACGAATATTGGTTCACGAAAAAATTTATGAGCCGTTCAGGGAATTGCTGGTCTCAAAAACCAGGCAGTTAAAAATGGGAGACCCCAGGGAACGGGAAACTTTTATCGGGCCCATGATTTCGGAAAATGAAGCGAACAGGCTCAAAGGCTGGATTGACAGTGCGGTTGAAAAGGGTGCTACTTTGCTTTGCGGTGGCAATCTGGAGGGTGCCATGCTCGAAGCGACGCTGCTTGAAAACGTGCCTGAGACCTGCGAGGTCAATACTGAAGAAGCATTCGGACCACTGGCAAACCTGGCTCCTTTTTCGGACTTCGACGATGCACTGGCAGAGGTGAACAAGAGCCAGTTTGGCCTGCAGGCGGGGGTATTCACCCGCGATATCTACAAGATACAAAAGGCATGGGATACACTTGAAGTCGGAGGTGTTGTCATCGGTGATGTACCCTCATGGCGGGTCGATCACATGCCCTATGGTGGTGTAAAAGAAAGTGGTCTGGGACGCGAGGGTATCCGCTTTGCTATCGAGGACATGACAGAAATCCGTCTACTCGTGATTCGCGATCTTCAATAAAAAGGTAATTTTATGTGTGTTTTTCGTTCTCTGTTTCATTCATTGTCTATCGTGCTTCTTGTCTTCATCGGTGGTTGTGAGCAGGTTAGTAATCCGGTTAGCGAAACGATTGAAGATTCAGTGGCCGGGGCGGCAAAAATCCATTGGTTTGACGGTTCTGTTGAGGCGGGTTTCGCGCTTGCGAAAGCGGAGAACAAACCAGTCTATCTCTACTGGGGTGCTGTCTGGTGTCCCCCCTGCCAGGAAATCAAACATACCGTTTTTAAGAGCAAACAGTTTATTGCGCAGACGCAATTGTTTGTTCCTCTCTACCTGGATGGTGATACGGACCGTGCCCAGTCCTGGGGAGACAAGTTTGGCGTGAAGGGTTACCCGACCATGATCATCTTTAATCCCGCGGGAGAGGAAGTGACACGAATACCCGGTGGCATCGATATTTCGCGTTACAACTCCATCCTGGCGCTCAGCCTCAATGAGATGCGACCGACTTCCATGCTGGTTGACCTGGCATTAACGAATCCCGGCGATCTACAAACCAGCGATTTTACACAGCTTGCCTACTATTCCTGGGCCCAGGATTCAGGCAGCTTGCCCGAAGGGACCCCAGCTACCTTCTTCCGGGATCTTTCTGACCTGAGTCCGAATGAGGAAGCCGGGGCCAGATTGTATGTGGAATACCTGATTGCGCTTGTTCGTGAAAAAGAAGCTCGTGAAAAAGAAGCCCATGAACAAGGTGATGAAGTGGATAGTTCCACGGATGCCTATCGCCGGGTGTCACGAATCTTGAAATCACCCGAACTCACACTTGCATGCTGGGAATCACTCGGTTATTACTCCGGGGAAATAACGGGGCTCGACGTCTTTACAGATGAGGAGAGGGCAAAATTAAGGCAGCAGTGGCAGGAGCAGTTTCTCGCCTTGCGTCACCAGCCTTCTTTGTCCACCGCCGAGCAACTGACGGGCTGGTTACCCCTGCTAACGTTCCATTTTATGGATGAGGATGAAACACCCCTTCCGGAAAAGGTGGAAGCTGATTTGAAAGCAGACCTTCAGAGCGCGAATAATAAAACCACAAACTCGTTTGCCCGGCAGAGTGTTGTGTCACAGATTAATTACTTGTACCAGTCTGCAAAATTATACGATGACGCCAGCAAATTACTGTTGGCCGAGCTTGATAGGTCAGAATCCCCCTACTATTTTATGAGCAGCTTGTCTTCACTTGCAGAGGACCAGGGAAATATAGAAGAAGCACTTGATTGGCGTCGAAAGGCATATGAAACGTCAGAAGGTGGTGCGACGCGTTTTCAATGGGGCGCCAGTTACGTGAGCACGATCATCCGATTAACGCCGGAAGATCATGACCTGATTACCAAAACGTCGATAGCGTTATTCGATGAACTGGCAGGTGATCAGGACGTTTTTGCCGGTCGCAATTTCCGGACTCTGCGTTCCCTTAATCGCCAGTTAGCCAAATGGCAGGCAGAGCAGGAGCAGGATTTCCTGATCGCTGCATTTCAATCTCGAATTCAGGCAATGTGCGAGAAACAAACTGCGGCCACCCTGGAAAGAGATAATTGCGATAGCCTGCAAGATGCAGGTTAGTCTTGTGCTGATTCCCTGGGTACTTTGCCCAGAAATGGTGCTACGGCCTCATGGTCTCCGGGGCTGACAGCCTGAAGCTGTAGTTTCGCTTTTTCCAGTAGCTGTTTGTTGTAATTCTCGCTGCGGCTGATTTCCACATCAGTCCAGTTCTGCGGGTGTTCGGATTCATATCCAGTCACTTCGAAGTCGGGACCCAGAACCATCTCGGCCAGCCAGGTGGAGCGGAAGACATGCCAGGGTGTTGATACAAGGCCAATGTTGTACCAGCTGCAAGCCAGCAGGATATTCTTCTTAGCGTAGTACAGGTTACCCAGGGTATCGACCGAGTCTTCCTCCAACATAATCACCGAGGGGGGTACTCCCAGGTCAATAGCATAGTCACGCATGCAGGCGGCTTCAGTGACCCTGGGTTTGATGTCGAGTTTGTCACTACAACATCCGGACATGATGATTTGTGCTGCCATGCCTTCGCTGTAAAGTTGCACAGCTTTACTGACCCGGCTCTTGAATACCGGGTCATCCGGGTCATTGTTGTAGCCTAGTACCAGTAAGACATCGTGCATTTATCAACCCTTTTCTGAATAGCCGATTCCTTTGTGGAAAGTCTCCAGCTATACCTCTAATTCTTCCCATCGCTCGAATAGGACACCCAGTTGTTGTTCGAGGTTGTTAACTTCAGTGTACAGCCGTTGCTGTTCTTTGTCTGATTGCTCGAAGAAGGAGGGCGCGCTCATTGTCTTGTGATGCGCTTCAATTTTCTGTTCCAGTGCTTCTACTTTACCAGGTAGCTGTTGAAGCTCTTTCGACATTTTTTGCTGTTTACTCTTGTGTTTTTTTCTTTCCCGGTAGGAAGTACCCTGTACTTCAACTTTGTCAGGACTCATGATTGGTTCGACATTGAATTGACCACCAGCGTCAAGCCAGTCGTTGTAACCTCCCACATACTCCTTAACGACACCGCCTCCCTCAAAGACCACAAGGCTGGAAACGACATTGTCCATGAAAGACCGGTCATGGGAGACCAGCAGGACAGTTCCTTTGTAATCCATTAATAATTCTTCCAGAAGTTCCAGGCTTTCTACATCCAGGTCATTGGTGGGTTCGTCGAGAACCAGCAGGTTGGCAGGGAGTGAAAACAGCTTTGCCAGTAACAGTCTATTTTGTTCGCCGCCAGACAAGGTGCGAATGGGCGATCTGGACTGGTCACCATCGAACATGAAGTTATTGAGATAAGACACCACGTGCACGTTCTTGTCATTGATGGTGATGTAGTCCCTGCCTTCAGAAATGTAATCAGATACCGATTGTTCCGGATTGAGGCGGGCTCGAACCTGGTCGAAGTAGGCGACTTCCAGTTTGGTTCCCGTTCGAACCTGCCCCGCATCCGGAGGCAGGTCTTCGAGCAGTATTTTCAATAAGGTGGTTTTGCCCGAGCCATTGGGACCGAGTAATCCGACGCGGTCCCCGCGCTGGATGATCAGGCTGAAGTTGTCTATTAGCTTTTCGTTACCATAACGCTTGGAAATATTAATCAGTTCCTTAACAATCTTGCCGGACGCGGAACCAGCATCAACTTCAAGTTTCAACTGGCTGGATGAGCGTCGCTGCTGTCGTTCTACACGAAGTTTTTCCAGTGCCCGAACGCGGCCTTCATTTCGGGTGCGTCTCGCCTTGACGCCTTGCCGAATCCAAACTTCTTCTTTCCTCAGTCGGTCATCAAATAATTTTTCCTGTTGCGCCTGGACCTCTAGTTCACGGTCTTTTCGTTCGAGGAATGCCTGGTAGCTGCAATCCCAGCGCTTCACTGTTCCCCGGTCGATATCCAGGATGGATGTTGCCACGGATTGCATGAGTTGACGGTCGTGACTGACGAATATGATGGTGCCATCAAAACCGAGCAATTGTGATTCGAGCCATTGTATTGTCGGGATATCCAGGTGATTGGTTGGCTCATCCAGTAGCCAGATATCAGGCGCAGCTACCAGGGACCTGGCAATCGCCACGCGTTTTAACCAGCCTCCGGACAAGGTGGACAGATTACTGTCTGCAGGCAGTTTCATCTTGTCGAGAATGGTATCTATACGGTGTCCGATGCTCCAACCATCTGCGGCATCGATTTTTTCCTGCAATTTAGCCATCTTAGGGACCATATCCTTCTGCATGGACATGGACATCGTTAGTTCGTGGTATTCGGAAAGCAGGGGACCCAGGTTGGAGAAGCCGCTCGCCACTGCCTGGTAAACCGTGGAATCCAGGTCGTCTGGCAAGTCCTGGTCGAGATTAGAAAACTTCAAATTGTCTGCGCGCCAGATCATGCCCTCATCAGCGTTAAGCCGATTGCTAATCAGTCGCATCAAAGTGCTTTTGCCGCTTCCGTTCCGGCCGGTCAGGCAAAGTCTTTCTCCCTTGTCAATATTGAGGTTAGCCTTGTCCAGTACAAGGTCATGACCGAAACTTAAGGAGACATTTTTAAGTGTGATGATAGGCATAAGGCGCGCGAGTTTAGCATATGCCTATCGTCAGGTTATGGCGTTACTCCGAATACTTCTTCCATGGTCCGGGACTGAAATATCCAACTGTCTTCAAGGCGTACACATTCATCGATGTAACGACCCACACGTATTGGTTGCCCCTTGAGCGAGGCGACACCCGTGGCTTTGTCGGTGCGGTAGGTGACGAAATTGGAAATAACTTCCACCATGTTTTTCGACTGAATATCAACCATATGATTAGAGACTAAATGGATCGTGCGCCGACTCTTCGGTCGCCTGGAAAAAGCTAATTTAATATCCTCACGGCCGCTATACCGACCGGAGTGGCCCTGCCAGGAACCATGCTCATCGAACAGATCAGAGATCTTCTCTTGCTGACCGGTATCAAGGTAGTAGGCATACCGTGTCCCGAGTTCAATACAGGCATCTTTTATTCGAAGGGATTCTTCAGGGGTATAAGGGTTTTCTGCATTCAGGTTTACAGATACAACAAGAAGCAAACCTAACGCAATCGCTTGGCAATACATCATGGTGACGCCCTCTTGTTACTTACTCACCATTATGCGCCCGAAATCCAGGTTGAGGTAGCCTTTGTGTGTTCTCTGCAAACTGCCTTTGCAAACTGCCGGCTCCCCCTGTGACACTATTGGCATCAAATTCACAAAAGCACTATTATCCGGTCCATTCATGGATACTGGAGAATAACCACAATGCGTGTTCCCTTTGCTGCTGTCGCGGCGCTGTTTCTCATCAGTTGCAGTCAACCAGCCGAACAAGCCCCGGAATTATCGGGCGTTGTATCTTCCGACCCCGCACCTGCTTCTCTTGCTGCGGGCGCCTTCAATGAAAACAGGAACGCCTATTTTGGTGACCTGCATGTGCATACCATGTATTCGTTTGATGCGTTTATCTTTGGCACCACTGCTTCACCGGATGATGCATATGAATTCGCCAGAGGCGGAGTGATCAGGCATCCAGGTGGGTTTGATATGCAGCTCAGGACACCGTTGGATTTTTATGCGGTGAGTGATCACGCTTTTTACCTGGGGGCGATTCGGGCTATGGCTGATCCTGGCAGCGCCTTGTCGAAACATGAAGTGGCTGCAGGACTGTCTGAATTGTCAGATGCAGCAGGTCGCAGAGCCAGGTTCCAGGTCATTCTGGATTTCATGGGAACGGAGCGGCGCATGGAATTGCTTGATCTCAAGGTTTATAAAGAAGCCTGGGATGATATTATCGCTGCAGCTAACAGACACAATGATCCCGGGAACTTTACGGCTTTTATCGGCTATGAATATACGGCATCCAGCGGTGATTTTGAGAACCTTCATAGAAACGTTATCTTTAGGGGAGACAAGGCGCCTGCTCTGCCGTTTTCAAGACTCGACTCTAATAACCCGGAAGACCTCTGGCAATGGATGGATGAACAACGCCAGTCAGGTTTTGAGGCCCTCGCCATTCCGCATAATTCCAATGGTTCAAATGGGCAGATGTTCAAGTTGCTGGACTTCGCTGGTAATCCGCAGAATAGTTCGTACGCGGAATTGCGCATGCGTAACGAACCCCTGGTAGAAATTACACAGGTGAAAGGAACGTCCGATACACATCCGGCACTGTCTCCCAATGACGAATGGGCGGATTTTGAAATCATGCCCTACCGAATTGCTACCTTCCTGGCGAGCGATATAAATGGCAGTTATGTCAGGCAGGCGTTAATGAATGGCATCCAGCTGGAGGATAGTAAAGGCTTCAACCCATTCAAGTTTGGCATCATTGGATCGAGTGATACGCATAACGCAACCTATGCCGGTGACGAGGACAACTACTGGAGCAAGGTCGGTCTCCTGGATGGTGATCCCGTAAGGCGAGGTTCTGTTCCCTTGCCTGAACCAGCTGAAGACGGAAGCCGATATGCAAAAACCTATTACAATAAATGGAGTGCAGCCGGTCTGGCGGGTGTCTGGGCTGAAGAAAATACCAGGGAGGCAATTTACAAGGCGCTTCGTCGCAAAGAGACTTTCGGTACCTCCGGCACAAGAATAAAGGTACGTTTTTTTGCCGGGTATGATTTGCCGGGGATTGATGAGAGAGACCTTATTGGCAAGGCATATGAAACGGGCGTTCCAATGGGCGGTGACCTGGTGGCGGAAACGGGTAGCGGTCCCGGATTCCTGGTATGGGCGGCCCGTGATGCCAATGGTGCTCCGCTGCAACGATTGCAGGTGATAAAGGCCTCCGTGCGAAACGGCCAGGCAATTGAAACCGTGTACGATGTTGCCTGTTCAGATGGCGGTGAAGTGGATGCCAGGACCCATCGTTGCCCCAACAATAATGCAAAGGTAAACCTTGAAGATTGTAGCATCAGTGCTGATCTTGGCGCGTCGCAGTTAAAAACACTGTGGAGAGATCCGGACTATGATGCTTCCGAACGGGCCATGTACTATGTTCGTGTGCTTGAAAACCCCAGTTGCCGCTGGTCTACATGGGATGCCATTCGTAGTGGTGTTGAGCCCAGGGAAGATCTGGCAGCAACCATCCAGGAACGTGCGTGGTCCTCACCCATCTGGGTGAGTCCGGTGCAGGAATGAGGTTCGAGTTGAATTGAAAGAACCCCTTCTCTGGTTTTTCATTGTTGGCGGCCTTCTGTTTGCTGTTGACGGTTACTTTTCCCAACAGCCTGACAGGGTTGTGGTGAATGCAGCGGTAAAAGAAAGGCTTGGCAAACTCTGGAAGGTCCAGACTGGTAACGAGGCTACAGCAGAAGAACTTGAATCAATTGTTCAAAACTGGCTCAGGGAGGAAGTGTTTTATCGCGAGGCCCTGCGTTTAGGGCTGGACAGGGATGATTCGATTGTTCGACGGCGACTGGTTCAAAAACTCAGCTTCCTTGTGGAGGAAGTACCCATGAGAGTTGATGAATCGCAGGCAATTGAAGACTACTACAATCAAAACATCGCCAGATACTCATTGCCGTTGCGGTATTCGATCTCGCAGATATTCTTCAGCGACAGAAAAACTTCCAGCGAAATTAAATCGAATTTAGCTAAAGGCGCCGACTGGCGAATCCTTGGCGAAAACTCCATGTTGAACGCCAGCTATATTTCCCGCAGTGAACGGGAAATTGACTCTATATTTGGCCGGATATTTATCGGCCAGTTGTATTCATTGGTACAAGGAGAATGGGTTGGACCACTCAGAAGTAGTTACGGCTATCACCTGGTGAGGCTGGACCGTATCTTGCCCAGTGAGGCGACACCGCTGGCTTTTATTGAGCGCAAGGTTTTTGCGGACTATCAGCAGAGTCAGGCGGACCTGGCGATGAATAAATACTACCAGGATCTGCTACAGAAATATGAGATTGTATTTGAATAGGCGACCCTGGATGATGCCAGGCTTTTTATTGATTGCCTGTGCTGTTTTTTCCTGTATTACTTCAGCCCACGAAGTCCGCCCGGCATTGCTCAAGCTAACGAAATCGGGAGAGGGGCAATGGCTGGCAGTTTTCAAGCAGCCGCAAGTACAGGGCCGATTCCTGAACCTTAAAGTGAGGACTAATTGTGATCCGGGCGAAATTACGTCAATGATCAGTGGCGCCGCATTACAGGAATCTTTCCCGTTAACTTGTACTGACAAAGAACTTAATTTCGTGGAGATAGATGGGTTAGACAGTACGATGATAGATACGATGGTGACCGTCGACTACGGATTCGAGCGAACCAGTAACCATCTGATTTCAGCTAACCAGCCAACCCTGTATCTAAATGGGTCGGTCCCGTCTGTCCCGGCGTACCTGCTGCTTGGTGTAGAACACCTGGTCTTTGGCGTCGATCATGTGCTGTTTGTCCTGATCCTGCTTTATATTGTGAGCGGCTGGAAAAACTTAATCAAAGTCGTCACCAGCTTTACATTGGCGCATTCCATTACCCTGGGCCTGGCGGCATTCGATATTGTGAAAGTATCGCAGGCGCCCGTTGAAGCACTTATTGCGCTGAGTGTTGTACTGCTGGCGTTGGAGTCCTTACGCGCAAAGAAAGGCATTATCAGCCGCAACCCGTGGCTTGTGGCTTTCATCTTTGGCTTATTACATGGCTTAGGTTTCGCAAGTGCCCTGGCAGAAATTGGTCTGCCACAGTCCAGCGCGTTTGCCGCGCTCTTTTTGTTCAATGTTGGAATTGAATTAGGTCAACTCACTATCGTCGCAGTAGCATTGGGTTTTGTCTACCTGGTAAGCCGCACACAACTGAAGTTCACCGCGGTTACCGCGCGCTTGCCCATATACCTGGTCGGTTCGCTTGCAAGTTACTGGTTCATCGAACGGGCTTTTCAAATCGTGTTTTAGTCTTGCAATATTTACCAGGGACACTGGGCTAACGAACGGCAATATTGTCTACTATCTGCTGGCTGGCAAGGTATTCATCATAGGTGCCTTGAAAATCTACCAGTTCTTGATCCTTGATTTCAATGATCCGGGTAGCCAGCGACGAAACGAATTCTCGGTCGTGACTAACGAAAATCAATGTGCCCTCATAGTGCTCCAGTGCCAGGTTCAGGGCCTCGATACACTCCATGTCCAGGTGATTGGTGGGTTCATCCAGGAGCAATACGTTAGATTCCGACATGACCAGTTTGCCGAACAGCAACCTGTTTTTCTCACCACCGGAACAAACCCTGACTTGTTTTTCGAAGTCTTCTGAAGAAAACAACAATCGCCCCAGGGTGGCACGAACAATCTGGTCATCGTGGTCAGGTTTGCGCCACTGGCTCATCCAATCGAATAAATTCAGGTCACAATCGAATGCTGCATTGCTATCCTGGGGACAATAGCCGAGCGTGGCATTTTCTGCCCATTGGGTGGTTCCGTTAGTAGCGCTTATTTCATCCATCAGGCAGCGAAGAAAAGTCGTCTTGCCGGTACCATTTTCACCGATTACCGCAAGGCGTGTTCCTGCGCTCAGTATCATGTTGCCATTCTCAAACAGGGTTTCCTTGCCGAATCCACATGCCAGGTTTTCCAGGGTCAGTGCCTGCCGGTGCAGTTTTTTCTCCTGGGTAAACCGGATGTAGGGGCTGACCCGGCTTGAAGGCTTGATGTCGTCAAGTTGAATCTTTTCAATTTGCCTGGCACGGGAAGTTGCCTGTTTGGCTTTCGATGCATTAGCCGAGAAACGGCTGACAAACTGTTGGAGCTCGACGATCTGGGCTTTCTTCTTGGCATTTTGTGATTGCTGTCGCTCCCTGACCTGTGTCGAGGCGATCATGAAATCATCATAGTTGCCGGGATAAACACGCAACTCTCCATAGTCGATATCTGCCATGTGAGTACAAACGGCATTCAGGAAGTGCCGGTCGTGTGAAATGATAACCATGGTACTTTTGCGTTCGTTCAAAACACCTTCCAGCCAGCGAATGGTGTTGATGTCCAGGTTGTTGGTCGGCTCATCCAGTAACAAAATATCCGGATCCGAGAATAATGCCTGTGCCAGTAATACTCGTAGCTTCCACCCGGGTGCAACTTCACTCATGGGACCATAGTGTAATTCCTGGGCGATGCCAGCGCCCATCAATATTTCACCCGCTCGACTTTCGGCGCTATAACCGTCCATCTCAGCGAAAGTGATCTCCAGTTCGGCAACTTTCAAGCCGTCTTCCTCGGACATTTCCGCCAGGGCGTAGATGCGATCTCTCTCTTGTTTAATTTCCCATAACTCTGCATGACCCATAATCACCGTATCGATGACGGTGAATTCTTCAAAAGCAAATTGATCCTGGTGCAGTTCACCAACTCGTTCGTTCGGGCTGATCGAAACATTTCCTGCAGTCGGTGAGAGATTTCCGTTCAATATCTTCATGAATGTGGATTTACCGCAGCCATTGGCGCCGATTAAACCGTAACGATTGCCGTTACCAAATTTGACTGAAATATTTTCGAACAAGGGTTTGGCACCAAATTGCATGGTGATGTTTGCAGTAGAGATCAAGGGGATATTCCTGAAAAACAAGCTTTTAGAGGGTGCGCACTATAAGGATTTAAGGTTAGTCCGTCGAGCTAAACCTTGTTCAGGTGCCTGATTTTAGGACAAACGCCTAAAATAGGGCTGATTTTTTACAGATATGCGCTAGCCTGGCTGGATTTCTCTGCGCCGAAATACTCAAACGGATGGTACTGGCGACACCTTACCTGCGAAGTTATCCATTTTGTTCTGGACGATCTACGGGATGGCCTCATACAAGGGTGTGATGAGAGGTCAAATTGTCGAGTGTAATATTACCGGCTCCATAGCAACCAGGAGGTTGTATTGGTCATCACCATGCAGAAGCTTAAAAACCTGTTATGGTCCGTCACTGATGATCTTTTAGCTCATGGCGCTCGGAGCCATTTCCTTCTACAGGATTACAGGAGCAGGACACAACGGGAGGGTTGTTTCACTGAGTAGTGTCGATGCCTGACAATAATAAAAAGGGAAATTCAATGCGAATAAAAAATAAGGTGGCGGTCATTACCGGCGGCGCGAGCGGAATGGGGCTGGCGACTGTCATGCGATTTCTGGAGGAGGGAGCGAAGGTTGTCATTGCTGATTACAATGCCGTGACAGGTGAGGCTGCGGTAGAGGTTGCGGGCAAAAAAGGACTCGGCGGCAGTGTGTCATTCATCAAAACAGATGTGGCAGTCGAATCCGATATCGAGGCCATGATACAAACCGCCGTGGATCAATTCGGCGGCCTGGATATTGTTTTCAACAATGCCGGTGTTGGTGGGGCGATTGGTCCCCTGACAGAAACTTCTGTTAGTGATTGGGATTATACATTTGATGTCCTGGCTAAAGGCGTCTTCCTGGGTATCAAACATGCAGCCAGGGTGATGAAAGCAAATGGGACCGGGGGTTCAATCATTAACACTGCGTCCATCGCTGGTTTAAGCGGTGATGGCGGGCCCCTGGTTTATTCTGCAGCAAAGGCCGCGGTGATCAGTATGTCAAAGTCTGCAGCAGTTGAACTCGGTGCTGACAGAATTCGGGTGAATGCGATATGCCCTGGATTCATCGTCACACCTCTTGCAGATGGCGGCCATGAAGAAGCAACCCGATTTGCCTTCGCAAAGTCCCAACCCTGGCCGGATTATGGTCGCGGCGAACACATTGCCGGTGCGGCACTATTCCTCGCCAGTGATGATTCAGAATTCATTACCGGTGAGACCATCGTCGTTGATGGCGGTTTAACTGCCGCCGGACCTGAACTGTCGAAGAAATTCCCGAGAACTTCCAGCCGCCATGCCAGGGTGTCGGGCATTACCAAAGGTTCGACGGGTGAGGCGCCGGAGATTCGAAGATTGGAGGACCACCAATAATGCAAAATGAACCGATCTCCGCATCATCCAGTAAGGTGGCGTTGTTGGCGATCAGGCTGTTGTCTCCGATCGATTTACAGTGAATGACAGCGCCGTGCCCCACAATGACATTGTTGCCGATATCAAGATCCTGGCCTGTATGTATAACCGCTTTGTCTTCAATGATTGTCCCGCTTCCGATGCGAATAGTGGCTAACCTTTCAATGCCACCAGTATTGCCCCGGCGTTCTCCCCTTCAGGCTGATGTGCAATGATCACCCCGCGGCGTTCGTAATCCATTAACCTTGCCAGAACAGCATCCCGGATGGCGCCCGATCCTACAATCAACCTGAGATTGGCAGCAACTCCCTTTTTGGTTTCCTTGATATCCCGCTCCAGCTTTTTCAGGGCATCCCTGACCCTTTCCCCATGATGTGCAATATCGATGGTGACGGTAGAACCGTCGGTTTGTCGATCCAGGTGGTTGTCGCATTTTGGGCAGCGGCGGATGTCATTGGCAACCTGCATTCCGCAGTCCAGGCAGACGATTGTTCTATTCATGGTTACCTGGGTGCATGTAGATGGGTGCTTTAAGGTGACGATGACATTATACCTGTTACACCTGTGGTTCAATTTATTGATGGGTTCGTCTGGCCAATGTCCACCGGGGTTTTTTTATGCCCCTCTGCACAAAATGGAAAAAGTAGTAAGGGGTAGCGCGATGTTTGACCAGATACGTGAAGAGAATCCGGATGTTGAACCACATTACGTTATATATCCGTTGGCTGCCGAATATCTTCATTGACTATGCGTCTGCATCCGCCTGTGTCAATCGGTTGAACAAACTGATTCAGCACAAGGATATTACGGATGATCTGTTGCCGCCCTAGAGTCAGTCCATATCGGATGCGAACCCGGTAAGGATGCATTTTAATTATGTGGGATTTCGATATGAAGGTGAAGACAATAAGTGGGTATTGAAAAACATCTACTTGACATTGGACCTCAGCCAGCATGTTAGTTTGATCGGAAAAGTGCGGTCAGGGAAGTCTATCTTGCTGAAGCTGATCCGCGCGGAGATTAACCCGGTCGCCGGGACAATCCAGGTTGATGCAGGCGTTGTTTCGCATGGTTTATCACCAGGGGGATGATATTCTGATTGGCGGTAAATCAATCTTTGCTGTAGATATCAATTGTGTTAGTAGCCATTTTGGTGTGGTACCACAGGATCGCAAGACAGATGAACTGATACCGGCACTGCGGAGCCAGTATGTTGCCTGATGAGGAAACGCCACGGGTTGGAAAGTACTGTATGATGGCCAGCTTTTACGATAGCTGATATTCGTGTACCGAACCTTAAAAGTCCTCACCATTGCACAAGCATTCGCGCAGACAGGCGCGCCTATTGTTGTGCTGTTGGGGGGTATCGTGGGCACCGTCATTGCGCCAACCCCGGACCTTGCGACACTGCCAATTGCATTTATGATCATCGGGACGGCGACGACTACGATCCCCGCGGCGTTGTTTATGGGGAAATTTGGCCGCAAGGCCGGGTTTATGTTTTCTGCTTCCTATTGTTGTATTGCAGGTCTGATCGGGGCCTTCGCCATCAGCCAGGCAAGTATTGTCCTTTTTTGTTTTGCTACTTTCCTTGTGGGAAGCCACAATGCATTCGTTCAGCAATATCGATTTGCGGTTGCAGAGTCGGTACCGGCGAATAGAGTAGGTCGGTCCCTGTCAATCCTGATGTTGGCGGGGGTTGCAGCTGCTTTCATGGGTCCGGAAGCAGCGCAGCGGTTCAGGGCGATGTCCTCCCTGGGGGATTTCGCCGGTTCCTTCCTTGGTTTGAGTGCTTTCATGCTAGTCACCCTGTTCACGCTTTCTTTCTATCGGAACCCCGGTACAATTGAAGTTGCAGACAAAGAGGAGCAGCGCGGTCTTTGGGTCATAGTGCAGCAACCGATGTTTATCCTGGCGATCTGTTCGGCTGTGGTTGCGTGGAGTGTGATGAGCCTGTTGATGACGGCGACGCCAGTGAGCATGCATACGGTTGACCACTTCAATTTTGAAGACACGGCCTGGGTCATTCAGAGTCATATTGTCGCCATGTTCCTGCCTTCACTCTTTAGTGGATTTCTCATTGATCGTTTCGGTGCCATTAAAATTATCCTGGCTGGACTGGCACTGTTGTTTACCTGTCTTTTTGTTGCCTACCTGGACAGGCAGTTAATGCATTACTGGTGGGCACTGGTACTATTGGGTATCGGCTGGAATTTCCTGTTTCTCGGCGGCACCACGCTTTTAACTCAAACTTACCGTCAGTCGGAAAGATTCAAGGTGCAGGCGCTGAATGATTTTATCGTGTTCTCCATGCAGGCTACGGCCGCCCTGGGATCCGGATTCGTCCTGGTCCAGTTCGGGTGGGATTGGTTGGTCGCGTTGAGCGTGCCCTGGCTTTTGATATTGATAGCAGTCTTGTTTTATGCAAGAAATCGTATTGGGGTGGGAAATGAAATACGTGTTTGATCCAGTCGAAAAAGTGACTTTGCCCGTCATTGGCAGTGATACTGCCTTCCCGGTTGGACAGATTTATTGTGTTGGTCGAAACTATGCGGAACATGCGATTGAAATGGGTCATGATCCGGATCGTAAAGCACCTTTCTTTTTCATAAAACCAGGATATACGATTCTTCAGGATGGCGAGCTAATGACCTATCCATCCCTTAGCGCGGATGTACATCATGAAGTAGAACTTGTCGTGGCGCTTGCTCACGGCGGTGAGAATATTGCAGTTGAAGATGCAATGGAACTGGTATTTGGCTATGCGGTCGGTATCGACATGACTCGCCGTGATCTGCAGGCCCAGGCAAAGGAAAAGAGCCGTCCCTGGGAAGCGGGTAAAACATTCAAACATGCAGCGCCCTGTTCCGGCATTGTGCCAATCGCGACCTCGGGTGAAATCAATTCAGGGGAAATAAGCCTGTCAGTTAATGGTGTGCAACGCCAGCGCGGTGATGTTAACCAGATGATCTGGAAGATAGCGGAAGTAATTTCGAAACTGTCGGAATTGTTTGTCTTGCAGCCTGGTGATCTCATTTACACGGGGACACCTGCAGGAGTGGGGCCCGTTAATACGGGCGATGAAATTAAAGCGCAGATAGAAGGTGTGGGAAATCTCGGAATTCGAATAGGAGAGCCAGCATGAGTCAACCATATGTCATTTACGGTGGTGAATTATCTTACTTCAGCCGTAAGCTTGAAGCCGCAATGATTTTCTATGGCGCTGATTTTGAGATGTGTGGTAAAAATCAGGACAATGCCCAGGAGATTGAAAGTCGTTCGGGTACACACCAGGTTCCTGTCTTGCTGACCCCGGAAAACTGGATGATCGGAGATACCACGCCACTGTTACATTTACTGGATAGCAGGTTTCCCGGCCGGGAGATGTTTCCGCCCGGTCCTCTGGGTATTCTGACGCAGATAGTGGAGGAGTATTTTGATGAGTGGATTGCGCGAACCATGGTGCATTATCGATGGCATTATGAAGAAAGTGCAGTATTTGCTTCTGAAAAAATGGGTGCGGGAAATCCGGAGGCGGCAGCAAGAATCAGGAAATGGGGTCCCCGTGCATGCCGTGCGACCGGCACCGAGAGTGAGCGGCAACAGAGCCAAGCAGAAGCGGAATATATGAGAATCATGGAAGCGATGGAAACGCAGCTCCAGGAAACAAGGTATATGCTAGGCAACCGGCCAACGGCTGTCGATTGCGTGCTACTGGGCGGGTTGAGGGCCCATACCAATATGGACCCGACGCCAAAGCGTGCAATAGAGAAGTATGAAAAGGTGGTGAGATGGGCAGAAGAGACGGCGGACAAATGGGATGGACAAGGAGAATTGACCACCTTTCCGAAAAACACACCGTTTGGGCAGTTTGTGCTGGATGAAATGCGCACGACTTATATACCCTATGTGCTGGGTAATGCGAATGCCGTTGATGCTGGGGCCAAGGCGTTTCATGTGGAAATTTATGGTGAGGACGTGAGTTACCTCTGCCGACCCTATCCTGAAAAGTCGCGCCAGATGATAAAGGATAAAATTTCAGCCTGGATGGAAACCAATGACCAGGATCCATTGTCAAACTGGTTGCTTGAAAATCAACTTAATGAGTGTTTTGGATAATATGATGTTACGTTTTGTACTATTGCTATTTTCGATTTCAACAGCCTGTTCTGTCTTTGCCGATTCATTTGAGGGCACGATTGAAGTCTTTCAATCTAATGTCACGGTCGCGCCGTTTTTCAAAAAGTCATATGGCTATGCGGTGTTCCCGACAGTGGGCAAAGGCGGTATTGGTATTGGTGGTGCTTATGGAAAGGGGCGGGTTTATCGTCATGGCAAGGTGACAGGCACAGTGAGTCTCGCCAAGCTGACCATTGGTTTCCAGCTTGGTGGCCAGGCGTTCAGTGAGATTATTTTCCTGCAGGATAAACGCGCATATGAGGAGTTTATCGCGGGCAGTTATGCATTCGATGCCACGGCATCTGCGGTCGCGATTACTGCCGGTGTCGCAGTCCAGATCGGTACCACCGGGACATCAGCCAATGCCAGCGCGGGTCCTGCAACTGCCACCCAGATCGAAACCGGGTTCACCAAGGGGTTGGCCGTTTTTACCCATGCGCTCGGTGGTTTGATGTATGAGGCGGCCATTGGTGGACAGAAATTCAAGTTCAAGCCCATTTAATGCCTGTTTTCACCACCCAGGGCGCTGAATAGTGCAGGTAGGAAGCGGGCGAATTCCAGCGTCATATTAACGAACGCTGCATCTAGTTCAGCGATAGGGTCATCATCATAATCGGTTGAGTCATCACTTGATTCCACCTTGATTTGTTTTAATGCGATGTCCTTATCAACGGTAACGCTTAGATCGCCGTGCCAGCGTAAACCGATTTTTGTGCATATCTTTCCTGCCTCTATATGGCTGCGAACCTCCTGGCTGGCCAGGTCTTGCTTGCGGCAGGTGACGGTGGCGCCATCTTCCAGATCGACGAGATCGCAAGCATCACCTAGTGAAAAATTTTCCGGTAATTTCCGGGTGTTTATCCAGTGGGTATAAATATCGGATGGTTTTGATTTTACCTGTGGCGGTACCACAGCGAATGAACCCAGTGATTCCCGGAGGCAGTTGATAAAGAGTTCAGCCTCCTGTGCCGATGAAGTCCCAACCACCAGCAACTTGTCTGCCGGGTTAATATAACCCTGTATCTGTTTTGAACGGGGCAGCGCTCGTGGAACCAACTCGGCCATCGCATCCTCTTTAAGCCGTTGTTTTTCCTTTGCACGAATCTTCCGGCCTTCGAGCTGTTCTACCCGATCAACTTTTTCTGCCAGTACATCTGCAAGTGCGCTGGCGGGCACAATTTTGTCCTCTCGCCTGGCACACAGCAGGATGCTCAGGCTTACCTCGTGGATCAGGGAGCCTTCAGGGTCGCCAAGGGGAGGCACCCAGCCGAAACTGGAAGGTCGAATCCCGGAACAGGGTTTAAACAGGCACTTTTCAAGTTGTTGCTCCAGTTCTTCAGATGAAAGGTCATAACGACTTGTGATGCGATAAATATACGCATTTTTGAATAACATGATAGAACCGGTTTTGAAGGAGGCGCGATTATACAGTGATAGAGACTATACTGTTGGTTCTATGAAGCTGTATTTATTATGAAGCTGTATCTATTATGAAGCTGTATCTATAATGAAGCTGTATCTATAATGAAGAACATATTGCATGCATTTCGACTGGGCGATATTCGTGGGTTACATCCTGACGAGATCGATGAAACATTTGCGGTTAACTTTGCCCATGCCTTCGTTACACATTTCAATGTTAACGGTGTCGTTGCCACAGGCCGCGACATGCGTGAATCCAGTTTTGCCCTGCAAGATGCATTAAACCAGGGTTTAAGGCAATCCGGTATTGACGTGGTCGACCTGGGGCTGTGCCCGACAGAACTGGGTTACTTTGCCTCGACCCGTCGTGGCATTGACGCCGCCATCATTGTGACAGCAAGCCACAACCCTGCGCAGCACAACGGTTTTAAATGTGTTTTGAAAGACGGTAAAGCCATTACCTTTGATACCGGATTGTCCGATGTGATGAGGTTGATGCTTTCCGGTCACCATAACAAGCCAGCCTCGGGTAAGCTAAAAATCCTGGATCTGCGCCCTGAATATGTTGATTTCCTCAGGCCAATGTTTGTCAACTTGCCATTAAAAATGGAACCCATTGCATTGAATGGCCTTAATGGGACCGCGGCAATATTAGCCGAAACCCTGGTGAGTGAGTTCCAGTTACCGGTTACCTGGTTCCGAAAAGAACCAGGACCCATTCCCAGAGACGGGGCAGACCCGGTGAATCCAGGATTAACAGCGCAGATGAAAGAATTTATGGACAGTGGCGACTTTGGTATCGGGGTTATGTGGGATGGAGACGGAGATCGCTGCGTATTTTTCGATGGTAAAGGTGACCTGGTGCCCACCTATTACATCATTGGGTTGCTGGCAGAAAAATTTCTGAAACTTCACCGGGGCAGCGTCATTGTTTTTGATACAAAGCTCAGCTGGAATACGCTCGATGTGATTCGCGAGAATGGTGGTGTCGCCGCCCCGTCTGAAACGGGGCATGCTTTCATGAAATACAAAATGCACGAACATCAGGCGGTGTATGGTGGCGAATTATCATCCCATCATTATTTCGGGGACTTTTTTGGCTGTGACTCAGGCATGATTGCCTGGCTAAAAATTATCGAGTTGATTAATCAGTCAAACGCTGACATAAACGAGTTGGTACGGGAAAGAAGAGATAAGGTGTGTTGCACGCCCGAAATCAGCCTTTCAATCAAGGATGTTGACCGGGCTTTCAAGGACATTTTCGACCGTTATGAACCAAAAGCAGTATCGGTGGATCATTTCGATGGTCTTGGATTCGAAATGCCGGGCGACTGGCGGTTTAGCCTGCGGCGCTCCAAAACAGAACCACTGGTGCGTTTGAACCTGGAATCTCGGGGTCGGCCGGATGTCCTGCTTGACGAGGGAGCCAGCTTACTGGAACGGTTCGATCCTTACAGGGCCGATGACACAAACTGGTTCGATAGCTTGAGGATTCAGTAAAGAAAACCCGCGGCTGTTATAATGGAATCTCTTAACTTTATTTTGCCAACTAGTCGTTAACCTCAGGGAAGTATGCTCCAGGTACAGGATTTATATTGTGAGAGGCAGCGGCGGATTTTGTTCGAGGGTTTGTCTTTCTCGGTGCACTCTGGTGAATTACTACAGATCAGGGGCAGTAATGGCTCAGGAAAGACAACGCTACTGAAAATACTGACGGGTCTTTATGAAGATTATACAGGTGAGGTGGACTGGGACCTGGATTCATGGCCCCTGTTCGTTAGCCACAAGCCTGGTGTTAAAGATCAACTCACGGCGCAAGAAAATCTGCAATGGCTTGTCTCTCTTCACCAATCCGGGGTCGAAGGGCTGCAGGTAGGTCAGGCTTTACGATCGGTGGGGCTTGCCGGTTATGAAGATGTGCTCTGTGGGGCCATGTCAGAAGGACAGCGGAAACGGGTGAACCTGGCGCGTCTTTTCTTCATCAAGAGCCAGGCATGGATTCTGGATGAACCCTTAAGTGCGATTGACCTTGAGGGGGTGAGTCTTTTGCAAGAACGCATAGGCAGCCACCTGGATGATGGCGGAATGGTCATCGTCACCAGTCACCAGTCTCTCGATGTGGAACATGAAGTACGTTACCTGAACCTGGGCGACACAGCCTGATGCTGATTGCCATAATAAAGCGCGATCTGTTGGTCACCTTCAGAAATCCTGCGGAAGTTCTCAATCCCCTGGTTTTCTTCGTTATCGTCATCAGCCTGTTTCCATTAGGCATTAGCCCATCTGAGAAGGTCTTGTCTGATATCGCACCGGGCGTCATCTGGGTCGCTGCATTGCTGGCGACCTTGCTGAGCATGGATCTAATTTTCAGAAGTGATTATGAGGATGGTTCCCTGGAACAAATGACGCTCAGCGAGCAACCACTCATATTGATCGTAGGCGGCAAAATTATAAGCCACTGGCTGATGACCGGGCTGCCATTGACATTGCTCAGCCCCTTACTCGCGATGATGCTGTTTGTAGGTGAGCAGGGAATCCTTGCCATTACCTTGTCGTTGTTGCTTGGTACGCCCGTTCTCAGCTTATTGGGCGCCGTTGGCGCGGCGCTGACAGTGGGCTTGCAAAAAGGGGGTATTCTGATTGCAATTCTGATTCTGCCGTTGTATATACCGGTGTTAATCCTGGCGACGGAGATGATCAAGACAGGCATGACCGGCGGTGACTATAGTGGCCATATGTTCTGGCTGGGTGCATTGTTCGCCCTCAGCGTGGGTATAATGCCGATTGCCACAACTGCAGGTGTCAGAATATCTCTTAGCCATTGAGTTGGCCACGGGCTTTCATCATACAAAAGTGTGACCTAAAACAAGTCGCGGCAGGTTGAATCTGCTAAAATTCGCTTTTTCTGCCGGACAGAAGATAACCCTGGATTCGATTGATCGTAAAAATGTGGAAATGGTTTCATAAACTGGGTGCGCCCAGATCTTTCTATGATATTAGCGGCCGGTTGTTGCCGTGGTTCTGGACAATCGCCGCGTTGCTGCTGACCACGGGAGTGGTCTGGGCACTCGCCTATGTACCGGAAGACTACCAGCAAGGCAATAGTGTGCGCATCATGTATATCCACGTACCTGCTGCAATACTCTCCCAGTCCGGTTATGCAATGATGGCCTTTGCGGGTGCTGTGTTCCTGATCTGGCGTATCAAACTGGCAGATGTTGCGTTGCAGTGTGCGGCACCAATCGGTGCTTCGATTACCTTTCTTGCCCTTGTTACCGGTTCGATCTGGGGCAAGCCGACCTGGGGAACCTGGTGGGTGTGGGATGCCCGGCTGACTTCGACCCTGGTGCTGTTGTTTCTCTATATTGGTGTCATGGCACTGCGGGCGGCAATGGAAAATCGCGAGTCTGCCGGTAGGGCAACGGCATTACTTGCCCTGGTTGGTGTTGTAAATCTGCCAATCATCAAGTATTCAGTGGACTGGTGGTTTACCTTGCACCAGGGGTCCAGCTTTTCGTTAACTGAAAAACCTGCGATGCCCCCTGAAATGTGGCTGCCGCTACTGGTGATGGTCCTGGGCTTCTATTTCTTTTTCTTCTCTTTATGGATGATGAGAATTCGCGTCGAAATCATTAACAGGGAGTTTCGTACGGACTGGGTGAAGAAACTGGTGGCTGCATCATGAATTTTGACAGTTTTTCATCGTTCATTGAAATGGGTGGTTATGGGTTATATGTCTGGAGTGCCTATGCCATTACCCTCATTGTTTGCGTGTACAACATTACCAGGCCAATACTGATGAGAAAGCAGGTCATCAGGGAACAAAAACGATCGCTTCAGCATCTGCTTAGTGACAAAGAAGATCTCGTATGAAATTTGGAAAGATGAAATCCCATCGCAGGAACCGCCTGTTACTGGTGCTGTTCGTCGTCGCCACGGCGGGAGTTGCCGTTGGGCTGACAATGAAAGCCCTGAATGAAAATATCAATCTGTTTTATAGTCCGGAACAGATAGTAGGGGGCGAGGCGCCGGTTGGACCGCTCATTCGTGCCGGTGGCATGGTAGTGGCCGGTAGCGTTGTGCGTTCAACCGAAGATCTGACCGTGCATTTTGTTATCAGCGACATGAAGATGGCTGAGGTCACCGTACAATATGTGGGTATATTGCCGGATCTGTTCCGCGAAGGGCAGGGTGTTATTGCTCGTGGTGTGCTGGATGACCAGGGTATTTTCATTGCGGAAGAGGTACTGGCGAAACACGATGAAAATTACATGCCTCCCGAAGTTGCGGATGTGCTGAAAGAGTCTCTCGAAGGCAGTTCAGGAGAATGATTGCAGAAATTGGTCACTTCAGCCTGATACTGGCATTGGGGCTTGCGGTCTGTCTCGCGATTTTGCCTGCAGTGGGTGTTTACTATCGGCGGGTTAACCTGATGCAGTTATCGGGTTCACTATCTGCCGGTTTGTTTGTATTTGTCAGTATCAGTATGGTCTGTCTGGGAAACGCTTTTCTCAATGATGATTTCTCGGTTGCCTACGTGGCCAGGAATTCCAATTCTGCCTTACCCGTGCAATACAAGATTTCTGCTATCTGGGGAGCCCATGAAGGCTCCTTTCTTCTCTGGTCCCTGGTCATGGCTGGCTGGACGCTGGCAGTGAGTGTGTTTAGCAGAAACCTGACATTAGATATGCGGGCAAGAGTCTTGTCTGTGATGGGGATCTTAAGTGTCGGCTTCCTGCTTTTTATATTGCTGACTTCAAATCCTTTCGATCGAAACCTGCCGGTCTTTCCGCAGGACGGGTCAGACTTGAATCCGTTGCTGCAGGATTTTGGTTTAATCGTTCATCCGCCAATGTTGTATATGGGTTATGTTGGTTTTTCGGTTCCCTTTGCCTTTGCCATTGCCACATTGACCAGCGGGAAACTGGATTCCGCATGGGCGAGATGGTCGCGGCCCTGGACCAACCTTGCCTGGGCATTCCTCACCGTTGGAATTACCTTAGGCAGCTGGTGGGCATACTATGAACTGGGCTGGGGAGGTTGGTGGTTCTGGGATGCTGTGGAGAATGCTTCATTTATGCCCTGGTTGGTCGGGACGGCGCTGGTTCACTCGCTGGCAGCCACTGAAAAACGTGGTGTGTTCAAGAGCTGGACAGTCCTGCTGGCAATTTTTGCCTTTTCGTTCAGCCTGCTGGGTGCGTTCCTGGTTCGTTCGGGCGTGCTGACGTCGGTACACGCGTTTGCGGTTGACCCCGAGAGGGGCGTGTTCATATTGGCATTTCTCGTCCTGGTCATTGGTGGCTCACTCCTGCTTTATGCATTTAAGGCGACGGGCATTAAGAGCACCGCCGGTTTTGAATGGACCAGTCGGGAGACGATGATATTGGTGAACAACATGTTGCTGATCGTTGCAGCGGGGGTTGTTTTGCTCGGAACGATTTACCCGCTTATTTATGAGGCGCTAACCGGCGGCAAGAAAATTTCCGTTGGTCCTCCTTATTTCAATACAATATTTGTCCCCATTGTCATGTTGTTATTTGTTGTTATGGCGGTGAGTCCATCATCCCGGTGGCGGAAGACGCCTTTGGAGAAAATTGTTCGGCAGCAACTTGTTTCCTTGTTTGCAAGCCTTGTGATGGTAACGACCCTGATTTATTTTTTCGCATCGAAAATTGAATGGGTCGCCGTTCTTGTGGTTAGTGTTGCTGCGTGGATTTTGATCAACTTGCTGAGGGATTTGTTCGGCAGGGTCAGGAACAAGGTTGATAAACTAACGGCTTTGTTCCGCCAACCCCTTTCCTACTACGGCATGCTGCTGGGGCACCTGGGTATTGCTGTTTCGATAACAGGGGTTTGCCTGACCGTTTACTACAGTGAAGAAAAAGATATTCGAATGGCGGCCGGTGACCTGGTTCAACTGAGCGGTTATGAAGTGTTATTCAAGGGCGTGAAGAAAGTCAAAGGGCCGAACTATGTTGCCGACCAGGGTGAACTCGTCATAAGCCGTGATGGCGAACATGTGGTGACGCTTCACCCGGAAAAACGCTTCTACCAGACTGGAGGTAACATGATGACGGAAGCTGATATGGATGCAGGATTATTTCGCGACCTCTATGTTGCACTCGGTGAACCCATCGGAGAGTCAGCCTGGGCAGTGCGAGTACAATACAAACCATTTGTTCGGTGGGTCTGGTTTGGCGGTTTGTTAATTGCCCTTGGTGGTTCCGTAACACTTCTTGATCGAAGGTACAGAACCGCAAAACGAAAAGTTGCCGCGAGTGCGACTGAAGTTGGGGTGACGGCTCAAAAAACAACGACACAAAAAACAGTTTTGGGTGAAGTTCGGTGACAGTGAACAAAAGCCTGCTCATTCCCCTGGTCGTCTTCATCCTGTTGGTCACCGTACTTGCCCTTGGATTCCGTCTGGAAGATCCGCACTATCTGCCGTCTCAACTCATCAATAAACCTTTTCCGGAATTCAGCCTCCCGGACTTGCACCAGAATGATCGCATCATTACAAAGGCAGACCTGACGGGTGATGTGACGCTGGTGAATGTCTGGGCAACCTGGTGCCCGAATTGTCTGGTGGAACATCCGGAATTAATGCGCATAAGCCGGGAAGAAGATATTGTTCTCTACGGCGTGAATTACAATGATGAAACAAACAAGGCGATCCGTTGGCTCGAACGCCATAAGAACCCGTTCAAACTCAATATCGTTGACAATAAAGGTACGCTTGCCATTGATCTTGGCGTTTACGGTGCGCCGGAGACCTTTGTCCTTGACGAGAATGGTGTTATTCAATATCGACACGTGGGTGCGGTGACGCGGATGGTATGGGACAGCAAGATCCTGCCCGTCGTCAGCCTGTTACGGAAACAAGCACCTGGCCCGAGTGGTGATAGCGAGTGAGCCGTTTTGTTTACCTGCTTGTTTTCTTCTTTAGCTTCCCCGTAGAAGCGGCAATTGATGCCTACCCGTTCCCCAATACGGAATTACAGGAGCGGCACAATGCACTCATTGAAGAACTGCGTTGCCCGCAATGCCTGAACACTAACCTGGCTGGTTCCGATTCAATGATCGCCAGGGATTTACGGCGTGAAGTTCACCGGATGTTACTGGAAGGCATGTCTGACGAAGAAATCCTGGATTTTATGTACGAACGATACGGGGATTTTATTTTGTACAAGCCGCGTTTGCAGAAAGGAACACTCCTGCTCTGGTTCGGTCCCCTGATCTTTCTGCTGCTTGTATCTATCGTGGCATTTCGCCTGGTGAAGTCCAGGAAGGCCAGGATATCGACACTTTCGGATTCTGAAGTTAAACGTCTGGAAGAGCTGATCGGGAAGAAATGATCTTTTCATTAATGACATCATTCTGGTTGGTGGCTTTGGCGTTGGCAGTCGCTGCATCGGCGTTTGTACTCTTGCCCTTGTTTTTGAAACGAGAAGGAGCCTCTGCAGATCGGGAAAGAATCAATGTGGGTTTGTATGAAGAACGCCTCTCGGAGCTGGAGACCCAGTTTAATGATGGTGAGATAGCAGAGAATGATTTCGTACAATTACGTACGGAACTTCAGCAGAATTTGCTCGTCGACACCAGGGAAGAAAGTGGTCATTTCAGCTCATCGGCAGGCATCGGGAAACTGCCGGTCGCACTGGCAATACTTGTCCCGGTATTCGCATTTTTCGCCTATGCCGACTTTGGCCTTTCCTGGGGTGCCTTGACGGATCTTGAGATTTCACGAGAGCTAAAGAATGACAACCCCCATGGTTCCGGTACATTACTAAGTACGGTTGAAAAGCTTGCAAAAAGCCTGGAGCGCCAGCCAGATAACCATGAGGGAATGTTCATGCTGGCGCAATCCTACCTCAAGCTTTCAGAGTACGAGAAAGCCGCCGGGGCTTTTCTGAAATTGCTGACCATCTATTCGGAAGATTCGAGTCTGGCATCCTATTATGCAGAATCCCTGTTCCTAGCGGATGGAAGAAAGATTACGCCCCGGGTCGAGGCTGCTATAGCAAAAACGCTTGCACTGAATCCCCACGATCTCAATATGTTGGAAATAAAAGGGATGGACGCATTTGTCAAGGGCGAACTGGAAATATCAATTGAGTATTTTACAAAAGCGCTGGTCACGGCTGATGGACCCAGGGCAGAATTAATCAGGAAAGGAATGGCAAGAGTGGAAGTTCAACTGGCACAGGTGCCCGGGTCCGCTATTCGTCAAGCGCTCGATAAGCCGGTCATTGCGGCGAATATTAAAAATAGAGTAATACAGGTATTGGTTGAAGTCTCGGATTCAGTAGAGGTTGATTCCGATTCTTTGGTGTTTATCTTCGCCAGGGCAGTCAGTGGCCCGCCCATGCCGCTGGCAGTTCAAAAATTGAATGTTGCCGGGTTGCCGACGCTGGTGAAATTGGATGAATCGATGGCGATGATGAAAGGAATGGGCCTGGCTGATTTTGACCAGGTCCAGGTCGTCGCACGAATCTCAAGCTCCGGGCTTGCCAATGCCAGCCCGGACGACTATGAGGCAAGATCAGCGAATATTGACCTGACGGAATCAGTACCCGTTATTAAGCTTAAGATAGAGAAAAAGATCCGGGATCAGAAGATTTGACAAGACAATATTTAAAACTGGTCCTGTTGTTAACCCTCTGTTGTTCAACCGTTAGCCTCGCTGGCGATTTTGCGTACAGGTTTGAAAAACAGTTTGTTCAACCCCTGGCGGAAGCAATACCTGGAAGTGCAATCATTGTCGTTGATCGCGGTGAAGTGGTACTGCAAAAGGTGTATGGCGTCCGGAGTGAAAAAGACCAATCCCCGATAACCGACAAGACACTTTTTCGAATTGCCTCATTGTCCAAAACCTTTGCTTCGGCAGCCGCAGCCCTGTTGGTGGAAGAAGATCTGCTGCAGTGGCAAACACCGCTGATAGACAATCTTAGGTATTTAAAATTCAAGCGGAATGACTATGGTGAAGAAATAAACCTGCACCACTTGATGTCCCAGACCACGGGACTGATGCCGCATGCCTTTACAAACCTGATCGAAGATAACATGTCGTTCGAGCGTATCGTCAAACGTTTGCATCGGGTCGATTTTGTTTGTGAACCTGGTGAATGTTATGGCTACCAGAATGTCGTATTCAGTCTTGTGGGCGATCTTGTGCTGGCGAAAACGAACATGGATTATGAAACATTCGTTGCCAATCGGTTGTTCAAACCCCTGAAAATGTCCAGGGCTTCTTTTGGTCGCGAAGCGTTTGTTAATGATGAAGATCATGCCAGCCCACATATCTGGACAGGCAACAGGTGGGCACCGGTGAGGACGACACAACACTATTACCGGGTGGCGCCTGCGGCGGGAATCAACGCCAGCATCAGTGATATGCGGCAATGGTTGATGGCTCAGCTTGGTCATGAACCCCTGGTTTTTGAAAAAGAGATACTGGATCAGATGCACAAAGGTGCGATCAAAATAACGCGGCACCAGGCCCATTACAGAAACAGGAAAAAACTGGGTGATATCTACTATGGATTGGGTTGGAGGCTATTCGACTATGCCGGGCAATCCGGATTTGTGCACCATGGCGGTTACGTTCGGGGCATGCGAAGTGAGATGGTCTTCAACAGAATCCTGCAAACAGGGATGGTTTTCCTCACTAATTCAGAACCCGCGATGGTAAATGACCTGGTATTTGATTTTGTTGAAATGCATCATGATTCCATATCTGCAGATTCCTTACCAAAGGCTCAAGGTGCCCTGACATCAATCGGCCGCTGATACCCTGGCGTGTGGCGATGGAATAAAACAAGCACCGCTTGCCTCACCGGATGGATGCCGCTCCACGATTTGCGGTAGTGCAAAAAAATTGGGGCTCACTCCGTTTGGGCGAACCCGGGTTTCCACAAAAGATTTCTGCAGTGCCTTTACAATATTTTCATCCATTGAATCCATAATGGTGACCAGGTCGGTTCCTGATACATCAAGACGTGGCTGGTGTGCGGCCGCGTTTGTATCCATTTTGAAATCCACCAGAAACGATACCAGCTGAAAAACAGCCGGGAAGATCTTTCGACCCCCACATGCGCCTGCCGCGAACACATTGCCATTGTCCTTGACGCCGATTACCGGGCACATGTTACACAGGGGGTGACGTCCGCCGACAACTGAGTTGGTACCGCCCGGTCTGGGGTCAAACCACATCATGCCGTTGTTCATCAGGATGCCAGTTTGCGGCAGCATTATCCTCGATCCAAACCCGGACATGATCGTCTGGGTCAGTGATACGACATTGCCATTCTTGTCTGCGACGCAAACATGGGTTGTATTGGTCGGTGTTTTTGGCCCTTCACCCAGATTCTGCAACCGATAATCATATGCCGCGAGCAGTGATTCAGCATAGGCAATAAATGTCTCACTTCCGGGCTGGTCCGCTGAACGCAATTTTGATTCAAGTTCTTTAAGCGCCTGGGCAAGACTCGGCCCGGCGGTCAGGTTCCCGGCAACGTGAATTTCTGCGTCGCGGTAACGAGTTGTTAGCGGTTCTTCGACCCGTGCAGAATATTCCTGTAGGTCTCTAATCGTGATCCTGGACCCCGCTATTTTCAAATCGTTGGCTATTTCTGTTGCAATTTCTCCCTGGTAGTAACTCTCCGGACCGCCTGATTGCAATCTGCGATAGGTTTCGCCAAGTTTGCCGAGTTTGATCGACTTAATGTTGCCCTCGATGTCAGCAACGGGTGGGAAACCATCGGCTAGATAGGTCTTCCTGGTTTCTTCATACATCGTCAGTCCGCGCGCAAATGAATTAATCCTGGCGGCGCTATACCAGTCGATAGGCAAACCGAACTCTGCGTAATGGCAGGCCGGTTCGATGACGTCTTTCCAGTCCATGGTGCCAAATTCTTGCAGCGCAAGGGC
>Ga0114950_10000324_pt1 | contig 31371 bp, 28 predicted proteins | sample N075metaG_FD_83503 | JGI IMG/M metagenome (GOLD analysis project Ga0114950, IMG submission 83503) | Deep subsurface microbial communities from Kermadec Trench to uncover new lineages of life (NeLLi) - N075 metaG | ecosystem: Environmental > Aquatic > Marine > Ocean trench > Sediment | place...
AAACCGTCGGCTTCAAGGTCATCGCCGAGCAGGTGGAAGGACAGGAGGACTTCGATGTGCTCCGCGAGGTCGGCGTCGACTTCGTACAGGGGTACTACGTGCAGGCGCCGGAGAAGTTGTAGGGGTATGCCATCGGCTGTTCTAGGAGCGGCCCCACACCAGCCGCTCCCACACAAGAGGTGCGCAACGCCAGATCCGGTCAGGTCAGATTACAGCAGCGGCACCATCAGCAACGCCACGATGTTGATGATCTTGATCAGCGGGTTGATCGCGGGGCCCGCGGTATCCTTGTAGGGATCGCCGACCGTGTCGCCCGTGATCGCGGCCTTGTGGGCAGCGGTGCCCTTGCCGCCGCAGTTGCCGTCTTCGATGTACTTCTTCGCGTTGTCCCACGCGCCGCCGCCGACGGTCATCGAGATCGCGATGAACAGGCCGGTGATGATCGTACCGATCAGCATGCCGCCCAGCGCCCTGATACCGCCGCCTTCACCGAAGGCGACATTAGCGACGACGACGAGTACGACGGGCGAGAGCACCGGCAACAGCGACGGGAGGATCATTTCGCGAATTGCGGATTTGGTCAGCAGGTCGACGCAACGGGAATAATCCGGCTTGGCCGTGCCTTCCATGAGGCCCTTGATCTCGCGGAACTGACGACGCACTTCCTCGACGACCGCGCCGGCCGCCCGGCCGACGGCTTCCATCGCCATAGCGGCGAACAGGTAAGGGATCATGCCGCCGATGAACAGGCCGATGATGACCGCCGGGTCGCTCAGGCTGAACTCCTGGAGTTTGCCCAGCTGCTCGAGGTTGTGCGTGTAGTCGGCGAACAGCACGAGCGCCGCAAGGGCCGCCGACGCGATGGCGTAGCCCTTGGTGACGGCCTTCGTGGTATTGCCGACCGCATCCAGCGGGTCGGTGATGTTACGGATCTTCTCGTCGAGCCCCGCCATTTCGGCGATGCCGCCGGCGTTGTCGGTGATCGGGCCGAAGGCATCGAGTGCGACGATCATGCCGGTCATCGACAGCATGGCCGTCGCGGCGATCGCGATGCCGTACAGGCCGGCCAGTTCCTGAGCACCCCAGATCGCGATGCAGATCGCGATGACCGGTGCGGCCGTGGCCTTCATCGACACGCCGATGCCGGCGATGATGTTGGTGGCGTCACCCATGATCGATGCCTGTGCGATTTTCTGCACCGGGGCGTAGTTGGTACTGGTGTAATACTCGGTGATCCAGACCATGAAGGCGGTGAGTACGAGGCCGATCAGGGCGGACAGGTAGATGCCCATGGCAGAGTACTCTTCGCCCATCGCCCAGTACTCTTCGATGCCGCTCATCATGGTCATCGTAATGGGGTAGAAGGCGATCGCAGCGATGCCGCCGGAGATGATCACGCCCTTGTACAGCGCGCCCATGATCGAGCCGCCCTCTTTGGTCTTGACGAAGAACGTGCCGACGATCGAGGCCACGATCGAGATGGCGCCCAGTACCAGCGGGTAGAGTACGCCGGCGTCGGTGCCTTCCAGCAGCAGGCTGCCGAGCAGCATGGTCGCGATCAGGGTCACGCCGTAGGTCTCGAACAGGTCGGCCGCCATGCCGGCGCAGTCGCCGACGTTGTCGCCGACGTTGTCGGCAATCACACCCGGATTGCGCGGGTCGTCTTCCGGGATACCGGCCTCGACCTTGCCGACCAGGTCGGCGCCGACGTCGGCGCCCTTGGTGAAGATGCCGCCGCCGAGTCGCGCAAAGATGGAGATCAGCGAGCCGCCGAATGCGAGGCCGATGAGCGCATGCAACGTCTCCTGTGTGGAAACTCCATTGGCCGTGAGTATCCAGTAATAGCCGGCAATCCCGATCAGGCCGAGACCGACGACCAGCATGCCGGTGATGGCGCCGCCGCGAAAGGCCACGTCGAGCGCCTTGCCGATGCCTTCATGCGCGGCCTGCGCCGTGCGGACGTTGGCCCGCACACTGACATTCATGCCAATGAAACCGGTGGCACCCGAAAAGACCGCGCCGATCAGGAAGCCGATCGCGGTAGGCGCGCCGAGAGCCCACCACAGTACGACGGTCAGCACTGTGCCGACGAGGCCGATCGCTTTGTACTGGCGGTTCAGATACGCGTTGGCGCCTTCCTGAATTGCGCCCGCGATTTCCTGCATGCGTTCGTTGCCGGCGGGTTGGGCGAGAATCCATTTGGTGGAGATCGCTCCGTAGATCAGGGCGATGACGCCCGCACAGACGCTAAGCATTAATGCCAGGTCACTGGACATGGGTATTCCTCCCGAGAGATAAAAAAACAGACCGGGCCGTCAGAAAGGCCGATCATTTCGAGTTGTCCGCGCGTTCCGCGAAACTTCCCGGAAACGCCCAATCGGGGCCATTCCGGCCCCAAATCAGCGCGCGATCATAGCACGAATCGGGTACCCAGCTTTTTAGCTACAGCAATGCCTTTCAGCTTGACATATTTCGGCAGCCCATCCCGGTAGGGTGGATAGTCCTCGCCCCGGATCAAAGGCGCAAGATACCGGCGGCAGGCAGCCGTGATGCCGAAGCCGTCTGGCGTGATAAATCGCCGCGGCATCATCTTCTCGCGGTTTGCGACCCGGCTCAGCGGCGCCATGCCGATCGTCCAGCGATAGGGTTTGTCGGCGTGCCGGACGATCGTCGGCATGACGGCATTTTCGCCTTGCAGGGCCATCTCGACGGCGGCTTTGCCGACCGCGTAGGCCTGGTCGACATCGGTCTTCGAGGCGATGTGGCGGGCGGAGCGCTGCAGGTAGTCAGCGATTGCATAGTGGTACTTGTAGCCGTGCGCGTCCCTGACGAGGCGGGCCACCGTCGCGGCGACGCCGCCGAGTTGCTTGTGCCCGAATGCATCGACCGTGCCGGTATCGGCCAGGAAGCGTCCGTTCTTGTAGGCTGCGCCCTCGCTGACGACGACGACGCAGTAGCCGTACGCGGTGACGCATTCTTTGACGCGGCGCAAAAAGGCCCGTTTCTCGAACGGAATTTCCGGGAACAGGATTATGTGCGGTGCCTCCGCGCGGGTTTGCCCGGCCAGTCCGCCCGCCGCGGCGATCCAGCCCGCGTGACGGCCCATGACCTCGAGGATGAAAACCTTCGTCGAGGTTTCGGCCATCGAGGCGACATCAAGCCCGGCTTCCCGGGTGCTGACGGCGACGTACTTTGCCACCGAGCCGAAGCCCGGGCAAGTGTCGGTGATCGGCAGGTCATTGTCGACCGTCTTTGGCACGTGTATGGCTTGTACGGGGAACTTTAACTTGCGAGAGAGCTGCGACACTTTGTAGCAAGTGTCTGCCGAGTCACCACCGCCGTTATAAAAGAAATAGCCGATGTTGTGCGCGCGAAAGACCTCGATCAGCCGTTCATACTCTGCGCGGTTCTCTTCAAGCCCTTTGAGCTTGTAGCGGGCCGATCCAAACGCGCCGCCGGGTGTATGCCGGAGCGCCGCGATCGTGGCCGCACTCTCCTTGCTCGTGTCGATCATGTCTTCCAGTAGTGCGCCGATGATGCCGTTCCGTCCGGCGTACAGCTTGCCGATCCGGTCGCGGTGCTTGCGTGCCGTCTGGATGACGCCGCAGGCGCTCGCGTTGATGACGGCGGTGACGCCGCCGGACTGTGCGTAAAAAGCGTTCTTCTTTGACATTTGGACTCCCAGGTGTCGGCGGGTGCCGGTGTTAAGTATTTAAGTATTGCCATAGATCGCCCAATCATCAACCTTCGGTGGGCAATACTTAACACCGGCACCCGATTGACGCGCCCGCGGCGAGTGCGTACGTTACGCCGACCATGAGGATCGTATTTCTTGGTGCGCCGGGATCCGGCAAAGGTACGCAGGCCCAGCGCCTGATGGCGGAATATTCAATGGTCCAGGTTTCGACCGGCGACCTCTTGCGTGCTGCCGTTGCTGCCGGCACGGAGCTCGGCCGGCGGGCCAAAGCGGCCATGGATGCCGGCGAGCTCGTGTCCGACGAGATCGTGCTCGGCATGATTCGCGAGCGGCTCCGGCAGCCCGACACGGCAAGCGGTTTTATTCTGGATGGTTTCCCGCGCAACCTCGCACAGGCGAATTCGCTGCACGAGGTGCTCGCCGAGCTTGGCAAGGAGCTCGAAGCGGTCGTGTTGCTCGATGTCGACCTCGATGTACTGATGAAGCGCCTGACGGGTCGACGGACGTGCTCGAAGACCGGGAAGCTGCTGAACATCCATTTTTCTCCACAGTCGGAGATCGACGAGTGCCTTGCGGCCGGTGGCGAGCTGGTGCAGCGGGCGGACGATAATGAAGCGACGATCGGCAATCGCCTGGCCGTGTATCGCGAGCAGACCGAACCGCTGATCGACTATTACCGGGAGTCCGGCCTGTTGCGCACGGTTGCCGGCGAAGGCGAGATGGGCGACATCTATGCGCGTCTGAAGACGGCGCTGGGTGTATAGCAGGGAATCGCGGCTGAAGCCGCTACGATGATCGGCAGGCAGCCGTTCCTGTCAGCTGGCCGCCGTCAACAAGGCTTCGCCGATTACTCCACGTCGCCAGCCGCTGAGTGCGCGGACCGCATCACAGCCATTCAGGATTCCCGCTACATCTTTGCGGGTGGCAAGAATCTCCGGCGCCATGCCGAGTTCATCCGCCGTACTGCGCACGATGCCGGACAGGTGTTTCACGAGTTTCTTGTCCGGTGGGGCTGGCACGGGTGCCTGGCGCAGCTCCAGCCGGCCGGCCGCAAGGTCGGCATTGGTCGCCTGCAGCAGCGCGCACAGTTCCTGCCCGCGCTTGCGAATCACCGACCGGGAAAGGTCTTCGAGCCCGCGTAACTCGCCCGGCGCCACCGGGTCTGCATACGCGATGGCGAGCAGCGCCTTGTCCGACAGAATCCATTGTCGCGGTCGGTCAAATTCGCGCGCGCGATCCTCGCGCCAGCCGGCCAGTGATCGCGCTCGTGCCTGAATCTGCACGGGAAGACGGGGAATGCCGGGCAGGCGCCGCCAGGCATCGTCGGCCGCTATGAAGTACAACGAGGTATCGAGCAGCGACGCGCAGTCCTGCCGTACCCACTCGGTACGCCCGGCAGCTTCCAGACGATCGCCGAGGATCGCGAACACCTCATTCAGATGTGCCACGTCGTCCAGCGCGTACTTGATTTGTGCGTCGGTCAGCGGCCGCTTCGACCAGTCCGTGCGGGTCTGATCCTTCGGCAAGTCGATGCCGAACAACTCCTTGACGAGCGATGCGTAGCCGATCTGCGGCTGGAAGCCGAGCAGGCCCGCCGCAATCTGCGTGTCGAATATGCGGTTGGGCAGGCGACCGTAGACACAGTAGAACGCCTCGAAATCCTGCTTGGCCGCATGGAAGATTTTGGTCTGCGGGCCGGTCATGAGCTGCTCGATCAGGCGCGACGTATCGAGCCCGGCCAGCAGGTCGATGCCCGATTGCACCTCATCGATGCACAGCTGCACGACACACAGGTGCGGCCGGTAAGTCTGTGTCCGCACGAACTCCGTGTCGCACGCGATCGCATCGGCCGACATCGACGCCAGGCGGTCGCACAATTCATCGAGTTGTGGTTGACTGTCGATCATGTGTACATGCTCATTGGTTGCTGCAATACGAATGGTGCTGACTTCGTGGGGTTGCTAGCAGACTGCCCGGTTGGCGGCAGCCGTCCGGCACAGGTTCAATGCGGGAGGGCAGTCCGTTGGTTTGCTGATACGCTGTTGCCGGGTTTTCCTGCGAATTTTCGCTTATTCTAATGCTTGCTTACGTTCAGGTGCTCATTAATATCGCGTTACGCAAACGCGGGCCCGAGGATCTGCCCGACTCCGGTTTTCTGCTCGGGGTCTCGTTCGCGGCCTATCTCCTGCTGCAGTTGCCGCTGGCCTGGCTCGATTATGGCCGCTATGGCTCGCCCGGGCTGCTGTTCAAGGCGACCGCGGTCAGTGTCGGCATTTTGTTCAGCTCTGTGTGGCTGCTGCTGCGGTTGACCGGTTTCCGTTCGCGATACCGGCAGACGCTGATCGCGCTCGTGGGCACGAGTGCCCTGCTGAACTTTATTTCGTTCCCGCTCAGTTTCTGGAACGTGGCAACCAGGGGCATGGAGCCGAGTACCTCGTTGCCGGGCATTTTTCTGTTCGCAATCGTGCTCTGGTCACTGTCGATCGACGGGCATATTCTGTCTCGCGCGCTGTCACGGCCTTACCTCATCGGCTTGCTGGCCGCGATCGCTTTGTTCCTGCTCCAGGTGACAATGTGGCTGGAGATGATGCCGGCGCCATTCATCGAGTAACCGAGGGCTATCTGCAGCCTTGATCGCTGTCCCGAAAGACCTTATGCATATTCATATTCTCGGTATCTGCGGCACGTTTATGGCCGGCATCGCGTCGCTTGCTCGTGCCGCCGGACACCGTGTGACCGGTTCCGATCAAGGGGTTTACCCGCCGATGAGCGATCAGCTGGTGGCACTCGGTATCGATGTGATCGAAGGCTACGCGGCCGGGCAACTCGATCTTGCGCCCGATATCGTCGTCATCGGTAACGCCCTGACGCGCGGCATGCCGGTCGTCGAGGAGACTCTGAACCGGCGCATACCCTATGCATCCGGGCCCGAGTGGCTCGCACGGGAGGTGCTGCGTTCCCGGCGGGTCATCGCGGTGGCGGGCACCCACGGCAAGACGACCACGACCAGCCTGCTGGCGCACATACTCGAATCCGCCGGCCTGAATCCCGGCTTCCTGATCGGCGGCGTCCCGCGCGACTTCGACACCTCGGCCAGGCTGGGCCGCGGGTCGGTGTTCGTCATCGAGGCTGATGAATACGACACGGCGTTTTTCGACAAACAGGCGAAGTTTCTGCACTACCGGCCCGAGATCCAGATCATCACGAACCTGGAGTTCGATCACGCGGATATCTATCCCGACCTCGCGGCTATCCAGAACCAGTTTCACCAACTCGTGCGTAGCTTGCCGGCGAACGGCCGCCTGGTCGTGCCCGCGGGTGATGCAAATATTCAGGCCGTGCTCGAGCGCGGTTGCTGGACGCCGGTCGATACGTTTGCCAGCGAGCCTGCGGCCGGCGCCGACTGGACCGGCACCGCGTCGGCAAGCGGGGAATTTCGGTTATTCGAGCAGGGGGTATCGCAGGGTGCCGTCAGTTGGGGCATGAGTGGTGACTACAACGCCGAGAATGCGGTCGCCGCGCTGCTGGCCGCGCGGGCAGTCGGGGTGTCGAATGATGCGGCGCTATCGGCGATTGCCGGGTTCGGCGGGGTTAAGCGCCGACTGGAGCAGCGCGGCGAGTTCGGTGGGGTTCGGGTCTACGACGACTTTGCGCATCATCCGACGGCGATCAGCCGCACGATCGGCGGCCTGCGGCGCGAGATGCCGGAGGGCAGGCTCGCCATCGTGCTGGAGCTGCGTTCGAACACGATGAAGCTCGGCGTGCACAAAGACACGCTCGCCGCTGCGTTGTCGGCGGCAGATCGGGTCTGGGTTTACCGGCCGGCCGGACTGGACTGGGATCTGGCCGCTGCGGTTCAGGCGTTGTCTTCGGTGCAGGTCTGTGACGATACGGCGACGATTGTCGAGGCCGCAAGCGGCTATGTCGAACCCGGTGACCGACTCGTCGTGATGAGTAACGGTGGCTTCGAGAATATCCAGGTTCGGCTCGAAGCGGCGCTCGAACGGCGATTCGGGCGGAGAGCCGCCCCGCATTCAGATTGACGCGGCGGGTATCGGCAGCGCATGATTCTTGACTGGTATCAGGGCAGTGACCGCATACTCGGCATCACCGCCGTGGGCAGCGAGCGTTTTCGTGTCATCAACCCATGAGCGAAGCACCCGAATTCAAGAAATACATGTGCCTGATTTGCGGCTTTATCTACGATGAGCAGCTTGGCATGCCCGACGCGGGTATTTCGCCCGGTACGCACTGGGACGATATCCCGCTGTCGTGGCGTTGCCCGGATTGTGGCGCCGGCCGTGAAGATTTCGAGATGGCCGAGTTTTAAAGTGCGGGTGTCGGTGGCCCGTTTAGTGAATCCGCCGGGATGAAATACCAGCCTCTTCGAGCATCCGGATAACGCTGTCTTCACCCACCAGGTGTAGTGCGCCGACAATAATCAGATAATCCCGCGATTGTTTCGTGAACTCGATGATCTGCCTGGTCCAGTTTCGGTTGCGTTGCACGAGGACGCTTTCGCGCAAGGCCTGCTGATCCTCCAGCCCGGCCATCAGTGTTTGCTCCAGCGTTGCCATGTCGCCAGCCTTCCAGGCCGCGACGATGGTATCGAGCTCCTCACTGATGGTGCCGGCGTCCTCCAGCGTTTGCATCAGAAACACGCGTTGCGCGGTTGCCGGCAGTGAGTCCAGCGCGCCGAATTGTTCCTCGAGGCTTTCCAACCCGACGATCGGCTTGCCGTCAGCGACGGCTTTGAGTGTCATTTGCGTCTCGACACCGAAGCTGCCGTCGAACCCGAGCTGCAGCAGTCGTAGCTGGGTGATCTGCAGGGCCGCGTACCAGGGCTCGTACGGCCGCAGGGTATTCAGGTCGATATCCACACCCGCTGCGAGTTGCGCCGCGGTTCGATAGTCCTGATGGCCCAGGATGTCCTCGAGATCGCGGCCTTCAGCATCGAGTGCCAGTCGCGCGAGTACGCTCTGTATCTCGAGTGGGTCGAGCCGGCCCAGGTCGACTTCGAACACGATCACGTCGGCATCTGCGTAGACGCGCGCGATGGCTTCGGGGAGCGGGGCATCTTCCGCGCGTAGGAAGTGCACCGAGCCGAGAATGACGATGCGATTGTGCGTGCCTTCCAGTTCCCACAGCGGCAGCGCGTGGCCCGTAACCGCCAGGCACAGCCATATCGTGGCGAGCAGGATGCGTAAACGATTCATCTGTTACTCCAGCCAGAACACTTCAGTCTCGATTGCACCATTATTACGCAGATTCAGCCAGCGAAAGCCGGGCGTGCGGCTGTCAACCGCGAAGTCATCGCTGTTGGGCAGAAATTGCAAGCAGGTCGATGGGGTGCTCATCAGACGTACGTCATTCCGGCGTCGGTCGGATGCCTGGTGCACATGCCCCCAGATGATGCCGCGGACCTGCGGGTGCCGGTCGACGATGTCGAGAAAGTCATCGGCATTACGCAGGGCAACCCCGTCGAGCCAGCGACTGCCCATCCGGATCGGGTGATGATGCAGGGCGATCAGGACGTGTTTTGCGCGGTACCCGTCCAGGGCATCTTCGAGCCGCTGCAACTCGGACGCGCATAGCCTGCCACCGTCGTCGCCGGGGCAGTGCGTGTCGAGCAGCACCAGTGCCCAGGCGCCTTGTTCGATCACACCGCCGACCTTGAATGGCGGTTCGTTGAGTATCTTCGCCATCAGGTCGGGTGCATCGTGGTTGCCCGGAATACAGTAGACAGGCAGGCCATAAGGCTTCAGCTCGTCGCGAAAACGTTCGTAGCCGGCGCGCGTCTCGTCCTGAACGAGGTCGCCCGTGGCCAGGATGGCGTCCGGCGGTGTCGGGTTCGACATGGCGCATTTGATGACGGCCCGGAATGTATCGAACGTGTTTATGCCGCGCATGCGAGCGTCCGCATGTGCGTGCAGATGCGGGTCAGTCAGATGCAGCAATCGAAATGAAGACGTGGCCGAAATCACGGTGGTCACCCGAGTCGGTCGGACGAGGTCGGACTATAGCCCAATCCCACCCCAAAACCCGTAACTGCGTCGCACACACGCCGGAATCGCGGCTGAAGCCGCTCCCACAACACCCACAGGTTCTGTGGGAGCGGCTTCAGCCGCGATTCCGGCGTGTGCCTTTTATCAGTATCGATATCGATCCGCTTTGTAGGGACCCTCGACCTTGACGTCGATGTAATCGGCCTGGTACCGCGAGAGCGTGGTCAGTTTCGCACCGAGCTTTTCGAGATGCAGGTGGGCGACTTTCTCATCCAGGTGCTTGGGCAGGACATAGACCTCGTTGTCGTACTTGTCGGTGTGCTGCCAGAGTTCGATCTGGGCCAGAACCTGGTTCGTGAACGAGTTCGACATCACGAAGCTGGGGTGGCCCGTGGCGCAGCCGAGGTTCACGAGGCGTCCGCCGGCCAGCAGAATGATGCGCTTGCCGTCTGGGAAAATGATGTGGTCTACCTGTGGCTTGATCTCTTCCCATTGATAGTCTGACAGGCTGGCAACGTCGATCTCGTTATCGAAGTGGCCGATATTGCAGACGATGGTCTGATCTTTCATCTTCTGCATGTGCTCGCGGGTGATGACATGGTAGTTGCCGGTCGCCGTGACGAAGATGTTCGCCTGGTCGGCGACGTCGTCCATCCTGACCACCCGGTAGCCTTCCATGGTTGCCTGCAGCGCACAGATCGGATCGATCTCGGTGACCCAGACGGTCGCGCCGAGGCCGCGCAAGGATTGCGCGCAGCCCTTGCCGACGTCTCCGTAACCGCAGACGACCGCAATCTTGCCCGCGATCATGACGTCCGTCGCACGCTTGATGCCATCGACCAGCGACTCGCGGCAGCCGTACAAGTTGTCGAACTTGGACTTCGTGACCGAGTCATTGACGTTGATCGCCGGGAACGGCAGTTCTCCATCGCGTTGCATCTGGTAGAGGCGGTTGACGCCGGTCGTCGTCTCCTCCGTTACGCCGCCGATCGCATCTTTGAGCTTCGAGTACCAGCCAGGGTTGCTAGCAAGGCGTTTGCGGATCGCGGCGAACAGTGCAATCTCTTCCTCGCTGGACGGATTGTCGAGGACGGACACATCCTGCTCGGCCTTCGTGCCGAGGATCGCGAGCAGTGTCGCATCGCCGCCGTCGTCGAGGATGCGATCCGGATAGCCACCGTCGCCCCAGTCGAAGATGCGGTGGGTGAACTCCCAGTACTCGTCCAGCGATTCGCCCTTGAAGGCAAATACCGGCACGCCGGTGGCCGCGATCGCGGCGGCTGCGTGGTCCTGCGTCGAGAAGATGTTGCAGGACGCCCAGCGGACTTCGGCGCCGAGGGCCACGAGGGCCTCGATCAGCACGGCGGTCTGGATGGTCATGTGCAGCGAGCCTGCGATCCGCGCACCCTTCAACGGCTGCGTGGCCGCGAATTCAGTGCGGATCGCCATCAGACCGGGCATTTCGGTCTCGGCGATCGCAATCTCGCGGCGGCCCCAGTCGGCCAGGGACATATCAGCGACGTGATAGTCGTCGGTTACAGCTTCAGCTGCTGTTGTGCTCATGGATAAGCTCCCAAAAAAATGATGTGGTGATGAGCGCCGGCCGCGCGCCGACCGATCAGGCTGCGGCGGCACAGCGCAGGGCTTCTGCTTTGTCGATGGCCTCCCAGCTGAACTCCGCGCGCCCGAAATGGCCGTAGGCCGCGGTAGCGCGATAGATCGGGCGTTCGAGTTGCAGCGTTTCCTTGATGCCGTAAGGCGTCAAATCGAAGTGTTCGAGGATCAGAGCCGTGATTTCGCTTTCCGGTATCGTGCTGGTGCCGAACGTGTCGACCGAGATCGAGGTCGGTTCGGCGACGCCGATCGCGTAGGAAACCTGGACTTCGCAGCGTTCGGCAAGACCTGCCGCGACGAGGTTCTTCGCGACGTAACGGGTCATATAGGCCGCCGAGCGATCGACCTTGGACGGGTCCTTGCCGGAGAATGCGCCGCCACCGTGACGGGCCATGCCGCCGTAAGTGTCAACGATGATCTTGCGCCCGGTCAGGCCGCAGTCACCCTCGGGGCCACCGGTCTCAAAGCGGCCGGTCGGGTTGATGTGAATCTTGTCGTCGGCTACGGCGGCGAGCCATTCGGCCGGGATTACCGGTTTGATAATGTGCTCCAGCACGCCGGCGCGGATGTCTTTGTTCGAGACGTCGCGCGTATGTTGCGTCGACAGGACGATCGCATCGATGCCGACGGGCTTGTCGTTCTCGTAGATGAACGTCAGTTGACTCTTTGCGTCCGGTAGCAGCCATGCCAGCGTGCCGTCTTTGCGGACCTTGGCCTGCTGTGCGACGAGCCGGTGTGAGAACGTGATCGGTGCGGGCATCAGCACGTCGGTCTCGTTCGAGGCATAGCCGAACATCATGCCCTGGTCGCCCGCGCCCTGATGTTTCTCGTCGGTACGGTCGACACCCCTATTGATGTCGCCGGATTGTTTGCCGAGCGCGTTCAGGATGCCGCAGGTCTTGCCGTCGAAACCTTTGTCCGAGTCGTCGTAGCCGATATCACAGATGACCCCGCGGACCAGTGCCTCGAAATCGATCTTTGCATTGGTCTTGATTTCACCGGCCAAGACCACGAAGCCGGTCTTGATCATCGTTTCCGCGGCGATCCGCGACTTCGGGTCTTCCGCGAGGAGCGCATCGACGATCGCGTCGGAGATCTGGTCGGCCATCTTGTCCGGATGGCCCTCTGAGACGGATTCGGACGTAAACAGTTTCCTGGTGCCCATGTGGTCGGTGCCTGTGGTATATCGCGAAACGCGCCATTATACCGGGGCCCGGCCTTGGGAGTGCCCTTGCACGGAAATATTCGCTGTGCCCCGCTCGGCGCGTATTGCCAGCCAACGGGGAGTACGCGACAATGCGCGCCCTGTTCACAACACTCTGAAATGATGGCAACAAATCCAACAACAGCTGTCCCCCGGCCGGGTCGTCAGGAATTGGCCAATGCCTTGCGTGTATTGGCAATGGATGCCGTGCAGCGGGCTAACTCCGGGCACCCGGGCGCGCCGATGGGCATGGCCGATATCGCCGAGGTCCTCTGGAACGATTTTCTGCGCCACAATCCGGCCGATCCGGGCTGGCCTGACCGTGACCGGTTCGTGCTGTCGAACGGGCACGGCTCGATGTTGCTGTACGGGCTGCTGCACCTGTCCGGATACCCGATCTCGATGGAGGATATCCGGAACTTCCGCCAGCTCGGCTCACCCACCGCGGGTCACCCGGAATATGCGCCCGGGCTTGGCATCGAGACGACGACCGGCCCGCTGGGCCAGGGCATTACGAATGCGGTCGGCATGGCGCTGGGCGAAAAAATACTGGCCGCCCGGTTCAACCGGCCAGATTTTCCGATCGTCGACCACTGGACGTATGTATTCCTTGGCGACGGCTGTCTGATGGAGGGTATCTCGCACGAGGCGGGTTCGTTCGCGGGCACCATGCAACTCGGCAAGCTGATCTGCATCTACGATGACAACGGCATCTCGATCGATGGCGAAGTGCAGGGCTGGTTTACCGACGATACGCCCGAACGTTTTCGGGCCTATGGCTGGCATGTCGTACCGGACGTCGATGGGCATGACCCGGCGGCGATCGGTGCAGCACTGCAGGCGGCCCGTGACTGCGACGACCGGCCGTCGCTGATTTGCGCCAGGACCGTGATCGGATTCGGTGCCCCGAACAAGCAGGGTACTGCGGCCACGCACGGTGCGCCGCTCGGTGAGTCCGAAGTTGCTGCCGCCCGCGAGTCGCTCGGCTGGTCAGAGCCGCCGTTCTCGATTCCCGAGCGCGTCTACCAGGGCTGGAATGTGGCGAGCGCCGGAGCGGAGCGTCAGGCCGCCTGGCAAGAGCTCATGACAGGCTACACGGCCAAATACCCGGAACTTGCCGCCGAGTTCACGCGTCGCATGGCCAGCGAATTGCCCGGTGACTGGGCCGGGATTGCCGACCGGGCCATCGCCGCCATCGCCGCGGCCGGCGAGACGGTTGCGACGCGCAAGGCCTCACTGATTGCGCTGAATGCGTTTGCCCCCGCGCTGCCGGAGATGCTGGGCGGCTCCGCTGACCTGACCGGTTCGAACCTGACACATCACGCCGGCTCGACGCCGATCAGCGCGGCCAATGCCGACGGCAACTACATCTGGTACGGGGTTCGCGAGTTCGGCATGGCGGCGATGATGAACGGCATGGCGCTGCACGGTGGCTTGCTCCCGTACGCCGGCACGTTCCTGACGTTCTCGGATTACTCACGCAACGCGTTGCGCATGGCCGCGCTGATGAGGATTCGCACGATTCACGTGTTTACGCACGATTCGATCGGGCTCGGCGAGGACGGTCCGACCCACCAGGCCGTCGAACACGTGTCGAGCCTGCGGTTGATTCCGAACATGCGGGTCTGGCGTCCGTGCGACACAGTCGAGACCGCGGTTGCCTGGCGGCACGCGATCGAGCGCGCCGATGGGCCGACGAGCCTGATCCTGTCGCGCCAGAGCCTGCCGTTTCAGACGCGCGATCCTGCGCAGATCGCCGCCATCAGTCGGGGTGGTTACATATTGTCCGTTACCGAGGGGTCCAACACCGGGGCGCCGGCGATCGCACTGATTGCGACCGGTTCCGAGGTCGGCCTGGCGGTTGCGGCGGCAGACCAGCTGGCGGAAGATGGTTTTTCCGTGCGGGTCGTGTCGATGCCGTGTCTGGAGTTGTTCCTGGAGCAGGACGCGTTGTATCGTGAAGCGGTTCTGCCGGCCGTACTCACGCACCGGGTCGCGATCGAGGCGGGCAGTACCGGGCTCTGGTACCGGTTGGTCGGGCTGTCCGGCGCGATTGTCGGTCTCGACCGATTCGGCAAATCGGCGCCGGCCGGCGACCTGTTCAAACATTTTGGTTTTACGCCCGATAACGTCGCGGCAATAGCAAAGCAGTTAGTGGAGAAAGACTAATGTCAGTCAAGATCGCGATTAATGGTTACGGTCGTATCGGTCGAAACATATTGCGGGCGATTTACGAAGCGAACCGCACCGACGAACTTTGTATCGTGGCCGTCAACGATCTCGGTGACGCCGAGACGAATGCTCACCTGACGCGCTACGATACCGCGCACGGCCCGTTTCCGGGCGAAGTCGTCGTCGACGGCGACTACATGGTCGTCAACGGGGACCGCATTCGGGTACTGGCCGAGAGGAATCCGGCCGACCTGCCGTGGGGCGATCTGGGCGTGGATGTCGTCATGGAGTGCACGGGTTTCTTCGCCAACAAGACCAAATCTTCGGCGCATCTTGCGGGCGGCGCGAAAAAAGTCATAATCTCGGCGCCGTCCGGTAATGACATCGACGCGACCATTGTGTATGGCGTCAATGAGGACACGCTCAGGCCGGAACATACAGTCATCTCGAATGCTTCGTGCACGACCAATTGCCTCGCGCCGCTGATCAAGCCGCTGCACGACAAGATCGGTCTGGTAAAGGGCATCATGAACACGATTCACGCCTACACCAATGATCAGGTGTTGACCGACGTCTACCACACGGATCTGCGCCGCGCGCGTTCGGCTACGCATTCAATGATTCCGACCAAGACCGGCGCCGCCGCCGCGGTGGGCCTCGTTCTGCCGGAATTGAACGGCAAACTCGATGGTTTCTCGGTGCGGGTGCCGACCAGCAACGTGTCACTCGTCGACCTGACATTCGAGGCGGCGCGCGACACCAGCGTCGACGAGATCAACGAGATCATGAAAGCGGCAGCGGCTGGCTCCGATGCGCTCGGTAGCGTGCTGACCTACAACGATGGTCCGCTGGTTTCGGTTGACTACAACCATAACCCGTCCTCATCGAATTTCGATGCGACGATGACGAAAGTCATGGGCGGTAATCTCGTCAAGGTCTGTTCGTGGTACGACAACGAGTGGGGTTTCTCCAACCGGATGCTCGACACGACGCTGGCGCTCGTCAACGCTTGAGCAGACGTATTCGATGAACGTTCTACGTATGACAGACCAGGCGCTGGCCGACCAGCGCGTCATGATTCGCCTCGATCTGAACGTACCGCTGAAAAATGGCAAGGTGGTCAGCGATACGCGGATCCGCGCGACGCTGCCGACAATTCGCCTGGCGCTCGAACGGAATGCCGCGGTTATCCTGCTGTCGCACCTCGGTCGCCCGGCCGAAGGTGAATACGACGCGCAGTTCTCGCTGCAGCCGGTTGCCGATCATCTCGCCGGCCTGCTCGATCAGCCGGTGCGGGTCGAGACGGACTGGCTCGACGGCATCGACGTCAGCCCGGGGCAGGTCGTACTGTGCGAGAACGTGCGCTTCAATATCGGGGAGAAAGAGAACGACGAAGCGTTATCCCGGCGCATGGCCAGGCTGTGCGACGTGTTTGTCATGGATGCCTTCGGCACCGCGCATCGCGCTCAGGCCAGCACGGTCGGGGTCGCGCGGTTCGCGCCGATTGCCTGTGCCGGGCCGCTGCTCGTCGGTGAACTCGAGGCGCTGAGTCAGGCCATGGAGAACCCGGCCCGCCCGGTCGTTGCGATCGTTGGTGGCTCCAAGGTATCGACCAAACTCACGGTACTGCATTCACTGTCGGCGCACGTCGATCAGCTGATCGTCGGCGGCGGCATCGCGAACACGTTCATTGCGGCGCAGGGCCACGAGGTCGGCGAGTCGTTATACGAGCCCGGCCTGATCGATGAGGCGCGGCGCCTGATGGCGGCGGCGGAAAACGACGGCGCCGAGATTCCCGTGCCGGAAGACATCGTGGTCGCGAGCGAGGTCAGCGAGTCGGCGCCGTCACAGGTGCGTTCGGTGGGCAGCGTCGAACCCGACGAGTTGATCCTCGACATCGGCCCGCGCACGGCCGAGCGCTATACCAAGATGTTGCTGGCGGCCGGCACGATCGTATGGAATGGTCCGGTCGGCGTGTTCGAGATCGATCAGTTCGGCAGCGGTACGGAGCGCGTCGCCCGGGCGGTTGCACAAAGCGACGCGTTCAGCATTGCTGGGGGTGGTGATACGCTGGCGGCACTCGACAAGTACGGTGTTACAGATCGTATTTCCTGCATTTCGACCGGCGGCGGCGCTTTCCTCGAGTTCCTGGAGGGCAAGACCCTGCCCGCGGTCGACATACTCGAGCAGCGGGCGGCCGGCCATGAAAGCCCTGCTGCGGCAACTGTTTGACGCCGCGGTTGCGGCGGTTCAGCCGGCTGAACGTCTGCCACCCTTTCTGCCTGCCCCGGACGACCGGCGAACGCGGGTCGTGGGTGCCGGCAAAGCCGCCGCGAGCATGGCCGATGCGTTGGTTAATGCGTATGGCGCAGCGGTCGAAGGGGTAGTCGTTACGCGTTACGGCCACGGGCTCGATCATCCGATTGTCGGGATCGAGGTCCTGGAGGCCGGGCACCCGGTCATCGATGCGGCCGGCCTGGTGGCCGGCCGCCGGATTGTCGAGTTGGCCAGAGCGGCGACTGCGAATGACCGCCTGATCGTACTGTTGTCGGGCGGCGCGTCGGCGCTGATGGAAAGCCCGCTGCCGGGCCTGAGCCTGAACGATTTTCAGGTCGTCAACCGGGAACTGCTGGCCGTTGGGGCGACCATTGTCGAGATGAATACCGTCCGCAGGCAGTTGTCGGCGATCAAGGGCGGCGGCTTGGCGCGTGCCGCAGCGCCTGCCGAGGTGCGGGTTCTGGCGATCTCCGATGTGCCCGGCGATTGCATTGCCGACATCGGTTCGGGACCCTGTGATCCCGGCGCCTCGCCTGGCGTTGGCGGGCGCGCATCCGGGTTCAACATCCTGCGGCGTTACGGTTGCAAGGCAACGCCGGCGATCTGGCAGGTGCTCGACAACTGGCCGCGACCCGCGCCGGCGCTGGACGAGCAGTTTGTTCGGCGCATGACTGCAAATATTATCGCGTCGGCTGGCGATGCCTTGTCGGCCGTGGCCAAACAGGCGCGCGCCGCGGGTTTCGAGCCGGTCGAACTCGGCGCTGATGTCAGCGGCGATGCCACGATCGTCGCGGCCGAACAGGCAGCGCTGGCGCGTGATTACGCGCAGCGGGGCGGCCGGTTCGCACTGATCTCCGGCGGTGAAACCACTCTGCAGCTGGTGAACCCGCACGGCCGGGGCGGGCGCAATACCGAGTACCTGCTCGCGTTGACGTTGGCGTTGCGCGGTCATCCGGGCATCTGGGCGCTGGCAGCAGATACCGACGGCATCGACGGTACCCAGGACAATGCCGGTGCGCTGTCGGCGCCGGATACGATCGAACGTGCGGCAGCGAGCGGTCTGGATGGTGCCGCATTGCTGCGCGAGAACCGGACCTACGATTACTTCGCAGGCCTCGGGGATTTGCTCGTGACGGGTCCGACGCGGACCAACGTCAGCGATGTCAGGGTCGTGCTCGTCGATGGCTCGGCGTGAACCGGACGGCGTCATCATCTCGAGTCGCACGTCGGCCGGAACCTTATGGGATAATCGCTCGATGCGTCGAACGAAAATTATCGCGACCCTGGGGCCGGCAATCGATGATCCGGAGGTTCTGGCAGAACTCCTCGAGGCCGGTGTCGATGTCGTCCGCCTGAATTTTTCGCATGGCAGCGGGGACGACTTCGGGCGTCAGGTGCGGATGGTGCGCGACGTGTCCACAAAACTCGGCTTGCACGTCGGGGTCCTCGGTGATCTGCAGGGTCCGAAGATTCGGATTGACAAGTTTCGTGACGGCACGATTACCCTGACGGAAGGCCAGGCCTTCGCGCTGGATTCATCGCTGGACCCGGAGGCCGGGGATGCCGCGGTCGTGGGGGTGGCCTACGATGCACTGGCCGATGATCTGGCCCCGGGCGACGTCATGTTGCTTGATGACGGTCAGATTGTCCTGAATGTTGAGCGGGTCGCGGGCACGCGGATCGAATGCACGGTCGCGATCGGCGGGGAACTCGGCAGCAAGAAAGGCATCAATCGCCAGGGCGGCGGATTGTCTGCGCCGGCGCTGACCGAGAAAGATATTGTCGACCTGCGCCTGGCGGCCGAACTGGAGGTCGACTGGCTGGCCGTGTCGTTCGTGCGCGAGGCTGCCGATATCGATCGGGCGCGCCAGCTTCTGCGCGCGGCCGGTGGCCAGGGGCACATCGTCGCGAAAATCGAACGCACCGAGGCTATCGATAATCTGGAGTCGATCATCGATGCGAGCGATGCGGTTATGGTGGCGCGCGGCGATCTCGGCGTCGAGATGGGTTATGCCGGGCTGGCCGGCCTGCAGAAGAGCATCATTCGAAAGACGCGGCTGCGCCACAAGGTGTGTATCACTGCGACGCAGATGATGGAGTCGATGATCACGAGCCAGATGCCGACGCGTGCCGAGGTGTCGGATGTCGCGAACGCCGTCATGGACGGCACCGATGCCGTCATGCTGTCGGCCGAGACCGCTATCGGCAAGTACCCCGTCAAGGCCGTGGCGGCGATGGCCGAGGTTTGCCTCGGCGCCGAAAAGTATCACCAGAGTACGGCGCGTATGGACCGGCACCGGATGGCGGATCAATTCGCCAACGTGGATGAAGCGATCGCCATGGCCGTGATGTATACCGCGAATCACCTGGACGTGCGGGCAATCATCGCCATGACCGAGACCGGCAGTACGCCGCAATGGATGTCGCGCATCCGCTCCGATATCCCGATCTTCGCCTGTACGCCGAACGAGGCCACCCTGCGGCGCGTGGCCTTGTATCGCGGTGTCACGCCGGTGGCCTACGAGAACGCAAATGCGCATGACCGCACGGAACCCGTGTTCCGGGAGCTCTGCCAGTTACTGACCGAACACGGGCACGTCGAGCCCGGCGAACTGGTTATTTTCACTAAGGGGACTGCCAAGGGGGTCACCGGCGGTACCAACGAGATGCGCATCCTGTCAGTGACCGGAGAGTGAATACGGGAGCCGGGCCGGCGTGGGGCGCAAAATCTGCAGGATATACTCTGCGGCTCTCGGCAGAGCCCGCTCCGGGCGGTTCGCGACTGCCGATAGACTCATAGCGATCCGTAATCTGAGCCCTGCGGCTTGCCAATTGGCGATGGGTTCGTTCGCCCATTTGGCACCGCACGGCCGGCTAACCATAGCCTGGAGGAAAACAAGATGTTTAACCGAACGAATCGAAACTCACGACGCGGGTTCACAGCGCGGACGCTGGTGCTGTGGGTCGCCATGCTGGCCGCGGGCCCGGCGTGGGCCGACGATGTTCAGGTGGCCGACGCCGGTACCGATGCGGCAGAGTTGGTGCTCGTGGCTGGTGCGACGGGGCGTACCGGGCGCGAAATCGTGGCCGATCTGCAGTTGCAGGGCTACCGGGTCCGGGCCTTCGTGCGCGATCGCGGGAAGGCGCGCATGACACTTGGTGACGATATCGAGTTTGCGGAAGGCGACGTTCGCGAACGCGCAACCATCGATGCGGCCCTGGCCGGCGTCAGCGCGATCATTTCAGCAATCGGCGCGGGGCGCGGCGATCCGGCCAACGGGCCGGAGTTTGTCGACTACGGTGGCGTCCGGAATCTGGCCGAGGCGGCCGCAGCTGCGGAATTGCGGCAGGTCGTGCTGGTCTCATCCGCCGGTGTTACGCAGGAAGACCATATTCTCAACAAGATGTTTAACAACGTATTGCGCTGGAAGTTCAAGGGCGAGGAGGCTCTGCGCAGCAGCGGCGTGCCGTATACGATCGTCCGTCCGGGCGGCCTGATCAATGCGCCGGCCGGCGAGGCCGGTATCGTATTCCGGCAAGGCGACACGGAGGCCGGTACGATCGCACGGGCGGATCTCGCGCGTGTCTGTGTGGCCGCGCTGGGCTCATCGGATGCGTTGAACAAGACTTTTGAGGTCAACAGTGACAAGTCCGCGTCTGCCGGGAGCATTACGGATTCATTCGCGGCCCTCGCGGTTGATTAACACGTGGTTGAAAAACCTTCTGGCGAATGGCCAGGCATGCTGAGGTCCCGACACGGGCGACGATGGAAGGAAGTTAATGGCTAAAGAGCACGACAATATTTTCGTACGCATCATGAAGATCGCATCGAATGTAGAATCAAACGAGATCAAGGCAGTCTGGTTGTCGTTTTCCTTCGTATTCACGCTGATGGCGTCGTATTATATCCTGCGGCCGATTCGCGATGCGATGGCGAGCGACTGGACGGACGCGGAACTGAGCACGCTGTTCACGGCGACGTTTTTTTTCAGCATTCTCGTCGTGGCCGTATACGGAGCCGCGTGTTCGCGAATACGTCTCGGGCGCCTGTTGCCGGGTATCTACGCGTTCTTTTCGGCCTCGTTTCTTGCTTTCTATGCGGCGTTCCAGGCGATGCCGGATGTCAGCCTTGTCGGTAAGGCATTCTACGTGTGGATCAGTGTCTTCGGCCTGTTCCAGGTGTCCGTCTTCTGGACGTTCATGGCGGATATATTTAGCAAACAGCAGGCGCCCCGGCTGTTTGGGTTCATCGCGGCGGGTGCCAGCATTGGTGCGCTGGTGGGTCCGGCCATCGCGTTGATCCTGATTGCCCCGCTGGGTAAATCGAACCTGGTGTTGATTTCCGCCGTGCTGTTGCTGGCGCCGATTCCGCTTATCGGCTGGCTCGAGAAGTTGAAGCACAGCGAGCTGCATAACGACGACATCCCGGTTGAGAAAGACTACGGGCAAACGCTCGGCGGCAATCCATTCTCCGGCTTCGTGGAGTTCGTCACGAATCCGTATCTGCTCGGTATCGGCTTGTTCCTGTTCCTGTATACCAGCATCAGCACGTTCGTCTACTTCGAACTGAAAAATCTGATGACGGGCCTCGACTCCGTGCTTCGTGCTCAGATCTGGTCCGGCATGGACCTCGTAGTCAACACGCTGTCGATCGGTACCGCGATGTTCGTGACCGGCCGCCTGACGACAAGGTTCGGTCTCGCGTGGACGCTGGCACTCGTGCCGGTTGTGATCGTGGCCGGGTTGTTCGTGGTCGCGATGGCGCCGATGCTATGGGTGGTCGTCGGGCTGCAGTGCGTGCGGCGGGCCGGTAACTATGCGATCACGCGTCCCGGCCGCGAAATGCTGTTCACGGTGGTTGACCGCGAGACGCGCTTCAAGGCGAAGAGCGTCATTGACAACGTGGTGTATCGCGGGGGCGATGTCGTCGCCGCATGGGGCTTTACGGGTCTGACGCAGGGGCTCGGGCTCGGGCTCGGCCCCGTCGCTGCGGTGGGCGCCGGTATCGCGGTGATCTGGGCGCTGGTCGCAAGATACCTCGGCCGCTATTACCAGCAGACCCGCAGCGCGCCGGCGGTCAGCGAAGCAGACGCGGAACCCGTCAGTAGTAGTAGCGGGTAAATCCGGGCGGAAAACGTCGGGAAGTTTCGCGAGCGGTGGCGGCTGCCCTGCCGGTCAGCCGGCCGGGTTCATAAGTAATTTCAAATCGGCCAGTACTGTCGTCGAATGCTCCTCGGCATTGACCTTCGCGTAATGCTTCGCGATGTTGCCGTCGGTGTCGACGATGAATGACTGGCGTTGCGCGAACTTGAATGTGCCCATCGTTTTCAGGACGCCGTACTCGGTTGCGGTAGCGGCCTGCGCATCGGACAGCAGCGAGAATGGCAGGTGGTATTTTTCTGCAAACGCTGCGTGGGATTCGACGTCGTCGAGGCTGATGCCCAGGATGACCGCGCCGAGGTCCTCGAATGCGAAAATGTTGTCGCGGAATGCACAGGCTTCCTTGGTGCAGCCCGGAGTGTCGTCCTTCGGGTAGAAATACAATACGACCCACTGGCCACGATACTGCTCCAGCGCATGCCACTCGCCTTGCTGATCCTGGAGTCGGAAGCCGGGTGCGGCATCGCCGACGGAAATTTCGGCATGGGCAACCGGGTTGATGCCGACCAGCACCAGCATGGCGCCGAGAATTTTACCGATTAACCTGAACACTGTTTCATTTCTCCACCCAAATGCCGCTCGAATAATAGCACGTTGTGACAGGTGGGCTTGTGGGCCGGCGGACGTTCTGGTTAACATCGTGAGTCTATGCGAGCCAAGGGTACACAGACCGATAAGCGCGCGCCGATGCGCGATATAGGCCTTGTGCTGCCGGGCGGCGGCGCTCGCTGTGCCTATCAGGCAGGGGTTCTGAAGGGGATCAGCGAGCTGTTGCCAAAGAGCTCGCCCAACCCGTTTCCGGTGATCAGCGGCACGTCGGCCGGTGCGATCAACGCGGTCGTGCTGGCCACTCGCGCGCGCCGCTTCCAGCACGCGGTCGCAGACATGGAGCGGGTCTGGGGTAACTTCCGCACCCATCAGGTATTCCGCAGCGACGGGCAGACCATGGTTCGAACCACCCTGAAACTGCTCTCGAGTATTGTTTTCGGTGAGCTGATCGGCTCGCATCCAAAAGCACTGCTCGATAACACCCCGTTGCGTGAACTCCTCGGCCGCTATCTGAAGTTCAGTCACATCGATGACGCGATCAACCGCGGCTTTCTCGACGCGATCGCCGTCACGGCCGCTGGCTATGGTTCGGCGCAGTCGGTCACTTTCTACCAGGGCCTTGAGACGCTTGAGCCGTGGCAGCGGGTTCGACGACGAGGTATCGCCAAAGACATCTCGCTGGATCATCTGATGGCGAGCATCGCCGCGCCGATGATTTTCCCGCCGGTCCTGATCGGGCGCGAATATTTCGGTGACGGTGCGATGCGCCAGGCGACGCCGCTGTCGCCCGCCGTGAATCTTGGCGCCAAACGCATGCTGATCATCGGCGTGCGTGACGAGGAACGGGACCCGGAACCCGGCCCGAACGATACCATTCCGCATCCCAGCTTCGGGCGCATCGCGGGCTATATGCTGGATGCGTTGCTGATGGACGGCCTGTCATCCGACCTCGAACGCCTCGCGCGGCTGAACCAGATCGTCAACGATCAGCCAAATCGAAAATTGCGTGGAAAATTCGAGCGCCTGCGTGCGATCGACACGATGATCATACTCCCGAGCCAGGATATTCGCGAGATTGCGCTGCGCCATGTGCATGAGATGCCGCGCTCTGTGCGCATCATGATGCGGGGTCTCGGCGCGCTGAATTACGGTGGCCGCCAGCTAGTCAGTTACCTGCTGTTTGAGTCCGGCTACACGCGTGAACTCATTCGCCTGGGTTATGCCGACGCAATGAACCGTCGCCAGCAGCTTACTGATTTCATGCAGGGTGTGCCGGTCGACGACCCGACCGGCGTCATCGGCTGGCGCGATCTGAGCGAGGAGTATTCCCAGCGGCTGCCGACGCTGAAGCTGGACGCCGAGGCTATCGCGGGCGAGGTGTGACCGACGGGATCGCGGCTAAAGCCGCTCCCACAGCTAAGTCAGGAATATCGTGCCCAGCCCGAGGAATACCCCGAAGCCGATGACGTCGGTGATTGTCGTCAGGATGACCGGGCCGGCAAGCGCGGGATCGATCTTCAGTTTGCGCAGGATCAGCGGTATGGCGAAGCCGGCCACGGCTGCCGCGATCAGGCTGATCATCAGCGCCGCCGCGATGACCGCGCCTACCTGCCAACTCTGCTTGAACACGAAGAACGTCACGCACGCGACGACGATGGCCCAGACCATGCCGTTCAGTGACCCAATGGCGAGTTCCTTCGCCATCAGTGCGCGCGCGTTGGAGTCGTGCACACGGCCGAGCGCCATGCCCCGAATCATCAGTGTCAGCGTCTGACTGCCGGCGATGCCGCCCATGCTGGCGACCACCGGCATCAGTACGGCCAGGATGACGACCTGCTCGATCGCGGGCCGGAAGATCGCGACTACTGCAGCGGCCAGGAACGCCGTGGCGAGATTGACGCCGAGCCAGATCGCCCGGCGTTGGGCGCTGGTGATGACCGGGGCGAACATGTCATCTTCCTCGTCGAGACCGGCCATGCTCAAAATGTCGTGATCGGCCTGTTCCTGGATTACGTCCATGACGTCATCGACCGTGATTTCGCCGATCAGCCGGCCGTCGTTACCAACGACGGCCGCCGTGACGAGGTCATGGTCCTGGAATATGTTCGCGACATCGACATCGGTGCTGTTCGCATTGATCGGTGCGACGGTGTCATCCATGACTTCGCCGACGGTATTCTTCGGGTCACTCGTGACCAGGCGTGAGAAATACAGTACGCCGATGTATTTTCCGTCGCGGTCGACCACGAACACCGCGGGCGTCTGGTCGGGCAGGTCCCGGACCCGTCGGAGGAAGCGCATGACGACCTCGAGTGTGATATCCGAGCGTACCGACAGCGTGTCCGGATCCATCAGGCCGCCCGCCGAATCCTCCGGGTATGAGAGCACGGACTCGAGTTGTTCCCGGTCCTCGGTGGACAATGACTGTTTGACCTTGTCCGAAACGTCGTCGGACATGTCGGCGACGATATCGGCGAGGTCATCGATCTCCAGGCCCTCGGTCGCCGCTACGAGGTCCTCGGCATCCATGTCTTCCATGAGCCGCGTGCGAACTTCGTCATTCAGTTCGGCAAGGACCTCGCCCTCGACCTCATCATCGAGCAGCGCCCAGACCGCAGATCGTTCCGGTGGCGGGAGGGATTCGAGAATCAGTGCGATTTCGGACGGGTGCAACGCATCGCAGAGGGTGTGCGCCGCTTCCAGCTGGTCTCCATCGAGTGCCTCACGCAGGTCAGCGAGTGGGGATGTCTTGGGCGATTCCACGGGACCTCCGTCCGTTTGGCCTGACCGAAAGCCCGCGGAGCGCAGGCTGGCGTGTTTTTGTTCGGGCGCCGCGTGGCCGGAACTACGCAGGTACCGGGCCGGGCTGAGTTTAGCCGGGATCGACCCCCGAGGTCCATGCGCCGGTATGCGTCAGGCCCGGCGCTGTTTATTCATCCGTCGTCGGTACGGCCGGCAACTCATTGTGACGGGTCAGCACCAAGCCGTGTTCGACGCCGAGTTCGGCGGCAAGTTTTTCGGCCATGTAGACCGATCGATGCTGCCCGCCGGTGCAGCCCAGCGCAACGGTCAGGTAGTTCCGGTTGAAATCGAGATATTCGGGAATCCATTTTTGCATGAACTGCAGGATATCCTGGTACATCGACTGGACTAATGTCTTTTCATCCAGGTATTCGATGACGAGCGCATCCTTGCCGGTCAGGGGTCGCAGCTGCATCTCCCAGTACGGATTCGGCAGGCAGCGCAGGTCGAACACGAAATCGGCATCCGCCGGCACGCCATGCTTGTAACCGAATGACTCGATCAGGATCGAGAGCTGGTGATCGGCGCGTACGCCGATCCGCTCGCGAATCGTGTCGCGCAACTCATAGAGGTTCGTGCGGGTGGTGTCGAGCACGATTTCGGCGCTGTCGATGATCGGGCCGAGCAGTTCACGTTCCCGGCCGATGGCTTCTTGCAGGCTCAGGCCTTTGTCGGTGAGGGGATGTTTACGTCGCGTTTCCGAGTACCGCTTCAGCAGAATCTCATCTTCCGCTTGCAGGAAGATGACTTCCACGTTAACGCCGCGTCCGCGCAGATCATGAATCAGGTCGGGCAGGTGATCGAGGTCAATGGCCCGGTTGCGAGCATCGACACCGATCGCGAGATTGTCGTAGATGGGATCCTGCGTTGCGATGACTCGCGTTATCAGTGTGTCCAGCAGGGCCGCCGGCATATTGTCGATGCAATAGAAGTCGAGGTCCTCGAGGACATGCAGTGCGACCGTCTTGCCGGATCCGGACAGGCCACTGACGATAATCAGGCGCATACGCTAACAATATACTCCGGCGCGTTGCGAGGTTCAGGAATAGTCGCGTTTGACCGAATCACGCGCATGATGATCGGTCAGCTTCTCCTTGTGTTTCTTGATCTGTCGATCGAGCTTGTCGATCAGGCCGTCGATTGCGGCATACATATCGTCCTCGATCGAATCGGCGAAGAGTTTGCCGCCGCTGACGTGGATCGTGGCTTCCGCCTTATGTCGCAGTTTCTCGACCGTCAGGATGCAGTGCACATCGGTTACGTTGTCGAAATGACGCTCGATACGTTCGAGCTTGGAATTGAAGTAATCCTTGAGGCTGGGGGTGATCTCGATATGGTGCCCGGTGAGATTGACTTGCATAGAAAGAGTCCTCCTTGTTCTAACGTATCGGTCGCTCTCGCCGCTCGCTTGAAGGGGCAATCTGCATCTGCTCCCGGTATTTGGCTACCGTTCGCCGTGCGACCTTCGCGTCTTCTTCCGCGAGCAATGTGACCAGCTTACTGTCACTGAGCGGCTTCTTGGGATTCTCCTGCCCGATCAGCCGCTTGATCTTGGCCCGAATCGCCGTCGACGATTGTTCGGCCCCATCCGCGGCGGCCAGTTGGCTGGAGAAAAAATAGCGGAATTCGATAACTCCGCGTGGGGTATGCATGTATTTATTTGCGGTGACGCGAGAAATCGTCGACTCGTGCATCTCGACGACCTCGGCGATATCGCGCAGCACCATCGGCTTCATCGCTTCCTCGCCATGCTCCAGGAAGTCGACCTGGCGTTCGATGATGCACAAAGCGACCTTCAGCAGGGTGTCATGCCGAATCTCGAGGCTGCGGACCAGCCAGCGGGCTTCTTGCAACTGTGTACGCAGGTTTGCATGCGCGCCGTTGCCCTTGAGCATCTCGGCGTAAGTCTGGTTGACTTTCAGGCGGGGTGCGATCGAGCGGTTGACCTCGACGACCCATTTGCCGTCCTGTTTTCGTACGTAGACATCCGGGATGATGTACTCGGCGGTTGCGGGCTGAATCGCGGAGCCCGGTCGCGGGTGACATGAGCGAATCAGCGCCAGCGCGGCATCCAGCTCTTGCTCGGAAATACCGAGCTGGTGCCGCAGCTGAGAGTATTCCTGCTCGGCGACGAGATCGAGGAGTCCGTCGGCAATCTGTACGGCCAGCGCCCGACCCGGCACACTGTCGTCCAGCTGTCGGAGTTGAATCTGGATGCACTCACCGAGATTGCGTGCCGCAATGCCGATTGGGTCCAGGGTTTGCAACTTCAGCAGGGTTTTTTCGATCTCGTCGACGGTGAATCCGGCGTCGGGGTGCAGCGTCTCCTGAAGATTTTCGAGCGATTCCATCAGGTAGCCGTCATCGTTCAACTCATCGATGATCGTCTCACCGATGACGACCTCGCGAGGCGTGAAGTGTTCCATGCTGAGCTGCCACAGCAGGTGTTCGTGCAGCGACTCGCCCGAATGATCGGCCAGCTCCGGTCGCCGCAAGTCATCGGACCACGGGTCGCTGCCGCCGCCTGATCTGGGTAAATCACTCCACAGGCCGGTGTCGTCCCCTTCGCCGGCGACCACCTGTGGTTCCTCGAGTTCCTGCGCCGGCGGTTCGGGTTCTTCGCTCTCAAGCATGACGTTTTCCGCCAGTGCCTGTTCGATCTGGGTGTTGAGCTCCAGTAACGGCATTTGCAATAGCCGTATGGCCTGCTGCAACTGCGGCGTCATCGTCAGCTGCTGGCTGAGCTTTAATTGCAGGGAGAGCTTCATGTTCATGGCTTACAGGCTAAAACTTTCACCCAGATACACTTCGCGCACATGCTGATTGGCCAGGATTTCCTCCGGTGCGCCCTGTGCGATCATGGTACCGTCATTCAATATGTATGCACGTCCGCAAATACCGAGGGTTTCCCGGACGTTGTGATCGGTAATCAGCACTCCGATATCGCGTGCGCACAAGTGCCTGATAATGCGTTGAATATCGAGCACCGAGATCGGATCGACGCCGGCAAACGGCTCGTCCAGCAATATAAAGCGCGGCTCTGCCGCCAGTGCCCGGGCGATTTCGACGCGACGGCGCTCACCGCCGGACAGGCTGATCCCGAGATTGTTGCGAACATGATGAATATGCAGTTCATCCAGCAATTCCTCGAGCAGGCGTTCGCGTTCCGCCCGGTCCAGCCCGGCGCGAGTCTGCAAGATTGCCATGATATTTTTCTCGACCGTTAACTTCCGGAAAATGGAAGCCTCCTGCGGCAGATAGCCGAGGCCGATGCGTGCCCGCTGGTGCATGGCCAGCGGCGTCAGATCCCTGCCGTCGAGCATGATACGTCCGCGGTCCGCCGGAATCAGGCCTACAATCATATAGAAAGCTGTGGTTTTTCCGGCTCCGTTGGGGCCGAGCAATCCAACCACCTCACCACTTTTGATTTCGAGCGATATTCCTTTCACTACCTGACGGAACTTGAAACGTTTTGATAAATTCTCGGCGCTCAGAATACTCACGGTAATGGTTCGGCTCGGCGCCGCTCGGAGGCATTTTCGGGCGGGATGATTTTCATGCGCACCTGGCCACTCTCGTCCGCGTCCGCGATGATGTATTCCCGGATCAGATCGTAGGAGATTCGATTGCCCGAAACTTCGTTTGCGCCGTCGCTCAGCCACGCATCCTCTGACATGCTGATCACGCCCGTATCGAGGTCGTAATTCATCGTCATGGCATGACCTTCGGTCAGCGTTCCTGTTTCGATGTTCTTCTGTGAGAATCGAACGGGTTGACCCCGCATGCTTGCATTACGTATACGGTGCTCCTGAAAATAAATATCGGCGTACTCGCAAAACACCAGAGTATTGAGGTTCTTGATGCGCACGTTACCCGAGAACTCCCAGCGTGTATTCTCGAAGTCGAGGCGCGCGACGGTGGCTTCGTCCGCTTCGATCTGCAGGGTACCCTGAGTTATCTTCAGGCCACGAAACAGCAACCGGTTTTGCTTTCGGTCGAATTCGGACCAATCGGCGTCGAGATCGATCGGCAAGGTTTTTAGCAGACCCATATCGGGCAGTTCCTGCGGCCAGGCCGATGGCGGCGCCGCCAGCATCATAAGCCAGGCCGCGAGAACCAGCGACCTGCCCAGGGTTGACCGGCGCCGCGTCGATGAGGCCAATGTCGATAATCTATGGGTCGAAGTGGCCATTAACGTCCGCAAGGAGCAGCAATCGGTCTTCTCTGAAGTATGCTCGCAGCCCGGTTGCGAAGACTCTGTTCGTCCCGTAGTCGACGGCCACCTTACTCTCGGTATCTGCAATATATGTCTCAGTGTCCAGTTTGAGGAAATCCGTGCGGATCGTGACCGGCGTATCGCGTTCGTCCCTGGTTTGCGCGACGACATTGCCTGCTAGCTGTATGATATTACGATCTGCAGTAATGTGCCCGGTTTCAGCGCTCAAGTCCCACGGAATCGAGGCGAGCGGGTCATAATCGACCCGCACGCGATCCAGGGCGATCGTGCCTGCCGCGACGTTCTGCGTCGCATTGTCCGTGCGGACGCGATACAGGATGCGGCCGTCATCACCGGTGACAATCAATTCGACACCCGTCATGTAGTAGCCGATGCCGAGGCGGGGGGTGGCCGGCGCTTCCTCCGGCTGCTGGGTGTTGCGCAACAGCAGCACGCCACTGGCCACGGCGGCGATCAGCAGGCCGATCAGCTGGAAGGTGCTCCGGACGCCCATGTTCTAAAGCCCGCTCGACCCCGGTCTGACTAACCCCGACCCGAGCAATCCGGATTTGATCAACATCAGTTGCCCCGCGCTGCGATCAGCAGGTCACAGACTTCGCGCACGGCGCCGTGTCCACCCGGGTGCCCGGTAACCCAGTCCGCCGCGTCGCGCACGGTTTGATGCGCATCGGCTACCGCAATGCCGAGCGCGCAACGCTCCATCATGACCAGGTCGGGCAAATCGTCGCCGACACAGGCGACGACATCGAGCCCGGCGCCGATATCGGCCGTGATACTGGCCAGCGCCGCAGGTTTATCTGCCTGCTCGAGATACACGTGCCGAATGCCGAGTTCAGCCATGCGCCTGTCGACCGCGGGCCCGCCGCGCCCCGATATAACGGCCACCTCGATGCCCGCGCGCATCGCGAGCTTGATGCCGAGACCATCGCGCACGTTGAACGCCTTCGCCTCACTGCCGTCTGCGCCGTAGATCAGGCGCCCGTCGGTCAACACACCATCGACATCGAGAACCAGCAGCCGGATCTGTGCGGCGAGCCGGGTGGCGGGGGGCGAGTGCGTTGAACAGGACATGAACCTCTTAGCCTACATGACGCCGGCACGTAACAGGGTGTGTACATTCAGTGCGCCGACGAGTCGGCCCCGGGTGTCGACAACCAGCAGGCCGTTGATCTTCTTTTCCTGCATGATACGTACGGTCTCGGCCGCGAGTTGCCCGGGCGGCACCGTCTGGCCGTGTTGGGTCATGACATCTCGCATGCGTGTCGTGTGCACATCGACATTGTGATCGAGCGCGCGTCGCAGGTCGCCATCGGTGAATACGCCTGCAAGGTTTCCGTCCGCATCGACCACGGCGGTCATGCCAAGCCCCTTGCGCGTCATCTCCATCAGGCCATCGGCCAGTGGCATGTCCGCCGTCACGCTTGGCACGTCGTGGCCTTTGTGCATCAGGTCCTCGACCCTCAGTAACAGGCGCCGGCCAAGCACGCCGCCGGGATGTGACCGGGCGAAGTCCTCTTCGGTGAAGCCGCGGCGCGCGAGCAATGCCACGGCCAGTGCGTCGCCCATGGCCAGCGCGGCTGCGGTGCTGGCGGTTGGCGCAAGGTTCAGCGGGCAGGCTTCTTCACGGACGGCCGTGCTCAGGACCACGTTGGAC